>Ga0334890_1001950_pt1 | contig 25151 bp, 20 predicted proteins | sample GraSluR1_MG_3_FD_207220 | JGI IMG/M metagenome (GOLD analysis project Ga0334890, IMG submission 207220) | Sludge microbial communities from methane-producing bioreactor in Wageningen University, Netherlands - Granular Sludge_31_08-R1 | ecosystem: Engineered > Bioreactor > Anaerobic >... | reverse complement strand
ATCCGGTCGGCAGCGATGTCGGCACTCCGGTCCTGCACATCAACGGGAAGGCCCTTTTCGGGCCGGTCATTTCGCCTGCGCCCACCGGTGAGGCCGCCGGAGATCTGTTCGACGGCGTTTCCAAGGTTACGGCCGCCGATGGTTTCTTCGAGTTGAAGCGCAGCCGGGATCGCGAGCCAATTTTCAACTAATCTCCGCGTTTCCCGCGTGGCAACCGGCCATAACGGCAACTGCTTCATACGATGGGCCCGACCATCGAGGCGAAATGCCGTTCTGGACGGGGTGAGACGACATGTCAGTCGCTGAGCAGCTTGAGATTGCTGCGCCGGCAACAACCGCGCGACGCGGGTACTTTGCCGACGAAGATGCACCGCACCTGCAAGTGGCGCCTCGCCGGGCGCAGATCACCGACATGGTGATGCCCGGATTCGGCTTTGAGAAGTTCCCCATCGTGCGGGAGAATCCGCGCCGCCGCGCGCCCATGCGGGCCCTGCTCGATCGTTGGCTGCTGCGCGAGGGCAGTGCCCGCCGCGCGCTGCTCGACCCGAACGAACTGCTGGCGGCCGAATTGGTGCGGCTGTCGGGCCTGGATCCGCGTTGGGGCTTTCTGCAGGCCACCCGCGCAGCCGACGAAGGCACCGAGCTGGATCACTGGGCGGTCGGCCCCGGCGGTGTGTACCTGCTGAATGCCAAGCATCTGCCCGGTTCGAAGCTGCGGGTCAGCGGAGACCGGTTCTTGGTGGACGGCCACGATGAGCCCTATGTTTCGCAGATCCGTGGCGAGGCCCGTCGGCGCGCCGGTGGCTTCTCGACGTCGATGCGCTGGGAGATCGGCATCACCGGTGTGATCGTTCCGGTGAACGACCGGCGTCTGGTGATCGAGCGGTTCCCCGACGATGTTGCGGTCATCGATCAGTCCGACATCGCGAACTGGCTGGTCAACCGTCCCGAGCAGTTCAACAAGCGGCAGGTGCTGGCAGCCTTCGAGGCCGCCCGCGAAACCACCTTGTGGACGCCAAGGTTCGCGTCCTGAGCTTGGGGCGGCTGCCAGGATTGATCCATGCCTTCGGATGACGACGACGACCAGATCACCGGTGCCGACCTGCACTTGAACGCAACCCCCGAGGTCGCTGAGCCGGGGCTGGGCGAGCAGCACCGCTGGAGCGAGTTGGCGGGACGCATCAACGACGCCCAAGAGGCCTATTACGGCTTGGACGCGCCCACGATGTCGGACGCCGAATACGACTCGCTGATGCGCGAACTGCAGGATCTGGAGAAGCGTTTTCCGCAACTGCGCACTCCCGACAGCCCCACGCAGCGGGTCGGCGCAGCACAACGCGTCACCGATTTCGCGCCGGTCACCCATCTGGAGCGGCTGCTCAGCCTCGACGACATCTTCAGCACCCAGGAACTCACCGATTGGATCGCCCGTACCCAGCGGTCACTCGGCGAGCAGAAAGCGTCATGGTTGTGCGAACTGAAGATCGACGGACTGGCCGTTGACCTGGTCTATCGCGGTGGCCGGCTGGTATCCGGTGCGACCCGCGGCGACGGCAGGGTAGGCGAGAACGTCACCCCCAACGTGTTGACGATCGCAGGAATCCCGCATCAGTTCGCTGGACCCGACATCCCCGAGGTGCTCGAGGTCCGCGGTGAGATCTTCTTTCCCATCGAGGCATTCGCAGATCTGAATGCATCGTTGGTTGAGGCAGGAAAGGCCCCTTTCGCAAACCCACGCAATGCGGCGGCCGGTTCGCTGCGGCAGAAGAACCCTGCGGTGACGGCCACCCGCCCACTTCAGCTGCTGGTGCACGGCATCGGGGCCCACGAGGGCATGAACATAGAGCGCCAGTCGCAGGCCTACGAGTTGCTCGCCGGCTGGGGATTCCCGACCTCACCGGCATACCGGGTGGTCTCGTCGGTGTCCGACGTGCTGCACTACGTGAGCTACTACGGAGAACACCGGCACGATCTCAAACATGAGATCGATGGTGTGGTGGTCAAGGTCGACGACCTCGCCCAGCAAGCACAACTCGGCTCGACGTCACGGGCGCCGCGCTGGGCGATCGCCTACAAGTACCCGCCCGAACAGGTGAACACCAAGCTGCTCGATATCCAGGTCAATGTCGGACGCACCGGCCGCGTGACCCCCTTTGCGGTGATGGAGCCGGTCAAGGTCGCCGGTTCCACGGTCTCGCGGGCCACCTTGCACAATGCCTGGGAAGTGACCCGCAAGGGCGTGCTGATCGGTGACACCGTCGTGCTGCGCAAGGCCGGTGACGTGATCCCGGAGATCCTCGGGCCGGTCGTGGAACTGCGCGATGGCACCGAGCGACCCTTCGTGATGCCCACCCACTGCCCGGTCTGCGGGGCGGAGCTTCGTCCGGAAAAGGAATCCGACAAGGACATCCGCTGCCCGAACGCGAAGTCCTGCCCCGCTCAGCTGACCGAACGGCTGTTCGCGCTGGCATCGCGGCACAGCCTCGACATCGAGGCCCTGGGCTGGGAGGGGGCCCGCGGGTTGCTGGCCAGCGGGGTGCTGACGAACGAGGCGGGCCTTTTCGACCTGACCGCCGCACAGCTGATGCGGGTGCCCTTGTACACCAGGGCGGCCAAGAAGTCGGACCCGCCCGATCAGATCGTCGATGGACGCGTGCTGTCGGCGACCGGCCACAAGTTGCTGTCGAATCTGCAGTCCGCCAAGCAGCAGCCGCTGTGGCGAGTGCTGGTGGGCCTGTCGATCCGCCACGTCGGGCCGACCGCGGCACGGGCGCTGGCCGATCACTTCGGCTCGATGGACGCGATCAGGTCTGCGTCGGTGGACGAGTTGGCGACCACCGAGGGCGTGGGCCCGATCATCGCTGAGGCGGTTGTGGAGTGGTTCACCGAGCCCTGGCATCTCGAGGTGGTGGATCGCTGGGCGGCCGCCGGGGTGCGGATGGCCGACGAGCCGGCCGCACCTCAACAGACTGAGCCGCAGACCCTGAACGGGCTGACGGTTGTTGTCACGGGCACATTGAAAGGCTTCACCCGGGACTCTGCGAGGGACGCAATCCTTGCCCACGGCGGGAAGGCCGCGACCTCGGTGTCACGCAAGACCGACTATGTGGTGGTGGGGGAGAACGCAGGGTCGAAGGCCGCCAAGGCGGAGGAACTGGGGTTGCCGATCTTGGACGAGGACGGTTTCGTCCGGCTGCTGGATTCGGGGCCGCAGGCCGCGGGCGAGCCGGCCGAGGGAACTGGGCGCAAAGCCGACAAGTAGCCGCGGGCGAGCCAGTCGCGCTCGGGGCCGGGATCTGGAATTATTGCTTTCATGCGCGTACACATCGGGACTGACCATGCCGCTTTCGAGTTGAAGGAATACCTCGTCGAGCATCTGAGGGCAGAAGGTTTCGATGTGATCGATCACGGCGCCCATGAGTTCGATCCGAGCGACGACTATCCGGACTTCATCATTCCGACCGCCGAGGCTGTGTTGGCCGACGAGGGTTCGCTGGGGATCGTGCTGGGCGGCTCGGGCAATGGCGAGCAGATCGCGGCCAACAAGGTGAAGGGCATCCGCGCCGTGTTCGCCGATCGTGTCGAGTTCGCTGAGCTGGGTCGCCAGCACAACGATGCCCGGTGCGTGGCGATGGGCGGACGCTTCGTCACCCCGGAGCTGGGACTGGAGATCGCGCGGGCCTTCTTGACTACGCCATTTTCTGGCGACGAGCGTCACGCCCGCAGGATCGCGGAGCTGGAGCAGTACGAGCAGACCGGCTCGCTTGCCTGACGCTCCGCAAGTGGAGCGAAACGAGCAGGTCCAGTACACTTGGTCGAGTTCGCCACTTCAACGGCGGCACCGGGGCGTAGCGTAGTGGCTAGCGCGCCTGCTTTGGGAGCAGGAGACCGCAGGTTCGAGTCCTGTCGCCCCGACGCCAATGTGCCTTTGACTAGGCATTATGCTTCCATGTACTCTGATCGTTCATCCTGTCGCCCTTGGGGCGGAATATGCGTGGTGGCTAGGGGTGATGTCTTGAACTCGGGCACGAACGCTGGGGCTTAGGGTGGTCAAGAGTGGACAGCTTGGTGCCCCGTATAAGCCCCAAGAGCTTGCGAGATATTGATGCGGAGCCCTTGACGCCGGCCTAGGAGTGTGCATTGCGGTGTCCAAGGATGGCTACGCGCCGGTCGGTAGGGCCGGCCTGAGGGGTCGTCTCTGAGGCTCACGATTGTTTGTTACTGACTGACGGTCATCCCGATGGTCGTGACCTCGCTCTCATGCCCATGTGCGACTGTTCGCGGTCATGCCGAGAGTCGGGCGTCCGCGCGGGCCCCGGGAGCGTCCGCCCGATCCACCGGCTCGGTGTCGTGGTGGGTGAGCGCCGACGTTGTCACGTTCCTATCGTCGACGTTCGCCCTTGGTTGCCCTTCGGCGGGCACCGATGTTATGTTCCTCTGTAGCGGTACATAGAGACATAAAGGGGGTCTCCTGATGGTCGTGATCGTCGTGATGGTGCTGGTGCTGGCTGCTGTGCCGTTGGCCAGCGCCCCGCCGACCTCTCGGATGGTGGCGTGGCTGACGGCTGGGGGGCAGGAGGTGTCGGAGCCCACGCTGGTGGCCGTGCGGGCCGCGGGGCAACGGATTGGTGCGGTGAGCGGGGTTGTGGCGGCGGTGCTGGCCGTGGTGCTGTTCGTGGCCGACGTCGACTTCTACCTTGCTCTGGTCGGGTACGCGCTGGCGGCCGTCGTTGGCGCCGCGGCTCCCCTGGGCGGTGGCCCGCGCCGACGGGCGGAGTTGACCACGGCGCGCAGGTCAGGACCGGCCCGCCTGGTGGGGCTGGGGGTGGGGTTGGCGGCTGTGACGTCGGGTTCGGCGCTGGCCTTGGGTGTCCAGTTGGCGCGGGCGAGCGGCGACCGGTACGGAGTCGTGCTCACGTCCTCGTTCGGGATGCCGTCGGTCGATCTGCGGCACCTGGTCATCGTGGGCTCCGTGTCGGGTGGGGTGCTGGTGGTGTCCTTGCTCGCGTTGGTGTTCGTGGGGCGACGGCAGACCGCAGCAGGCGCGGCCCCAGCCACGGATGTCATGATCCGCCGGTGGTGCGCGCACCGGGTCCAGTGGGGGTTGGTGGGAGCGCAACTCATGCTAATCGGGGCCCTCGCCCCAGCCGTCCAGGTGTTGTCGCTACGAAGTGAAGGGTCTTACGGCCTCGTCGGCGACCAGGGTCTGGCCGCGGCGGGGTCGGCGGTCGGGGTGGCCCTGCTCGCTGCCGGGGTGGTCGCTGCGGCCGTGGCCGTCCTGGTGCCGGTGTGGGTCGGCCCGCGACACCGCATGCGCCTGACGGCGCCTCGTGTCGTGGCCGGCGTGGGCGGGAGGTGATGGTCGTGGAGTTGGAGGTCGACGTCACCAGCCCCACCCCGCACTACGAGCAGATCCGCGGCCAGATCGAACGGTTCGTGTTGACCGGCGCGCTCGAGCCGGGCATGCGACTGCCCCCGATCCGGCAGTTGGCCAGCCACCTGGGACTGTCCAACGGGGTCGTCGCCCGCGCCTACCACGAGTTGGAGCGTGAGGGGGTGGTCACCACGGGAGGCAAGCGCGGCACGATCGTCGCGCCGATCATCGCCAGGTCGGGCGCCGATGATCCTCGCCGGGGCCGCGTCCTGGCTGATGCGGCAGCCCAGTACGCCAGCGTGGCCCACGCGCTCGGCTTCGACCTGGAGAAGGCAGTGCTCGCCCTCCGCGGTGCGATGTCCGTGCCCGCCACCCCGTTTGCTGGCTCCTGAGATTCCCTGACGCATGCGGCCACCTCCTGGCGTGCCTGGAGCCGGTCATCTACGCGGCCCAGCCACGGATGGTCGCCTCTTGGTGCCTGGTTCTGCTGGCGCTCGGGGGCAGTTCCCCTGCACGTGACGAGCGTGCTCGCTGTCATCGCCCTCGCCGGACTGGCGCGTGGAACCGCGTCCGCGACTCGCAGCGCCACCGATGAGAGGCCGGGACGCAGGTCCATCACGACATCCGACATGCCGCCGGGCGACTGGTTCTCAATGGCGCTGATGGTGTTGGCTGGGCGTGGACAGCTCGGGAGGTGATCAATGTGCCGGTGGTGGATTCCGACGACGATTCGGTGTGGAGATGGGTGCTGCAGCACTATCGCTTCGACCCGCAACGGAGGCAGCGGCGCAATGTGACCGTGGCTGCTTACGACAATGCGGCCGAGTGGGAGGCGGCGTTGTCGGCGCACGATAGACGGATCCGAGTCGAGATCGACGCCGGCAACCGTGACCCACGTGAGCGTGTCAGTGGTGTGGCCTGGCCTCCGGGATATCACGCTGAGCAGGCCCGGGGACGTCTGGTGAGGGATGCCATCGGGCACGGTGTCGACCCGCGGCCTTTGCTGGACGACGGACCGCCGCCCTCGAATGTGGTCGTTTTCGGATGGGACGCCGACGGCCAGCCCTGGTCTGCCGGAGGGGGCGAGCCCCCGACCCCGCCAGCTGGCTGACCTCTGTCTGAGCGACGCACGGACGAACGCGCACATCTGGCCGCAGCGCGGCGGGCGCTGAGTCGCGCCGGACTCCGCCATGACTGACTGATCGATGCCTGAGCAGACGAGCGGTCGGCACGCAGCGTTCCCCATGTGTCAGCCATCGTGAGTACGGTTCGATCAGGCGCATAGAAGGTCGGGCGCGGGGCACGGTCGCAGCGTAGGAGTTGGAATGGGCAACGAGATCGAACTGGTCACCGACGGAGACGGACTGTCGGTCATCGGTGCACCAACCGATGTCGAGCGGTTCCTTCTCGACCAGGGACTTGACCGTGCACCCTCGAGGGCTCTTGATGCTCGCCGGCTCACGGCGCTGCTCGGCACCGGAGGGACGGCGGCGCAAGTCGGGTCTGAGTTTGCGGCGAACTCGGGCCGCTGGGTCAAGCTCACCGCGGAGTCCGCGGCAGCTGTCAAGGACTATGGCCTCATGGCGACCAAGACCCCGGGGGTCAGCCACGCCATGATCGGCCGGCCGGGCGAGATCCAGCGATGGATCCAAGTCTCGCGAGCTCCCGGAGCACTTCTCGCTGGGCCCCTGGTGCTGCCGGCGTTGGCGACCATGATGCAGCAGCAGGCGATGCAGCAGCAGATGGACGAAATCGTCGAGTACCTGCAGCAGATCAACGCGAAGGTCGACGACATTCTGCGTAGCCAGAAGGATGCGGTTTTGGCCGACATGATCGGCGTGGACCTGATCATCGAGGAAGCCTTGACGGTCCGCAAGCAGGTGGGGCGAGTCTCGGAGGTGACCTGGTCGAAAGTACAGTCGACCTCGATGACGATCGCGCGAACGCAGGCGTACGCGCTTCGGCAACTCGATGCCATCGCCGACAAGCTGGAGAAGACGTCCGGACTGGGCGAGATCGCGAAGGCAACCAAGGACGCGGAACTGAATGTTCGCGAGTGGCTGTCGGTCCTCGCGCGAACCTTCCAACTTCAGGACGGCGTCTCGGTGCTGGAACTGGATCGCGTACTCGACGTGTCGCCGGACGAACTGGACAGCCACCGTGTCGGTTTGGCCATTGCGCGGCGGAACCGACTCGACCTCATCGCCCGAAACACGGCCAGACTCCTGACCCAGATGGACGACATCGTCCGCAAGGCCAACTCCAAGGTGCTGTTCAACCCCTTCGACTCACCAGCGGCGGTGAGATCGAGCAACCAGGTGACCATCGGTGTCATCACCTTCCGTGAACGGCTCGGCATCGACTCCGGTCAGGAGTCCACCGATGCGAAGCTGTGGAAGCAGGCGGCCGGTGAGGTCCTGGAGAGGGTGCGTGCCACAAGTGCCGAGGGTGCGGCTGCCGCAAAGCGTTTCGGTGACAAGAAGCTTAAGCGTGCCACCGGGGCGTTTCGTTCAGTGGACGTCGACGGCGACGGAGTCCCAGATCAGCCTCGCGCGGCCGCCGCGGCCGAGCAGGCAGGAACGGTGATCAAGGGGGCGGCGACCGGGCTGGCCGGAGCCTTCGGCACACTGTTTCAGCGCAAGGCCGACAGCACCAACACAGCGCACGAACACGAGGCGGAACGTTCAGCCACGAGCACTGACGAGCGATAAGCCGGGCAGCGACACGCAGAAGGCGCGACCACTCTGAGGCACCACGAGACGCAGCCGCGAACATCCTGTATTGGCCGCGTGCAGTGCGCCCAATCGTGCCGGTGAACGTTTGCGGCTCCGAGCTGAAACGGGGGCGATACATGTCAGTCGGTGAAGCCCATTTGCCGGTACGCCGACCGGCGCCTTGAGTACTGCGCATTGAGGACGGGGACGCTTGCATCGAGGTAGTCGTGTACGGCGACTTCGGTCTTGCCTTCGTGCCGGCGCAGCGCGCGGCCGACGGCTTGGATGAGCAGTCCGGGGTAGGAGATGGGCCCGGCGAGGAAGACGGTGTCGATGGCGGGTGCATCGAATCCTTCACCGCCGTAGGGGACGGTGGTCATGACAAGAAGCGGGTCGCCCGGGTAAGCGTCGGCGATCTTGGCTCGGATGGCGGCCAGTGCTTTGGCGCCGGTGCCGCCGCGCATGATCAGCGCTTCCGTGTCGGGCAGCAGGCCGGCGAGCGCGGTGAGGTGGTCGCGGCGGCGGGACAGGACGAGGCACTTGCGGCCTTGGGCGAGTGCCGCAGCTATGTCGGCTGCGATCTGGCGGTTGCGTTCCGGGTCTTTGGCGAGCAGGCCGCCCAGTTGGGTGATCGCTCCAGGTGTGCTCAGGTCGAAGTCGTGCGGGCTGCGATAGGCGGTGGAGTGGATGTGCAGCACGCGACGCGGTCCGTCGTACGGGGTGACGAGGTTGGCTTCGTGGGGGAGCGTGTCGCGGATGGTGTGCCGGATGGGGCCGAGCTGCCAGTTGGTGACCTGCTCCAGTCCGTCCTTGCGTTCGGGTGTCGCCGTGAGGCCCAGCCACCAGGTGGCGCCGATCTGGGCTACGACGTTCTCGTAGGATCCGGCGGCGAGGTGGTGGCATTCGTCGACGATCACCTGGCCGTAGCCCTGGGTGAGCTCCCGGATGTCCTGGGGGCTGTGTCGGGCCAGGGATTGCAGGAGCATGATGTCGACCTGTCCGCGGGTCTTGGCTCGTCCGCCGCCCAGCTGGCCGGTCTTGATGCCGAGGAGGTTGCGGACCTGTTCGCGCCACTGTGAGGCAAGTGCTGTCTTGTTGATGAGCACGAGCGTGGTGACTGAGCGTTCGGCGATGATGGCGCAGGCCATCACCGTCTTGCCCGAGCCGGTCGGCGCATAAAGGACGCCGTCCTCGTGAGCCAGCAACCTGTCGACGGCTGCTGCCTGCCGCTCGTCGAGTTCGCCGAGGAAGGACACGTCGAGTTCGTTGCCTTCGTTGCGGTTGTCCTCGCTGACCAGGTCACTTCCTGCTTGGGTGATCAGGTCGGCTGCTTGGTAGCGTAGCCCGCGCGGGAGGAGCAGGTCCCCGTTGACGGCGATGTCGAAGCCCTGGATGAAGCGGGGGATGTTCCAGGTCGACCGGCGGGCGCGTTGGGCCTCGTAGAACGCCGGGTTGTGGATGGTGGCCGCATGTCGTAGGGCTGCCGACAACTCGGGCGTCAGGTCCTCGTCCCGGATCGTCAACTGCGCCGCCAGCGTCGCCCGGACGCGAGTCGGGGGGCTGGGGTGGATGGCGGTCGCGGGCGAGGTTTCCAGTCTGGTGACCTCGAGCCCGACGACGAGCCGTTCCATTCGGCCGGCTGCTGCTACTTGGCGGGGAGTCATCCGGTCCAGGCGTGACAGGTACTCCCACTGGTCGGGCCACGGCTCCCAGGTGGCCAGGTCCACGAACAGGGTTGTGCCGCGTTTGGTGCGGCGGTTGCCGTTCAGGGGTGCGGCGATCAGGTTCCCGACCCCGGACGAGCCTGTCGGGACTGTGTCCTGGTTCGGGAACAACCGGTCGTAGCTGGCCAGCGGCATCGATCCGCGCAACGCCATCGCCCGGTGGATGCAGGCGGTCCCCATCGCCCGGGCGTCCGCCGCGGGAACTGGGGAGGTGAAGAACGTCCACACGTGTGCGCCTCTGCCGGACTGGGAGATCTCAAGCCCGCAGGGGACACCGAGGGACGCGGCGGCCTTCACGTACGCGTGCGCGTCCAGCATGGCCTGGGGACCGTCGAAGTCGGCGGCCAGCCACCAGCAGTTTCCGTCCGGCAGCAGCGGATACAGACCGATGAACAACTCATTGCCAGACCGCAGGTGCGCCTCGAGGACCTCGTTCGTCAACGGAAGCGGTCGACGATCCCACAACGAGCCCTTGCCGAACGAGTCCCGCACCGCCGGCGACCAGCCCTTCGTGCCTTTCCGCGGGTTCTCCCAGTATCGTGCGTACACGTCCCGGCGCGCCGCGAAGAGCTGCGCGTACAACGCCAGCTTCACTTCCGTCGGTGACGCGTTCGTCACCAAGCCTGGATCGGATGGGGCCAATGTCGGCTGGGACGGGGGTGGTTCCACCCCGTCGGTCACCTTGAGCAGGTTCCTCAACCGCAGGTTCTCCACCCGAAGCGCCGTCAACTGGCGCTCCAGATCAGCCCGGCGCGCCTGCGCGTCACCAAACCGGGAGACCGACATCACAGTCAGTCCCGGTCGCTCTCACTGGCGCCTGCGCTCCCAACAGAGCGTGTGTCCTTGAGTTGCCTGTCGACATGCGTGGGCTCGCCGAGCGCGGCGTCACCCACGGCCCGCTCGTCGCCGATTGCGGCTGATTGATGAAGGAGGACGCGCTGCCTGATGCGGCTCATGATGGAGGGAACGTCGTGGATCATGGTCTCGCGGATGATGGTGGTGTCGACCAGCAGGTAGCCGTGCGCAATGCGGTTCCGCATGCCCCACATGAGCGGCCAGACCTCGCCGAAGATGTCCTCCCGCTCGTCGGAGTCGATCGCGGCGAGCGCCTCGATCCCAGCGGACAAGCGCATGCACACCGCGTCGATGACCAGACGCTCTTCAAGGCCCTGCTCGGCGTGGGTCTGCATGATCTCGAAGTGCGCCAACGCGTCTTGAAGGATCTCGATCGTGGTCCGGCTCACAGTGCCACGGCCTCGGCCAGGATCCGGTCGCGTAGCTCGGGCCGCAGCACCGAGTCGGGCACGACATCCACCGGGCAACCCACCACTCGGCTTACGGCGCGCTCCAGGACGCCGAGTTGTATCAAGCTGAGGGGTCGTTCCATGGTGAACAGCAAGTCGATGTCGGAATCCTCCCGATCCTCCCCAGTGGCGACCGACCCGAACACTCGGACGTTGCTGCCACCAGCCTCAGCCACCAGACGCTTCACCTCGGCGGCGTGCTTACGCAGCCGACGCCCCAGCGAGGATGTCCCATGGAAGCGAAGCAGACGGGACACCTCGGGCTGGCTGCGGCCGATCTCGGCGGCGATCTGCGTCTGGGTCATTCCCGCTGCGGCCGCCTGCCGCACAGCCCGGACCAGTTCGGCGCGCGCACGCGAGATTCGGTAGTCGGCGTCGCGGGCTACCTCTGCCAGACTGCTCGTCATGGCCTCATTATAGCAACGGCTATACGTACTGAGTGTCCGCGGTCCGTGCCCAGGCGGCTCACGCAACCCCCCGGCGGACTGTTGAGTTCAGGGATGGAGTAGCGCCCGATTGAGATGGGCGCACGCGAAAGGCCTTGTCAGGGCCAGGGTGGGGCGACAGGTCGGCGAGCAATCTCGGTGCCCCAGATAAGCCCCAAGTGGTGCCCGGAACCCAAGACCGCTCCGCATCGTCCCTTGTCAGATGGGGGTTATGCAGGTGACTTGCCGCAGGTTCGAGTCCTGTCGCCCCGACCAAGGGTGAAACCCCGATCCGATGATCCCGCTCGATAGGCTGCTGCGATGATCGAGTTCATCGTCTTCTGCATCCCGTCGGTCGTCTATGTGATCGTGCAGTCTCGCGGGCAGGGTCAGGACGTGGAATCGACACTTCAACGAGTCGGCGCAACGTGGGGATCTCCCTCCGGGTACCGATGGGCGCTCGTCCTGCTGCTTCCGATCCTGCTGACCGGCTGGCTGGCGATCACAGTCATCCCCGCTGAGATTCTGGACGATCCTGGCGTCACGGTTGGCCGTATCACCTCGGTCGGCGCCGCGGTCGGCGTGGTGGCGCGGGCGGTCGGCGAGGAGGTCTTCTTTCGCGGGTTGCTGGGTGGGGTGCTGATGCGCCGGCTCGGATTCGGTTGGGGGAATCTGCTTCAGGCGGCAGCATTCATCGTGCCGCACCTCGCGCTTGTCCTGATCGACGCCCGCATCTGGCCGATCATTCCGGTCCAGTTCGCTGCGGGTTGGCTGTTCGGATGGCTGCGATACAAGACGGGAACGTTCGTGCCCGGCGCCGCACTTCACTTCGTCACCAACATCGTCGCCGGACTCGTCGTCGGCTAGCAGGGCGCGGAGCGCACCGAGCATCCGGTGCTACTCGGCTGGGGTGGTCCGCCGTAAGGGGCATCCGCACGACTCGCGCAATTCGAGCGTGAACGGTACCCGGACGAACTTGGGTACCGACTCGGGCGGACTGTCAACGATGTCTAGTGCGGCTTCGGCGATCAGGTCGGTGGGCTGGCGCACCGAGGTGAGCGGGGGAATCAGGAACGGGCTCAACTCCGTGGCGTCGATGGAGACCACGGCGACGTCGCCCGGAACCGACAATCCGAGGCGATGAAGCGCACTCAGCGCTCCGATCGCCTGGGTGTCGTTGGACACGAAGAGCCCGTCCGGCAGCTCTGGCTGGCTGAAGAGCTCCATGGTGGCATCGAAGCCACCCTGGAATGAGTATTCGGCCCGACGCACGAGGTGCTGGGTCTGTTGCGGCGGATAAGCCGTCTCGTCCCGCCAGCCCCGGTACCGGACGCTGAAGACCCCATGCTCGACAGGACCCAGCACTGCGGCGATGCGCTGGCGTCCATGCTCCAGCAGGTGCCGTACCGCCGCGCGGGCCGCTGCGCGCTGCGCGATGCCCACGGGCACGACCTGATCGGACCCGAAGCGCAACACATTGACGGCTCCGTGCGCAACCGATGAGGTGCCTACCTGCAGCGTCGGTCCGATGACCAGCACTGCGTCCACCCGCCGGTGCCAGAAGGTCTGCAGCATCTGCTGCTCAGCGGATGGATGATAGGCCGTCGATCCGACGAGCACGGCCTTGCCCCGCTTGGAGGCTTGGCGTTCGACCTCGGCGACGAGGTCGGAGAAGAACGGGCCGTTGAAGTTGGGCACCAGCATCCCGATGGCGTTCGAGTCGGACCCCCGGAAGGACAGCGCCACCGGATCGGGGCGATAGCCGAGCTCCTCGATCGCGCGCAGTACTCGTTGTCGAGTCTCCTCGGACACGAACTTCGGTCCGTTGTTGACGACGTAGCTGACAGTGGCCGGCGACGTCCCGGCACGCCTCGCGACGTCGGCTCTGGTGGGGTTCCTGCGGGGGATTGTGGACGACAAACGAAGTACTCCTCTGGCTACCAGGCGATCGGACGTCCGGAGTCCGGCTACAAGCGCCCGGCCCGCCAGGCGTTGACCGCACTGAGAAGCAATGTTAAGGCATCCTGCGCCGCACATCCGGCTCATCTTGCGGGCGCGGTGCTTGATGTGTGCGGCCGCAGTCGCCTCTTTGTAACGCTGACACGACCAATCCGGAGGGCGTTCAGAAACTCATAGGTGACACGTAGCGTCTAGATTTCGAGTTGGCTCTTCCAATCCAGGTGATACGTGTCATATAGTGACTACCGCCAGCTGGTCGTTGCGGGCGATGACGCCCGAGCCAGCACCAGGATTCAGTCTAGGAAGGATGGCTCGTGAGCTATCAGAGCGCGCTTTCGGCTGCCACTTCAGACAAACCCAAATGGGAGATGTCGGGCGCCGCGCCGGGATACTATCTGCTCAAGACCAGAGAAATACTCGGTTATTCATCCGTTGACTTCGCCATGAACCTCGTATTCCAGGCGATCATGATGTACATCACCTTCTTCTACACCGATATCTTCGGATTGCGGGTAGCTGACGTGACGTTGATGTTCCTGCTGTCGAGATTCGTGGACGCCTTCGCCGACCCGATCATGGGCACGATCGCGGAGCGATCGAATCCATCCAGAGGCAAGTACAAGTCGTGGCTGATCTACGGGGCGGTGCCCTTCGGTGTGATGGCAGTCCTCACCTACACCACGCCCAACTTCAGCTACGGATGGAAGCTGCTGTGGGCATATGTGACGTACAACCTGCTGAACATCCTCTACTCGGTGATCATCAACCCGTATATCTCGCTGGCGAGCGTGATGACGGCAGATCCGGCGCAGCGCACCAAGCTACAGAGCGTTCGCATGATGTGCGCGCAGAGCGGCGGCGTCATCGTCGCCCTGGCACTGCCGCTGGTCAGCGGCTGGCTCTCGCAATTCCTGTCGCTGCAGAGCAGCTACATGGTCACCACCGGCGTGCTCGCCATTGTCATGGTTGCGACCTTGTTCTGGGCCTCAACTCAGGTGGTGGAGCGAATCAAGGTCACCTCCCACGAGGACCCGCCCGGATTCAAGGACGTGATCTACCAGTTGACCCACAACAAGTACGTGGTGTTGATGTTCCTGCTGTTCTTCGGCGTCTACGGTTTCAACACGGTTCAGTCGTCCTCGGGCGTGTACTACATGACCTATTTCGCCATGCGGCCCGATATGGTCGCCTGGTTCTCGATGATGAACGTGCTGCCGTCGGTTGTTGGCGTCGCCGTCGTGCCGTGGCTGATCAGGAACTTCCGCAAGCGCGGCACTGTGATGCTCGGGCTGACGGTCGGCGCAGCCGGGGCCTTGCTGCTCGGCCTGCTGCCGGCGACCAGCGTCGCCTTGATGCTGGCTTTCCGCGGTCTGAGCTCGTTCGGCTACGGCATCTTGATGGGCAGCCTGTGGGCGATCATCACCGACCCGGTCGAGTACGGCGATCTGCACACCGGCCGTCGGCTGACCGCGATCGTGATGACGCTCATCGGACTCGGCCTCAAGTTCTCCATGCTGCTCGGCGGCGTCTTGCCGACCCTGATCCTGAGTGCCGTGCACTACGAGCCGGGAGTTGCGCAGCAGACCCAGCAGTCGCTCAACGGCATCCATCTGATGTCCTCGTGGCTGCCGGCCGGCATCCTCATCGTCACCTTGATCATCCTCGGGCTGTCCTATGACCTCACTGAGGAGAAGGTCGCCCAGATCCAGCACAAGATCGCCGTCCGAGACGGGTTGCTCGCTCCCGTGAACGACGAGGAACGAGCTCTGGTCGCCGAGGGCGAGGCGCTGCGCGCTGCCGCGGCCCGCAAGCACGACGCCGACACCCTGCTCGGGGGCGCGCAGGGATCCCTTTCCACGATCGATTCCCATGACGAACGCGAAACAACGGAAGGCTTCGAGAAATGAAGTGTGTGCATGTAGTGAAGATCGGCAGTCTGAGGGATCCCGATCCCCAGACCCGGGGCGCCGTCGGAGTCCTCGATATACCCCAGCAGCCGCTCGGGGACGAGGACGTCCGCATCAAGGTGGCCTACTGCTCGATCTGCGGTTCGGATCCCCACCTGGTCGAGGGAATCTTCGGAACCGACGTCCCCATCGGTATCGGCCACGAGCTGTCCGGTGTTGTCGTGGAGCTGGGCCCGAAAGCGACCAAGAAGGGACTGAAGGTCGGCGACCGGGTCGCGGGGAACTTCGTCCGTTTCTGCGGGACCTGTTGTTACTGCCAGAACGGGCAGCAGCAGTTCTGCGAGTCGCTACAGGAGTACAACCGTCCCGGCATGGCCGAGACGATCGTGTGGCACGAGTCGCAGGTGTACAAGCTGCCCGACGACGTGCCGCTGCGGGTCGGCTGCTTGCTCGAGCCCACGTCGGTGGCCGTGCGGGTGATGGACAAGGTGCGCCCGAAGGTGGGCGAGCGGGTCGCCATCTGCGGCGCCGGTCCCATCGGCTTGTTGACCCTTCAGTTGATCAAGATCATGGGCGCCACGAGCTTGACGCTGATCGAGCCGATCGCCGAACGCCGGGAGCTTGCGATTGCCTACGGGGCCGATCACACCATCGATCCCATCAGCCAAGACGTCGTTGCCACCGCTCGGGAACTGACCGGTGGCTTGGGCTACGACGTGGTCATCGACTGCTCGGGTTCGGTTCGCGGGATCGAGCCTCTTCCCCGGATCGCGGCCAGAGGGGGACGACTTGTCTTCGCCGCCATGTATCCCGGCAGCTACGAGTTCCCGCTGAACATTCACCAGTACTGCTACCTCAATGAGCTGACCATCACCGGGCTGTACATCTCGCCGTACACCTATCCGCGGGCTGCCCAGGTGATGTCGCGGCTCGATCTCGAGGCACTCACCCAGGCGGTCTTTGAGCTCGATGACGCGGTCGCGGCCTTCGAGGCCCAGGTGTCCGGCAAGTACCCGAAGGTCCTTATTCGTTGCAATCAGATCGAGGGGGAGTGACCGGTTCACCGGTCACGCTCCACACCACAGGAGGGCAGATGACTAACACGATCGAGCGGCCGCTGGGCATTGAGCGCCAGCAGATCACCATTGGAGAACTAGAGGATCGCGCCTATGAGCTGAAAGAGAAGCTGCTGCGGCTGTGCGGTTCATATGAGGGCGCCGTGCATATCGGTGGCGACCTGTCGGTGGCCGACATCTTGACGGCACTGTTCCAGTACGGGATGCGGGTGGACCCGTCCGATATCGCCAACCCAGGACGTGATCGGTTCATCCTGAGCAAGGGCCATGCGGCCGTGTGCATGTACATCGCCATGGCTATCCGTGGGTTCTTCGACTACGACGACATCGTCCGCACATATGGAAAGCTCGGCAGTGCCTTCGGCATGCACCCGTGCAAGGTGCAGTTGCCCGGCGTCGAGGCATCCACCGGGTCTTTGGGCCATGGCCTGCCCATCGCGGTCGGAATGGCACTGCACGCTCGCCAGGCCGGCCTGGACCATCGAGTCTTCGTCCTCATGGGCGACGGCGAGACCGGCGAGGGCAGCGTGTGGGAGGGGGCGATCGCCGGACGCAGTCGCGAGCTGGGCAATCTGGTGGCCTTCATCGACCGCAACTGCCAGCTGATGACCAGCTTCTCGGAAGACCGCATCGTCCTGGAACCCTACGCCGACAAGTGGCGGGCATTCGGCTGGAACGTGCTGGAGGTCGACGGCCACGACATGGCGGCGCTGGTGCAGGCCATCGATTCCCTGCCGGGCGCCGACTCCGATCGTCCGACCGCGGTGATCTGCCGGACAGTCAAGGGTCATGGAGTCGACTTCATGGAACGCAATCTGGGCTGGCACGCCGGCTCGCTGGGCGCGGCAGATCTCCAGCGGGCACTGGATTCGTTGAACAAGAGCCGGAAGGAGAAGTGAACTATGCCTGTGACCTCGAACTTCGATGTGGTCATCTCGTCACGCTCGGTGACGGGTCAAACCCTTGCTGAGTTGGGTGAGGAGCATCCGAATCTGTGGGCAATCACCCCGGATATCAGCGCGACGCTGGTGGAGTTCCGGGAACGATTCCCGGAACGGTTCGTCGACGTGGGTCTGTCCGAGCAGGCAGCTGTCGGCGTGGCCTCCGGACTGGCTTACGAGGGCAATATCTGCGTCGTGTCGGGCATGCTGCCCTTCTTGAGCATGCGGGCACTCGAGCAGGTGCGCACCGATGTGTGTTATCCGAACCTTCCGGTGCGCATCATCGGGACGCACGGTGGCCTGCAGGGCAACGGCGGCTCCACGCACTACGCCGTCGAGGACTTGGGGTTGATGTGCTCGCTGGTGAACATGACGGTCGTGTCGATCAGTGATCCCATGATGGTCAGAGAGGTGCTGCAGCAGTCCATGTCGCTGCCCGGGCCCTTGTACATCCGCACCGGTGTCGGCAAGAAGGACACTGTCATCTACGACTTTGACGAGCTCGATATCAGCATCGGCAGAGGCATCGTCGCCCGCGAGGGCACCGACATCACGCTGTTCTGTCATGGGGAGATGGTCGCCCAGGCTATGCAGGCGGCAGCCGCGATGGCCGATGAGGGCGTCTCGGTGCGCGTGGTCGACATCTTCACTCTCAAGCCGATCGATGTGGACCTCATCAAGCAGTGCGCCGACGACACGCACCGCTTCGTCGTCCTGGAAGACCATCTGATGGCCAGTGGTCTTGCGCAGTGCATCGCGAATGTGCTCGCCGACCAGATGATTCACCTCGACTGGTTCCGGCGGCTGGGCATTCCTCAGGTCTTCGCGGGATTCGGTGAGGACAAGGAACTGCGCGACAAGTACGGCTACGGCCTGCAGGACACGATCGCGGCGCTGCGCGAAGCCGCCGTCCACTGACAACAACTGTCAGCCGGTGGATGTGGCATCGCTTCATCCACCGGCTGACGAAAGGAACGTGACAATGAACAGTCCCGAAATCGCCTGCGGCATCAACGTGTACTGCACCGGTCCGGATGCAGCCGACCTGCCCAGCGCCCTGGACGACATGGCCGAGCTGGGGTATTCGCACATCGCGTTGTCCCCGATCTCCGAGGACGACACCGATGTGGCCGCACTCAAGAAGGCGCTCAACGACTCCGGAATACGTCCGATCCCCATGGCCGGTCAGGCGCCGCAGGCCAACGTCGCCTCCGCGGACGAGGCAGTCCGGGCGCGAGGCCTCGATCTGCTGAAGTCGTCCGTCGACCTCGCTCACGAGCTGGAGGCGGATCAGCTCAACGGCGTCGTGTACGCGTTGTTCGGTGATCACCAGGAGCCCTTCTCGGCCGAGCGCATCGCGGAGTCGGCACGGCTGGTGGGCCAGGCGGCCGACTACGCCGCGCAGGCCGGCATCCGGATGACCTTCGAGGTCGTCAACCGCTACGAGACATCGATGCTGAACACCGCCGCGCAGGCGATCGACTATGTTCGGCAGTCCGGCTCGGACAACCTGTTCGTCCACCTCGACAGCTACCACATGGGCATTGAGGAGGCTGACATCCCCGGCGCGATCCGCAGCGCGCTGCCGGTGCTGGGCTACCTGGAACTCGGTCAATCGGGACGAGGCTCGCTGCTCACCGGATCGGTCGACATCCGGGCGGCGGTGCAGGCGGCGAAGGAAGCCGGATACACCGGCCGGTTCGGCCTGGAGGCTTTCACCCGTCAGCTACTGGTTACCGGTGGTGCGAATGCCCTGGCTATTTGGCGCCGGACCTACTCCGATCCGCACGCGGTGGCCGCCGAAGCCGTCGACATCATCCGCTCGGTCTACGCCGAGCAGTGACCATCTCGCGCATAGTGCATTCCGCTTGTTAGGAGCTCAAGAATAATGAACGACGAAATTGATCGCTTTTCCATGGACTATTTCCGGCTGGACGGCAAGGTTGCCATCGTTACCGGCGCGAATATGGGCCTGGGGATGGCATATGCTGCGGCCTTCGCCAAAGCGGGTGCCGATCTCTACATTCCCCATTTCACCGGCGATGTTGCCGAGATAACGGAGATCGTCGAGACCGAAGGACGCAAGGTCGCATTTCTGCAGGGCGATCTCACCGATTCGGAGTATATGGACCGCATCGTCGCCGACTGCTTGTCGACATACGGCCGGATCGACATTCTCGTGAACAATGCCGGAATGAGCAAGTTCGGTGACTTCGAGACTTACGCGGACGAAGACTATCGGCGCTGCATCGAACTCGACCTGAACGCCTCCTACTTCCTCGGCCGGCGCGTTGCGCTGGTGATGATGAAGCAGGGCAACGGCAAGATCATCAACATCGGCTCGGCGCTGTCGTTCACGGCCGACAAACGTTGTCCTCCGTACTCGACGGCCAAGCACGGCATCATCGGTCTGACCCGGGTCTTCGCAAACGAACTCGGGCAGCACAACATCCAATCCAATGCGATCTGCCCGGGATTCCTGGCCACCGAGGTGAACCGCGAACTCCGCGAGGATCCGGCGTTCTACAACAAGATCACCGATCGGATCCCGGCCGGACGCTGGGGGCGGCTCGATGACCTGATGGGCGCCGCGGTCTTCCTGGCCAGCCAGGCCTCGGACTATGTGAATGGCTGGACCATCAGCCTTGACGGCGGGTTCACCGCCACGGTCTGAGATCACGGGGCATCGTGGCTGTAGCCGCACGATGGTCAGCCCTTCTGGTGGCCCGGAGAGACAGATCGAGAAATCGTCTCGCCGGGCTACCGGCCTGCCGGTCCCGCATCGCGGGATTCGCTCGACCTACTGCGTCGGCACCCGCTCGACGGATCGGCGGGGTCACGCTGGTTCGATGGTGGGGCAGAAGATCGGCTACAGTAGTTCCGCACCGCTTCGGCGGCGCGCGCGGACGTAGCTCAATGGTAGAGCCCCAGTCTTCCAAACTGGCTACGCGGGTTCGATTCCCGTCGTCCGCTCCAACTCACTTTCACCGGAGTTCCGCCCTTGCGACTCGCCGAGGAGGCCGGCGCAAAACTGTCAGACCCACGCTCTAGGGTCCTGAGTGTGAGAATCCTGCACACTTCTGATTGGCACATCGGCCGCACCTTCCACGGCTGGTCGACATTGGATGCCCTGCGTGTGGTCTTCGACGCGATGATCGCCGCGGTGCGCGACAACCATGTCGACGTCGTCGTGGTCGCCGGTGACGTCTTTGATTCCTCCACCCCGTCGGCCGAGGCCGTCACGATGCTCGATGAGGTGCTCCTCGGCCTACGAAAAGCCGGAGCCCGGGTGGTCGCCTCCAGCGGCAACCATGACTCCGCCGCGCGTCTGGGAGCGAAGGCAGCTTTCGCAGCCGCTGCCGGTGTGTTCGTGCAGACCAAGCCCCAACAGATCGCCGAGCCGGTCACGATCACCGACGACCACGGACCGGTGCACTTCTACGCCATCCCGTTCCTCGATCCGGCCAAGATGCGTACCGAGTGGCCCGATGCCGAACCCATGCGATCCCAGGCGGACGCGCTGCGGCATGCGATGCACCTCGTCCGGGCCGATGCGGCCGCGCGTGACGGACGATCGGTGGTGCTGGCCCACACGTTCGTGCAGGGTGCCGAAGACGCGGTTTACGACAGCCAGCGCGACATCCTGGGCGGACTCGACAAGGTCTCGGTGCCGACGTTCCGCGGCGTTGACTACGCGGCGCTCGGTCACATTCACGGACGAATGACTCTCGACAAGCAGGTTCGCTATGCGGGCGCGCCGCTGCACTACTCGTTCTCCGAAGCCGGCAAGCCGCGCGGCGGCTGGCTGGTCGACCTGGACGCCCACGGCTTCGCGGGCGCGCAATGGTTGGACCTGCCCGTGCCCCGTCCGCTGGCCGAGCTGCGCGGCACCCTCGACGATCTGCTCAGCAATCCGGGCTACGACAGCCTGCACGATCATTGGATCAGCGCCGTGTTGACCGACAATGAGCACCCCATGGACGCCATGCGCAAACTGCAAGCCCGTTTCCCCCACTGCGCTCTGCTGCGCCATGAGCCGGCTCAGATCAGCGCGGACGACGGGGTCAGCTACACCGAACTCGTCCGCGGCAAGACCGACCTCGAACTCATCGGGGCATTCCTCACCAGGGTGCGCAACGGCATCGCCTCCGATGCGACAGAGGCGGATCTGCTCCGCGAAACCATTTCCGGCTACGAGAACCAGTCACTTCGCGGATGAAGATCAACCGCGTCACCGTCACCGGATTCGGGCCGTTCCGCGACACCGAAACCGCCGACTTCGACGCCTTCGACGACGACGGCATCTTCCTCATCACCGGATGCACCGGGGCCGGGAAGACGTCGATTCTGGATGCCGTCACCTTCGCGCTGTTCGGCACCGTTCCGCGCTACGCGGGCCAGGCGGGCAACGCCGTGCGCTGCGACCGGCTGGCAGCTGACAAGCCCTGCCATGTCGAACTGGAGTTCAGCGTCGGCGAACGGCGATTCAAGGTGACGCGCGCGCCCGCCTGGGAGCGTCCCAAACAACGAGGCACCGGCACCACCTCCGCGCCGGCCCGTGCCGAACTCGACGAACTCCTGGACGGACGATGGGAACGGCTGCAGACCAGAGCGATCGACACGAGCAGACAGATCAACGATCTGATCCGGATGAACAGCAGCCAATTCCAGCAGGTGGTGCTGCTTGCCCAGGGACAATTCCAGGAGTTCCTCGTTGCCGACACCGACAAACGACGCTCACTGCTGCAAACGCTTTTCGGCACCAAGAGATTCGCCGACTACGTCGACATGCTCTCCGAGCGGGCCCGTGATCTGAAACGCCAGCTGGACGACGCGCAGCACTGCCTGACCGATAAAGTGCACGCCTTCGCGAGCTGGGCCGGCGTCAGCGACGATTCGGCTACCCCTGAGGCCGTCGATGACACGGTGGAACAGTGGTGTGCGCGGATAGTCGCAGCCCAGGCTGCCGAACTCGGTGAAGCCACCCGGCGCCAGCAGGCGCTGCGCGACTCGCTCGACGTGGCCAAGGAAGAGCTCGCTCAAGCCACCGAGATTGCTGCCCGGCAGCAGCGAAGAGCGCGTGCGCTGGACGAGCAGGCCAGGTTGGCAGGCCAGGCGCAGCAGATCACGGCCACCAAAGCCGCGCTGCACAACGCCGCCCGTGCCGACACCGTGGCTCCGGCGATCGAAGCATCCGAGGACGCCGACACATCCGCAGCCCAGGCCGAGCGAGCCCGCCACGACGCCGAAGCCGGCTACCTCACCGTGGCTGCGGCGTTACCGGAGACCGTTGGCGAGGTCGCCGAATCGATCAGCGAGTTGAACCAGCTGATCGGCAGGCTTCGGCCGCAACTGGAGGTCGAGAAGTCGCTGCCGGCGTTACGCAGAGCCGCCCAACTGGCGGCCGAGAAGGTGACCGAGCACGACGACCGGACTGCGGCCGACAAGGAGCAACGGGAATCCCTCACCGAGCAGATGGAGCAATTGCGGCACACGATCACCGCCCTGGACGAACCCGCCGGCACCTTCGCCGAAGCCAAGGCCGCGGCCGATGAGGCGGCCAGACGACTGCAGGCAGCCCAACGCGCAGAGCAACTGAGTGCTGACCTACAGCTCGCAGCTCAGGACGACCAGGCGGCGGTCAAGCGGGCATCCGCGGCCTCCGACGAACTCTCGGCGCTGCTCAGAAGGCAGCTGAGCGGCTACGCCGGTGATCTGGCTCAAGGCCTGGTCGCCGGCGAGCTGTGCCCGGTCTGCGGCTCGCTCGACCATCCGAAGCTCGCCGAGCTCGCGGCAGACCACGTCGATCAGTCCGATATCGACCGCGCTCAGGCCGCGGTGGAGCTCACCTATGCCCAAGCGAAGAAGGCTGCCGCGAGAAGCCAGCAACTGGAGGAACGCCGTCAGAGCGAGTTCCTTGCCGCTGGGCGACAATCGGTCACCGAAGCTGAGGCAGTGGCGTCCCAGGCTCAGCAGGTGATGGCTGAGGCCGCCGCGGCGGGCGACGAACTGCGTCGCAGCCGCAACCGGCTGACGAGGCTCCAGGAGCAGACCGACGCGATCACCGCAAGCCTGGACCAGGCCCAAGAGCTCCGTGCCGGCCTGGTGATTGCCCAAACCACCGCGCAGACCGGTCTCGCCGAGGCCGAAAGGGCAGTGACCGAGGCACGCGGTGACCAGGCCAGCGTCCATGAAGCGATGGCCGAAGCTCAGCTGCGGCGGAAGCTGAGCGAGTTGCTGCTGGAGGCGAGAACGCAACACCAGGGCGCTGTGGAACGGGCATCGTCCGAACGCGAACGCCTTGCCGCAGCGTTGGCGGACGCGGGATTTGCCGACGCAGGTGAGGCCAAGAAGGCTCGGATCTCGCGGCCCGAGCAAGAGCGGTTGCGAGCCGAGGTTGAGCGTCACGCCGCAGGCATCGCGGCAGTCAAGCTCACCTTGGAATCGCCGGAGCTGATCGGGCTGCCCGCTCAGCCGGTCGATCTCGATGCCCCGAAACAGACGGTGGCCAAGGTCGATGCCGAACTTGAGCAGACCCGCACGGTGGTGGCCACGATCCAACCGCGGCTCGCCGAGCTGCGGCGACTGTCAGGCGAGATCGCCGACCGACGCGTCACCATCGCCGAAGACGACAAGCAGTTCCAGGCAGTCGACCGGCTGGCACGCACCCTGCGCGGCCTGGATCCCAACATCATGCGGATGGAGCTCGAGACGTTCGTGCTGGCCGCCCAACTGGAGGAGATCGTCCAGGTGGCCAACCGGCGCTTGTACACCATGACCGACGGCCGCTACACCCTGCGCCATTCCGACGCCATCGAGAAGAACCGTGGCAAGTGGGGTCTGGGCCTGGAGGTGCTGGACGCGCACACCGGTGGCGTCCGCGGTCCCGATTCGTTGTCGGGCGGCGAGAAGTTCCAGGCGTCACTGGCGTTGGCGCTCGGCTTGGCCGAGGTGGTCACAAACCGCGCCGGAGGCATGCGACTGGACACCTTGTTCATCGACGAGGGCTTCGGTTCGCTGGATGCGGAAACTCTCGACGTCACGATGGCCACTCTCGACAACCTGCGCGAGGGCGGCAGGACTGTCGGCCTGATCAGCCATGTGGCTTCCATGAAGGAATCGATCCCGGCGCAGTTGTCGGTCGAGAAGGTGCCCGGCGGCTGGAGTGTGATCAGGCAAGAATCGTCGTCGTGAGCACGGTTGATTGGCTGGCTTCCATCAGGCTGGTTAGAATCAAACGGTTAGCGCAGACCGCCGTTGGCGGCCAGCCCCGAATATGCCAGGAGACCACGTGCCCAGCACCCTAGAGCAGCTCAGCCCCACGCGGGTGAAGCTCACCATTGATCTGCCCTTTGAAGACCTGCAGCCGGCAATCGACGCCGCCTACACAGACATCGCTCAGCAGGTAAACATTCCGGGCTTCCGCAAGGGCAAGGTTCCGGCACGTTTGATCGACCAGCGTTTCGGTCGCGGGCTGGTCTTGCAGGAGGCCATCAACTCGATTCTTCCGGAGGCTTACGGCGAGGCCGTTCAGACCCATGATCTGCGTCCGCTCGGCCAGCCGGATATCGACATCAGCGAGTTGAACGACGGCACCAACGTGCTGTTCACCGCCGAGGTCGACGTACGCCCCGACTTCGAGATCGCCGACATCGCCGGTGTCGAGGTCGAGGTTCCGGTTGCCGCGGTCAGCGACGAGGACGTCAACGAGCGCGTCGAACTGCTGC
>Ga0334890_1001949_pt1 | contig 25185 bp, 31 predicted proteins | sample GraSluR1_MG_3_FD_207220 | JGI IMG/M metagenome (GOLD analysis project Ga0334890, IMG submission 207220) | Sludge microbial communities from methane-producing bioreactor in Wageningen University, Netherlands - Granular Sludge_31_08-R1 | ecosystem: Engineered > Bioreactor > Anaerobic >... | reverse complement strand
GACATTTTGAATAAGAATATTTCTTTGTTCTTAATTTTATGAAATACACTCTAATTTCTTCTTTTTTCATAAAATTATAAAAATAAAATATTTTTTAGACTAGTAACATATGTTACTTGATTGTACACTATATTTAACAAGTAACAACATAATAATAAAACTTTTTTTAATATATAAATTTCAAACCTTTGATATAATAAAATTATATAAAAATATATTAAAAACAAAATAAAGAATTTAAACAAATAAGTTAAATATAATCTTTTATTAAAAAAATAATTTAACCAGCAATTACTGGAACAGTTGAAGTAGATGCTATCATAAAAAAACTAAAAAACAAAAGTGATATCACAACAACAATCAACAACAATAAAATCAAAACAACAACCATAGCACCAATAACAGCACCACAACCTGTTTTATGAACCTTTGCATAATACCTAATTCCAACAATTAAAGCATAAACATAAAAACATAACATCAAAATAGAAAATATTATATTTGAAATGATTGATACATTATCAACAGATATTTTCATTAAATAATTAAACACATTATAAACAAAATTAAATATCTGCATAGGGATAGCAACAGCAATTAAAACCTTAAAAAAAGAATTAAGATCTGCTTTACCTCCAAATAATTTAATAAAAAAATGAAATAAACCTCCACTAATATATAAAAACAACAATATCAATATAGGTATAAAAACAATAACCCCTATCATATATCCAACAGATATCAAAGACACATCAACTAATATCATTGGAATTAACATTGTAAAAAAACTAAATATCAAGTATAAAACCAAAATATCTTTATAATTAAAATTTTTAATTATATCCTCATAAGCCTTATCATCAAACGCATACAATTTGAATGTATTAGATAAAAACCTTAAAATATCCATAATTAACACATTAATCAAATATTTATAAAGATTATTATATAAGAAATATAAAAAATAAAAAAACAACTGTTAAGTAGTAAATACGAAACTTTTATAAATAACAAAAATATATAGATATTAAATGGTAAAAATAAGAAAAGATATGTTTTCACTAGAGGGTAATCTTATTGAAAGTTTGTTAGACCAAGAAAATATAAGACTATCGGATACAACAATTCCAAGCTTAGATATTCCAGAACATTTTAATACTATTACATTTTCCATAGATTCTGCTGATAATTCAAGAAAAAAATTAAAAGAAATATTATATCCTATAAAAGAATTAATAGATTCTGAAGAAGAATTCCCAACAAATTTATACACAGGAGTATATGAAGCTGTGCTAAATGCATATCAACATGGAAACAAATATGAAAATAAAAACATAAGATTATCTTACAAAAAAACAAAAAGTAAAGATAAAAGTTTATCTTTAGAGATTATAGTAGAAGATCAGGGCAAAACATTACCAAAAGGATTTCTAAGATACATATTACTTCAGCGTGAACAAAAAAATAATCAGGAACATTTTTTAAACTGGTATGATTTTAGTAAAAAAGAACCTATAGGATCTAATAATGGAACAGGAACATCTTTTATGCATGCATCATTTGACAATATTGATTATTTTAGAAGCAGAGAATTTGGCGGTCTTTTGGTTTATCTGTCTAAATCAGTAAAATAAAAAACATGTTTTATCTTAAAAATATAATTTATAACATTGAATTAAAATGCCAATATATAAATTACTTATCAAGTTTTAAATAAATTTATAAATACATATTTTCCAAAATTAATATACATAATATAATTAAAATGAAATATGCAATAATACTTGGAACAAGACCAGAAATAATAAAATTAAGCCCAATAATAAGATTTCTAGAAAACAATAAAAAGGATTTTTTTATAATCCATACTAATCAACATTATTCACAAAATATGGATGAGATTTTTTTTAATGAACTTAAACTACCAAAAGCACAATATAATCTTAATGTAGGTTCTGCAATTCATGGCAAACAAACAGGAATAATGCTTCAAAAAATAGAAGAAACATTGCTTACAGAAAACCCTGACTTTGTTTTTGTTCAAGGAGATACCAATACAGTTCTTGCAGGAGCATTAGCAGGATCAAAACTTAAAACAAAAATAATACATGTTGAAGCTGGTTTAAGAAGTAATGATAAAAATATGCCAGAGGAAATCAATAGAATAGTAACTGATCATATAAGTGATTTTTTACTTTGCCCTACTCAAAATCAAAAAACAATACTAATAAATGAAGGCATAAATGAAAATCAAATATTTGTTACCGGTAACACTATATCTGATGCAGTCGAACAAAATTATAAAATAGCATTAGAAGAATCAAAAATAATTAACAATTTAAAAATCAAACAAGATGAATTTATGCTTTTAACAATGCATAGGCCCTCAAATGTTGATATAAAAGAAAATATTTTAAGCATATTTGAATCTCTATCAGAAATCTTTAAAATATCAAACAAAAAAGTAATATTCCCAATACATCCAAGAACAAAAAACAATATTGAAAAGTTTAACATAAATATACCAGATTTCATACAGACAATAGAACCTGTAGGATATCTTGACATGTTAATGCTAATTAAAAATGCTTGCATTATATTTACTGATTCAGGAGGAATACAGGAAGAAGCATGCATACTAAACAAAAAAAGCATAACTTTAAGAGAAAATACTGAAAGAGCTGAAACAATAGATGTAGGATCAAGCATATTAACAGGACCTAATAAAGAAAAAATTGTTTCAGGATATCTAAAACATATAAATAATAATAATAACACAAAATGGGAAAACCCTTTTGGAATTAATGTAACAGATAAAATATTTTCAATAATAGAAAAATAAAAAAGATATTCCAACAATTTATTTTGAATCTAAAACCTCTAAAATTATTGGTAAAACATTATTTTCAACTATATATTTATAACCTAATGCATTAGGATGAATCCTGTCATTATTGTTTAAAGACGCATTACCACTAACTCCTTGTAAAAAATCTTCAACAAAATAAATTTGCTGATATTTATTTGCCAAATCTGGATAAATACTTTTAAACTCCAAAACATAATCCTTTCCCAAATTATCAAATATATCCTGACCCAAAAGAACTACTGTAATATTTCTTTGTGTAAGTTCTATAATTATATTTTCAATATTTTTTTTTGTAATTTGCAAATCTATTCCTCTTATTGCATCATTAGCACCAATACCTAAAATCACAACATCAGGATTAAGCTTTAAAACCCAACCCATTCTAGAATACAGAGCGGTGCTTGTTTCTCCACTTACACCTGAATTAAAAACCTTAACATTATCATATTTTCTTTTTATTAATTCTTTTTCTAAAATGCTTGGATATGAATCTTCTCTATCAACTCCTAAACCTTCAGTTAAAGAATCACCAACAGCAACTATTATTATTTCATCCCTTGTGTAATCATCAACAGGCAAGACATCTTTTTCAAAATCATTATTTGTACATCCAGAAAACAAAAACATAAAAGTTAAAATAAAAGCTATAAATATTTTCATAAAAATAATGTATAATACATATATTTAAACTTTTTCAATATTAAATTTTTTTTATAAAACGTACAACATTCTCGGAAATATCTAATTAGATAAAACAATAATAATTTCCATTAATAATCCAATTTAAATCTAAAATTTTTTACTAATCTACTTAAATTCAAATTAAATTTGCATATTTTTCAACAGAAATTGTAGAATATTTATTTCTTGCTAAAATATCATTATCCAATGGTTTATCTGCATTATTAAACATATATTTCACATCTTTTTTCATATTGATCTTTTTTATTTTAATATTGTGAACCTTTTCTAAATTTACAAATTCATTAGCAAACGATCTAGAAACAATCAAAACACCAGAAAAATCCAATTCTAAAATATTTTCATTAACTATTTTTTTAAATAAATTTTCTGCCAAAGCTCTAGTTGCCAAGTTTTTATTCAAATAAATCATTGTTACCACCTAATACTATATTAGGTATTGTATATTTTATAAACTTTATTGCAACTTATAAGTTACACAATGGCTTGTTTATAAACATATAACAATCTATTTTTTTCTTTGGTTTTTCAAACAATAAATTAATTATTGTACCATCAAATGACAACTTTAAGGGTTCTAAATCAATAAATTCAATTTTTTCATTAAATATTTTCTTAAAAGCACAATTTTTTGAAATTATAACCATTGAACCATTCAAACCATCACAAATCCAGTTATATATATTTGGTATCCCAGTACCTCTTTCATTGTTATCTTTTGTTGAGATTCCTTTAAATGCTAATTTAAATAGTTCTATATTATTTTCCTCATTTTTATATCCTGATTTTTTATATTTACTAGGTATGGAAATTCCTGTATCTATTAAAGATATAGCAAGTTTATTTGTATATATTTGAGCCTGAATACAATTAAAATCAGATTCAGAATGTTGCTGAATATTACAAATTAATTCATTAAATATACACATTAGTATTTGAATATTTTCTTTTAAATCGAAATTTTCAACAATAATTTTTTCAATCAAGTCTAAAATAGTTCCATTTTCTTCATTATTTCCCAGTTCTTTTTTTATTTCAAACAATGGAATATAAGACATTTTTGAAATATTTAAGGCACATGTAGTTTCTGGAAATTTAATGGTATCCAAATAAGACAATTTAAAATTATCTTTTGGATAAATAATTTTGAAATTTTGATTTTTTTTAAGAAAAGCAGTAATTGGAATTATATAAAATGGTGTTATCTTATCAGTGTTAGAAAGATTTACCATAGAATTATTTATTGAATCTCTAATTAACCTTAAAGCTTTTAAGGAATGAATCAAAATATCCTGATCTTCAATTTCCATTTTATATTTATTTTTATTAATTTTTATATTTAAATTTTGTGTTGAGAACTCATAAAAAATCAACTCAAGTAATACTTCATATTGAAAATTTTGAAAAACCACAAAATTCTCAAAAGAGTGTTAGCAAACAACACTTATAAGCACAAATTAAACAATTTTAATTCCAAATTTATTCCTTTAAATACTCAACCCACTGCTCTGCTATGAAATATTTAAAGGAATGATCAAAAATTACAGCAAAAAAAATTTGAGTGATAAATATCCCATCATTCATGGCAAGGATAACTCAAATTTTGCGATTTTTGTTTATACGTTTTTTTTAACCCTCTATTATAAATAAACTTTATAAATTTTTAAAAACAAACATATGTATGAGTATCTTAGAAGCAGAAAAAATAACTAAAAAATTTAAAGTTGATAATAAATATATCGAAATATTAAAAGGAATAAATTTAAAAATAGATAAAGGTGAATTTGTTGCAATAAAAGGGTCTTCAGGATCTGGCAAATCCACATTTTTAAATATAATAGCTGGACTTGATAAACCAACAACAGGAAAAATAAAACTGTTAAATAAAGATATAACTTATTCAAAAGAAGAAGAATTAAGCAAGCTAAGAAACAAAGACATAGGTTTTGTTTTTCAGTCATTTTATTTAATACCTTCATTAAGTGTATACGAAAATATCATTTTACCAAGTGAAATATCAAAAGAAACAAATCATAAAAGAGTACTTGAGTTAATAGAAGAAGTAGGAATATCAAACCGAAAAAATAGTTATCCAATACAACTCTCTGGTGGAGAAAAACAAAGAGTTGCAATAGCAAGAGCACTTGTAAACAAACCTAAAATTCTCTTTGCAGATGAACCTACTGGAAATTTAGACAGTGAAAATAGTGAAAAAATTATAGAATTGCTTATCAAATTACAAAAAGAATACGATTTAACATTAATTCTTGTAACACATGAAAAACAGATCAGCGATAAGGCATCAAGAGTAATAGAAATAAAAGATGGAAAAATAATAAATGATATAAAACAAAAATGAAAAAAACAAAACAAATATTTAATCAAATTTTTGCAAACAAAGCACAAATGATATTATTAAGTATATGTATAATCCTTTCAATATCAACTTTTATCTGTGCAGACAGTTTAAAAAACAATTCAATAAATTATATTAAAACTGATAGTAAAATAATTAATGGTGCTGACATAATAATTCAAACAAATAAACCCTATTCTAAAGAATTAAATGATGTAATACAAGAACTTAGAAACAACAAAGATATAGTAATTGCCAATTCATACTCATTTTCATCAATGTCTTATTCCCCCAAAAAAAACAATTCAATACTATCACAAGTAAGAATAGTAACAGATACATATCCACTTTATGGAAATGTCAAATTGTTAAAAGGTGAAGAATTAAACCTTAAAAACAACAACATTGTAGTTGAGCAAGAACTACTTGACAAACTTGATTTAGAAATAGGTGATGAAATCAAAATAGGTAACAAGATTTTTACAATCTCAAACATATTAATAAATGAACCTGACAGACCTTTAACATTATTTGACATAGGTCCAAGAATACTTATTGATGAAATCTATATAGAAGAGATAAATCTAGTAGGTGAGAGAAGTAGAGTTGATTATAAAACTTTAATAAAAACAAATGATAAAAATGATGCAGATCTCTTAGTATTAAAAATAAATTCGCAATTATCAGATGAAAAAGAAAAAGCAATATTATATTCTGAAAATAACAATACACTAAAAATTTTTGTTGATAATTTTTTATTTTTCATAAAACTAATAACCATATTCATAATAATACTTACAGGGATAACTATTTCAAGCATAATCTTAACATATCTAAATAATCAAAAACAAACAATTGGAATAAGAAAAACATTAGGTGAAGAAAATACAAGCATAATAAAATTTTATTATATTTCAATTTTAATCGTAACAACAATCAGCATTATATTATCAATAATTATTGCATTTTTTATAATGAAATCATTTCCTTACATTTTTTCAGGGATACTACCTCAGGAAATCAGTTTTACAATCGACATCAATTCAATATTAATAGGTATATTTTTAGGATTAGTAATTACCACTCTTTTTGCACTATATCCCTTATTAACAATAAAAAAGATAAAACCGTTAGATATATTTAGGAAAGAAGAATCAATAAATAAATTACTTTATGATAAATATTTCTATATAATAAACACAATAATATTCCTATTCTTTTCAACATTAGTATTTATTGAAATTGAAAATGTCAAAACAAGTTTATATTTAATAATCGGATTTTTATCACTCTTTGTAATAATTCTTTTCTTAAATATTATAATACTAAAAACTATAAAAAAAATAAAAATAAAAAATTTAGAATTAAAACATGCAATAAAAGGACTATTTAGGATTGGCAACAAAACATTACTTGTTCTAACAACAATAAGCCTTTCAATAACTATAATATTTACAATCTCTTTCATTGAATTCAATTTACAAGAGCAATATTTTAAATCATTCCCTGCAAATTCTCCAAATCTTTTTATAATAGATATACCTAAAGAAAACCAAAGTCAAATACAAAATATAATAGGTACTGATAATATAACATTCTATCCAGTCATAAGAGGATCTTTGTTAAGCATAAACGATGTAAGTACCAAAGATATTGAAGAGAAAAGAAAAAGACAAGGTGATTCTCTAACAAGAACATTTAGTTTGACATATACAGACAAATTACTTGAAAATGAAAAAATAATTGCATCTTTAGAACCCAATCAAATGTTTAAAAGTAATTTAAACAATGATATAATACAAGTTTCTGTTCTTGACATGGTAGCTGAAAGTTTTAATGGAAAACTTGGAGATGAATTGATTTTTCTTATACAAGGAGTTGAAATTAAATCACAAATTGTAAGCATAAGAAAACGAACTGATAATTCAATAAATGCATTCTTTTATTTTACATTTGAAGAAAAAATACTAAAAGATGCACCTCAGACAATATTTTCAGCTTTAAATGTTGAAAACGAAAAGATCCCTGCAATACAAAACAAAATTGCAAAAGATTTTCCAACAATAACAGTAATAAATGCACAAAGTACTGCCAAAAGTGTTGCAGAAATAATAAACAAGCTATCAACTGTAGTATCATTTTTTACCATATTTTCATTAATAACAGGAATAATGATTTTGATAAGTTCAATTATTGCAACAAATAAAGAAAGAATAAAGGAAACTGTTTTATATAAGTTAGTAGGTTGTAATAGAAACTTTATATTAAAAATATTTACATATGAATATTTGCTTATAGGAATAATAAGTTCAATTATTGCAATAACATTTTCATATATAACAACTTTTATAATAATAAAATATACGCTAAATTCTGATTTTACAACATTTAGTCTAAAGCTAATGATTTATTCATTTATAACAATAATATCAATATTAACAATTGGTCTGATAAGCTCAATAAACATAATAAAAGAAAAACCAATAGAATACATAGTAAAAAATCAAATAGAATAATGTTTCTTCAATAGAGAACTAAAAAACCCACTCATTTTTTACAAGGAAACTATCTGATCCCTGACAATATAAATGTTTTATAACACTATTTTATAAACAAGCTTACGAAAAACAAGGTTTTTTTAAATTTTCAATATATAAGGGTTTAATTAATCATCTTGGAAATTTAAAATCTATTTAAAATATTAGAAAATCTATCAAAAAAATTATTTAATTTCTCAGTAACTATCTCATTTTTTTGTTCTTTATCCTGATTTTAAAAACCTTGATATTGGTGGAAAATCTTAGTTAATGCAGTTCCTGTTGTTGGGATACTTCCATCCCTAAATGCATTTCTTATAAATTTGTATGATTATCTTTAAAATAATACATAAAACTGTATAACCTTTAATTTAACGAGTGTCGGGAATGGGATTCGAACCCACGAACACGAGAGTGACAGGATCTTAAGGGTTGAAAAGTAGGATTCTCTTCACCCCTGAAATAGTGGTTTGACAAAATCTCATTTATGACAGTAGAAGCCTTCCTCCTTGAATTCTTGAGTCTTTTGGCTATTTCCTTGTCAATTGAAATTGACAGTTTTGTTTTATCTTTTGTCATTTTTAGTCAAAAAAGTAGGATTTTTGCAGCTACTTTTTGTTTAAAAGTTGTTAATATTATAATGTTTATTAAGGTTTGGGTGGTGGAAAGACAATGGAACTAAGCTCCGAAAATATTTCAACAATTAAATTTACATATTTAAGATGCATAACTACAATAATAATGATTATAATATTGTATAAAAATCATCTTATCTCATTACTTTGAGTTATTTTGAGCACAATTTCTTCTTTGCATTTACCTTATCAGTAGTAACTCCAACAAAGATTTATAAATTAATGAATTATTGATTAATTAGAATAATGAAAATACAAGAAAATTGTAATTACTCTAATGAACAAGATAAATATACAAATGAGATAAATCAATTAATAGATAAATTTATTTATTTTTTTAAAATGAAAGGAATGATACTAGAAAAATCAGTAAGAATATCTTCAAGAATTGATTCTACTGTTAATTTAATTGGTTCACATATTAGTATATTTAAAAAATATTTAAAAACAAATATTCCTTCAAAAGGAGTATTTATGTTTCAACATTGTATTAGAACTCAAAATTTAAAAAATTTTTATGATTATGATAAATTAAATCTTTGGGCTTCATATTTTCCTAGTTTAGGTGTTTTATGTCCACTAAGTAAAAAAAAAGAATTATTTGATTTTTTATTTGATTTCTTAGAATTTATCAATTTAAACAAAGAAGATATAATTATCAATGTTACAGCAAAAGATCAAGATTTAGTTGATTTATTAAACACCAAAAAAAATCAATATATAATTAATTATGATACTAAGAATGAAAATTATTATAGACATAAAATAGGTATGGATAATATAATTGGTAGAAATTTTAATATTTTAATAAAAAATTCAAATACTGGAGAATTTTGTGATGTTGGAAATTATATTATTCTAGAAAATAATAAAAAAATTATTGGAATTGAATTAGCATTAGGAGCATCAAATATTATTAAACTTACAAATGGGTTAGAACATGTTTTAGACTGCTTTCCTACATTAGAATTTAATGATCTACCAAAAAATGTAAATTATAAGCTTAAAGATGCTTTGATAGTTTCTGTTTTTTTATATCATGAAAATATTAAACCAAATAAAAAGAAAGGTGTATCTAGAGTCCTTTATGATTATTTAAAGGGAATAAGAACATTGCAAGAAAAATATAAAATTAATATTGAAGATATTAGAATTGCTATAGAAATATTTGAATCTATCTATATTGGAAATAGTATTTCAAAAAGTAAAGATATTTGTCAACAAATTATAAATTATAAAGCTAAAAAATGAAAAAATTAGAAGGTGATAGAGTGTTTTTAAGAAGAATAAATGAAAATGACATTAAAAGAATTGTACAATTAAGTAATGATTCTGAAGTAAGTGAGTTTATTACTATACCATTCCCTTATACATATGAATTAGCATATGACTATTTTTTAAAATCTCAAGAATGGATAAAAAGAAAAACTGATTTTATTTGGTGTATTATTGTTAATAATGAAATAATCGGAACTATTGCATTGAAAAATATTAACTTGGATTTTAAAAGTGCTGAGATTGGATATTGGTTAGGGAAAAATTATTGGAACAATGGTTATATGTCTGAATCAATTGAGTTAGTTTTGGATTATATTAAAAAAGAATATTCTATTAAATTTATATATGCTAATGTGTTTAAGGCTAATATCAATTCAATTTTACTTTTAACTTATAAAGGTTTTAATGAAATCTATTCAATTAACAAAAATTGGAAAAATAAGGGAATTATAGAAGAGATATTTCTAATAAAAATGATTTAAAATGGTTATTGATGCACATACACATTATGGAATAGCATATAAAGGGGGAAAAATGTTTGATATGGAAGTTTATACTAAATTTGCTAAAAAGTATAATGTAACTCAAGCTATTATGATGATAACTCCAATGCCATTATCAGTTGTTAGTTTAAAATCTTTTATAGAACAATATCTAACAATGTTTACTGAACCTAAACAAAAAGAGATATTAAAACAAGCAGAAGACAATATCCCTCATATCTCTTATATTCATTATATTAGAGACAACAAAAGTAATAAAATAAAACATTATCATGGTGTTAAAATTAATAACGAATTTATATTAGATAAATTAAATTTTGACCCATATTTCTTACCTAATAAATATTTTTTTGAAGTTGCAAAGGCATCACATTTAATTAAGCCTATTTTGAGTATTCATCCATTATTTTTCACAAAAGAACAATATTTCGATTATTTAAAAGATTCTATAGGATATAAAATACATGGTATCGCAACATGTACATCTCCAGAACTTATTTCTAATGAAATTATTGATTTTTTAAAAGAAGAGAATAAACCTTTAGTTGTACATACTGAATATGATGAAACTCCACCAAAATATAAAAGAAAATTATTTAAAGAAAACTCTACTATGAAATGGGTAAATTTTGCAATTGAAAATGATTTGAAATTATATCTAACTCATGGTGCCAGATTGTCACATGATGCAATTGCAACCGTTAATAAATCACACAATATTTATATAGGAATTGGACCTGATTATATCTTAAGTAGAACAACAGGAAGAATGGAAAGAATAATTAATGGAAAAATAGACTACTTGGAATATTTATGTAAAAACACAAGATTAGATAGGATTTGCTTTGATACTGACTTTCCTTGGAATGTTGACTCTTCTGGAGATAATTTTGACTTTAAGACAATTGAAGTTTTATCTAATATAATTAGACATGGTCCATCTTTAGAAATGGTATTAGGAGAAAACGCTTCAAATTTATTTAATTTAATGTGAAAAAATGAATAATAAAAATAAAATACAAAATGCTGAAAAATATCACTTGAGGTTTTTTTTAACTCCTCTTTGTAACTTTAAATGTATATACTGTAATGATGGTAAATATGTAAATAATGATTTGATAACTTTTGATGAAATTAAAAAGTTGATAAAAAGTGCTAGTCAATTAGGAATTAATAAAATACATTATACTGGAGGAGAACCTTCATTAAGAAATGAATTAGAAGATATTGTCTTATATGCTAAAGAATGTGGGTTTATACAACAAGTAATGACTACTAATGGAAGTATTTCTATAAGTAGATTGGAAACTTTAAAACAAAATGGATTAACTAGAATTAATATTAGTATTGATAGTTTAGATCCAGAAAAACATCAAGAAATTACTCGTTCAAAACAATATGATAAAGTTATTTGTACAATTAATAAATCTATTGAATTATTTAATACTGTAAAGTTAAATATTGTTATGCTAAAAGAGAATGTTGATGAATATGTTAATTTTATGAATTTTGCAGAACAATTCAATGGAAAAGTAATCCCTAAATTTATCGAATTAGTAGAGAACAATCCTGTTTTTTATAATAATAAAGATACTTTAAATAGTAAAAGAGTTAATAGAAATGATTTTTTTAATACAGTAAAATCTTTAGGAGATATGGATGTAGTTGATGTAGAAAAGAAAAATCCTAATTCTGAGTATTTTAAATTTAAAAATAGAAATATAACTTTTGGATTGGTAACTTCTCATACTAATAAGTATGCTTGTGGAGATTGTAGAAAGATTAGAATTAGTCCTTATGGTGAAATAGGTTATTGTATAAATTTTGATAAAATTTCTTTAAAAAAAGAAACAAATTATGAGAATTTAATAATAAATGTTGTGAATAAAAGAGAAAAATTAGATGAACTTATGCCTAATAGAAAACATATATCATATTCTTATGGACATTGGAGATTTGGTGATTTAGATAAGTAAGATGGAACAAACATTTTTTATTATAAAACCTGAAGCATATAAATTTAAAAAAGAAATTTTAGAGGAAATTATCAAAGAAAGTACTTTTAATATTATATCTATTACAGATAAACAGTTAAAATTAGATGATATTGAATTAATTTATGCCGATGAGAAAGAACCTTTAAAAAGTGCTCTTTTGGAATATCTCACATCAGGAATTATTTGTGCAGGAATTATTGAAGGTAAAAATGTTATTGAGAATTTTTCAAAGTTCAGTGGTTCATTTGGAAATCCCAATAATTGTGAACCAAATAGTTTGCGTTTTAAATATGGTGACAAGAAAGTACATACATATAGGAATGTTCCTGTATTCCATAATGCTATACATAGGTCTATCACAATTAATGAAGCAAAAGAATCTATTGATTTATATTGGACTAAAATAAAACATAATGATATTATTGATGATGTTAAAAAATTAGTAATTTCACATCTTGATTGCCAAGAAAGATTAATTTACCATATCGAACCTGTTGTTAATAATGCAATTTTTCTTGCTAATCAATTAAATGCAAATTCACAAATTGTTGAAATTGCTTCTTATTTACATGACATTACTAGGATGACTGGAGATAGAGAAAATCATCATATAAGTGGCTCAGAATTATCAAGAAATTTTTTAACTTCCTTAAACTATCCTTTAGCAAAAACAAATTTAATCTGTGATTGTATTTTAAATCATAGAGGTTCCAAAAGACTAACAAGAAAAACTATAGAAGAGAATATTGTAGCATCTGCAGATGCTATGGCAATTATTGGTTTTCCTGTTCCTTTATTCCATGCTGCATACAATAAAAGACAATTAAATATGGATGATGGTAAAAAATTTATTAGAGACAAATTAACTAGATCATGGAATAAAATTGAATTAAATGTTGCAAAAGAAACAGTTAGAATTCAATATGAATCATTAATGGAGATTTTAAAATGAATCAAAATTTAGATAGTTTATTAACCGAATATTGTGGTAGAAAATTTTATTTACCAGATTATAAAAATAGTGTTATTGGTATTAAAAACTCTATCTTAGAAGGGTTAAATGATAACAGAAAAATGATTATATTTGGATTTGATTCTGTTAATACTATTCAATTCAAAAGACATTTTGGAGGAAAGATTGATTTATCTGACATGAAAGAATTAAGTTCTGTTTTCCCAACTGGCTCACCAACCTCATTTTCTTCAATTTTTTTTGGAAATCAAATTAATCAACATGGTATTTTTGGTATTGCATTTTATTGTCCAAAAGAAAAAGGAATTTATCAAACAAGTAAAGATTGTATTGTTAATACAATGAATGAAACTTTGAGAGATGCTAAATTCCAAATACATGGACAATCTTTTTTAAGTGAGGTAGATATTCCAGTATTTTATATTCATGTTAATCATTTTTGGTATAGTTCAAATTTATGGAGTAAATTTTCAAAAAGTACTAATCATATTTCCGTTCATCCCAGAGGGCATTACAAGTCTGATTATAATAGACAACTGGATTTGGATGCTGTTTTAGATAATACTGAAGAATTGTTAAATAAAAGTAAAAATGATAAACTTGTTTATGTCTCAGTTGATTTTGATGAACATATGCATAGAGAAGGAGTTGAAACAGACATTACACAAAAATTATTAAGTCATGTTAGTAATAGAATTTGTGATATTATCTATTCAAACCCTGAATATGATTATGTTTTTCTGTCAGATCATGGACAAATTGACTTGAAAAATAATTATCCTTTTGATTTTGAAAAAATAGTAAAATATTGTTATAGTCATAGAGGTGGATTAGGAAGAACTTCTTATTTTTATTCAAATAAGGATATTGCCTTTGATATCATAGAAGAACAAGTAGGTGATACAGGTATTGTTTTAAAAAAAAATAATCCATTGTTAAAAAAAATTTTTGGGTTTGATCCTGTAATATATCCTGAAATAGGTGATATTATTGCATTTGCTACTGAACCATCTTTCCCTAGTTATGGATGGTCATCTAAAGCAGAACATGGAGCATTAGCAAAAGAAGAATTATTTGTGCCATATTTGCATTTAAAAAGTCAAAAGAAAAATATATAAACCTTCATTTTGATTTATTAAAGTATGGTAAGAATAGGACAACCCGTAAATATGATTATTGTAAACAATGATAATGATAAAATACTCTTAGTAAAAAGAGCAAAAAAAGATGATGAATTTCCAGACACATGGTCTCTGCCAGGTGGAGGACCTGAAATAAATGAAACAATAGAAGAAGCATTAAAGAGAGAAATAAAAGAAGAAATAAATTGTGATATTGTAAATTTTTTATTTTTCAAATCTAAATATTTAATTATTAAAGAAGATTTTCATGCAAGAGCTTTATATTTTTATGGAACTGTTGAGGGTGATATAAAATTAGAAGAGAGCGAATTATCAGATTATAAATGGTTTGATATTAATAAAGATTTACTAAATTTAAATTTTGCATTTAATCAAGAAGATATAATTAAAGATTTTATTGAATTTCATAATAGAAATTAAAAGTGATATTAACAGGAACTGAAATAATGAAGCAAATAAAAAAAGGTAATATTATAATTGAACCTTTTTATTTAGAACAAGTTAACCCTAATAGTTATAATTATCGTATTAATGACCAATTAATTATGTTTGACATTAAAAATAATAAAAAACATAAGAAAACAATTAAAATTCCTAAAGAAGGAATTATTTTAGAACCACATAAAACTTACTTAGCTAGTACTTTTGAAACATTAGGTAGTATTAAATATGCAATGTCTTTAATTGGAAGAAGTTCACTTGGAAGATTAGGACTTTTTTTACAAGTTTCAGCAAATTTAGGTCATACAGGTTCTATTCATAAATGGACATTAGAATTAGTTGCAACGAAAAAAATTAAAATATATCCTTTTATGATAATTGGACAAATATCTTTTTGGGAAAACAAAGGAAATATCTCTTCATATTTAGAAGGATATAGTAAATTTAATTTACCACAAGTTTCTAAAATGGAGGAAATACAATGATACTAACTGGCAATGAAATTATTAAACAAGTAAATGAAGGGAAAATTATTATTAAACCCTTTAATGATAAACAAATAACAACAAATACATATGATTTGACACTCGGAGATAAATATTTGACATATAATGAAGATATTTTAGACCCTGCTAAACCTAATAGTTATGAAATTAAATCTATTCCCAAAGAAGGATTACAATTAAAGCAAGGAGATTTCATTTTAGCTCATAGTAATGAAATTATTGGTAGTAAATATTTTGTACCTATAATTCATGCTAAATCTAGTGTTGCAAGATTAGGTTTATTCATTCATGTTACCGCTGATTTAATAGATATTGGCTCTATAGGAAATATTACCTTTCAATTATATGCAACATTGCCAGTAAAAATATATCCAAACATGCTAATCGGACAAGTATCATTTTGGGTTCCTAAAGGTAAAATAGAATTATACAATGGCAAATATCAAGGAAGCTTAGGTCCTAGAGCATCAGAAGTCCATAAAGATTTTAAAGAAAAACTTAAAATATAATAAGTTATTACATATTTATGGAAATTTATTTAATCAGACACGGAGAAACAGAAGGTAATCTAGACCCAACAAAACCTCCAATTCTTACTGAGAATGGCAAAGAGCAAATAAAGTTATTAGCAAATAGTTTGAAAGAAGAAAAAGTTGATTTAATAATATCATCAGATTTAGAAAGAGCTCAATTAACAGCAAAAGAAATTCAATTACAAAATATTAATAAACCTAAATTCGAAATAACAAATGAACTTCAAGAAATATATAGATTAATTGTTGGTGGTGCTCCTAAAGAAGGTACAAGACCTAATAGATTTGAGGAAGACTCTGAAAGAGCAAATAATTTTTGGAATAAATTAATTTCTATGAATCTAGAAAAAGTATTTATTGTTTCTCATGGTAATATTATGAAATTTTTTATTTCAAAAGCACTAGAGATTGAACCTGAAAAAACAAAAAATATTGTATTAGACCCTACATCAATAAGCATTGTTGAAATAAATAATGAAAAAATTCAGTTAAAAAGTTTAAACAATATGAATCATATATCTAATAAATATGATAAAGAAACTATTTATGCTGATTGAAAGTTAGTTATTATATATTATATTTTGAAATTAACTTTAAATATATATTCTAATTTTAATTTTATATGAACCAAGATTTATTCAAAGAAATATATAATGAAGTTTACGAAATGTGGGAAATTGAAAACCAAGACCCAGAGAATCCATATAGGAAAAGAACATGGATATTTCCTAATCATATTGATTTAGTTATAGATTGGACAAAAAAGCTTTCTGCCAAATATAATGCGAACGAAGAAATTTGTGCTTATGCTGCTTTATTTCATGATATTGGATTAGTATACAAAAGAGCTAAGAATACATCACCTGAAGGTCATGAGGAAAGAAGTTTAGAATATACTAAAGATTTATTAGTTAAACATAATTTTCAAGAATATAAAATTAATAAAATACTTGATTGTATTAAAGCAACTGAGCCAGGTCATGAACCTCAAACCGTAGAGGAAAAAATAGTATCAACTTCAGATTTTGTTTCACAATTCAAAAGTATACACTATTTTGCAAAAGCAGTATTTGCTGACGATATAAATTACTTTGTAAAATGGTTTAAGAAAAGAATTGAAGTTAGTTTTGACAAAAAAATTTATTTTGAAGATCTTAGAGAAGAACTTTTACCAATTAAAAAACATTATGCTGAAATTATTAGGTTATATGAAGAGAATAAATAATTTCTTCTCATTTATTTTCCAAAACATTAAAAACCAACAAATTCTATAAACTATTATGATAATTAATAAAACTACAAGATATGTTGAATTTAAATCTGAAACATCAGGAAAATTTCTTTTAAACGATAAGTTTGAAAGTTTTAGAGTCTCTGTCAAAGGTATTAATGAAGAATTGATAAAGAAAAAATTTCTAGAATGTAAGATTATTGCTAAAAGTGCAAAAGGTTTTTACTTATTGGAGTTTTGATTAATAAATATTAAAAACTCTTATTATATTATATTATATTTCTAATAATAAATATTTAAATTTAATATTATTTACAGTTGAGTATTCTGCCCAATTGAATATATAATCATTATTTAATTTTAAAGATGGATATTGTCTTGTCCAAGAAGCAATACTATTCCATTTTAAATTAACATTTTTATTAATTTTCCTTCTATTATAAATTTTAAAATCTTCATCAATAGTTAATTTTTTATTATCATTCTAATATTTCTCTTCATTTGTTAAAAATATAACATACCCCTTTTTTATGTTTAAATTATTTTGTTTTAAAAACTCAATTCGATTAATATCTTTTAAAAATAAATATTTACCAATATCTGTAGCATCATGATTTTTTAAAATATACGCTTCCTCAAACCCATTTAAATTAATTGTAGTTTTCAAATTAAAAGTTTTATATTTTAATTCTATTGGTATTATTTCATTTTTGTTATTAATTACAATTATATCTAAATAATAATTTGAATTCTTATTTGACATTTCACCATCTTTTCTTACTTCTAATCTAATTTTATACTTAGGAAATTTCTTTTGAATATACCATTAAAACTTGTTGAAAATCAGCTTCAGAATGAAAGATTTTCCTTTCTTCTCTTAAGTTTTTCAATATATTATTTAATTCTATAAAATCCATTTAATCACTCCTCACTCCGCTTAGGACAATAAAATTTGAAACCGCAGAAACGACAAGCGTTTTCATTCTCTGCTATATCAAATTCACTTTCAAAATCTTTTGCAATACTATTTGCAATATCAATAAACTCTTGTTTTAGTTTTGACAAGTTAAAAGGTTTTGTTCAACCATCAGGACCACGAACAACATTACCTTCAACAAACATCTCATTAGGCTTTTCAAGTTTCAACATTTCTAAAGTTAACTTTGAAGGTTCTTTCCCCATTCCTTCTTTACAAGCAATGGCATAATATCCTAACTGGTATTTTTTCTTTTTTGCTCATCACTTACATCCCTCTTGTTAAGCCATCTTAAATAAGACTCCTTCTCATCCAAATATATACTCTTCAAGTCAATATCTTCAGTATCTAACTCCTTAGACTTCAAAGCCTTTCTAACTTCTATCTCAATCTTGCCTTTCAAATTCTCATAACGAAGTTCCTCAAGTCTATCTCGCATATCTTCAGTCTCTCGTTTCTTCGCTTCCATCTCATAATAAGCTTCTAGCTTATCATACAGTGACATAAGCAAAAATTGTTTTTCAGGGTTTTTAAGCTCTTCTGAAAAAATCTCCATCACTTTATAAAGAAAAATACGAACCACATCAAAAAGCATTAAATTGTGACTTTTTTTCAAAATCCTACTTTCTTCTAAAAAAGTAGGATTTTTGCATGAAATTACGCTTTTTCTACCAGAAATCTCTAAGAAATCATAAAATGAGTATAAACCACTCTCTAATGCCTTTAAACTTAAGTGTCGGGAATGGGATTCGAACCCACGAACACGAGAGTGACAGGATCTTAAGTCCTGCGCCTTTGACCAGACTTGGCAATCCCGACAATATAGAAATAATAATCCAAGCCCTGATATATACAAAAAACAAAAAGGAATTTATAAAGATTTGCCTAATATTAAATTTTAAATTTAGTAATAATTATTCGTATGCATTACATAATCCCTATAATTTAAACCATAAATTCTAAAATACTCCGATTTTACGCTATCTTTTTTAATATTGGTCTTATTCATGTAGTTTTTGACTGGTTTTTCTACCATGCCATTTGCCATTTCTTGTTTAATATTTTCCTTAAGCTTATCATATTTTTTATCCAAATCTAAAAGGCTTGAAGGATTTTCCCTAAACATACTTACATTACTCTGTACTATTGTAAAATTTGCAACAGGAAAACCAGAATAATTAAAACTATTTATGTGATTTGAAATTGTTAAATTAACTGTATAATTCATGTTTGGTTCAACAATTAACATAAATAGAACAAATATATAATAAAACCTCATAAATTATTAAAACCAATTATTTTTTATAAAAGTTAGCGATAAAAAATAAGATATATCTTATCCTTTTATTCCTCTTAATCTTTTTATTCTATCTTCAATAGGAGGATGTGTTGAAAACATTGATGATAAAAACTGCTTGCCATCTTTTAATGGATTTGATATAAATAAATGTGCAGTAGCTTTGTTGGCATTTTGCAAAGGAATATGGCTATTTTTTATTTTTTCTAATGCTGATGCTAAACCTTCTGGATATCTTGTAAGTAAAGCTCCTGTTGAATCAGCAAGATATTCTCTTTTCCTTGATATTGCAAGTTTTATTAATTGTGCAATAATAGGAGACAATATTACAAGTAACACTCCTACAAGAATAAAGACTATTTTTAACTTATCATTAGAATCATTATCCCTACCACCACCACTTCTTGGAGCAAAAATAAACATTCTAAATAACATGTCTGATATCAAAACAGTAACTCCGACAAGTCCTGCTGCAATCAGCATAACTTTTATGTCACTATTTTTTATGTGACTCATCTCATGGGCAAGAACACCTTCAAGCTCTTCCCTATTAAGCTTATCTATAAGCCCTGTTGTTACAACTATGTATGATTTTTCAGGTGTAAAACCTGTAGCATAAGCATTTAATGCATTATCTTTTATTATGTAACATTTAGGAGGTGTCTTTAAACCTGCAGCTAATGATAACGCTTCTGTTGTATGATAAAGATAAGGATACTCTGATCTGCTTGCAAGTGTTGCACCTGTAACACTTAATATCATCTTATCTCCTGTAGACATAAAAATCATCATATATATCAAGGATAATACAAAAGCAAAAACAGCTCCAACAAGACCAGAATAAACACTAAAAACTCCGCCAGAAACACCCAAAAAAACAAGTCCAGCAACAAACCCTAAAACAATAACAAACAAAAAAAAAGACATTATAACAAAAATTGATTTTCTCTTATTAGCTCTTACTTCATCATGTAAATTTACAACCATTTTAAAAAATTAAATTAAAATTGTACTTTTGGTACTTCCCTAACTTTCTCATCCTTAACTTCAAACAAATCTTTTGCTCCAAAATTAAACATTCCAGCTATCATATTAGATGGAAATGACTGGATCTTTGTATTGTAGTCTGTTGTCATATCATTATAATATTGTCTTGAGGCTGAAACTTTATTCTCAGTTCCTGTAAGTTCTTCTTGTAATTGCATAAAATTTTGGTTTGCCTTAAGATCTGGATAACTTTCAGCTACTGCAAAAACTGTTTTTAAAGCACCTGAAAGCATATTCTCAGCTTCTGCTGATTTTTTCACATCACCACCTGCATTTATTAATGCAGATCTTGCTTTTGTAACATTTTCAAAAACTTCCTTTTCATGTTTTGCATATCCTTTAACAACCTCTATAAGGTTAGGAATAAGATCTGCTCTTCTTTTAAGTTGCACATCTATCTGAGCCCACGCATTAGAAACCTGATTTCTAAGTCTTACCAATGAGTTATACATCATCATCAAAAATAGCAACAATACAGCTATTACCACTAAAACTATTATTAAACCTGTATTCATAACATAAATATTAAAAGAGCTATTTTTAAATACTTTTGTATTAACAAGTAAAAAATAAATAAATAATTTTTAAAACAAAAGAAAATTAGTATATATATGATTGAAAAAATAGATGAGGAAGGAATAATCCTTACACATTATGATAAAAAAATTTCTAAAGAATTAGATGTTTTTTATAACCCATTAATGAAATTGAACAGAGACATTTCTTTGCTTGTTATAAAATCATTTTTCAAGCAACCAATTATATTTTGTGATCCAATGGGTGCTAGCGCAATAAGAGAATTAAGGTTTTTAAAAACTATCCCTGAATGTTTTGAAAAGATAATAATTGGCGATATATCACAAAGAGCAATAGATGAAATGCAAAAGAATTTTAAAGAAAATGATATAAGCACAGAAAAAGTAGAGTTCATGCAAGCAAATGCAATAAACACCATCTCAAAACAATATTATGATTTTATAGAAATAGATCCTTTTGGCTCCCCTATACCTTTTTTAGACATAGCAATGCAAAGAATAAAACATTATGGAATACTCTCTGTTACAGCAACAGATACAGCAGCATTATGTGGAACATATCCCAAAACAACATTAAGAAAATACAATATCAAAAATCAAATGACATTAGCATACAATGAGATAGGATTAAGAAATCTTATAGCATATTGCCAAGTTCAGTCTGCAAAGTACGAAAAAGTATTAAAACCTTTAATTTCATACAGTATTGATCATTACTACAAAATATTTTTTCAAGTAACAGATTCAAGAACAGAAGCCTATGAAATGATTAAAGATCTTAAATGGATAGAATACGACTCCATCAATCAAGATTATAAAGTACATGATAATGAAATCTGCGATAATCTTATAGGAAAAACATTTGTAAAAGACTATACAGATAAGGAATTTATAGAAAAATTAATATCAAATTCTGATATGATAAAAGATAATAAAAAACTATTAAATATTTTAGAAAAATTAAAACTTGAACCAGACAATATCCCCTTTTACAAGAACATACATAAACTTCAAAAAAGTCAAAAAACAAATGCACAAATAACTTTTAATGAATTATTAGAAGAAATTCATAAAGAAAACCACAAAGCACAAAAAGTTCATAATGATAATGTTTCAATAAAAACATCCGCTCCAACAGATATAATAGTAAAAATACTTAAAAAATATAGTAAATCATCCTAAATATTAGTTATCAAAAAATTCTTTTTTCAATATATCACGCCTAAATCTTGATGTATTATCATCCAATTTAAATCTTATTGGAATTTTTTTTATTGATTTAATACCATTAATCTCATCTTTTAATGTATAATCTTTAATAGATTCATTAAACAATATTTCTGCCATACAATAAGCTAAAATAAAACAAGTTAAAAAGTTTATTAAAAAAAGAAAAAAATTTAATCAAAAAATGCTAAGTAAATAAGGAAAATCAAGTTTACTAAAGGAACTAACATCAATAATCCTAAAGCACCATGTTTCTTTAATTTTTCCATTATAAGCCACCATGTATAGCCTATAAGTCCAATTGAAACAAGAGCACCAACAACAGGAATCATTGCTGCAAATATTATTCCTAATGCAAATCCCCAATGCAAACCTGCCATGTTTGTCATTAACAAAACATTTAATAATGGAATCCATGCAAACCATCCATTCTCTGTTTTTGTCCTTTTTGCCAATTTCATAAGAGAAATTGCTGTTATCACATAAACAACTATAACTACTGCAAGAACCCCAAAGAGAAAAGCTCCTACAAAAGGCATACCGCCAAAGCCGACCATTGAATCAACTGCCATTTTATTTATAAGTAGTAACTAATATGCAAAATAATATATAAATATTTATGACTACTATATGATATAATAATAGAGAACTTAGAAAAAGCAAGGTTTTTTTAAATTATCAATAAAGTTTAATTTTGTTATAAAGTTCACTAATATTAAAAAAAATATTGTTTTATATAAAAAATAATCTTATATATCAATACTACAATTATGGGTTATATGAACAACGAAAGCCAACAGAATAATATGAAGATAAAGGAGATCCATACAAATACAAAGCAAAAACTCCGGTATAAGAATTAAGACTCAAATGTCCACCAGACATAAAAGCATGCACTATTCCACTTGGATCTGCATCATCAACATCAACATACACCAGACCTATTCCATTAGATAATGTTAAGGATGTATTGTATGGTTTTAAATGATTATATGATGAACTTATAGTTGTCCATTCATAAGTGCCTGTTGAACTTTTACCCAAAGAGCTCTCTGCATTAGAATTATAAACATCACTATTCAATTCCCAAACATTACCTGCTAAATCCCATATGATTTCGCCATTATATAATTTTAAAGTTCTTCTTTGTTCTGATGTCCCACTTTGACCTGTTCCAATATAACCATCGTTTATATCTGTTACAAATAAAGAATAAGCAGGTTCAGTATCACTATGTCCTCTATACATACTTCCTGAATATATTTCACTTGTATTCCAATTGTATGTATTATTCTCTGCTTCTCGTGCCGTTGTTACCCATTCAGCACGAGTTATTAATTTATAACCTGTACCTAAAGATGCACACAAAGAAATTGCCTGAGTCTGAGTAATGTGTGTTATTGGTTCAGGCATTGGATGTGATCTTATACTTAAATCACCTCCAGCAGTATCATATCGCCAACCTTTATGAGTTGCATCCTGTGTTTTACTTGCTGTATTTACAAATTTTGCCTCATATTTCATAACATAAAAATCATTGTAAACACCCAAATCTTCATTTGCAAATACAAGTACCCATTCTCCACCTTGTGTTGGTGCTAAACTATCATTACATGTTGAATAACTGTAGTTATCTAAACCATCTAATGTACCATTATTACATGTTTTTACCTGTGAAATAGCAGAACATCCTGCTAAATTGTTATATGGTTTATCATACAGATAAAATGTATGTGATGAACCATTATCAATGGTTGTACCATTTAAAGAACAACTCAGACCAACTACTGGTGGCAAACCACCACTACCTGTTTCTGTAATATTAACATGTTTTACATAAATTTTTTTTTCAATCAAGCCTTTATCTGTTACAACTACAACATCTGGAGTACTAACATTCAAATTCAAAATACAGTCTGTTATGTTGATTTCCAATATCCCTTTAGCATAATCTGTTTCACTATCAAAACAACTATAACCATTTACTTTTATATTCTTGATTGTTAAATTATCATAATCATTCTTTATATACAAACTATTACCAACAATTGTTTCTATTCTACTAGTTGTAACATCATTTACTGATGAACTTTCAACCCCACTTAAAATGTTTGTTGAATATGTTCCAAACCAATTCTGAAAACCAACTACTGCTGTAACTGCTACAACTAATAGTAAAGCTGTTGCAACAACTGGTGAAATACATTTTTTAGAATGAGAATTTGCTATCATAACAAATTTGTTATAAATCATTATTATAAACTTTTGTGCAACCAACTCACAGTGTGGTTTCCTGAAATTATTTCGCTTAGTAAGATATTCCATTTTTCTTTAATTAAAAACTTTATCATAAAGTTGTGAGAAAATGTCCGTATCAGTCATTTTTCTCCAGTATGCTT
>Ga0334890_1001945_pt1 | contig 25241 bp, 22 predicted proteins | sample GraSluR1_MG_3_FD_207220 | JGI IMG/M metagenome (GOLD analysis project Ga0334890, IMG submission 207220) | Sludge microbial communities from methane-producing bioreactor in Wageningen University, Netherlands - Granular Sludge_31_08-R1 | ecosystem: Engineered > Bioreactor > Anaerobic >... | reverse complement strand
TGCATTAAATAAATACGATGATTCATATGAGTTTTCAACCTGGATATACCGGATTGCTTTGAATGTCTGTCGCGATTATTTTCGGAAAAAAAAGATTTTTTTCTTTTCTCTTTCCGCTCCTATTGGGGATGAAGAAGAAAGTGAATTAGAAGATTTTATTCCCCAAGACTCCTTTCAAAACCCGGATGATGTTTTACTCAATCAAGAATTAAGATCAAACTTAGAGAAAGCGATCAGCGAATTACCAATAAAGTTTCGAGAGGTAATCGTACTCCGACATTTAGAAGGGCTGTCTTATGATGAAATTTCTACAGTTACCGGCCTTCCAGTGGGGACTGTTAAAACGTATTTGCACCGAGCCAGAAAAAAGCTTCAGGACGAGCTTGGTGAATTTTTAGAATAGTTATAAAAACTTATGATTTGAAAGGGTTTCAGGAAATTCGAATTTTAACCTGGATTGAAACATCGGAAGGTTTTTTCCGTATATATTGTTGAGGCGATTGATATGGATAGGAAAGAAAAAAAATTAATTCATTATTTAGAACAACTTCCTCATACGACGGTACCGACCGGTTTTTCTTTTCGGGTGATGGATAGAATAGAAGCAAAACAACAAAGAAGGTATTGGTTAGTTAATTTTAAGAAATTAGCAATCGTCTCTTTATCATTGGTATTTTTGACTATGATTTTTTTTACTGACCTCCCTTTATTTCCCCAGTTTAACATATCCGGGCTTTCTGGATATCGGCGAGTTGAGCTAAAGTTTTTTGCTTTGAGCGAAAACCCAAAAACCGTTGCGGTAGCTGGCGATTTTAGTGATTGGAATACATTGCAGATGGAGAAGAAAGATAATAATTCTTGGGTTATAACCTTGAAGGTAAAGCCTGGAAAGTATCAGTATTCCTTTGTAATTAATGATGAAGAATGGATTCCGGACCCAGGTTCTTATCGGCGAATAGAAGACGGATTTGGAGGGGTTAATTCTGTTTTGGTTGTTAATGGCGGGTAGAAATGAAAAATTGGTTATTCTTCATCTTCTTCATCTTAACTACTCTACTTTTTGCTACGGCAGCCTTTGCCCAAGATGAAGTTTCTTCGTTAATAAAAGACTCTGCAAGTTATCCCCCTGAGGATCAAGAATATTTGTTGGACCGGGTTGGAGAATTAGTCAATGAACTTCAGCAGAAGGGGCTGGCAACCGATTCCATAGTATTAAAACTAAAAGAGGGATTACATAAAAAAGTACGACCTTATAATATCGTTAAAAGCCTTGAGAAGAAAAAAGATTCTCTTTTGGAAGCCCAGGCAATTTTGGAAGAGATAAACGCTCCAGGAATTAGTGATGAAGAGACGCTTAAAAATATTGCTTCTTCGATTGAGCATTCTGTGCCAACCGATTTGGTTAAAAGCGCCCTTCAACAAAACGTTGCAAAAGAAGATAAAAATGCTATAAAAATTGTTGATTCCCTTACTGCGTTGATAGAAATGGGAGTACAACCTCAGCAAGCGGGAGTAATTGTTGACCAGTTTGCCCAAAAAAGCAATCAGTCGAAAGACCTCAATAGCCTAACTAAAATTATTGAACGAGCTAGGCTAGAGGGGATAGACCCCCAAAGGGTTGCATCTAAAATCGAAGAAGCACTCGGTAAAACGAATAGTATTGCTATGGTTGAAATGGAAGTCCAGGGTTTTATTGCTGATATTAAACAAAAACCAACTGTTAAATCTGGTCAGGGAGTGGTGATAAGTTCACCTGGAATTACTTCAGGTGGGGTTCCGGGGAGCGAAGGAGGGACTTCCTTGTCCCCGGCTAGCGAGACTCCTGCATCAGGTTCCAATGTTCCATCCCAGGAAGGCGGCTCTCCTTTAGAGTAAAACCACTCCTTAAAAGCACCTTTTAAAGTTAAGAACTTATTGATATGAATCTTGCTTAAATTAGAGAAGCAACTAAATCGCCTACTTCTTGAGTTGATAAACCCATTTTTCCAGCGCTCATACTTTTAATTTTTCCACTTTGTAAAGAAGAAATAACTGCTTTTTCTAAGCCTTGAGCAGCATCAACCTCACCCAATACATCGAGCATCATTTGAACAGCACATATTGCTGCCAAGGGATTGATTATGTTTAAATTAGTATATTTTGGTGCCGATCCACCGATAGGTTCAAACATTGAAACCCCCGAAGGATTCACATTTCCCCCAGCAGCTATCCCCATACCGCCCTGAATCATTGCACCGAGATCAGTGATGATATCACCAAACAGATTGTCAGTAACGATAACATCAAACCACTCTGGGTTTTTTACCATCCACATGGTAGTAGCATCAACATGAGCGTAATCAGTTTTAACATCAGGATAATCAACCGCAATTTCATTGAAAGTTCTTTCCCACAAATCAAAGGCATAAGTTAAAACGTTAGTTTTTCCGCAAAGAGTTAGTTTTTTTCTTTTATTTCGCTTTTGAGTGTATTTGAAAGCATACCGTAGGCAACGTTCCACGCCTTTGCGAGTATTTATTGATTCCTGAGTAGCGACCTCATCGGCAGTTCCTTTTCTTAAAAATCCTCCAACTCCTGCATAAAGACCCTCAGTATTTTCTCTGACCACCACAAAGTCAATATCTTCAGGCTTTTTATCTTTTAAGGGTGTATCAACATTGGGATAAAGTTTCACCGGCCGTAAATTGATGTATTGGTCGAGCGAAAAACGAAGCTTGAGAAGTATCCCCTGTTCTAAAATTCCTGGTTTTACTTCAGGGTGACCAATAGCACCCAAGTAAATTGCATCATACTTTTTTAGTTCTTCAACATTCGCAACAGATAGGGTTTCACCGGTCTTTTTATAATGGTCACCACCAAAGGGGAAGAAAGTAGTTTCGTAGGAAAAGTTGTATTTTTTCGAGGTAACTTGTAATACTTTTAGCCCTTCCCGGACAACCTCTGGACCTGTGCCATCCCCAGGTATTACTGCTATTTTGAATTTTTTCATAAAATACCTCCTCATTAGGATACTTAAGGTATTATAACAAGATATGATCATTTTTTTGTTATAAATTTTTTTCCTTTTGATTTTTATATTTAATTCAAAGTAAAATAATAGTGCTTTACTATAGTATTATAATTTCTCAGCCAAAATTGAAAAGGAGAAAGTCATGCAAATATTAGTTACCGGAGGAGCTGGCTTTATAGGATCGCATATAGTAGATGCCTACCTTCAAGAAGGACATCAAGTTGTTGTGGTTGATAACCTATCTACAGGAAAAAAATCCAATGTTCATCACGCAGCAATGTTTTATCCGCTCGACATTTGTTCTTCTAAAGAAATAGAATCAGTCTTTCAAAGGCATGCTTTTGATGTGGTGAGTCATCACGCAGCACAAATTAATCTTAGAAAATCAATAGATGAACCAGCTTTTGATGCTGAAGTAAATATTATTGGTAGCCTTAACCTTTTTGAGCTGTGCCGAAAATACGAAGTTAAAAAATGTATTTTTGCCTCATCTGGGGGAGCAATTTATGGTGTGCCAAAGCAAATTCCTGTGGATGAGAAAGCTCCAACCAAGCCTCTTTCGCCCTATGGAATTGCCAAGCTATCAGTTGAACAATATCTAGAGTATTATTACCAAGTATGGAATTTGGAAAGAATTATCCTTCGCTATGGAAATGTATATGGCCCTCGCCAGGATCCTCAGGGTGAGGCGGGAGTCATATCCATTTTTTGTAATAATATCCTCAAAGGCGATCCTTGTATTGTTTTTGGGGATGGTTATAAAACAAGGGATTACGTATCAGTTCATGATATTGCTTCGGCGAATTTACTGGCGCTAAACTCTCCAGCTGATATTTACAATCTTGGGACTGGAATTGAAACCAGCGTTAACCAATTGATCAATATGCTGCAAAAAGTTACTAACCAAAAAATTTCAATTATCCACGACCAAGACCGGAAAGGTGAAATCGAACATATTGCTCTTCACTCAAAGAAAGCAAACGAGCTTTTAGGCTGGGAAATAACCATCCCCCTAAACCAAGGAATAGAGGAGGTATTTCAGTGGTATCAACAAGAACATTATAAAAAAAAATGTTGAAACCATTAGGATGTTTGGATAAGAATGGTCTTTTTTGTAAAGCGTTTGACATAAAAAATTGAAAATCAGACTTTAAATATTTTATGAAATTTCAAGGACCGGAGAAGGACGGAAGAAAGGGTTTCTCGTTTTTTATTTAAAAAATTAAGTTAAAAGAGATTTACGGCAATAAATAGATGGCAGAGAATAGAATAATAATCAAAAAAACAGAAGAGGTGAGCAAAAGGAAAATAGGTAATTTTTTGTGTTAGAATTGAAAAGTGTGGAATTTTTGGGAGATGAGCCTTGTGCCCAGAAAAAAAAACAATAGTGTAAGAAGTTATTATAAGGCTTTGGTAAAAAATTTAATTCGGACCGATGGACCAATTTCCAGAATTGCGCTGAACAAGTTAACCGGTATGAGACTGGCTAGTGTTACAGATGTCACGAAAGAACTTTTAAAAGAAGACTTTATTAAGGAAATCGGATTTGAATGTTCCAAAAGGGGACGAAGGAAAGTACTATTAGATATTAATCGAGATGCTGGTCGAGTAGCAACTTTAGATTTTAATTCCAATCGAATTATAGGACTTGGAGCAGATCTTAAGCTGGGAATAAATTACCGATCTCGCCGGATTATTCCAAATAACTCGGATAAAGACAAAATTATACAAATTATGAAAGATATTTTATACGAAATTATCGAATCACCATCAGTAAAAATTGCACCAGTCATGGGAATAGGGGTTGCTGATCCAGGGATTGTTGATGAAAATGCCGGAATATCAATTTTAGCCACTCAGATGAAAGGTTGGGAAAATGTTCCAATAAAAGACATTATGGAAAGCGAATTTGGTTGCCCAACTTTCCTTGAAAGTGATACCCGCTGTCGACTAATTGCTGAAAAGCATTTAGGAGCTGGTAAAATGAAAAACGATATTTTAATGGTGGAACTTTCTTCAGGAATCGGAGCTGGAATTATGAGTGAAGGAAGGCTTTTTCGAGGGAGCAGAGGCTCGGCAGGGGAGTTGGGGCATATGATGATACTCGAGAACGGTCCCTATTGTAATTGCGGTAGTCGTGGTTGTTTAGAAGCGATTGCGTCATCAAAAGCGATCATTAGAAAGCTCCAAGAGGCGATCAAGTCAGGTGCGGCTTCCAGTTTATCGAAGGTTTGTCGTGGTGATATATCAAAAATAGACATAAATATGATTTCTCAAGCAACTGAGGATGGTGATAAGCTATCTTTGCAGATAATTGAGGAAACTGGGAGGTTTATTGGAGAGGCAATTGCCAATTCGATCAATCTTTTAAATCCTGAAATAGTGATATTAACAGGTGATTTGCTGGCCTTTGGAGATTATATTTTGAATCCAATTCGAGGAATGGTGAGGAGACAGGCATTAAGTTATAATACCAAAGATGTAGGTATAGTGATAGCCGAGGTTGGAGAAGAAGCAGCTGCCATCGGTATGGCAGCAGTCGTTCTCGATGAAGTGTTTCGCATACCAGAACTAAGACATCAAAGAGAATATAGCGTCCGATAAAAAATTATTTCTCGTATAAAATTATAATGAATTAATTCCCAAAGATAGGCATCCGTGATAGGAAAAACCGTCAGGTTTTGTGTAAAGGAGATCATTGGGGGAATGATTAACATCAGAAAAGAAGAGAATATTGAAGAATTATGGGAATTATATTTACAAACTAGTGATGCTGATTATCGTGAAAGGCTTATTAATCATTATCTTTATTTGGTTAGAATTGCTCTAGGACGGTTTATATATAACCTTCCTTCATTCATTGAAAGAGATGATTTAGAAGGTTATGGAATTATCGGTCTTATGCAAGCATTTGAACGGTATCAACCAGAAAAAGGTTTAAAATTTGAAACGTATGCATTATCTCGAATTCGCGGAGCAGCATTAGATTACCTTCGTAGTTTGGACCCAATGACTCGTGGTCAAAGAAGAAAATTTAAAGAAGTAATGGGAACTTGGCATCAGCTCCAATCAGAAAAAGGGAAAGAACCGACCTTAGAAGAAATATCCAACGAAATGGGCATTTCGGTTCAAGATATCAGCTGGATTATTGAACAAAACCGAACTGGAATTTTCTTTTCATTAGATCAGCAAAAAGGTGAAGAAGGACGAGAGTTAGGTGATAATATTGCCGATGAACGGACTGATGTTAATCCTCAAGATATTCTTGAAAATAGAGAACTATTGGAATTCTTAGGGAAGAAAATAGATGAGTTGCCAGACAGAGAAAAGTTATGTATTTCTTTGTACTATTATGAAGGCTTGACCTTGAAAGAAATTGGTCGAGTTTTGGGAGTGGGAGAACCCAGAGTTTCTCAAATCTTATCACAGACCATAATCAAACTTCGATCAAGAATGGGTAGCTGGGGAGAGCAACAAAAAGATACTTAGTTCTTTATTCTCAGGAAGATTGTTATTCCAAACCATAAAAAGTTGAGTAATAAAAAGAAAGATGGTATACTTTTTAGCTGCAGATTGCCGATTTTAAAAAACGGAGAGGTGGCCGAGTGGCTGAAGGCAGTCGCCTGCTAAGCGATTAGGCGGGCTTAAACCCGTCTCGTGGGTTCGAATCCCACCCTCTCCGCCAGTTCAAACACGGGGACTTTTTTGCAAGACCTGCTTTTTTAATTCTGCTATTAGAAAATTATGAAAAACCAGGCAAATTCAACTTCTTTATTAGACTACAATATTCTAAATAAATACCAGGAATTATTTTTTATACTTGTAAATAATTGAATTATTACTATAAAAAGCAATGATAACAAAGAACACCTCATAATAGGAGAAGCACTATCAAATATTCGCAGCTTTTCTTAGCTGAAAGTAAACTCAAAGCCAGTTGAAAAATAGTTTTTTACCCAGAATACCTCGGTATTTTGATGAGGGATAGTGTTATAGTAGGGAAATCAATTTATTTTTATAATTTTAAATAAAGTGCTGCGAATTATTTTATGATAACAATATTCGTCACGAAGAATTACACTTTTTAAATTATGTTAAAATTTTTTCCTGGGGTATAATTAGGGAGTTTACCAGAGTTGCTCGGCTATTAAATTTGGGAGAGTGGTCCGTGAGTTTATTTTTTATTTTTATACTTATAGGAATACTGTTTCTTTTTTTCTGGTGGATTTTTCCCCTATTTTTCCATGGAATTCCCTGGCAACCAACCGATATGAAAAGGGTGAAGCGCATGTTGGAAATGGCAGACCTTAAACCCGATGAAACTCTTTATGATTTGGGCTGCGGAGATGGGAGAATTCTTATTTATGCTGCTCGAAACTACCGTGCTAAAGCAGTAGGTATAGAAATTAATCCCTGGCTCTTTGCTTTGTCCTGGATTCGGATTTATTTTCTCGGTTTACATCGCCAGATTAGGGTTGAGCTAAAAAACATTCATGATATATCGTTACAAAATGCCGATGTCGTGACAATTTTTCTATTCCAAAATGTAAATGATCTCTTGAGAGATAAATTCTTAAAAGAACTTAAACCGGGCTCAAGAATTGTTTCATATGTATGGATATTAAAAGACTGGGATCCGGATTTGGTAGATCAGGAATATCGTCTTTATAAATACACTCGATAATGCCCGTCAGGAACTAGTGAAATTTAAAAAATTATAATAAATGTGCTAATTAATAAATGAAAATTTTAAGCTGAAAAAGGAAATTTGGGTATCATCGGCTTCTCCTTTTTAATGATTTGGGAGGCATTTAAGAATGATTACCTTAGATGAAATAGCCCTAAGCGCTGGTGTATCAAAAAGTACTGTATCAAATGTTTTAAATAATCGGGATGAAAGAGTAAGTGCCTATACAAAGGCCCGAGTTGAACAACTCATAGATGAATTAGGATATCGGTCTCACCGGGCAAGGAAAGGACATGTTTTTCCAAAATTGAATATTATCAATGTTCTTTATCCCCATTCCTTACGCCGGTTTTTAAATTTCCCCCTATATCAAGAAATACTTGAGGGAATTGCTTTTGCTGCCCAACAATTAAATTATCAGCTAATAATTGCTACTTCAGGACAGGATTTTCATCCAACCATGATCTATGATGAAATGCTCAACACCGAATTGGGAGATGGATTTCTAATCTTAGAATTACTGAAAAGAGATAGTCGTCTAAAGCGTTTTATTCAAGGAAGTAAACCATTCGTCACGATAGGAAAACCAGAAGTTCAAGATACTCGAGAGGTAAGCTGGGTATCAATAGATTTGACTGCCATGGTAGAAAAGGCAATTCGTAAACTTATAAATAATGGCCATCAACATATAGCTTTTTTGGGATTAGAAGACAAAAGGATTTTAACTCTTCAAACTCAAAGAGGTTTTGAAAAAGCTTTAGAGAAAGAGGGGAAAACCAAGAAGGATCTGATAATTATACATCTGGAACCAGATTCTTACCGAACCGAGTTGGTAGTTAAAAATGTTTAAAAAAAAGCCCAAACATTACAGCTCTCTTCACCGAAAGCCAAATTTTAGCTAAAGGAGCTATGATAGCTGCAAAAAATCTTGGAAGAAGTATTCCTGGTGATCTATCGATAGTAAGCATGCTGGAAAACCAGGCAACGAATTTTTTTGAGCCGGCTCTTTCTGGAATAGATTGGAAAGCCAAAGAATTAGGAGAACAAGCAGTTATGCTGCTGGTTAAAATAATTGAAGGGCGAGAAAATATTATATCCGGTCGAACCATTACTACTGAATTCATGGTTCGCGATTCTTGTGGAATTAAAAGATAAGAGGCTTGGTTATTAAAATATTTTTTTGTTAACAGGGAGATGAATCATTCCCCCTGTTAACAAACTAAGATGAAATTCTTTCCTTAACCAGATTCATCAAGCCTCCACGAGCCATTATCTCTTGTATAAACTGAGGGAAGGGCTGAGCTTGGTAAACTTTATTTTGAGTTAGGTTGGTAATGGTTCCCTTTTGAATGTTTATTTCGACTTCATCCCCGGAGAGCAAACGTGTATCTGCTTCTTCCAGTTCTAATATGGGAAGCCCAACATTGATAGCGTTCCGATAAAAAATTCTTGCAAAAGAAGAAGCAATAATTGCCTTTATCCCCGACCCTTTAATGGCTAGGGGAGCATGTTCTCGGGAAGAGCCGCAGCCAAAGTTTTTTCCTGCAACGATGATTGAATGATTATTTCGCTTTTTTTGAAAATCAGGATCTATGTCTTCCATACAATGCTTTGCTAATTCCAAAGGATCTGTTGCAGTTAGATACCGAGCTGGGATAATTACATCAGTATCAACATTGTCACCATATTGGATAACCTTTCCTTGTATTATCATAAAATCAACTCCAAATTTAAAAATGAAAATTCTTAAAAAACATCTAACTTGAAATACGCTAAATTCTTTTGTTTGAAAATATTTTTAACTAACTTCTTATCACATGAGCTGGTCGGGAGTAATAATATATCCAGCAATAGCGGAGCTGGCAGCTATATAGGGATTTGCTAAGTAAACTTCGCTTTTGGTATGTCCCATTCTCCCAACAAAATTACGATTAGTGGTTGAGACGCAACGCTCTCCCTCGGCTAAAACCCCTAAATGTCCACCAAGACAAGGTCCACAGGAAGGAGGGCAGAGAACTGCACCTGATTCTAAAAAGATTTGTACTAAGCCTTCTTTTTCTGCTTGCAAAAGAATGGCGGGAGTCCCAGGAAAAATATAGAGCCTAACCCCAGGATGGACTTTGCGGTTTCTCAAAACTTCAGCAGCCTGTCTTAAGTCTTCAATTCGGCCATTGGTACATGAACCAATAACTGATTGATTAATTGAGATGCGTGGTAATGAAAAAACCGATTGGGTATTCTCAGGAAGGTGGGGAAGAGCTATTTGAGGTTCAATTGATGAAACGTTTACTTCGATAACATCTTTCCATTCCGCGTCAGAATCTGAACGATATATCTTTGGTTTTCTCGATAGAGGAATATTCGATAACATAGATAAAGTAAGCGTATCAGCTTCCATGATACCATTTTTTGCTCCGGCTTCAACCGCCATGTTAGCCATTGTAAAACGTCCATCCATCGAAAGAGTAGAGATTCCCGATCCGGTAAATTCCATGGCGCAGTAACGAGCTCCCTCAACTCCTATTTCTCCGATGATAAAAAGGATAAAGTCCTTTCCGGTAACAAACCGGTTGGGTTGGCCGCTATAGATAAATTTAATTGATTCCGGGACTTTAAGCCAAGTTTCTCCTAATGCCCAAGCAGCTGCAATATCAGTACTTCCCATCCCAGTGGAAAAAGCGCCCAATGCCCCATAGGTGCAAGTATGAGAGTCAGCTCCAATAATCAGGTCACCAGGCAAGACTAATCCTTTTTCTGGGAGGAGAACGTGCTCAATACCTACTGAACCTCCTTCGAAAAAGTTTTTTATTTGGTTTTTTTGAGCAAACTCTCTCATTAATTTTAAATTTTGGGCTGAAGCGATATCTTTGGCTGGAGTATTATGATCAGCAACTAAAACAATTTGGTTTGGATTAAACATCGAATTAATTCGTTGTTTCTCTAATTCCTTTATGCTCAATGGAGCGGTGATATCATTAGCAAGGGCTAAATCAACAGAAACCTGTACTAACTCACCTGCCGATACCCTTTCTTTGCCGCTATGAGCAGCAATTATCTTCTCAGTAATTGTCATTCCCATGGTTAAGACTCCTATTGTAAAAAGTATAATGAAGGACGGTGAATCCATTAAAAGATTCACTCGTCCTAATTATTTAATATTTTAAGGTCCCCATTCATTTTATATCTGTGTCTGAGGATTCAATTTTTTCTGTTGGGTCATTTTGTTTATAGCTGAAAGATAAGCAATGACACTGGCAACCACAACATCCTGATGAGAACCTCTCCCCACATAGACAGTGTCATCAGTAAAAATTCGAACCACAACTTCCCCTAATGCTTCAGTTCCTCCCGATATCGATTGAAGGGTAAAGTTCACCAAACTTGAAGACAGTCCAACCATTTGACCAATTGCTTTATAAGCAGCATCAACTGGACCAACACCAGTGGCGACTCCTTGTAAGGTAGATCCATTTTCCTGGACGAGCCTTACCGTGGCAGTTGGTAGGATGTTGTTTCCACAACAAACATGAACAAAATCTAAGCGGTAAACTTCTTCGGTTCGAGTAGCTTCATCTGCAGCGATAAATTGAATGTCAGCTTCGGCAATCTGTTTTTTCTGATCGGCTAAATCCTTAAAGCGTTCAAAAGCTTGATTGAGCTCTTCCTCGGAAAGGTGATACCCAAGTTCCTCTAATTTTTTGTTGAAGGCATGCCGACCAGAATGTTTCCCCAACACTAAGACTTTTTCCTCGCGTCCGATTAGCTTCGCATCCATGATTTCATAAGTACTTTTTTCTTTCAATACACCATCTTGATGGATTCCTGATTCATGAGCAAAAGCATTTTGACCAACTACCGCTTTGTTGGGTTGGACTAACATACCAGTGAGTTGACTGACCAAACGACTGGTCCGATAAATTTCAGAATAATTAATACCGGTCTCTGCTTGGTAGAAATCTTTTCGAACATGTAAACCCATAACGATTTCTTCCAAAGAAGCATTTCCTGCTCGCTCTCCAATTCCATTGATAGTGCATTCAATTTGACCTGCGCCACCCAACATTGCCGAAAGAGAATTTGAAACTGCTAATCCCAGGTCATTATGACAGTGAATGCTCACTATTACTTTTTCTATCCCATCGGTGTGTTTATAAAGATGCTGAATTAAGGCTTTCATCTCTTCGGGGGTAGTATAACCAACCGTATCAGGTACGTTTAAAATTCTTGCGCCAGCCTTTATAACCGCTGAGTATACTTGGCAAAGATAATCCCAGTCAGAACGGGTTGCATCTTCGGCAGAAAACTCAACTTCATCCACATAGCTGCGAGCACGTTTAACTGCCCAAACTGCTTGTTCAAGAGCCTGCTCGCGACTCATTCGAAGCTTGTATTTGAGGTGGATATCGGAAGTAGCAATAAAAGTATGAATCGCTGGTTGTTCAGAAAATCTAACAGATTCCCAAGCAATATCAATATCTTTTTCTTTAGAACGAGCAAGAGAACTGATAATTGGTCCTTTTACCTCTTGAGCAATGGTTTTTACTGCCAGTGCATCACCAAGAGAAGCAACGGCAAAACCAGCCTCAATAACATCAACATTGAGACGGGCTAACTGCCTAGCTATTTCTAATTTCTCTTGAACATTTAATGATACTCCTGGGGATTGCTCCCCATCTCTTAGCGTGGTGTCGAGAATTCGAACTTTTTTCACGCTGTTTCCCTCCCTGTTATTTTTTTAACCAGGGCATCATATCACGCAGTTGTTTACCAACTTTTTCAATGGTATGTTGAAAGTCTTTTTCTCTTAAAGCGTGATAGGTAGGTCGGTTAGCCTGGTTTTCTAAAATCCATTCCCGGGCAAAACTCCCGTCTTGTATTTCGCTTAAAATCTTCTTCATTTCTTTTTTAGTTTCTTGATTTACTACTCTTGGACCACGGGTCAAGTCACCAAATTCAGCAGTATCACTCACTACCTGACGCATTAAACTAAGGCCTCCTTCATATACCAGATCAACTATAAGTTTCATTTCATGGAGGCATTCAAAGTAAGCAACTTCAGGTTGATAACCTGCTTCCAAGAGAGTTTCAAAGCCAGCTTTTATTAATGCAGTTAATCCTCCGCATAAAACCGCTTGTTCACCGAAGAGGTCAGTTTCGGTTTCCTCTTCGAAGGTGGTTTCTAAAACTCCTGCTCGGGTAGCACCGATTCCACGAGCATAAGCCATAGCGAGTTCTTTGGCTTGACCTGAAGCATTTTGGTAAACAGCGATCAAGGAAGGAACCCCTTTGTCTTCCTGATACATTCTTCTGACCAAATCGCCTGGTCCCTTGGGTGCTACCATGATTACGTCGACCGAAGGTGGTGGAACGATTTGGTGGAAATGAATATTAAAACCGTGAGAGAACATCAAAGCATTCCCGGAGGAAAGATTTTTTGCAATCGATTGTTGGTAAACCATCGGTTGAAATTGATCTGGTACTAACATTTGTATAATATCTCCCTTTTGAGCCGCTTCGTCGGCAGTAACCGGAGAGAATCCAACCTTTTTTGCCTTTTCATAACCGGGAGTACCCGGTAACTCAGCAATGATGACCTCGATTCCGCTGTCTCTAAGATTTTGGCCTTGTGCGCTTCCTTGGCTTCCAAATCCAATTATTGATACTTTTTTTCCTTGCAACAATTCCAATTGAGCGTCTTGATCATAAAAAATTTGAGCCATAATGTTAACCTCCCAAAAGTATAAATTGATTAAGTTTTATATAATTTTTAGGAAATTATAAGGATTGACTTCCCCGGGCTAAAGCAATTTTACCGGTTCGAGTCATTTCAATGATTCCATATTTTTTCATGAGTTGTTCAAGGGCATCTATTTTATCTGATGTTCCAGTAACTTCAATAAGAAGGCTTTTTTCGCTGACATCAACAATTCTCGCACGAAATATTTCAGCGGTTTGCACAATCTCACCGCGAAGATTGGAAGGAGCATTCACCTTAATCAGAGAAAGCTCTCGATCAACATAACTACTCTCTGTAAAATCACCAACCTTAATAACTTCTATTAATTTGTAAAGTTGTTTGGTGATTTGTTCAAGAATGTCTTCATCACCACGAACCACTAAGGTGATTCGTGAAACATCAGGGTCCTGGGTATGACCGACGGCAAGACTTTCGATATTGTATCCCCGCCTGGCGAAAAGGGACGCCACTCGTGCCAGAACCCGTGGTTTATTCTCCACCAGAACCGATATTATATGTTGCATGGCACATCTCCTTATCAAAATTATTCTAAAATCATTTCGTCTAATGATTTTCCCGGAGGTACAAAAGGATACACATTCGTTTCTTTACTGATACGACAATCAACGAGAACCGGATGATCTTTCACTTCCAAAGCTCTTTGTATGGCCTTGTCGAGTTCCTCTTGGTTTTGAACCGGGATACCTTCAGCACCAAAAGCTTGAGCAAGGTTGGCAAGGTCGGGATTGATAATATGGGTTGATGAATATCGACAATCAAAGAAACATTCCTGCCACTGTCGTACCATGCCGAGATAGTTATTGTTCAAAACGAAAATTTTAAGAGGAAGACAATTATTGACCGCGGTAACCAGTTCTTGTATTTTCATCATAATGCTTCCGTCACCGCTAAAAAGAACAACTGTTTGATCGGGATTACCAACCTGAGCACCAATTGCGGCTGGAAGACCAAATCCCATAGTTCCAAGACCACCTGAGCTAGCCCATTTACGTGGTTGATGACAGAGAAAATGTTTTGCCGCCCACATTTGATGCTGGCCAACATCAGTAACTAAAATAGCGTCTCCCTGGGTTGCTTGATAAACCAAATCGATGATGGTTGGCGCTAACAGTTCATTGCTTACTGGTGGTTTTGGTATATACTCTTTTTTCCATTTTTCAATGGTTTGTAACCATTCATCATGCTTTTTTGTCTCAGTTCTTTTGTTGAGCTCGTTGAGAATGTTACGAGCGTCACCAACAATGGGGATGTGGATCTTGACATTTTTACCTATTTCAGCTGGATCAATATCAATGTGGACGATTTTAGCTCGATTGGCAAAGGTGGCAGTATTTCCAGTAACCCGATCATCAAAGCGGGTACCAACAGCAATTAAAAGATCACAATTCATAATAGCCTTATTAGCATGGTATGAACCATGCATTCCGAGCCATCCTAATGAAAGTCGATGATCCTCGGGAATGGCCCCTTTTGCCATGAGGGTATAGGTAACAGGAATGTCGGTTTTTTCTGCAAACTCAAGAAGAATATCTGATGCTCCAGAGGCAATAACGCCACCGCCGACATAAAGGAGTGGTTTTTTTGCTTCCTTTATAGCCTGAGCTGTCATATTGATCTGATTGATGTGGCCACGATAGGTTGGTTTATAACCAGGGATTTCAAACTTTTCTGGATAGTTAAAATCAACCTCGGCAGTCTGAACATCTTTTGGAATATCAATTAGGATTGGTCCAGGACGACCTGTAGAAGCAATTAAAAAAGCCTCTCTGACTATTAACGGCAGTTCATGAATACTCTTTATTAGAAAGTTATGTTTTGTAATTGGCATGGTGATACCGGTTGTATCAGCTTCTTGAAACGCATCCTTTCCAATAAGACGCGTGCCCACTTGGCCGGTGATAGCAATAATAGGAATTGAATCCATATAGGCGTTGGCTAAACCAGTAACCAGGTTGGTTGATCCCGGCCCGGAAGTTGCCATACAAATTCCTACCTTGCCGGTAGTTCGAGCATAGCCATCAGCAGCGTGGGCTGCAGCCTGTTCGTGGCGAACCAAAATATGCTTTATTTCAGGAGCTTGATACAAAGCATCATATATATCGATTACTGAGCCACCTGGATAACCAAATATCGTAGTAACCCCCTCTTTTTTCAAGAGTTCGATTAAAATTTGAGCACCTTTCATTTTCAATGCATTCACCTCACAATCACTTCATTGCCGCCCCTTGGTTCGTGGGCCGGGCTCTTTCAATATAGCGGCCGAGGAGGCCGTGGGTATATTTGGGTGGCGGGAGAACCAATTGTTCTTGCCGTTTTTGTTTTTCTTCATCACTTATCAATAATTCTAATTTTCTGGATGGAATATCAATGATAATTTCGTCACCGTCCTTGACCAGTGCAATCGGTCCCCGGTCGTAGGCCTCGGGGGCAATGTGACCTATACAAGGTCCTCGAGTTCCACCGGAAAAACGACCATCAGTAACCAAGGCAACATCATGGCTAAGACCCATTCCAACTATAGCTGAGGTTGGAGCTAACATTTCTCTCATCCCCGGACCTCCCTTTGGCCCTTCGTAACGGATCACAATAACACTGCCCTTCGAAATTTCACCCTTGGTAATTTTTGCCATAGCATCTTCTTCACTATCAAAACAGATTGCTTTACCACGAAAAACTTTCGTATCTGGACTAACTCCAGATTGTTTGACAACAGCTCCTTCAGGAGCTAACGAACCCTTTAATATTGCAATACCACCCTCTTGAGAATGAGGATTATCACGAGATCGAATAATTTCATGATCAAAATACTGGACAGAGTCTTGTATTTCTCTAATTGAAAATCCACTCACCGTAGGATTGTTTTCAATTAAATCACCGAGAATTTTTTCAACAGCAGGAATGCCGCCAGCAAAATGAAGATCTTCCATAAAAAGCTCACCCGCGGGACGCAGGAGCACTAAGTGTGGAACCTTCAGTGAGAGTTGGTTGAAAGTGTCGAGGTTGATTTCCTTCAAACCTAACTCATTAGCCAAAGCTAATAGATGAAGGACGGTGTTAGTAGAACCACCCAAAGCTAAATCCATTGTAATAGCGTTTCTTAGGGATACCGAGTTAAGAATTGCCCGAGGGGTTAAACCTTGTTTTATCAAATGATTAATTTGTTTGCCACTTTCATAACTAATTCTTCGTTTTTCTGCCAGTACCGCTGGTGCAGTTCCACATCCTGGTAGACTCATTCCCATAGTTTCAGTCAAACAAGCCATGGTATTTGCAGTATAAAGTCCTTGACAGGATCCTCCACCGGGGCAAGCTTCCATCTCTAAAGCATATAATTCTTTTTCATCGATAAGGCCAGCGTGGTACTTTCCCACTGCTTCAAAAGTGTCTCGAACGAAGGAAAGCTTCCTTCCCTGATACCGGCCGGAAAGCATGGGCCCGGCTGTTACAACTATAGCAGGAATGTTTAAGCGGGCTGCAGCCATAAGCATTCCCGGAGTAATTTTATCACAGTTGGTGAGGAGTACCAGACCATCAAGAGCATGTCCCTTGGCAACCGCTTCAATACTATCAGCAACCACATCGCGGCTGGGTAAGGAATATCGCATACCTTCATGGCCCATAGAAATGCCATCACATATTCCTGGAATTCCAAAAATAAAAGGGGTTCCGCCTCCAGCTTCAATGCCTCTTTCGATAAAGCGCTCTAATTCTCGCATATGGATATGTCCGGGAACCAAATCAGAATAGGAACTAGCTATACCGACAAAGGGTCTCTCCATTGCAGAGCGTGATATTCCAGTAGAAAAAAGCAAGGAACGGTGTGGACAACGATCGGATCCTTTTTTAACTAATTCACTTTTCATAAAACTCCTCCTTTGTGGATATTCATGGCTATCTATAAAAACTAGGAATATTAGGGAAATCAGAATAACAAAAAACCCCTCGTCCTCACAGGGACGAGGGGTTCTAAGAACTTCCCCGCGGTACCACCCGACTTGCCAACATATCGGCCAACTCATTACAGGTACGGGCATGAGCCTATACCATCCTCTATAACGGGAGTTCCCGACTCGGCTTACTAGGTTCTCGTTCAGCCTGTAACTCCAGGGTGAGTTTCGGTATTTCTTTTGGGTGCTTACTTTCAGCAAGGAGCAAGCTCTCTGTAACCCCTTCGATACCTACTGAGCCCCTTCATAGTTTTTATCCGCCTAGTGTTTATTTGCATCCCAGGCTATACTATAAAAGTAGCAGAAATATACCACACTCAACATGAAATTGCAAGAAAACCTAAAAAAATATTGAAATAAAAGAGTAGAAGGGTCAAAAAGATTTAATCGGCCTTTCCATTCTTGAAGGAGTCAAATGAAGACAAAAGTTCCTTAAAACGGGCACGATTAGTTGTGCCTCAATAATTTTTTAAATTTTTGTCGGTGTTTGATAAAACAAGCCGGTTGGTGAATTTACAGTATAGTTCTTAAGCGTTTTTCTAGTTCGTATAAAAAAGTTTTAATAAATTAAATTTATCTTGAAGTTTAAGGTTTGAGGAATTATAATTGTTAATGAGAATGATTATCATTATAAGTTGGTAGAAAAATGTCTAATCATGAATGGGAAAAGGTTTTAAAAAAACATAATATTAAGGTTACTTCGTCTCGAATGGCTATAGTTGAGTTGTTTGAAGAAAATCGAAAACATCTTTCTGCGGAAGAAGTTCATGAATTTCTAAAAAAAAGGAATCAAAAAGCAGGAATTGCCACAGTTTATCGTAATCTTGATTTACTAACCAAAGTGGGAATATTACATCGAGTCAATTTTGGAGACGGAAAGGATCATTTTGAAATCACTCAAAGACCCATTCATCACCACCATTTGGTTTGCAATAAATGCGGCAGAGTTGTTGATTACAGTGAGATTATGGGAGAAAGTGAGTTCGTTTCCTATTTAGAAAAAGAATTAACTCAGCGATATGGTTTTAAAATTGAATCCCACCAAATTTATTTTTATGGACTCTGTGATAAATGTCGATGAGATCTAAAAACTTAAGGGGATGATTTTCTTGATCCTAAAACGATGCATAGTTCCAAAATCAGCTGATTCATGTACTACATTAATTGATATGCTTCCTGGTCAGACTGGAACAATTACTGAGATCGATCATGGCCATGGGTTGGTGAGAAAACTATGTGTGATGGGTATTATACCTGGAAAAAAAGTAATGAAAATTAGCCAAATCTTGGTTGGCGGACCAATCGTAATTCGTATCGATGATCATGACCTTGCCTTGGGGCGTGGGATTGCAAGTCGGATTAAAGTTAAAATAGAGAAATGAAAAAAGTCGTCTTAGCAGGAAATCCAAATGTCGGGAAAAGCGTTTTTTTTACTCGGTTAAGCGGGATTTATGCGGTTTCATCAAACTATCCGGGAACAACGGTTGAGATATCTCGGAGTCAAATAAGTCGTGATGGAGTGAAATTTGAGTTAATTGATGCTCCTGGAACTTACGCTTTAGAAGCCGATGCCGAAGCCGAAAGAATTGCTGGAAAACTGATTGATGAAGCTGATATTGTTGTCAATGTAATTGATGCTGGCAACCTCGAGCGAAACCTATATCTTACTTTTGAACTTTTAGAAAAAAAGAAACCAATGGTAATTGCTCTAAACATGTGGGATGAGGTACAGCGAAGGGGAGTCAAAATAGATATTCCGACTCTTTCGAAGATTTTAGGTATACCGGTTATTCCGGTAGTTGCTACTACTGGAGAGGGGATGAAGCAACTTCTCCAAGACCTTGACCATGCTCGAATTCCAATTGTCGAACCAAGTTCTCATCAGGAACGATGGCATGAAATTGGACAGGTTATTCAAGCCGTACAATCATTTTCTTATAAAAAACCAACTTGGGTTGATCGTTTAAAAGAAGCCACCCTGTTACCTTTCAGTGGGTTTCTTATTGGTTTGGGGGTTTTATATGGAGTATTTTGGGTAGTTCGGTTTATTGGGGAAGGGCTTATAAATTATATTCTTGACCCAATTTTTTATCGACTTTATTATCCTCTCTTGCTGAGTCTTGATAGGTATTTAACTTTTTCTCCTTTTTTAAGGACAATTTTAATAGGACATCTGGTCGACGGAAAAATCGATTTTGAACAATCACTTGGTTTGCTTTCCACGGGGATTTATGTTGAATTGGGGGTTGTTCTTCCCTATATTATATCTTTTTATTTTATTCTTGGGCTACTGGAAGATACTGGTTACCTTCCTCGTTTAGCGGTTTTGTTAGATGGTTTTTTTCACCGGGTAGGTTTACATGGTTATGCAATAGTACCCACTTTATTGGGTTTGGGATGCAACGTTCCGGGAATAATGTCTACAAGAATATTGGAAAGTAAAACCGAACGATTTATCATTTCAGTTTTGATTTCGATTGCTGTCCCCTGTGCTTCACAACAAGCCCTGATTTTTGGTGTTTTAGGGAAACACGGTACGATGCCGGTCATGTTGGTTTATTTTATTCTTCTCTTGGTGTGGATTATCTTGGGGGTTATATTAAAATATACCGTAAAAGGTTATCGTCCAGCTCTTATTCTGGAAATACCTCCTTACCGTTTTCCCTATTGGAAAACACTTCTTCCTAAATTATGGTTACGCGTAAAAGGTTTTTTAAAAGAAGCTCTTCCCGTTGTTTCTTTGGGAATTCTGGCGGTTAATCTTTTATTTATGACCAATCTTTTCCCTTATATTGCACAAATTGTTGGCCCTTTTTTTCAAAGATTTTTAGGTCTCCCCAGTGAAGTTTCCTTGGTATTAGTACTAGGTTTTCTTCGGAAAGATATAGCTATGGGCTTGCTCGCCCCTTTACAACTCACGGTGAAACAGTTGATTATCTCTTCGGTAATGTTAGCCATGTTTTTTCCCTGTGTGGCAACTTTTATGGTAATTTTAAAAGAACTTGGAGCAAAAAAACTGATTCAAGGAACGATAATTATGCTTTTTGCATCAACTCTTACTGGATTAATCTTGAATTTGGTTTTATAATTTGACAACCAATAAAGGTTAAAGACTTGTCTTTACTCCCCTTTATAGAGTCTCAAGGAAAGATTGGAAATTTTGAGAAAAGAAGGGGTTATTTAATGTGAGCGAAGGATTCATTCTTGTTTTGCAGCAGTTTTCTAATCCAGTTTTTGATTTTCTCTTTCATTTTTTTTCCTTTTTTGGATCGGAATTATTTTACTTGTTTTTTCTTTCTTTTATCTATTTATGCTTGAACAAGAAGATTGCCATCCAACTTGGTATTGTTATCTTTTTTTCAATGTATATTAATTTTACTTTAAAGGAATTATTTAATCTTCCTCGACCTCAACACCCGGAACTACGGGTTTTGGAGAATCCCGAAGGGAAATCTTTTCCGAGTGGTCATGCTCAATCGGTTGCAACTGTTACCTTTTTTTTAGCATGGTCTTATCCTAAAAACATATATTTCCTTTTAGCAATTATTCTGAGTTCTATCGTTGCAATTTCTCGGATTTACTTGGGGGTTCATTATCCGCGCGATGTTATTGTTGGTGCAATTTTAGGATTTGTATTTGCTCTTTTTTTCTGGTATTTATTTAATCGGTTTGAGAGATTAAGGTTAAAATTTATTCCCGTAAGAGCTTTTTTCTTGAGTTTACTAGTGGGAGGGTTGCTCTACTATTTTTCTTCCGATCCTTTATCGGCTCGCGTTGCCGGATCTCTTACTGGAATCTTATGTGGTACAGTTCTCGAAAGCACCCTTATCAATTTTGTTTTACCATTGAGCTTTAAGGCTCGGTTAGCGCATTATGGATTAGGTATGGTTATGGTAATTGCTCTATACCTTGGGATGAAAGTCATTTTTCCGATCTCGCTCTGGGCTTATTTTATGCGGTACTTTTTTCTTAATTTTTGGATTGTTTTCGTCACACCTTTGATTTTTTATAAGGCTTTAAAAAAAAAGAGATTTAATTGAATAATGGTGAGGTTTTTTTCATTCCCATTGGGCGTTAGGGAAGTGATATAAGAGCTATTCCCGTCGTCCAACCAAAGAATGGTTGGGCTCCGCAATGACATTTTTAGATAGGAATTTTCATTCTCATCTGGTGCAGTAAATCGGCTTAACCATCTATCCTATAAAAAGGAGGAATAAAAATTGTGAATTCACTGGGAAAAATTGAAAGGGAGCTCGATAATTTTAATGTAGAAGAAAGAAAAAAAGCTTTTTTAGAGCTGAAATCGTTGGTAGATCAGAAAAAAGTTCTTTTACCCAACTCTTCATCAAGAGTGAACCTTCACTATCATACTTTTTTTTCCTTTAACGCTTATGGATATTCTCCTTTGCACATTATCTGGCGAGCTCGAAAAGAAGGATTAGCCATGGCTGGCAGTGTAGATTTTGATGTTTTGGACGCTATGGAAGAATTTCTTTGGGGTGGGTTCGAAGTGAACTTACCGGTATCCAGTGGTATTGAAACTCGAGTGTATTTACCCGAATTTCAAGATCGAGAGTTGAGTTCTCCCAAAGAGCCCGGAGTAGCTTATTTTATGGGAAATGGTTTTACTCGGCTTCCTGAATTAGAGACAAAAACAGGTAAAACTTTAAGATATTTAAAAGAAATCGCCCAAAAAAGGAATAGAAGCGTTTTAAAAAGGGTGAATTCATACTTACAGCCGGTTACGATCGATTTAGAAAAAGATGTTCTTCCATTAACACCTTCAGGGAATCCTACCGAGCGGCATCTGGTCATGGCCTATGATATAAAGGCAGACCAAATTTTCCCTGACCAAAGAGAGAGAGTGAAATTCTGGTCAGAGAAATTGGAAATTTTCCCAGAGAAGGTTAAAGATTTTTTAGACCATAAACCCGATTTTTATGATTTTATTCGGTCTAAATTAATGAAACATGGAGGTGTCGGATACGTCAAACCCGATGTGGGCGACTTTCCGACTCTTGAGCAGGTAACTGATATGATGCTGGACTTGGGAGCGATTCCATCCTTTTCTTGGCTTGATGGTACTCGAAGTGGTGAAAAAGATCCAAAAGAATTATTGGATTTCTGTGAAGCGAAAGGCATTGAAACTTTATTTATTGTTCCTGACCGAAATTGGGACCTCCCTGATCAAGAAGAAAGACGATTAAAACTTGCCAAGCTCTATGAAATTGTTGAGGAAGCAAAACGGAGAGAATTCCCCATATTTGTAGGGACGGAATTGAATAAATTTGGGCAAAAATTTGTTGATGAATTCGAATCTGCGGCATTAGCTCCAATAGCGCCATATTTCTTGAGAAGTGCATGGATGCTTTGGGGTCACATTATCATGGAAAGATCTTCACAACGTGGATATACCAGCAAATGGGCAACAAAGACTTTTCAAGATCGGAAAGCAAAAAACCGATTTTACTATCAAATTGGTCAAGTTATTCCCGCAGATAGAGATCAATTAGGACAAATAGGATCACTTTCAACCGAGGAATTGATAAAGCGATGGGCATGATTTTGATTGTAACTCCCAATCCATGCATTGATAAGACTCTTTTTGTTGAAAGTATTGTTCCAAAAGCAAAAATTAAGGTGGAAAAAGTTAAAGAAATAGCTGGTGGAAAAGGTTCCAATGTGAGTCGAGTATTGCATCGGCTTGGCGTTGAAGTTGGGCACTTCATTATTTTAGGGGGGCATACTGGGCAAAGAGTAAAAAACTTAATGGAATTAGATGGAGTCTTGGTTTATCCTGCTTGGATTTCTCAATTAACCCGAGTTGTTACGACTATCGTTGATCGGAGTTGGCAACAAGTTGCTTATTTTGAGCCAGGACCGGTCATTTTTCCACATGAAATGGATCAAGTATTATTAACATTTGAAAAGATTATTCCATCAGCGGAGTTGATCGTTTTTTGTGGAAGTGTTTCTGATCAAAGTGCTCATGACATTTATTATCGAATGATTCAGATTGCAAAAAAAAATAGGATAAAAACCATCATCGACAGCCGTGGGGTACCGCTGATCGAAGCCTTAAAAACCCAGCCTTGGATAGTAAAAATGAATCGTGAAGAAGCGGAAGAGACCTGGGAGAAAAAAATTAGCTGTGGTGATGACTTAAACAAATTTTATGAATTTCTCAATAATAAAGGAATTGAATATCTTATTCTCACTTTGGGAGAAAAGGGAGCTTGGTTTCGAGGGAAAGGAATATCTTGGTTTGGTTGCCCCCCAAAAGTGAACTCGATTAACCCAGTAGGCTCCGGTGATTCTTTTTTAGCTGCATTTATTTTTGGCCTGGTTAATGGAAAAGAATGGAATGAGTGCTTGCGTCTCGGTATTGCCTCGGGTGCTGCTAACGCTCAAATCTGGGAAGCTGCAGCGATAACCTGGGATGATATCCAGCTCCTTTTGCCTGAAGTGGAGGTTGAAAGTGGGAATAGCTTTTTAGAAAATTATTAATAAATGAAAAATAAACGAGAAAAAGAAAGGAATTTCACCCTTTATGATTAAATAATAAGTTAAAATGGGCATTTTGGCTGAATGGAATAATTTCTTTCCCTTAATTGTTATAGAAAGCAGGAGTTCACTTTAAGTTTTTTAGTTTAGTAAGTTGAAAATATTCGTTTTGAATTGAAACTTTTTAGGGTTTTGCAGAATATATAAAGACAACGATATCATGATAATTAATGAGCTGAAAAGTTTATATAAAAAAAGTGAAGCAGAAAATTAAAGGGAATTTAATAAAAATATAAAGGATCTTTCCCCTCCTTGCATTTACGGGGGACCGACACCAAAATCGGTCCCCCGTAAATGTTTTTAGGCAGAATTAAAGAACCTTTTGAATTTTTTGGTTTAAATCAATTAGCTGGAAGGCGTGAAAATACTTACCCATGCTTTTTTCTATGGCTGAGAGAACAATAGTTTCCGCTTGATAGCCGTTTTTAAGTAAATTTTGATATAAACTAAATCGAGATTTTATCACTTCTGGTTTCGACCATATGTAACGGCAACCGGTTTTAGTTAGCCAGGCTTTTCTTTCGGGAGTTAGAGAGAAAAAATCAATTCCTTTTTCTTCGGTTTGGAGCCATTTTTTCCAACGACCACTTTGATAAACTGCTTGTTCTAGGCTTTCCATTATGTTGGATTTTTTGGCAATTCCTCCTTGTTTATCCAGATCAATTTCAATTTTTTCACACTCGAGAAGTGAGTTATATTCTTCTTCAGTAAACTCAGGGCCAACATTAGCACCACCCATGCCTGATAGGGGGTAGTCGGCCGGATTTTCGACATAATCAGTATAATGGCCTTTGATATATGATCCGTAGTTTTTAGCTATTTGAACCAATTTTTGGGCTACTTGAGGGTCAAAGGTAGTGGTATGAAGATCGGTTCCAACTTTCCCTACAACAAAAATTGGCCATACATCAGATAATCCTCGATTTTGAAGCTGATTTTTTAAGCCTTTAAGAAAATTCTCAAAGACTGATAGGTCAGCTAAACCTCCATGGACTTCTTCTGTTCCAACTTCATAGGATATCGGTGGGAATTGGTGGTCTCTACGGAACTTCTCAGCGTGTTCGATTAATTCCACAGTTCTGGTGATTACCAAATCGATAGGTATAACTGAACCAGAAGGGAGAGTCCTGTCTACAGTTGGATCGACATGAATGAGGTCATAACCAGCTTCGATGGCGGCCTCGAAGGATTTTTTTATCCATTCCATGCATTTTATTAGAGGCCAATTTTCTTGGCTTTGTATATCTTTTAGCCAAGGACCACCATGGTCGATAG
>Ga0334890_1001935_pt1 | contig 25351 bp, 22 predicted proteins | sample GraSluR1_MG_3_FD_207220 | JGI IMG/M metagenome (GOLD analysis project Ga0334890, IMG submission 207220) | Sludge microbial communities from methane-producing bioreactor in Wageningen University, Netherlands - Granular Sludge_31_08-R1 | ecosystem: Engineered > Bioreactor > Anaerobic >... | reverse complement strand
GCGTGGAGTTCATAACACGCTTTAGCGCGCAGCAGGGGGTTGGCTATCCTGTGAGGAGCGTGGCCAGTTATTTCAATGAGGTGCGTCCTGCTGAAATAACAGTGAGCGTTATCTCCACCGCCTGAAAAACGGTTTATTTCCGTCGCCAGACACGAAGGAGGCGTTCTGATGTATCCGTGCGAGTTGCAGGAGCAACCCCCGAGGCACACTCTGACCATTCGCTTTCGGTCGCCTGTACAGGACCTGCCCATACACTTCGGGAGGGTATGGGGCAGCCTCATCGAGTATCTTGGAACCCTGGGGGAGCACCCCACAGAGGCTCCGTTTGCGGCGTACCACAACATGGACATGCAAGACCTGGACATAGAGGCAGGCTTCCCGGTCGCTAGGCCGCTACCAGGCAAGGGCGAGATACAAGCCGCAGAAATCCCCGGCGGGATGTTCGCCGTCTGCCACTACACCGGCCCCTACAACCAGATCGGCCCGGCCTACCAAGAACTCGCGCAGTTTGTCCAACAACAGGGCTATGCGCCCAGCGGCGCCGCCTACGAATGGTATCTGAACGACCCATCTGCTGTGCCTCCGCAAGACCTGAAGACCGACATTGCCTTTCCGGTGATGCGCAGCGGGTAGACAGCCGAGCGACGCTGGCACGGGGCCGGATCGGGCAGCCATTTGGATAGTCTCAACAGGGGGCGGAGCGCCCCTTGTTGCGTTGATGGGGTACAATGCAGTGGACGATGGTCAGGCAATGAGACCGCGCGGGGGAGAACACACCATGCAGGCGCTCAAGGACAAGATTCGGGCCGAGGGCAAGTACCTCGGCGACGGCATCCTCAAGATTGACAGCATCCTCAACCACCAGATGGACCCCAAACTGATCCAGGCGATGGGCGAAGAGATCGCGCGGCGCTACCGCGACGCCAGGCCGACGCGCATCCTCACCGCCGAAGTGTCGGGCATCGCCCCGGCGTTGATGGCGGCGCTGGCCCTCGACATCCCCATCGTCTACGCGCGCAAGCACAAGCCGGTCACCATGTACGGCCCCATCTTCCTGGAGACCGCGCCCAGCCACACCAAAGGCGGCGAGATCAACCTGATGGTCGCTGCCGAGTACCTGCCGCCGGGCGAGCGCGTGCTGATCGTGGACGACTTCCTGGCTTCCGGCAAGACGCTGTTCGCCCTGGCGCGCATGGTCGGCGAGGCGCGCTGCACGCTGGTGGGTATCGTCGCCATCGTGGAGAAGGCGTTCGAGGGCGGGCGCGAGACGCTGGAGCGCAAGTACGGCGCGCCTGTGGATGCTCTGGTGACTATCACTCACCTGGACGAACACCACATCGAGTTCGCCGACGACCCGCCGCGCGGCGTGGAGATTTAGCCAATGGCCCTCAAGGACGGTGGCATCGTCATCCTCGACTACGGCTCGCAGACCGCCCAACTGATCGCCCGCCGCGTGCGCGAGCTGGGCGTCTTCGCCGCCCTCGTCCCCTACGATGCCAGCGCCGCCGACGCTCAGGCCGCCGCGCCCGCCTTTCGCGGGGTGATCCTCTCCGGCGGGCCGGCGGGCGTCTACGAGCCGGGCGCGCCGACCCTGCCCGACTGGGTGCTGGCCAGCGGGCGGCCCGTGCTGGGCATCTGCTACGGGATGCAGCTTCTCACGCAGCAGTTCGGCGGGCAGGTCGCCGCGTCGCCGCAGCGCGAGTACGGCATGGCGACCGTCACCGTGCGCGCGGCGGGGGGCCTGTTCTCCGGGCTGGACGCCGAGCAGACCGTGTGGATGAGTCACGGCGACCGCCTGGAGCGCCCGCCCGATGGATTCGCCGCCATCGCCTCCACGCCCAACGCGCCCTTCGCGGCCATCGCCCACGAGGAGCGTCGCCTGTTCGGCGTACAGTTCCACCCGGAGGTGCAGCACACGGCGCACGGGCGCGACATCCTGCGCAATTTCGTGATCGGCGTGTGCGGCGCGGCCACCGACTGGACGCCGGAGAACTTCATCGCGGCCAGTGTGGAGAGCATCCGCGCCCAGGTCGGCGGCGGGCGCGTGCTGCTGGGTATGAGCGGCGGCGTGGATTCGTCGGTGGCGGGCGAGCTGATTCACCGGGCAGTGGGCGAGCAGCTTGTGCCCGTCTTCGTCAACCATGGGATGCTGCGCCAGGGCGAGGCGGACGCTGTGATCGCGCTGGGCCAGCGGCTGGGCTGGCAGAACATGGTCGCTGTGGACGCCACCGAGGAGTTCCTCGACGCGCTGCGCGGCGTGAACGAGCCGGAAGATAAACGCCAGATCATCGGGCGGACCTTCGCCGAGGTCTTCGAGCGCGAGGCGAGTCGCCTGGGCGCGCTCGACTGGCTGGCCCAGGGCACCATCTACCCCGACGTGATCGAGAGCGCGGGCACGGGGCGGCCCGGCGCACGGCGCATCAAGTCGCACCACAACGTCGGCGGGCTGCCCGACCGCCTGAAGGAGCGGCTGGTCGAGCCGCTGCGCGACCTGTTCAAGGACGAGGTGCGCCAGGTGGGGGCGCGGCTGAGCATCCCCGACGAGATCGTGTGGCGGCAGCCGTTCCCTGGGCCGGGGCTGGGCGTGCGCTGCGTCGGCGAGGTGACGTGGGAGCGGCTGGAGATTCTGCGCGCCGCCGATCACATCTTCACCGACGAGCTGCGCCAGGCCGGGCTGCTGCGCGAGGGCACGGCCCAGGCATTCGCCGTGCTGCTGCCGGTGCGCAGCGTCGGGGTGATGGGCGACAAGCGCACCTACGACGAGGTGATCGTCCTGCGCGCGGTGACGACGACCGACTTCATGACGGCGGACTGGGCGCGGCTGGCCCCCGACCTGTTGGCCCGCGTCAGCAGCCGCATCGTCAACGAGGTGCGCGGCGTCAACCGCGTGCTCTACGACATCACCAGCAAGCCGCCCGCCACGATTGAGTGGGAGTAGCGAGCGCCAGCCAACACGCATTGACCCTCGTCTGGTCCCGTGCTATGCTCTGATCAACACAGCCAGCAAGGAGTGTCCGCCTATGCGCCAGATCGTGATCCTCTCGGCTGAAGAGGGTGGCTACATCGTCGAGTGTCCCAGCTTGCCGGGCTGCTACAGTCAGGGGGAGACACTGGATGAGGCCATCGCCAATATCAAAGAGGCCATCGCCCTGTATATCGAACTCCTGGAAGAAGAGGGAAGGCCCGTCCCCGAAGACAAGCTGGATCGAGTGATGATGGTGATATGAGCCGCTTACCCTCTGTGTCAGGACGCCAGTGCGTCAGGGCACTGGAGAAGGTCGGCTTCACTGTTCGGCGGCAGACCGGCAGCCATCTCATCGTCCAGCGAGGTGATCCATATGCTCAGATCGTGGTCCCCAACCACCGAACGCTCAAGCACGGCTTGTTGCGAAAGATCATCAAAGACGCCGGGCTGACGGTCGAGGAATTCGTCGAACTGCTCTGAAGGGTTTCTCTCCACCTCTCACACGCCAGGAGCCAGCGCAACTTCCGACGTTTCGTTGTGTTCGCAGCGCGAGATTTCGCTCGTTAACCCTGGGCGCTACTCGCGTTTCCCCATTGTCCCGGATCGGTTTCTGTGGCACGATCAGCAGGCGACACTGTGCGTTTCCATTACCCGTACCCGGAAACCCGCCCATGACCCGCGTCTTCATCAGCTACAGCCGCGTGGACGAAGGCTTCGCCCGCCGCCTGGCTACCGACCTCGACCGACTGGGGGTCGAGGTATGGATTGACGTGGACGACATTCCCCCCGGCGCTAACTGGAGCACCGCCATCCAGCAGGGCCTCGACACCTGCGACGCGCTGGTGCTGATCATCTCCCCGGACTCCATGACCTCCAAGAACGTCGAGGACGAGTGGCAGTATGTCCGCGACGAGAGCAAGACGATCCTGCCCGTACTGTGGCGGCCCGTCCCCAAGCTGCACTTCCAACTGCGCCGCATCCAGTACGTGGACTTTCACCGCCAGAGCTACGAGACGGCGCTCGGTCAATTGTGCGCCCGGCTGTTCGGCGAGGCGCTCCCCGCACCCGCCCCCCCGTCCGCGCCCGGCGCGATCACGGTGAGCAGCGCGCGCCAGGTCGTCGCCCTGCGCGAGCTATCCGCTCACCGCGACAGCGTGCGCGCCGTCGCTTTCAGCCCGGACGGGTCGCTGCTTGCCACCGGCTCCGACGACAAGACCGTGCGCCTGTGGCCCACGGGCCAGCGGACGCGCATCCGCGCCCTGATCGGCCACGAGAAGCCGGTCAATGCCGTCGCTTTCAGCCCGGACGGAGCGCTGCTCGCTTCGGCGTCGGACGACCGCACGGTGCGCCTGTGGGATGTGCAGCGCCGCTTTTGCGTGACGGCGCTGCGCGGGCACAGCGAGCGCGTCACGAACCTCGCCTGGCAGGGCGCGGGCGAGCGGCTCCTCTCCGCCGGCGACGACGGCGCGCTGCGCGCCTGGGATGTGGGGGCGCGCCGCCCGATTGCTGATGCGGGTCATCAGGGGGCCGGGCCGTTGGTCTTCGTCGCCAGCCAGGACGGGGCGACGCTGGCCGAGATCGCGGGCGGGGAGCGCGTCCGCGTGTGGGATGGGCCGCGCCAGGGGGTGCGGCTGGAGCACGCCCTGCCCGCTGAGGGGTGCTGCCTGGCCTTCAGCCCGGACGGGACGCTGCTGGCGGTTGGCTTCACCGATGGCGGGCTGGCCCTGCTCGACGCGGCCTCCGGCGACGAGCTGGCCCGCGTGACCTACGCCGACTACAACGCCAACTGCGTGCGCGGCGTCGCCTTCAGCCCGGACGGGTCGCTGCTGGTGGCGGCTTCGCTGGATGGCGGCCTGCGGCTGTGGAAGGTGGCGACGATCCGTGCGGGGAAGAGCACGCGCGCCCTGCGCGCCCTGCACGCCCACGACGGCGGCCTGACCGGCGTGGCCTTCAGCGCGGACGGGATGCTGCTGGCCACCGCCTCGCACGACGGCACGGCCCGGCTGTGGGGGACGGGGGCGTAGACTCGGCGCGGCAAAACCTATGCTACAATGCGGGGTAGGGCACGCCAGCACGAGGAACAGCCCATTTCGCCCAAGACTTCCGAAGTCCCGCAGACTTCGGAAGTCTGTTGCTCAGCCACTCTCATTGAGGTCCCTTAGGTTTATAAAAGCCGATCACACATTCCCGGTGCATTCTGTTTTCGATCGGGGAGTTTCGTTCCTGCCCTCGACGCGCCGGCATCATGCGCCGGTCACGATCCAGGTTGCGCACGCCAATATGCGCAATCTCAAAGCCGACCTGCTGCCCGATTTCCGCCAGGCAATCATAGGTGCGCGTATCTATGCCCCGAATGATCGAACTGCCCACAACCAGGATAGCGGCTCGTCCGGGTCTGAGGACGCGGATCATTTCGCCGAGCACCCGCGCCATTTCGGAATAGTAGCGGTGCAACCCGGCCCCTTTAGCGCGATCTCTGGCGGCGATAGCCTGGATGATTCCAGCAGTCGTGGAGGGCAATTCCTTCGTCCTGGTGCCATCCAGGGCCTCGCTCCCGATGTACCGCCTGCGATACTGGGACAGCACATCTATCGGATAGCCCATCCAGACGAGCGAGAATTTGTGCGCCCGCATGTAATCTATGGCGTTGGCGGGATATGGCGGCGAAGTAACCACCAGGTCTACCGAGTTACTCTTGAGCGGCAGGCTCTGGGCATTGCCACAGCCCAGCACAACCAGGGGCCGAGCGGCTGGAAGGGCCGCCAGGCTGGTCAGGTTCTGTTTCAGGCGCTTCTCGAATTCCTTGATCGGCGACCGGTACGGCTTGTCTTTGGCACGGTGGGGGCGCGTGTGAGCCAGGTCGAGCGCCAGGGAAACGCCCCCCGATTTCGTGATAATGACGGACGAAAACGCCAGCTCCAGAAAACTGCGCACGCCGCCTTCTGGCAGGGCTTCAATCTGCTTTAAGAGAGCCAGCAACTCAAGCTGCGCCTCTGGCGCAAACCAATAGTCTACGAACTCCTGGGTTTTGGCATCAAAGCGCCCGGCAAGCTCTGCCTGCAACTCATCGCTGGATTCAGAGGCGGCCAGCTTTGCTCTTCTGAGCATCAGCAATCCCGCCTGGGCAGCGTCTAGCGGGGCGACAGAGGTTGTCTTCGCGTTACACAGGCGCAACGCCAACGGATCAATATCGAACCCGACCGCGCAGCGACCGGCCAGCACCGCCTCCAGCAGTGTGGTGCCCGATCCCACCATCGGATCGAGCACCACATCGCCGGGCTGAGTCAGGCCATCAATGAACTTGCGCGGCAGTTGAGGCGGAAACTTGGCCGGAAAAGCGTGCAGATCGTGCGTATACTCCCGGCTTGAACCGCTGTGAAAGTCCAGGTCGCTCGAAAGCAGCGAAGCTAGCTTTGACTGATACGCTTCAGGCATTGGTGATATGTCGCTCGTCAGGGCCGGACGGACTGCCTCAAGGCAATTATACCCACTTGAGGGGGGCAGCAAACTTTCAACCTATGCTACAATGCGGGGTAGGGCACGCCAGCACGAGGAACAGCCCATGCCCCGCCCCGAACCTGCCTACCGCCGCCTGCTGCGTGAGGGCGGCTTCCCCGACCGCGTTCGCGCGGCGCAGGCCGCGTTGAAGGACTGCGACCTGTGTGCCTGGGCCTGCCACGTGGATCGCACGCAGAAGATCGGCTTCTGCCGCACGGGGGCGGAGGCCATTGTCAGCAGCGCCTTCCCGCACATGGGCGAGGAAGACCCGCTGACCGGCGTGCACGGCTCCGGTACCATCTTCTTCGCCCTGTGCAACCTGCGCTGCCAGTTCTGCCAGAACTACGAGATCAGCCAGGAAGGGGAGGGGCGCATCACCAGCGTCGAGGAGCTGGCCGAGATCATGCTGCGGCTGCAGGCGGTGGGCTGCCACAACATCAACTTCGTCTCGCCCAGCCACGTCATCCCGCCGATCATCGCCGCCGTGTACCTCGCCGCCGAAGCCGGGCTGAGCATCCCGCTCGTCTATAACACCGGCGGCTACGATTCGCTGGCCGGGCTGCGCCTGCTGGACGGCATCATTGACATCTACATGCCAGACATGAAATACGCCGATCCCGTCCTGGCCCAACGCTACTCGAAAATCCCCGACTATCCGGCGCACAACCAGGCTACCGTGCGCGAGATGCACCGCCAGGTGGGTGATCTGCAGTTTGACGACGAGGGTATCGCCACGCGCGGGCTGCTGGTGCGTCACCTAGTGCTGCCAGAGGGTATCGCCGGGACTGAGACCATCGTGCGCTTCCTGGCCGAGGAGATCTCGGCCAACACCTACATCAACGTCATGGGCCAGTACCGCCCGGCGTGGCGCGTCCGCGAGCGCAACATCGCACCGCTCAACCGCCCGGTTACGCGCCAGGAGGTCGAAGAGGCGACGGCCATCGCGCGGCGGGCCGGGCTGCGTCTGGACGAGCGCCGGAGCAGCCTCCTGCGCTGGTTGTGAGCGGCAGTCGCCGCCAGGGGAAGGGAGGAATGCTGTGGACTATCGCTATGTGGGCGTCGTAACGCATTACTTCAGCCGGCTGGGCGTGGCGGCCATCCTGCTCGACGACGAGCTATACCTCGAAGACTGGGTGCTGTTCAACGGGCCGCATACCCAGTTCGAGCAGCAGGTGCTCTCGATGCAGATCAACCACCAGGCCGTTGATCAAGGGCTGCCCGGCGAGGAAGTCGCCGTCCAGGTGGATGACGTGGTGCGCGCCGGCGACGAGGTGTACGTGATCGTGGACTGACTCCCTGCTCAGCCCCGGTCTTTGGCCCCGGACAGGCTGGCGACGGCCCGGCGCGGGCTGTCGGCCTCGCTGCCCAGTTCCTCGTCGGCGAACTGGTAGTCGCTCTTGCGGATGAACTCGGCCAGTTCGCCTTGCAGCCGTCCCCAGATCGCCTGCTGGAGCGCCAGTAAGCGTGCTTTGGCGGGAATGCCCGCGCGCGACTCCAGTGCCTGGCGCAGGTGAGGCAGGCACAGCCCCGCCGACGCGCCGAACCCCTCGGCGAAGGCGGGCTGATCCAGGTGGTCGAGCAGGCTGCGCAGCAAGTGTTCCTCAACGATGGTGCGGTGCGCGCAGACGGGGCACGTCGCCCTGGGCTTGAGCGCCTCGGCTGCCGCCGCGACCTGTCGCCGCCCGCTGTCCGGCTTGATCTCGCCCATGTCCTTGAGCAGGTTGCGCACCACTCCCTCATAGAGCAGGGCAATGCCCAGCGCGCTGGCGTTGATCTGCTCGAGGGCGTGCCAGGCGTGCGTCGGGCAGAAACCACGCGCGTCGCGCACAGCGAAATGCGTCGCCGGCTCGTTGGCGTACTCGTAAACCAGGCTGCCGATGTAGGCGTGCACGCTTTCCGCCACCAGCCGGCAGACGGGACAGCCGGGCTGCTCAAACGCCTGGGCCAGTTGGTGGGCGCGGGCCGAGAGACTCATCGAAGACCATCCCCTGTGGTTGCTGAATGTGGCGTGCCGATTATACCGCGACCCGCCAACGGGTATTGCGCTGCGGGGCTGCATCCTGTAAGATCAGGGCAGAATGGTTGCTGCGGGCATGGTGTAGCGGTAACACAACAGCCTTCCAAGCTGTTGTCACGGGTTCGAGTCCCGTTGCCCGCTCTGTCGGCGCCCGGTGTTTTGGCTTGGCGCTGGGTTTAGCAGGGCCCGTAGCTCAGCGGTGAGAGCAGCCGGCTCAAGGCAACAGGTCTAGGTTGAGATGAGGATGGTGCAGCTCAGCATGGCAGTTGTGACATACCAGAATGCACTTGTCAATTTCTGCTAAGACAGCTTGATATGTGCGATTCGACAGGGTCCGCATATCGAGTTTGAAGCTCTTCGTGGTTGGATCTGTGTGATGGAATGTCAGCGCGGCCAAGTTCTTGTTGTAGCCGCAAATCGCACAGGTACCACCAAGTGCAGTGACAAGCTCTAGCTTTCGGGACAGTCCTCTGCCCTTCTGAGCGTCGTAACTTTGATGATGCTGATTCTTACAAGTAGGTGAACAAAACTTGGTTTGCCTACCTGTTAGCGGAGTCCCGCAGACGATACAGCACACAGAGTCACGCATGTATCCCTCGCTCGATACGATCTGCGCAGCATGGGCTATCTGGAGAGTAATCACCAGACGAAAACCTGTCAAATTCGGGGGAGCCTTCGTCATCAGACATGGTAATCCCGAGCCAAGCCCCATGACCTGGGGAAGGTGTAGAGACTGTACGGCAGGCCCCCTCAACCGAGGGGTGAAGAGACAGTCCAGCCCACAAACCCGAAAGGGGCAGCGAAAGCTGTAGCTGGGAAGCATAACCGGTCGGTCGCAGGTTCGAATCCTGCCGGGCCCACTCTCCGCATCCCCGCCGCAAGGTTCGGTCGCGGCGATTTTTTGTCGCTCTGGCAGCGCACAAAGCATAGGGGCCTCCCGGTCAGGAGGCCCTGTTGTTGCGCTACGTGGAAAGGACCTGCCGCGCTAAGGATGCGGCGGCATACGCCCTTCCTTGCTGTTGATCTCCTCGTGCGGATCAGACATCGGATACAGGTCGTCCGCCTCCACGTCCTGCGTCAGGCGCAGGGCAGCAGCGCCCGGCAGGGCCGGGTTGACCGAGAATAGCTCGCGCTGGTTGGGGTGGGTTGTGTCCGCCGCGGCGTCCGAGTGGAAGACGACAGCGGCGTTGTCGCAACGGAAGCTGGGCGCGCGGTCGTCGCTGTCATTGTCGGTCAGGGCCGTCACCTGGGCAGTCGCCACATTCACGATGAAGATGTCGTAGTCGCCGTCCACGTTGGCGTGGAAGGCAATGGAGCGCCCGTCCGGCGAGAAGACATGCCCGGCGACATCCACGCCCAGGTCGGTCAACTGGCGGCTCGCCCGCGTCGCCAGGTCCATGATCCACAGGTCATAGACGCCATCCTCGTTAAGCTGGAGCCAGGCCATAGACCTGCCGTCGCGCGACAGAATCGGCACCACGTCCTCGGTGTCGTTGTCGGTCAGTTGCGTTAGCTCGCGCGAGTACACATCCAGCATGTAAATCTCCCAGTCGGCCTCGCCGTCCTCGTCTCCCTCGCGCTCGCGGTCGCTCTGGAAGACCAGGCGTCCACCGGGCGGCTCATAGCAGCCACCATCCGGGAACCAGAACGGGTTAACGTCGTTACCGGGATCGTTGGTCAGGCGAATGGGCAGCCCGTCGCCCATCACGTCGGCCATGTACAGTTCCCAGTTGCCGTCGCGGTTGCTTTCCCAGGCGATCAGGCTGGCTGGCCCCCATACCGGGTTCACATCATGGCCACTGTTGTAGGTCAGGCGCACCTGCTGCGACCCATCGGGCTTGGCCAGGTAAATCTCCCAGCCGCCATCTTCGTCACGGTTGCTGGTGAAGGCCACCCACTCACCTTCAGGGGCGTAGCTCGGCTGAATATCATAGCTCTCGTCACCCTGGCTGACGTTGTTGGCTGGCGTATTCAGGCCCTCGTCGGTCAGACGGTAGATGTCCCAGTCGCCGTCGCTGTTGCTGTGGTAAAAGACCAGCTCCGGCAGGCACGCCGTGCAGATGAACGGCACCGGGCCGCCAACGCCAGACACAATGATGCCCAGGCTGATGGGGTCCCAGGTTGGGCGCGGCAGGGCCGTGCCCTGTTCGCCGGGGGTTTCTGGCACAATGGGGAACTCTGGCTGGCCCGGCTGCTGTGCCTGTGCGTGCTGGGGCGCTGGCACGAGAGTGGCCAGTACGACTATCACACAAAGCATCGCTATTCTCAGATACATGGATGACTCCTTAGTGCTCAATACGCCCCTGCGGAAAAAAACTGTATGTGGTGCTCACGTGGCGCGAACGTGAGCGACCAGGGCAAGAACACTCCCCACACAGGAGGACGCGCGAGACCACCGCAAAGGCCAAAGGGCAGCCTATCTAGCTTCGGGTGCCAATGGCAGGACTCTAGCCCATAGACCCCGCTATTTCCACCGGAGAAGATCTCCTCCCCTTCAACGCGGTAGCCTCGTGCAATGTCCCCAATAAGGCAGCGCGGCCCCCTCAGGCGTCGCACCCCCACGTGGTGCGGAGATGCCCTTGTTGGCAACTCCCGCCTGCGCGAACGACGCCAGGCAAGCGGCGCTCAGAGCAAATCACCTTAATAGTACATGGTTTGGCCGCGCTAGGCAACTCCCCTGTAAGCATATTTGGTTATTTTGTGGAATCCGGCAACAAGGACGAACGTTATGGCGTTTCTGATGCCCTCTGCCGCCCCTTCCCCCGGCGCAGACTTCCCGCTGCACACCAGGCGGTTGACCTCACTCCCGTTGCCTCACCGACAGCCTCTCTACACACCTGTCATGGCGCGGGTAGCTCCCGTCGCCACCAGCGCCCGATGAGCGCCCCGCCGGGCATGGCCGTCGCCAGGCGATAGATCAGGTCCCAGTCGTCGCGGGCGAACGTCCCGCTGAGCAGTAACAGCGTCCCATAGACCGGCACACCGACCAGCGCTGCCAGCAGGGGGTGCACCGTCCGCAGCGCCAGCACGACCCCCGCCATCGCCCCGCCAACCAGCGCCAACCGCCACAGGTGATTGACCATCCGCGCCCACCAGTCCGCGGGGAAGCGAAACGAGCGCACCAGAGCCACCAGAATGGCCGTTTCGGCGATCAGCGTGGCAAGCGCCGCACCGGGCACGTTCAGCGCGGGCAGCAGGATCAATAGCAAGACCACATTGAGCGCCAGCCCGCCTGTGCGGAGGACCATCAGCCGTCGCTGCCGATTCTGCACCAGCAACGCCTTGGCGAAGACGGCAGAGATCATGGCGACGACAGTGTACCAGATCAGGATGCGCAGCACATCGGCGGTGCGCGTGAACCCCGCGCCGAAGACCCATGCCGAGAGCGGCACCGCCAGCAGCGAGGTAAAAATGCCGACCGGCAGGCTGAGTGTCAGGTTGAAGAAGGCCAGCTTCTCCAGCATCACCTCGAACAGGCGTTGCTGCCCGCTGGCATAGGTGCGCGACATCAGCGGGAACACAGCGACCAGCACCGTCGTGCTCAGCAGCTCGATCACGCCGAAGACGATGACGAAGCCCGCCGTGAGCTGCCCTGTGCCCTCGGTGCCGATCACGGCAGTGGTGATCAGCTTGTCGGCGTGCTGATAGGCCAGCGCCAGGAAGGAGGTCACGGCGATGGGCCAGCCGGCCACCAGCAACCCGCGCGCTACGCCCCAGTCTACCGGGAACTGCGGGCGTGCCCCCACCCTTAGTAACGTTGCCCAATAGACCGCCGCCCGCAGCAGTCCAGCGATCAGCGTGGCCGCGTACAGTCCCCACAATCCCGCCCCTGCAGCCAGCGCGATCGCCGCCAGGATGACCAGGGCGATCACATGGCCGGTGGCAATGGCCGCAGGGATGACCATGCGCTCGATGGCCAGCAACTGGTTGTGGCACATGTTGCCCAGCGCATCTACCAGCAGGCTCAGCGCAGCGAAGGCCAGCAGCGCGCGCAACTCCGCCTCGTAGCCGAAGAGGAAGGCGGCGACAGTCAGCACAACGTAACCCAGCGCGGCCAGGAGCGGCTGCAGGGCGAGCGTGGCGGTCAGGTAGCGGTTGGCGTCCTGCGGGCGTTTGGCCACGTCGCGGATGACGATCAGCCCCATGCCGAAGTCGGGAATGGCCGCGCCGACGGCCAGCAGCGCCCCAATCGTCCCGTAGATGCCATAGCCTTCCGCGCCCAACCAGCGCGCCAGGATCAATTGCCAGGCGAAGAGCACGCCCTTTGAGACGATGTTGGAGAGCGCCAGCGCGGTGGCATTGCGGGCCGCGCGTTGCGCTGCGCCTGTCAGCAGGCCATTAGGCGGCGAGACAGTGGCCGTGTTGAGCGAGGGCTGACTGTCCATCAGCGGCGCATCTCCTGCACGCGGGCGATCACGCTGGCATAGGCGGCTTCGAGCTGCGCGACGATCTGCGGCCAGGTGTAACGTGCGGCGATCAGGGCGCGCGCCTGTTGGCTCATGGCGGCGCGGCGGTCGGGGTCCGCCAGCAGGGCGATCAGCGCCTCGCGCAGCGCCCCGACTTCGCGCGGCACGACGACACCCGCGCCCGCCTCTGCCGCTTCGGGGAAATGACAGCCCGGCGTCAGCAGGACGGGCAACCCGCAGGCCAGCGCCTCCAGGACCGCCATCGAGAAGCCCTCTCCTTCAGCGGGCAGGGCGAAGAGATCGGCGGCGGCCAGCGCCTCCAGGCGGGCAGAGCCGGTCAACAGGCCGGTGAAGATCACCCGCTCCCCCAGGGCCAGATCGCGGGCCTGCGCCTGCAACGCAGCCAGCATCCCTTCGTCCGGCCCGGCGATCAGCAGCCGCGCTTCTGGCACGTGTTGCAGCGCTCCGGCGAAGGCGGGCAGCAGCAGTTGCAGGCCTTTGCGCGCGTGTAGCCGCCCCAGGAACAGCACCACCGGCCCCGCGCCCAGACCCCAGCGGGCGCGGGCGGCGTCTCTGGGGGGCAGCGCGGCGAACTCGTCCAGGTGCACGCCATTGGGCACGATGTGGATAGGGATGTCTATGCCCTGCCTCGCCCACAACACCCGCGCGTCCGCCGCTTCGTCGCGAGTGAGCGCGATCACGGCGTCGAAGCGCGACAATAGCCACCTGCCCGGCCCCCAGTCCCACGCTCGCTTGAAGGTCGGGCGTCCGGTGTTGAGGGGTAGCGTGCCGTGCGGCGAGACCACGACCGGCACGCCCAGCGCCTTTGCCACCGGCACCACCCGCAGATTCTCGACCGTGCGCAGTTCGTGGCAGTGGATCAGGTCAATCTGCCGTTCGGCGATCAGTGAGCGGGCGGCGGCGGCCATGCCACGCGGCGTAGAGAGATTGAGCCGTCCGCGCAGCGCGTTGCTCAGGTTGCGGACGCGCACTACCTCCACGCCGTCCAGCGTCTCGCGCAGCACGGAGAGGCGCTCAGCCGGGCTGAGCGTGTCGGTAGTCAGCACGGTGACGCAGTGACCAGCCTGAGCCAACGCCCGCGTCAGGTCGGTCGCCGCGCGCACTGACCCGCCGTAGGCCCAGGCGGGCGCGTAGTAGGGGATGACGTGCAGCAGGTTCACCGCGCTCCTTCGTCCTTGCGCGCGAAAAGCACGACGCCAGTGCTGTGCAGCAGACCCAGCCGAACTGCCCAGCGGTCGAGGATAGCCAACACGCGCAGCAGGGGAAAGGCGACCCGATCGGGCAGCGCAAGCTGCGCACTGACGTAGCCAGTCACAGCGGGCTTGCGCGTCTCTTGCTCGATGGTGAAGCGTTGCCGGACTAGCGCAACCCAGTCCTGGTTGCGCCCCGCACCTTCGAAAGGCGAGAGTCCGTCCGCCTGGATGCTGGCTCTTACCCGCTGCGGCGCGCGCAGGCCGAAGCGTAGCAGACCGCGCACCTTCTCGCGGTAGGAGACCTGTGTGGGGAGGGCTAGCGTCAGCGCGCCAGCCAGCAGCGTCACCAATAGGGACTCGTCTCCGTGCGTATCTGAGACCCAGAACAGCCCGCCTGGCTTGAGCGCCGCGTGCACCTGGTCAATGACGTGTTCCAGGCATATCAGGTGATGCAGCACCCCTTTGGCCGCGATCACATCATAGGTAGTGGGAGGCAGATCGAGCGTGTTGAGATCTGTCACCGTGTAAGTGACTGCACCAGGCACCTTATCCTTGATCGACACGTAGTAAGCGCGGGCGATGGCAATCGCCCCGTCGCTGATATCTGTCCCATGCGCAATCGCCCCACGCTGAGCCATCGCCAGTGTCAGCCAGCCGGACGCACAGCCAAGCTCCAGCGCCTTCATGCCGGGGATGATGCGGGCCAGCAGCGCGTCAATGTCGCGCGCGTGCACGACGGCGTTATGACGCAGATGGCGGTGATAATGCCAATCGGGAGGCAAAAGTTCCGCCTGTTCCTTGGCCACGCGCCCCCATAAGGCGGCCTCGTCTGCCAGTTTCTCCTGGTAGCTCGCGTCATCCATACCGTATCTCCCGCAGCAGTGTCCGGCGTCGCGCCCGGCCCGCCATAAGTCGCGTCCACAGCCGCGTCACGCTGTAGGCGGCCAGGATAAATAGGAAGGGATCGGCGGGAGAGCGGTAGCGCGTGGACGGGTGGAAAATCAGATAGGTGAGGGTGATCGCCACGAACACGGCCACCAGCGGCCACATCTCGCGCCGGTCGCGCCAGCCTAGGATCAGCCCGCCGACTCCCAGCGCCAGCAGCGGCGTGAAGTAGAGGGCGTGAATGACGCGCGCCGCTTCGAAAGCGGGGGTGTGGAACTGCAAGACCGCATCGTCTACCAGGTAGGGGTCGGGCGGAAGGTCGTAGGGCATGATCACCGGACTCCACAGCACCCAGAATTTCGTCCAGAACAAGCGCGGCCATTCGTCGGGGTGCTCGCGCAGATAGGTCAACGCCTGCTGCTGGTGCCAGCGATCGGCTTCGGTCTCGCTCAACTCTGGCGGGGCCAGCGCGATGCAGTTGACCCACTGCGCGTCCCAGCCACGGGACAGATAGTCGGCCACGCAGGCGTTGTTGCCCTGATGCAGATTGCTGCCCGCGTTGGTGCTGATCAACACCAGTTCTCCATGCAGGCGCGTATTGCGCACCGCCCAGGGCGCGATCACCAGCGCCAGCGCGATCCCGCTCGCCGCGCTGAGGGCAATCGCCCGGCGCAAGCCCAGCGTCCGCCACCACCACAAGGCCAGCAGGGGCAGCACCAGCACCACCAGCGTCTTGGTCAGCGCGCCCAGCCCGAAGGCGATGCCCAGCGCCGCCGCCCAGCGCGGATCGCCCGCATCGCGCGCCCGGTATGCCGCAGCAATGCCCGCCGTCAGCAGGAAGATGAACAAACAGGTGTCGTTGAGCGTCAGGTTCTGGTAGAGCAGGTACGGGTACGCGCCATAGAAGGCCGCCGCCAGCAGCCCGACTGTTTCACCCGCCACCCGTCGCCCGATCCAGAACAGCAACAGCACTGTCAGCGCATCCAGCCCCATCTGCACAGCGGCGACGGCAATGGGGTCGCGCCCCAACGTCTTGTAAACGCCGATCAGGAAGAATGGATACAGCGGCGGCAGATCGGAGTCGCCGCTGCGGTCGTCGAAGCGGGTATAGCCACGTCCCTCGATCACGTTGACGGCGTAGGTGTCGTAACCGGACGTTTGCAGCGAGAGCGTATGATCGAAAAGCAGGATGAAAGCAACCCGTCCCAGGACGGTCATCAGCAGGGTGGCGGCCAGCCAGCGACGAACGGTCATGCGCGAACATCTCTCTCCTGCGCAGGGCGCGGCTCGCATTGTACCGTGTCCGGGCGTAGAATGGCTACACGCGCCGCCGGACGTGTGGCGCACGTGGGGAGAGCGCATGGCACGGTTGGCTATTTGCCTGGTTGTGGGGCTGGGACTGGCGGGCTGCACGCTGGTTGACGGGGCGGATGTGTCGGCGGCCCAGGTGCGCGCCGATCTCGCCGCTCACCTGGGCGAAGTCCGCGCGGCGCAGGCGGCGGTGCTGGCCCTGTGGGATCGCATTATCTTCGGCGAAGCGGTCTCGTGCCAGGAGGCGATCCCCGTCCCTGCCGTGCTGGTGCTCAGCCCTCAGCAACGCGAGGCTCACCCCAACGCCGAGGCCATCAGCGTGGCGCTGAGCGAAGCGACCCGCGCTGTCCGCGACAGCGCCGACCTGTGGGCCATCGAGTGTGCCGACCCGCGCCCATTGGTGTCGCTGGACATGGCGCGCGCGGGGCGAGCGGCGGCGCTCGCCGCGACCGATCCGCTCGAGCGGGCGGCGGTGCTGCTGGACGCATGGCCGGCGCAGTAGGGATCGCCCCATCGCCGAGGGCAGAAAGCACGGCTCGCAGGGCACAGGACTCTTGCCGCGAACTACACCGGGTCTACGAACAACCTGTCGCCAGGGGAAGTTCGGGAATGCTCGCTGAACGCCTCCCCCTCAGTCCCCCCTCCAGCGAAGCTAGAAGGGGGACGATCTGGCGAGCCGCTCACCCTTTCCCCTGGCTTTGCTGGGGGAAGGTCAGGTCACCCCTCTCCGCTGGCGGAGAGGGGGAAAGGCCGAGCGTAGCGAGGCCAGGGGGTGAGGTTAACCGGACGCCATCTTAACGCTTCTCACGCTGCTGTTCGCCTCTGAACCGCGTGTGGAGGGGGGATTTAGGGGATGAGGTACCCGGCGGGTCAGGACTTTGCATAGGGCCTCAGCACGCGCGCCCCACAGACGAGACCACGCTAAAACTTGCGCGTCCATTCCTTCGGCCAGCGTTCGATGACGACTTTGGTCTGGGTGAAGAACTCGACAGCGTGGCGACCCTGGCCGTGCAGCGTGCCGAAGAAGCTGGCCCGCCACCCGCTGAAGGGAAAGAAGGCCATCGGCGCGGCGACGCCGATATTGATGCCGAGGTTGCCGGCCATGGCCTCGTTGCGGAACTTGCGCGCCGACGCGCCGCTGCTGGTGAACAGGCAGGCCATGTTGCCGTACTCGCCGCTGTTGACCAGGGCGATGGCCTCGTCCACCGTCTCGACGTGGATCAGGCCCAGCACCGGCCCGAAAATCTCGGTGCGGGCAATGATCCCGCCGGGCACGACATCGCGCAGGATGGTCGGGCGCAGGAAGTTGCCGCCCTCATAGCCCTTGATCACCGTGTCGCGCCCGTCCACTACCAGGCTCGCCCCTTCGTCCACGCCCTGTTGGATCAGCCCCTCGATGCGGTTGAGGCTCTGCGGCGAGATGACCGGCCCCATCGTCACAGCGGGGTCGAGGCCATAGCCGACCACGCGCTGGCGCGCTGCCTCGGCGATGGCCTCGGTGAAAGACTCCCCCGCTTCGCCGACAGTGATGGCCAGGGAAGCGGCCAGGCAGCGTTGCCCGGCGTTGCCGAAGGCGCTGTCGGCGGCGATGTGCGTGGTCACTTCCATGTCGGCGTCGGGCAGGATGATGATCGGGTTCTTCGCGCCGCCCTGGGCCTGGACGCGCTTGCCGTTGGCCGAGGAGCGGGCGTAGATGTGGCGGGCGACCGGCGTCGAGCCGACGAAGCTGACCGCCGTCACGAGGGGGTGATCGAGGATGGCGTTGACCGTATCCGCCCCGCCGTTGACCAGGTTGACCACGCCCGGCGGGAAGCCGGCCTGCTCCATCAGCTCGACGGCCCGGTGCATGGTCATCGGGCAGCGCTCGGACGGCTTGAGGATCACCGAGTTGCCGGTGGCGACAGCGTAGGGCAGGAACCAGAAGGGGATCATGCCAGGGAAGTTGAACGGCGCAATGATCGCCGCCACGCCGACCGGCTGGCGGATCGTGAACTCGTCAATGCCTCTGGCGATGTCCTCAGAGAACTCGCCCTGCATCAGGATGGGGATGCCGCAGGCGACTTCCACGTTCTCGATGGCACGGCGCATCTCGCCCTTTGCCTCGGCGAAGGTCTTGCCGTTCTCGTTGGTGATCGAGCGCGATAGCTCGTCAATGTGCGCTTCGAGCAAATCTTTGAGCCTGAACAGGTATTGGATGCGCTCAGTGGCCGGGACGCGCCGCCAGGTCTCGAACGCGGCGGCGGCGGCACGGGCCGCGGCGTCCACTTCGCTCGCCGGTGAAAGCGGCACCTGGGCCAGCACTTCGCCTGTCGCCGGGTTGTGCACGGGGGCGTGCTGCGCCGCCGAGGCGTGCCACGCGCCGTTGATGTAGTTCTGGAGTGTTTGAGGTGCCATAGCTCCGTCCTTGTCTAGCCCATCCGTTGCACAGGTGCCGCTTGCGCGGCACGCCTTCGAGTGTGGTCATGGCGAGCAGCGCCCCCAGACCTGATCCATATTATGCCCGGTAATCTCGCTGGCGGCGAAGCCGGGTGCGCCCGGCGCCGGCGGAAAGAGGGAAAGGCCGGGCGCAGCGAGGCCAGGTGGGGTCATTGGCCCCTCCACGAGCAGCAAGAATCCAGTGGTATACTGAAAGCGAGAGACGAGCACGGCCATGTGCGTCACTTGACAGAGGTATTGTTATCGTCTGGCCGGGTGAGAGCGTTCAGGGGCGGATAGGCATTGAGGTTGGTGTGTAGTCTGGAGTGGCCCTTCACTTTACCTCACCCCCGCTTGGCGCTAACGCGCCTCGCCTCCCCCTCTCCGTAAACGGAGAGGGGGAAAGGCCGAGCGCAGCGAGGCCAGGTGGTGAGGTTAACCGGACGCCATCTCAATGCTTCTCACACTGCTGTCCGCCTCTGAAGGGTGAGAGCAGGAGGGGAACATGAAAAGGCATCACCTCTGGCGGCTTGTGTTCGTGTTAGTGTTGGCGATGGTCTCCCTCTCGCTGGCCGCCTACGTCGTCACACCGGTTGCCGCCCAAGAGAGGCCGCTGCGCATTCTCTTCATGCACCACTCAACCGGCGGGGGCCTGATCTGGGAAGGCAACCTGCGGGAGGAGTTCACCAGCCGGGGCTACGAGTTCTGGGATCACGGCTACAACGACGAAGGGCTGGTAGACAACAGCGGCAACTGGCTGGGCATCAACTGGGCGGTACCTGACGACAATACCGACCCCGACGGCTGGTATCGCATCTTCGCCCAGCCAGTCACCGACCTGCCGGGCAACACCCTCAGCCATATGCTCGCCTTTGACGTGATCCTCTTCAAGAGCTGCTTCCCGGCATCGGACATTGACAGCGAGGAGCGTTTTGAGGACTACCGCCGCTACTACCTGTCCATCCGCGACGTGATGGACCGCTACCCCGACAAGCTGTTCATTCCCTTCACCACGCCGCCGCTGGTCCCCAATGCCACGTCACCCGAAAACGCCGCCCGCGCCCAACGCTGGGCGCAGTACCTGACCTCCGATGAGTATCTCGCCGGGCACCCCAATGTCCGCGTCTTCGACTTCTTCCACCACCTGGCCGATGAAAACGGCACCCTCAAGGCCGAGTATCGCGTGGACGAGTGGGATAGCCACCCGAACACCCTGGCCAACCAGACCGTTGCGGCGATCCTCGTGGATTTCGTAGACGAGGCGATCCAGGACTTCACGCCCGGTGAGCCGCTCACGCAGTCTGCTCCGGCGGGTGACGTGGGCCAGGCCGATGCTGCCAGCAGCGACCTCGAAGGCGGCCCGCACGATGACGAAGCAGCCTCCCCTGGCGAGGGCCTGCCGGGCCTCGACCAGATCGGTGACTTTGAAAGCGACCTGACCGGATATTGGTGGGACTGGGCCGAGCAAGCTACCCTGTCCTGGTCAACCGTCCAGCCGGGGCACGACAGTGACCACGCCTTGCAGATGACATTCGACCTAGCCAGCGGTGGCTATGGGGGGATTGGCGTCAACTTCGCAGCGAACCCGGCCTGGGAGAACGCGCAAGGCATCTCCTTCTACTGGCGCGCGGATCAGGCGGGACTGGCTGTGCGCTTCGCGCTGGCCGTCCAGGACCCGGCCCGACCCGACGCCGAACCCAGCGAGGCGACCCCGTTTGAAGTCTCGCTGGTCACCTCCGGCTATGACTGGGAGCAGGTCACCATCCCCTGGACTGACTTCGCCAAAGCTGAGTGGTTTGGCGAGGCCGGCGTGGACGAGTTTGACCCCGCCCATGTCATCTGGCTGGCCTTCGACCTGGGGGGGTGGGAGCGGGCACAGCAGGGCACTATCTGGATAGACGACATCCGCCTGGTGATGGGCGACTGACTCGCCGCGCCCGTTTTCGCCACCCGGCGCAACTGCCAGAGGAAGGCGGGCATCGAGCGCAGCGAGCCAGTCGCGTTGGCGCGCTAGAGCGTGTTATGCACTTTCAACCCCTATCCCCCAGCCCCTTTCCCCGCACGCAGGGAAAGGGGAGCGATTTGCCCCTCCCCGCTGGCGGGGAGGGGCCACAGGGTGGGGTCAATGCGCCGCACATGGCGTTGCGTGCTTCCCGCTGCGCCGGGCGCGTGGAGTTCATAACACGCGCTAGGCAAGCAGCGCTTCTTCGCGCTCGCGGAAGTAGGTCGCGGTCTGCATCACCATTTCGTCAAGCTGGCGCTTGTCCGGCTTGCCGTACATAGCCGGGTAGGGGTCGCCGCCCGGACCGAGCGGCTCCGGCGTGACGAAACGGCCCTGTGTGTTGAAGCCGATCAGATACAGGGCCATGATGATCGTGTCGAGGTCCATCGCTCCCAGGCCCAGTGCGCAGCGGTTGCTATCGGCCATGTGCAGGTTGACAAGCTGATCGCCCGCAGCCAGGATCGCCTCGCCGATGTGCGCCTCTTCCGACTGCATGTGGTAGACATCGCCGTTGATATGGCCCACGCCGGGGTGATTCACCGCGGCGATGTAGCGTTGGGCGTCAGCGATGGTGTGCACCAGACTGACTTCCGCCGAGCGGATCGGCTCGATGGCCGCCTTGACGTTGTGCTGCACGAACAGGTCGGCCACCAATCGTAGCGTCTCGACGCTGCGCTCGAACTCGACGTTATCGTAGGCTTTGGGGCGGCCCACCGCGCCCGGCACAACCAGCAGGTACGACCCACCGACCGCCGCTGTGAAGGGGACTTCGCGCTTGATGTAGTCCACCGCTGCCTGGCGCTGCATCGCGCGGTTGCTGGCCAGGTCGTTGTCGGCGGAGAACATACCGCACACGCCGCCGACCTTGATGCCGTGATCGCCGAGAATCCTGAGCGTCTCATCCACCTTGTAGCCGAGGTCGGGGCCGTAGTGGTTGCCGTGTAGCTCGATCCAGCGGATGCCGGCGCGCTCCAGACGGGCGGCGGAGTCGGCCAGTGACTCGATGCCAAACCCCCAGTTGCTCCACGAGAGGTTCAGGCGCGTCTTGAGCCGCTCCGGGTGCTCATTCTTGAGCGCCGCGAAAGCAGCCCGAATCTTCTCATTCTTCAATTCGTAATTCTGCGGTCTCACTGTCTCGCTCCTTGTGGTGGCATCGTCTGAGGCGTGTCTGGCCAGGCTCGTCCCTCACTGGCGGCACGGGGTAGGCGGGCGGATTTCTGGACACGATGTCCGGCAGACCGGCGAGTCTACCTCGTTTTAGTGGGTCTGCGAACGACCCGATGCGCCAGGGTGCACGAATAACCTGTTGAGAGTTCAGGAATGTTCGCTGAATGCCTCCCCCCTCAATCCCCCCTCCAGCCAAGCTAGAGGGGGGACTTGGCCCGGCCGGTGCGGCACCCTCCCCTTTCCCTGCTTGCGGGGAAAGGGGCCGGGGGATAGGCGTTGAAAAGTGCCTAACACGCTCCAGGGTTCTCCTCAGGTCTTCTCTGTGTCCCCCGCGTCTCTGCTTTTCAGAAAAGCCCGCTCCCATCGGGGACTACAGGCGCATCGGGGGGCTTGACAATCTCCCAAAACGGGCGTATGCTGGTGACAGATTATTTCACTCAGTGATAAAAGTTGCTATGAACAAGCCACGCCGGGGTAATCGCGATCTGATGCGCGCCATGAATCGCAACCTGATTCTGAACATCGTCCGGAGTCAGGGGCCGCTCTCGCGCACGCAACTCACCGAAGTTTCAGGACTGAGCGTTGGCGCAGTGTCGCAGATCGCCAATGAGCTGATCGCCGCCGGCTGGATCAATGAAGCCGGCGAGAGCGACTACACCGGCGGACGCCGCCAGGTGATGCTCCGCCTGAACCCCACCGCGGCCTACGTGGTGGGGCTGAAGCTCATGGAGAACCGCGTAGTGTGTGCCGTCTCTGACCTGGAGACGACCGTCCTTAACTACATAGACCGCCCCCTCACCGGTGCGCACACGCCGGACGCTGTGGCCGAGACGCTGGCGCAGATCGTCATCCAGGCGCTCTACGAAACCGGAATCACCCGCGAGAAGGTGCGCGGCGTGGGCATCGGCCTCGCCGGCGTGATCAACGGCGAAGCCGGCATCGTCCACTACTCGCCGTTCTTCCACTGGCAGCACGTCCCGCTCGCCGACAAGGTGGCGCGTCACCTGGCGCTGCCGGTCTACCTGGAGAACGATGTCAATACCCTGACCATCACCGAGCAGCTTTTCGGCCCTGGGCACGATGTGCCGAGCTTCGTGGTGATGACCATCGGGCGCGGAATCGGCCTGGGCGTGGTGATCAATCACCAGCTTTATCGCGGCCACAAAGGCGGTGTGGGCGAGTTGGGCCATGTCACCCTTGTGCCCGACGGCCCCCTGTGCGACTGCGGCAAACGCGGCTGCCTGGAAGCGCTCGCCGCCGACCCAGCCATCTTCCGCGCGGTGCGGGGCGACCTGGGCGCACCTCCCACTCTGGAGGCTGTTGTTCAGGCGGCAGATCGAGGGGACGACGCAGCGCGCGGGGCGCTTGCCCGCAGCGGCCACTACCTGGGGCTGGGATTGGCGATGGTCGTCAACCTCTTCTGCCCCACCCTGATCATTGTCAGCGGTGAAGGAGTCGCCGCCGGCAAATACCGGCTCGATCCCATGTTCGACACACTGCGCAAACACGCCTTCAATGGGCTGCTCGATGGCGTGGAAATCCTGGTCAAGCCCGCCGATGACCGGGCCTGGGCCAGGGGAGCCGCCGGCCTGGTCGTGGGCAAGCTGTTTGAGTCGCCGCTGGTCGGAACGCAGCCCGAAGGAGTGCGCGCTGACGGCGTTGTTTTTTGATCAACTTTCTTTTCTAAGTGAAGAAAGATGAACGCCATGATAGGCGAACGCGGCATACGCAGGTGGGGATGGGTGCTCTTCTTCTTAATGCCCAGCCTGTTGGGACTCCTGGTATTCATTGTGGGGCCGGTCTTCCTCTCGCTGGGCCTGACGCTCTTTGAATGGAATCTGCTCTCCGATCCGAAGTTCGTCGGCCTGGACAATTTCCGCGAGCTATACCACGACACGCGCTTCTGGACAGCCTTTCAGCACACGCTGATCTACATTGTGCTCTACGTACCCACGGTGTTCGTGACGGCCTTTCTGGTCGCGCTGCTGCTCAACCGTCCGCTGCGCGGGCGTGCGGCCTTCCGCATGGCCTTCTATGTGCCGGTCGTCTCGTCCTGGGTGGCCGTGGCGATGATCTGGCGTTGGATCTTCAACCCACGCTACGGCCTGCTCAATTTTCTGCTGGGCCAGATCGGTGTCGGCGGCCCGGACTGGCTCTTCGACCCCGACACCGCGCTCTACGCCATTGTGATTGCCAGCGTGTGGAAAGATGCGGGCTTCTCGGCGGTGCTGTTTCTGGCGGGCCTGCAGAACATCCCCGACACCTATCACGAAGCGGCCCAGATTGACGGCGCCAACCCGCTGCAGCGCCTGCGCCATATCACCATTCCGCTGATCACGCCCACCGCGTTCTTCGTGCTCATCACCACCTTGATCGGGTCGTTTCAGGTCTTCGACCAGGCGTGGCTGATGCCGGAGCCGTTCGCGCGGCGCGGGGCCACCGTGATCGTCCAGCAGATTGTCAACAACGCCTTTCGCTACCAGCGCATGGGCTACGCCGCCGCCATGTCGTGGGTGCTGTTTCTGATCATCTTTGTCGTCACCCTCATCCAGATTCGTTGGCAGAAGCGATGGGTGCACTACGACCTATGAGCACACGAGAGATGTCGCAGACCAACCAGCACATCCCCAGCGCCACCTCGCTGGCCCTGGACAGGGCCATAGAGTTACTCGCCCAGGGGGTGCAATACCTGCTGCTGATCATCCTGGCCCTGACGATGCTGGTGCCGTTTGCCTGGATGGTCAGCACCTCGCTGAAGACCGAAGAGTACGTGCTGCGCTTCGATCTCATCCCCCAACCGGCCAGCCTGGACAGCTACCGCGAGCTATTCGACATCATGCCGATGGGCCGCGTGTTTCTTAACAGCCTGTTCGTCACGGTGACCGGCACCGTTGGGCAGGTTCTGTTCTCGGCGATGGCGGCCTATGCCTTCGCGCGTATGCAGTGGAAAGGGAGGGGGGTGGTCTTCTCGATCTACCTGGCGACGATGATGGTGCCCTTCCAGGTCGTGGTCATCCCGCAGTTTGTGCTGGTCAGCAAGCTGGGCTGGGTCAACAGCTACCAGGCGCTGATCCTGCCCAGCCTGTTCAGCGCCTTTGCCACGTTTTTGCTCCGCCAGGCCTTTCTGACCATCCCGCGCGATCTCGAAGAGGCCGCCATCATGGATGGCGCCAACCACCTGACGATCTTCTGGCGTGTGATGGTGCCGCTCTCCAAGCCAGTGCTGGCCACGCTGACGGTTTTCAGTTTCATGTCGATGTGGAACTCGTATCTGTGGCCGCTATTTGTGGCTCGCCAAGAGAAATACATGACGCTGCCGGTCGCGCTGGCAACGCTACAGGGCAACAACCAGTCACTGACCCAATGGAATCTGGTGATGGCGGGGGCGGTGATCACGCTGCTCCCGATCCTGATCGTGTACCTTTTCGCTCAAAAGTGGTTCGTGCAGGGTGCCGTCATCAGCGGCATCAA
>Ga0334890_1001934_pt1 | contig 25352 bp, 20 predicted proteins | sample GraSluR1_MG_3_FD_207220 | JGI IMG/M metagenome (GOLD analysis project Ga0334890, IMG submission 207220) | Sludge microbial communities from methane-producing bioreactor in Wageningen University, Netherlands - Granular Sludge_31_08-R1 | ecosystem: Engineered > Bioreactor > Anaerobic >... | reverse complement strand
GCGCGAGCGCCGGGACGAGCAGATCGCCGCCCTCCGGGCCCGCTACGCCCCCCGGATGGAGAAGCTCAAAGCCCGCCTGGATCGGGCCGTGGAGGCGGCGGCGAAGGAAGAGGCGGACCTTTCCCAGCAGCGGGTCAGCACGGCGGTCTCTTTCGGCTCCACGCTGATGGGAGCGCTCTTCGGACGCAGGACCCTCTCGGTCTCCAACGTCCAGCGGGCGGGCAGCACCTGGAAGAGCGCCTCGCGCGCGCGGGAGGAGGAACGGCAGTTGGAGCGGGCCCGGGAGAAGCTGGCCGACCTGCAGGAGGAGGCGCGCTCGCTGGAAGCACAGTTCCAGGCGGAGGTCCAGGCCCTCCAGGAGCGGGTGGACCCGGTTCGCGAGCCTCTGGAAGCCGTGGAACTGCGCCCCCGGCGGACGGACGTCGCGGTCCGCCTGGTCGGGATCGGTTGGGCGCCCGTGGGCCCGACGGGGCAGCCGGCCTGGAGGGGTTGAACTACCTGGCCTGCTCGGGGAGCTTCAAGCCGGCGTCGCAGAGCGCACGCCGTTGCAGACCCACCAAGTGTCCGATGGCCTCGCGGCCCCGGGCGACGAAGCGATCCAGGTCGGCCTGCTCGAAGGGTTCTCCTTCCGCCGTGGCCTGGACCTCGACCAGCAGACCCCGCCCGGTCATGACCAGGTTGGCGTCCACCTCGGCCCGGGAGTCCTCCGGATAGTCCAGGTCGACCAGGATCTCCCCGTCCACCCGGCCCACGCTGATGGCCGCCACGTGGTCGGTGAGCGGCCAGCTCTCCAACAGGCCACGGGACTGCAGGTTCAGGCAGGCCTGGGCCAGGGCTACCCAGGCCCCGGTGATCGAGGCCGTGCGCGTTCCGCCATCGGCCTGGAGCACGTCGCAGTCCAGGGTGATCTGGCGTTCGCCCAGGCGGGGGAGGGAGGTGACGGCCCTCAGGCTCCGTCCGATCAGGCGCTGGATCTCATGGGTGCGTCCCGAGGACGAAGCTCGTTCGCGGTGGATCCGGGTGTGGGTCGAACGGGGCAGCATGCCATACTCGGCCGTGACCCAACCGCGGCCCTTGCCCTCCAGCCAGCGGGGGATCCTCTCTTCCACCGAGGCGGTGCACAGGACCCGGGTGTTTCCAGCGGAGACCAGGACCGAGCCCTCGGCGTAGGGAGCATAACCCACCTCGAAGCGAAAGGGCCTCAACTCGGCCGGGCCGCGCCCCTGATCCCTCCCCGTCAAGGCGAGCCGGCCTCCTGGGGGGTGGTGGCCTCGCGCATCCAGGCTTCGTAGGCCGGGTTCCACTCCTGGATCTCGAAGGTGGCCACCTCGGGGACCTCCCAGGTGTTCAGCTCCAGGTAGCGCCGTTCCAGTTTCCAGACCAGTTCGGCCCGGGTCCGCATGACCAGCAGGCACTCTTCCTGGGTCAGGACCTCTCCCTTGAAGCGGACCTTGGTCCGGACTCCGGGCACGATGTTCACGCTGGCGACCAGGCGCTCTTCGACCAGGGTATCGGCGATCTTCTCGGCATCCTCGATGCGGCAGGTGGACAGGATGATGCGCACGGGGTCCTCCTGGATGGGGTGGTGCAGTCGGCTTCGCCTGGGGACGGGGGATCCCTGCGGGTCAGCCGCCGCGCAGGCGACCCAGGATCCCTTCCTTGCGGGGGGGAGCTGGCTCGGAAGGCTCGGGGGGGCCGGAGGGATCGAAGTCGACCTGGCCGGCGATTTCCACCCGCAATCCGGGGGAAATTTCGGTGGTGGCCAGAACGCCCAGGTTGGGGAAGGGGCGGGCCAGGATGCGGCGGACCCACAACCGCGTGGGCGGGTCGGTGAACAGCACCGGAGGCATCCCGTGCTCCTCCAGGGCTTCGCGCACCGCGCCGACGAGCTGGTCGGCCTCGTCGCGGGAGAGGTTCAGGACGCTCCCACCGTCCCGGACCACGATGGCTTCCATCAGGCGGGCCTCGACGCGAGGGGAGAGGGCCAGGCCGCGCAGGGCTCCTTCCTCGTTGAGGTAGCTCCAGCAGATCTGTCGGGCCAGGGCCATGCGGCACACCTCGGTCACCTGATCCACCCGATGGAGGCGGTCGAGCATGTCACCTGCGGTCTCCAGGATCGTCACCAGGTCCCGGATGGGCACCCGTTCGGTCAGCAGGGATTGCAGAATGCGCCGCAACCCGCGCAGGTGGGTCCGGTTGCTGAGGAAATCCTCCACCACCACCGGATGGGTGGGTTGCAGGCGGGCCACCAGGTCGTGGGTCTCCTGCAGGCCCAGCAGCTCGGGCGCAGCTCCCAGGATGATCTGTTTGAGGTGGGTGACCAGCACCTGCAGCGGTCCGAGCAGCAGGCAGCCGATCTGGTCGGCTTTGTCCCGGTGCTCCATCTCGATCCACTTGGCCTTCATGCGGAAGGCCGGCTCGGTGGTGGCCCACCCCTCCAGCTCGCTGAGCTGTTCGTGGCTGCCGACGGCCAGGAAGCGGTCCAGGAACAGCTCTCCGGTGGCGGCGGGAGATTCCTTGACGCGGATCAGGTACTGGTTCGGCTCCAGGGCCAGGTTGTCGCGAACCCGGACTCCAGCCGGGACCAGCCCCGACTCGCGGGCGATCTCGTCGCGCAAGCCTCCCAGGTTCTGCAGCAAGGGGGCGCCATGTTGAGGATCCACCAGGGGCAGCAGGGCCTGGCCCAGTTCGATCAGCAGGGGATCCTGGTAGACGTAGGGGTCGGTTCCGGGTTCGGCCTTGCCCTCGAACGAGACCGTGAGCTCGCCCTCGACGCTCCATCCGTCGTTCACCAGGCGCATCAGGCCCTGCTGGACGTCGGCATCCATGAGGCAGTGGGTCCCGGCGAAAAGCAGGGCGGTCTGGGTGTCCCGGCTCAGTTTGACGTAGATCTGCTGGCCCCGCTCCTCGCGGCGCCAGGGGGCGAATTCGGCCCCCAGGTCGCCGGCCTGGAAGAAGAGCAGGTCCTGATGTCGTTCTTCGATTCGTCCACGCGCCATGTCTACGGGGCTCCCTGGGTCTGGGGTTGGGTTGGAGGGCCGGGAGCCTGCATCTCGAGGGGGACCTCGTTGTCGATCCAGAGCGGCAGGCCTTTTTCGTTGCGGGCCAGGCTGATCCCGAAGCGGTCCTGGATGAAGGCGGCCAGGTCGGGGGTCGCGACCATGTGGACGTCTCCGGTGACCGTCACCACCCGGCTGGTCTGCTTGTGGAGCAGCTCGGAGTCCACCGCCGTTCCGGCACAGACCAGGATCCCTTCGATCGGGTTGCGGGGGTTCAGCAGGATGAAGAAGCTCTGCAGGCCGACGGGGGGCTTCTCGGCAGCCGCCAGCATGGCAGCCAGTTGTGGGGAGACCTCGAAGAGCGCCGTCCCTTCGACCTTCTCGAAGCGCGCCGGCACGACCGAGGTGGATTCGTACTGGGTCCCCTGGATGATCAGGGGGGGCGCCTCTTCGTTGCGGTTGCCGCAGGCGAGGGCCAGGAGGAGGCAGAAGGCCGCGCTGAGGGCCCACGTCAGCCGGGAGGGAAGGGCCTGAATCATGGAAACACCACCTGGGTGGGGCGGAGGTGAAGCCGCCCCAGGATCGCCCCGACGGGCGGGTCGCCTCTCCTGGAGAGTCGGCTGGCCTCGGCCGCCTGCGACCCGGGAGGGCGGTGGGCCCGTATTCCGGGCATCGGCCTGGATTCCTCTCGCCGGTGCAGCCCTCGGCAGCGCACCACAGGAACCTCGAGCGGCCTCGGCGAACCCCATGCGGCCATGGCGAAGTTCTACACCCTGGACGAGGCGGCGCGAACCCTGGGAATCCCTTCCGAGCGGCTGCAAGCCTGGATCGTCGAGGGGCGGGCCCTGGCCACCCGGCGCTCGGGGAGTTGGGTGATCCGGGACTTCGAGGTCCGCAAGCTCAAGAAGACCCTGGCCTCCTCGTCTGCGGCGCAGGAACAGCCTGCCCCCAGGCCGGGCTCGTTGCCCCTGCGCGAGGAATCGCCGGCTGCCCGGCCGGCTTTCTTGCCTTTGCGGGAAGAGAGGCCCGGGAGCCGGCCGACCTCGTCGTCCCCAGGGGAGGAAAAGCCCGCTGGGAGGCCGACTTCGCTACCCTTGCGGGAGGACCCGGCCACCTCGAGACCCTCGAAGTTGCCCCTGCACGAGGAGGACCCCGACGCCGCTCCGGCCAGTCGGCTCCTCCGGGAAGAGGACGCGGCGGCCCGCTCGGTCTCCTCTCCGCTCGTCGAGGGAAGGGCCATCCCTCCTCCGGTCGCTCCGCCCCCGCCACTCCGAACCCCTGCCCCGCCCGGACTGGGGTTCAACGAGCGTCGGCAGACCCTGGGACGTCGCCGGGAAGATGTCCTCCATCCGGCCAGCCTCCTGGCCGCGTTTGAAGAGTCCCTGCGCGAGGCCTTGAAACCTCTGGCCGAGGGGCAGCGGCTCCTGCTGGCGCAATCCGGGTCCGGCAGGCACGACCCGGACGGCACGCTGGCGGAGCTCGTGAATCGGGGGTTCTCGCGCCTGGAAGAGATTCTGGAGCGGAGACCGGTGGGGGAGCTGGAGACCCTGCGTCGGCAGATCGCCGAGCTCGAGGCCCGGCCGCCCCGCGAGGAGGACCTGGCGCGCGCCCTGGAGGACATGCGTCGCACCACCGAGGAGGCCTGGCAAGGCCTGCGAGCCGAGCTTGAGAGGATGCCGGCCGGCCGGAGCTCCGCCGCCCCGCCGGCTTTGCAGGAGGAGCTCGATCGCCTGCGCTCCGAGCGGGATCGGTTGCGCTCCGAGCGGGAGCGCCTGGTGGACGAACTGGCGAGTGCCCGCACCGACTCTGAAGCCCAGACCCGTCTGCAGGAAGACTCTCGCGAGGAGCGCACCCGCCTGCTGCGCGAGCGCGACGAGCTGCGCTCGGCCTTGGACCAGGCCAGCCGGACCGGTTTGAGCCTGGGTTCGGAGCGTCTGAGTCTGGAGTCCGAGCGAGACGCGCTGAAGGTCGAACGCGACGCGTTGAAGGCCGAAAGGGACCGGGCCACGGCCGAGCTGGCCAGCCTGCGCTCGGAGTCCGGACGCCCGGCCCCGGATCCGGCCGGTTCCGAAGGGAAGAGCGAACTGACCGATCTGATGCGGCGCCTGGAGTCCCTGCGCAAACCGCTGGGGGCAACCGGGGCGCGGCCGGCCGAGCTGGCCGAGCGGGCAGCCCGGGTGCTGGAGGAGTCGCGAGGCGAGCGTCAGCAACTGGAAGCTCGGCTTCAGGAGGCCGACCAGGAGGTCCAGGAGCTGCGCTCTCGCCTGCAAGGGACGCTGGATCGCATGCAGCCGCTGGCCGGCGACCTCGAGGCCGCGCGTGCCGAGGCTGCCCAGTCCCGAGCTGAAGTCCAGGATCTGGAGAAGGCGCTGGAGGAGGAGCGACGTCGTCGCCAGGAAGAGCACCAGCGCCAGGACCAGGACCTGCGCGAGAGGGAGCGCTCCCTGGTCGACATGGAGGAGGAGTGCGCTGGGCTCCGGGCCAGATCCGAGGCACTCGAGTCCGAGTTGAAGGCCGCCAAGGGCTCGCGCCCACCAGGAACCGGAGCCGAGGAAACCCAGCGCCTGGCTCCCGGAAACACCGCCCGCCTGCAGGGCCGCATCAACAGCCTGCAGCGCGAGCTGGATGCCGCCCAGCGCCAGATTGTCGAAGCCCGGGAAGCCCAGGCGCGTGCGTCGGCCGAGCGCGAGGCCGCGACCGGGAGGATTCGCGAACTCCAGGAGCAGTTGAAGGACCTCAACTACAAGCTCTCCGTCCGCGGGACCGAAACGGGCGGTCCAGACCCCCGGCAGATGGTGGCCACGATCGCGCGGCTGGAAGCCGAGACGGCCGAGAAGGACCGCCTGATTCAGGAGGGACATCGCCAGCGCGCCGAGCTGCGAACCGAGCTGGAGAAGGCCCAGCGCGCCTTCTACGAACTCCAGCAGCGGTTGGACCGCGAGAAGATGGAGTGGTCGGAGATCCTGGCCCGCGAGATCGCCCAGAGGGAGGAGGCCCAGCGCACGAGCCACGCCTCCGAAGAGGACTCCGCCCGGCGTTCTTCCGGCTGGCGGCTCTTCAAGCCCCGGGGCGGGGGCTCCTGAACCTCACGCCGTCTTCAAGGCCCGCCCCGGTTCGGGCGCGCCAGGTGGGTCACCCCGGGTCTGGCGTCGGGAAGGGTTCAAGCCGCCCGGGTGGAACCCGAGGAATCCATTCTACGTGCGGGAGCCCCCCCCATGAGCACTCCCTCCAAGGATCGCAGCGCCGGTCCCGTCGATATCCAGCAACTGGGCCTGATCGCCTCGATCCTCAGCCTGGGATACGTTTTCTGGGTGGTGGGGGCCATGGAGATGGTCGAGCGCCTGGCCTACTACGGCGTGCGCTCGGTCGCCGGTCTGTATTCCAAGTCTCCTCTGTCTGAAGGAGGTCTGGGAATCTCGCCCTCCCAGTTCGGGACCATCCTGATGATCTGGTCGGGCTTTCAAGGCTTCGTCCCCATCTTCGTCGGGGGGCTGGCGGATCGCTATGGCTACAAGCTGATGATCGCCATCTCCACGCTGGTCAAGATCGTCGGCTACCTCCTGATGGCGGCCTTCGCCAACTTCTGGGGCTTCCTGGCCGGGGCCATCTTCCTGGCCACCGGCACGGCCATCTTCAAGCCTGGCATTCAGGGGACCCTGGTCAAGTGCACCAATCGTCGGAACAGCTCCATGGCATGGGGCGTGTTCTACCAGACCGTGAACCTGGGAGCCTTCCTGGGCCCGTTGATGGCGGGACTGATGCGCAAGATGGACTGGCAGTACGTCTTCTTGACCTGCGCCGGCATCATCTCGCTGAACTTCCTGCTGCTGCTGACCTATCGCGAGCCCGGTCTGGAAGAACGCCTGGAACGCGAGCGCCAGCACAAGGAGTCCGGGAAGAAGCGTCAGAGCCTGCTCTCCGAGACCCTCAGCGAACTGCGCCGCCCTGAACTGTGTGTGTTCCTGGCCATCTTCACCGGCTTCTATTTCATGTTCAACGCGCTCTTCGACGTGCTCCCCCTGCACGTCGACGACTGGGTGGACAGCCGGGACGTGGTGACCCGGGTCTCGCAGACCCTGAATATCGAGAACCCGGTGGTCGGATTCGTGATGATCCTGGACAAGACCAGGCAGTACATCCAACCCGAGGGAATCATCAACATCAACGCCGGCCTGATCATGCTGAGCTGCTTCTTCTTCGCCTGGCTTTCCTCGAAGCTGCGGATCCTGCGCAGCATCGCCCTGGGAACCACCCTGGCGGGGGTCTCGCTCTTCCTGATCGGGTTGTCGACGGCGGGCTGGACGGCCCTGGGGGCGGTGGCGGTCTTCAGTGTCGGTGAGATGCTCTCCAGTCCCAAATTCGGTGAGTTCATCGGGGGGCACCTGGCGCCGGACGACAAGAAGGCCATGTACCTGGGCCTGGGTCAGATCTCCTTTGCCGTGGGCTCGACCCTGGAGGGCAAGATCGGTCCCTTCCTGTACGACCACCTGGCCTCCAAGGATCGCTTCGCGCGCCAGATGCTGGCCGAGAGCGGCATGCCCGTCGAGAGAATCCTGCAGATTCCCCAGGGCGAGGCCTTCACCAGGCTGGTGGAGTTCACCGGACAGGCTCCGGACGCCTTGACCCACTTGCTCTACACCAGCCACTCGGTGGGCCAGATGTGGTTCCTCATGGGCGGGGTGGGCCTGACCACGGCGCTGTTGATCCTGCTCTACTCGTTCTGGCTGCAACGCCGGATGGCGACCTCCCAGCCCCAGGAGCGCAAGGAGTCTGTGTGAGTATCCGGACCGAGCATCGCCGAGGAATCTTGTGCACCCCGCAAGGCGCAAAAAGTCGTGGTTTGCTGGAGGCAAATGAGACTTTTTGCAACACGGCGGGGGTGCAAGAGACCCGGCGAGGCGACCGACGCGGTATTCACACAGGCTCGTAGGCCGTGGGCTCGACCCCGTCGGGCGCGACGGCCCGAACCTGGGCCGAGATCGACCTGGGTGCCCTGAGGCACAACTTCGACCTGGCCCGGGCCACCGGCCGGAAGGTCATGTGCATCGTCAAGGCCGACGCCTATGGTCACGGCGCCGTGACCTGCGGACGCTTCCTGGAAGCCCATGGGGCGGATGCCTTCGGAGTGGCCTGCCTGTCCGAGGCCGTCGAGTTGCGTCGGGCCGGCCTGCAGCGCCCCCTCCTGATCCTGGGTCACACCGCACCCCAGGAGGCCTCGACCCTGGCCGATCTGGGTCTGTCCCAGGCAGTGCCCGATGAGTCCTTCGCCCGGGAACTCGCGGCGCAGGCCAGACGCGCCGGGGTCCAGGTCTCCGTGCACGTCAAGCTGGACACCGGGATGTCTCGCCTGGGGCTTCCGGCTCAGGGCCCCGACCAGGCCCTGGAGGCCGCCCGCTCGGTGGAGCGTCTGGGAGAGTTCGGGGGGCTGGTCGTGGACGGACTCTTCACCCACTTCGCCGCCGCCGACACCCCGGAGGAGGACTCCTTCACGGCCTGGCAACTGGAGAATTATCTGCGGGTGCTGGAGGAGCTGACCCGCAGGGGCCTCCGACCCGCCTGGTGTCACACCTCGAACAGCGCCTGCATCCTGTCGCATCCCGAGACGCAACTGGACATGGTTCGTGAGGGCATCATGCTGTATGGTCTCTATCCCGACAGCGCCCCTCGGCGCGGGCCGCTGTGCCCGGTGATGACGCTCAAGTCACGGATCGTCCAGGTCCGCCAGCTTCCCGTCGGGGCCAGCGTCAGTTATGGCCGCACCTGGCGAGCTTCAGCCGCCACGACCTGCGCCGTGGTGGCGGCAGGATACGCCGACGGCTATCCCCGGCGTCTGAGCAACCGGGCCTGGGTCCTCCTCAACGGCCGGCGCCATCCCCAGATCGGCCGGATCTGCATGGACATGTGCATGCTTGATGTCACCGGTTCGGACGTGCAGCCCGGTGACGAGGTCGTGCTCTTCGGCCAGGGCGGGATGAGCCTGGAGGAGGTGGCCGGCGTGGTCGGGACCATCAACTACGAGATCGCCTGCCTGGTGACCCCCCGCGTGCCCCGGGTCTATCTCAACGGCTAGGAACCCGTCCGGAAACCCCTCGGTCGCCTCGCCGCTGGATGGGATGCACCGGCGGGGGTCGCAGGGCTGGACCCGCAACCCTGGCAGGGAACCCGCCCGGCTCTCGGAATCCTGGGGGCCATGATTGAACTGCCCGTCGCATGGTTCTGCCTGGGCCTCTTCGGAGTCACCTATGCCCTGGTCATCGCCGAGGAGCCCCTGAGGCTTCGCAAATCCAAGCCGGTCACCGTGGCGGCGGGGATCCTGTGGATGCTGATCGCGTGGGCGGCCCTTCGAGCCGGGCACCCCCACCTGGCCGAGGAGGCCGTCAAAGGCTATCTGGAGGAATACGGCGAGCTCTTCTTGTTCCTGCTGGCGGCGATGACTTTCGTCAACACCATGGAGAACCGCCTCCTCTTTCGGGCTCTGCGCTCCTGGCTGGTGGCCCGTCGACTGAGCCTGCGCACGCTGTTCTGGGTCACCGGGCTTCTGGCGTTCTTCATCTCGCCGATGGTCGACAACCTGACCACAGCCCTGTTGATGGGGGCGGTCCTGCTGGCCGTCGGTGCGGGGCGACCCCGGTTCCTGGCTGTCGGCTGCGTCAACATCGTGGTGGCGGCCAACGCCGGGGGCGCCTTCTCGCCCTTCGGCGACATCACCACCCTGATGGTCTGGCAGTCCGAAAAGGTCGGGTTCTGGCACTTCTTCTCCTTGTTCCTGCCCTCCCTGGTCAACTGGCTCGTTCCCGCGGCCCTGATGAGTGCGGCGGTCGAGCCGGGTCGGCCCCTGGTCGAACCTGAGGAGGTGGCCCTGCGCCCTGGAGCCGTCGGGGTGGTGCTGCTCTTCCTGGGCACCGTGGCCCTGGCGGTCTACATGCACGCGGGCCTGCACCTGCCACCGGTCCTGGGCATGATGACCGGCCTGGGCCTCCTCAAGCTGTATGGCTCCCATCTGCGCCGGCGTGCTCGAGCCGCGCAGGAGGCTCCCGATTTCGGTGACGAGATGCCCGAGGGCCTGGAAGCGGTCTCGGGTCACGCCAGGACGGTTCCCGTCGACCCTCAGGAATACTTCGACATCTTCAAGATCCTGGAGCGTGCGGAGTGGGACACCCTGCTCTTCTTCTACGGTGTCATCATGTGCGTGGGGGCACTGGGCACCCTGGGTTGGCTGGCGCTGGCCTCCCAGTTCACCTATGGGGCCCTGGGGCCGACCCTGGCCAACGTCCTGGTGGGGATCATGTCTGCCGTGATCGACAACATCCCGCTCATGGTCGCGGTCCTGAACATGAATCCCGAGATGTCGACGGGGCAGTGGCTGCTGGTCACCTTGACGGCGGGGGTCGGGGGCTCGCTGCTGTCGATCGGCAGCGCCGCAGGAGTGGCGTTGATGGGACATGCCCGAGGGCACTACACCTTCCTGACCCATCTGCGATGGACCTGGGCGGTCGCGCTGGGATATGCTGCCAGCATCTGGGTCCACATGTGGCTCCAGCGGGGAGATTTCTGACAGAATTGCCTGGGGAATGGTCGGTTTCGGGCCGGAGTGTCACGGTGTGGGTTCCTTCTGGCCCCGCCCTCGCGCTCCAGAACCTGGATGCACCGTCTTGAGGAGGAAGAATCGTGGAAGAGACGCCCACCCTGCGCCTGGCGAATCGCGACGACGTGGACGCGATCCTGGCCGTATACGCTCCGTATGTGACCGAGACCGCCGTGTCCTTTGAACTGGAGGTGCCTTCGCGGGAGGCCTTCCGCCGGCGCCTGAGCACCCACCCCTGCGTGGTCTGCACGCTGGACGGTCGGGTGGTGGGCTTCGCCGGGGCCACGGCGGAGCGGCCCCAACCGGCCTATCGTTGGAACGCCGAGGTCTCGATCTATCTGGAACTCTCCTGTTGTCGCCGGGGAATCGGCACCGAGATGTACCGCGCCCTCTTCGAGCTTCTGGCCATGCAGGGCTATCGGAACCTGTACGCCGTGATCGCGCTCCCCAATCCGGCCAGCCTGGCCCTGCATCTGGACCTGGGTTTCAGCGCTGCCGGGCTGCACCTGCGGACGGGCTACAAGCTGGGGCGCTGGCGGGACGTCCAGTGGCTGCACAAGGCCGTGGTCGAGACCGAGGACGTGGAGGAGGCTCCGCCCCAGCCGGTCGGAATCCAGAGCCTGGACCCCGCCAGCGTGGCCCGCGTCCTCTCCGAGGCCACCGGTCGATTGCGGCGTGCCTGGGCCGTTCGCAGCCCGGTCGCCGGGTCGTCGGACTGAGTCCTCTTCAGAAGATCTTCAGGCAAAGTCAAGAACTTCTTCAGCTCTTCCAGGTTCAATGAGGCTGGAGGCCGTGGCGGCGGGTCTCCTGCAGAGATGCGGCTCCTGCCGGGGCCACTGGGCCAGCCGTCCTGGAGGTCTCGTGAGCGCCAAACGTCACTTCGTCGCCGCCGTGGCCCTGCTGGTGGGGTTGCTGGTCGTTCCCGCAGGGGCTCGGGCCGAGCGCTTCGACCCCGAAGCATTGGATCGGTTGTTGGCCCCGGTGGCCCTGTACCCCGATTCGCTTCTGGGCAACATCCTGCTGGCCTCGACCTGGCCGACCCAGATCCAGGCGGCTCATCAGTGGGTCGAGTCTCACCCTGGCCGCTCGCTGCAGGAAGTGGCCGACGCCGTGGAGGGGAGCGCCTGGGATCCGAGCGTCCAGATGCTGGTCCTGGTTCCGGATGTGCTGGCCATGATGGCTCAGGACATGGGATGGACGGCGGCCTTGGGCCAGGCCTTCTCCAACCAGACCTCCGATCTGTACGATTCCATCCAGAGGCTTCGCAAGAGGGCCCGAGCCACGGGAAGCCTGGTCAACACCCAGACGGTCCGTGTCGTGACCGATGAGGACGGCCTGATCTCGATCGGGTCGGTCAACCCGAACGTCCTGCTGGTGCCTCGCTACACGCCCGCGGTCGTGTATGGCTGGGATCCCGGGTCGGTCGTGTTGCGCACCGCCCTGGTCTGGGGCACGGTGTATCTCCTGGACCGCGCCTTCTATGGAACCTGCTGGGATTGGCATCGACGCCGCTTCTGGTGGGGGCCCGGCTACGGAACGTGCGGGTACTGGAATGGTTCCTTCCGGCCCTGGGGCCCCGGTTCCCGTTTTGAACCGATGCGCCCTCACCTGATGCACCGACCCCCAAGCTGGCATGTGGGGATGGGGTCTCCCGCTGGAGTGCGCCCGCACGGGGTTCCTTCGCGACCCTCGGCCCACCGCCCCGAGCCCCATCGGCCCACGCGTCCGTCGGGGGAGCGCCCGGATTATACGCGGCCCACGCGTCCGTCGGGGGAGCGCCCGGATTATACGCGGCCCACGCGTCCGTCGGGGGTGCGCCCGGATTATACGCGGCCCACGCGTCCGTCGGGGGAGCGCCCGGATTCGACGCGGCCCACGCGACCGTCGGGGGTGCGCCCGGATTCGACGCGGCCCACGCGACCTTCGGGGGAGCGCCCGGATTCGACGCGGCCCACGCGTCCGTCGGGGGAGCGCCCGGACTATTCGCGCCCTTCGCGCCCCTCGGGTGAGGGCTCCGGCTTCAGCCGTCCCACGCGTCCGTCGGGAGAGGCCCGGCCTTCGCGCCCCTCGCGCCCCTCGCGCCCCTCGGGTGAGGGCTCCGGCTTCAGCCGTCCCACGCGTCCTTCGGGTGAGCGCCCGGACTATTCGCGGCCTTCGCGCCCCTCGGGTGAGGGCTCCGGCTTCAGCCGTCCCACGCGTCCGTCGGGAGAGGCCCGGCCTTCGCGACCCTCTCGTCCCAGCGGGGAAGCCCGACCTTCGCGACCCTCTCGTCCCAGCGGCGAAGCCCGGCCTTCGCGGGACCGCCCGCGCTCCCGTCGCTGACCCGGGTCACCGGGGTCCGGTGGGCTCTCAGGACTGGCCCGGGACTCCCGGTCACGCTCCGGCAACCCGAGCGGTCCCAAGCGGGGACGCAAGCCTCGGTGCTGCCCTGATCCGTATCATTACCCGGATCCCGGCGGGAGTGCTACAAGAGGGGGACCATCCTGCTCTCGCTGTGGCCCTTGAGAGCCTGGTCGCGAGGGTGGATCCGGGGCCCCAAAGGAGTTTGGAACACCTTGCCTGGCACGTTGCAAGGCCCGCGCCGCCGCATCCACGTCCTGGTCCGGGGGGCCGTGCAGGGGGTGGGCTTCCGTCCCACCGCCTACCGCCTGGCCCGCGAGCTGGGCCTGGGTGGTTGGATCCGGAACTCGGGGGCCGGGGTGGACATGGAGTTGGAAGGCCCCGGCGGCCTCCTGGACGGGTTCCTGGAGCGCTTGTTGGAAGAGCTTCCTCCCCACGCCTCGGTGCGCAGCCTGGCCACTCATCCGGTGGACCCCCTGGGGGAGACGAGCTTCTCCATTCTTGAAAGCGCACCGGAATCACACCCGACCGTGCTGGTCCTGCCGGATCTGGCTCCGTGCGTTCACTGCCTGCGCGAAATCAACGATCCCGGCGATCGCCGTCACCGCTACCCCTTCGTCAACTGCACCCTGTGCGGCCCGCGCTACAGCATCCTGCACACGCTTCCGTACGACCGTCAGGGGACGACCATGGCCGGCTTCCCGATGTGCGCCGAGTGCCGGGCGGAATATGAGGACCCGACGGACCGTCGCTTCCACGCCCAGCCGGTCGCCTGCCCCCGCTGTGGCCCACGTCTGGAACTCTGGGACCGCACCGGCCGGGTCCTGGCGGATTCGGAGGAGGCCCTGCAAGGAGCCGCGCGGGCGCTGCGCGAGGGGCAGATCGTGGCGATCAAGGGGCTGGGAGGCTTTCAGTTCCTGGTCGATGCCCGGGACGGCGCGGCCGTGTCCCGTCTGCGCGAACGCAAGGGTCGGGAGGCCAAACCCCTGGCTTTGATGGCACCCGACCTGGAGTGGGTGGGACGGGCATGCCGCGTGGGTCCTGTTGAAGAGGGGCTCCTGGTCTCGCAGGCCTCGCCGATCGTCCTGCTGGAGCGTCGGGACCCTTTCCTGGTGGCCGAGCAGGTGGCTCCCGGAACGCCCCGGCTGGGAGTCATGCTGCCCTCGACCCCTCTGCATCACCTGCTCTTGAAGGATCTGGGCTTCCCGGTGGTGGCGACCAGCGGGAATGTCTCCGAAGAACCGCTCTGCCTGGAGGAGGGGGAGGCCTTGTTGCGCCTGGGGGACATCGCCGACCTCTTCCTGGTCCACAACCGCCCGATCGCTCGGCCCGTCGACGACTCGGTGACCCAGGTGGTGTCGGGTGAGGTGCAGGTCCTGCGCCGGGCCCGCGGCTATGCCCCCTTGCCTGTTCCCCTGCCCGAGTCGTTCCCCGCACCGCCGCCGATCCTGGCCGTGGGCGGGCACCTGAAGTCGGCCGTGGCCCTGACGGTGGGCCGCGACATCGTGCTCTCCCAGCATCTGGGAGACCTCCAGACCCTTCCGTCCCTGCGCAACTTCCAGCAGACCCTCCGCGGCCTGGCCTGCCTGTTTGGCTTCGAACCGACCCGGGTGGCCTGCGATCTGCATCCGGACTATGCCTCCAGCATCCACGCCCGGGGATCCGGTCTGCCCGTCCTGGAGGTCCAGCATCACGAGGCCCACGTCTACGCGGGAATGCTGGATGCAGCCCTGGAACCACCGCTGCTGGCGGTCTCCTGGGATGGCACCGGCCTGGGCTCCGACGGGACGATCTGGGGGGGGGAGTTCTTCCTGCTGGAGGGGTCTTGCCGTCGGGTGGCTCGACTGCGACCGTTTCGCCTGCCGGGGGGGGAGGCGGCGATTCGCGAGCCTCGCCGGGCGGCCTTGGGGTTGTTGCACGCCATGGATCCGGATCTGTCGGCCTGGGGGCACCTTGCCCCCGTGCAGGCCTTCCAGCCCGGTGAACTGCGGGTCTTGCAGGGCATGTTGGACCGCGGCCTGCAAAGCCCCTGGACCTCCAGCGCCGGCCGACTCTTCGACGCCGTCTCGGCCTTGCTGGGTCTGTGCCAGTGCAACCTGTATGAGGGGCAGGCAGCCGTCCAGCTCGAAGCCTGCCTGGACGGAGCGCGGCCCTCGGGGCAACCGGTTCCCGTCAGGCTTCATGAGGGGGACGTGGTGGAGGTGGACTGGGCTCCGCTGCTTCGGGCCCTCCTGGACGGAATTCGGGAAGGTCAGCCTTGCCGTCACCTCTCGGCCACCTTCCATCTGGCCCTGGCCGGAGCCATCGTGTCGGTGGCCCGACGCTTCGGTCAGGAGCGCGTCCTCCTGACGGGAGGTTGTTTCCAGAACCAGAACCTGACCGAGCTCTCGGTCGACCTGCTGCGCCAGGAAGGCTTCGAGCCTTTCTGGCATCGAAATGTTCCCCCCAACGACGGCGGTCTGGCGGCGGGCCAGCTCTACGCCGTCCTCTGCCGTCGCCGGATCGGCGAACACGATTGAGACCGAGGAGGGGTGACCATGTGTCTGGCCGTGCCGGGTCAATTGCTGGAGATTCGAGGAGAGGACCTGGAGCGCTCGGGGCGCGTCCGATTCGGGGGGGTCATCCGCGAAGTCAGCCTGGCCTGCCTGCCCGAGGCCCGGGTCGACGACTACGTCCTGGTGCATGCCGGCCTGGCCATCTCCCGGCTGGACGCCGACGAGGCTGAACAGGTCTTCCGATACCTCGAGGAGATCGGTCTGGCCGGCTCGGGGACCGAGGTGGCGCAGAGGGGCGGTCCAACCGGGGGGGGCGCTTCGTGAAGTTCCTCGATGAGTACCGGGATCCGGAGACGGCTCGGCGCTACGTCCAGGCCATCCACCGTTGCGTCACCCGGCCCTGGACCCTGATGGAGGTCTGCGGGGGGCAGACCCACGCGATCGTTCGCCATGGCCTGGACCGGCTGCTGCCGGAAGAGGTGACGCTGCTGCACGGACCGGGATGCCCGGTGTGCGTGACCCCCGTCGAGCGGATCGATCAGGCCGTTCACCTGGCCGGGAACCCTGAGGTGATCCTGTGCTCTTTTGGGGATATGCTGCGGGTTCCCGGGTCTTGTCGCGACCTGCTGGAGGCTCGGGCGGCCGGGGGAGACGTTCGCGTCGTCTATTCTCCCCTGGACGCCCTGGCTCTGGCGCGCAGACATCCCGACCGGCAGGTGGTCTTCTTCGCCGTGGGCTTCGAGACCACGGCTCCCGCCAACGCCCTGGCGGTGGCCATGGCTCGCCGCCAGGGCCTGGACAACTTCTCGATCCTGGTCTCGCACGTGCTGGTCCCTCCCGCCATCGAGGCCCTGCTCGCCTCTCCTCGGAATCGGGTGCAGGGGTTCCTGGCGGCCGGGCACGTGTGCACGATCATGGGGACTCGGGAGTATGAACCGCTGGCGCGACGCCATCGGGTGCCCTTCGTGGTGACGGGGTTTGAACCGCTGGATCTCCTGCAGGGGATCCTGATGTGCCTGCACCAGTTGGAAGAGGGGCGTTTTGAGGTCGAGAACCAGTACTCGAGGTCGGTTGCAGCGGAAGGCAACCCCCAGGCCCGCAGGTTGCTGGAGGAGGTCTTCGAGGTGGTGCCCCGTCGCTGGCGGGGTCTGGGGGAGATCCCGGCCAGCGGCCTGGGCCTTCGCGCCGACTGGGGGGAATTCGATGCCACGTCTCGCTTTGGCTTGGACGACCGGCCTCGGGAGGATGCCGGCGAGTGTCGCGCCGGGGAGGTGCTCTCCGGGGTCCTGAGCCCGGTGGACTGTCCGGCCTTCGGGGGGCGCTGCACGCCCGAGACTCCCCTGGGCGCTCCCATGGTCAGCGGCGAAGGAGCATGCGCCGCCTATCATCGCTATCGGCGGCTGGAGGAGGCCACTTGAACCTGGATTTCTCGTCGAATTGTCCGCTTCCCATGGAGGGCGAGCGGGTGCGCCTGGCCCACGGAGGGGGGGGACGGGCCATGCAGAACCTGCTCGAGAAGCTCTTCTTCCCGGCTTTCCCGGGTCCGACGACAGGCCTGCGGCACGATGCCTCGATTCTTGAAGTCTCCGGGTCCCGTCTGGCCTTCACCACGGATTCCTACGTGGTGCACCCCTACTTCTTCCCCGGAGGCGATATCGGCAGCCTGGCCGTGCACGGCACGATCAACGACCTGGCCGTGGCGGGCGCGCGTCCCCTCTACCTGAGCTGCGGCTTCATCCTGGAGGAGGGGCTGCCGTTGGAAGACCTGCGCCGGATCGTCGATTCCATGGCGCATGCGGCCGATGAGGCGGGGGTGGCGGTGGTCACGGGAGACACGAAGGTGGTGGACCGGGGGAAGGGCGACGGGATCTATCTCAACACGGCCGGAGTCGGGTTGGTGGAGCCGGGGGTGTGTTGGCACCCTGGGCAGGTCCGACCCGGAGACGCGGTCCTGGTCAGCGGGGACCTGGGCCGCCACGGCATGGCCATCATGGCCTGCCGCGAGGGCCTGGAACTGGAGACGCGCCTGGAAAGCGACTCGGCACCGTTGTGGGGACTGGTCGAGGCCTTGATTCGCGAAGGGCTGACGATTCGCTGCCTGCGGGACCTGACCCGGGGGGGCCTGACCTCGGCCCTGGTGGAGATCGCCGAGGCGGCCGGGGTCCGGATCACCCTGGATGAGGGGGCCGTCCCGGTCTCCGAGGAGGTGCGCGGGGCCTGCGAGCTGCTGGGGTTGGATCCCTTGGCAGTGGCCAACGAGGGGAGGCTGGTGGCCTTCGTCGCCCCCGAGGACGCCCCCCGGGCCCTGGAACAGATGCGGGAGCACCCCGCGGGGCAGGGATCCGCCTGGATCGGCCAGGTGGAATCGGGGCCCGGTTTCGGCGTGGCGGTGCGAACCTGCCTGGGAACCCTCCGTCCCCTGGACATGCTCAACGGCGAGCAGTTGCCCCGCATCTGCTGAGGGACCGGGTCCGGCGATCCCCATCCTTGGAGCCAGTCCGGGGAGCGGCTCAGTGCCCTGGGGGCCCCAGGACGGCGTCCAGGGCCTCCCTCAGGTCGCGGATCAGATCCTCGCCCTTCTCCAGTCCGATCGAAATCCGGATGCCCCCGGGCTCGACCAGGTGGGCCGATTCGTCGGTGCAGGTCAGGGCCGAGTGGGTCATCGAGTAGGGGTGCTCGATCAGGGTCTTGATCTGCCCCAGACTGACGGCCAGGGTCATGGTATAGGAGTTCTCGGCGATGAAGTCGATCAGGCGCTGGCCGGCGTGGGGGTCCTGGGGGACATCCTTCAGGCAGAAGTAGAGCAGGGTTCCCGGAGCGAAATGGCCCTCATAATCGACCATCTGTCGGCGGGCCAGCTCCTTCTGGGGGAAGGACTCCAGCCCGGGATAGCGGACTTTTTCGATTCGGGGGTCGCCCTCCAGGAAGCGAGCCACCTTCATGGCGGTCTGCTGCTGCTGGCGGTAGCGGACCGGCAGCGTGGGAAGCCCGTAGACCAGGAAGGACCAGGCGCTCTTGGTCGAAAGAACGCCTCCGAAGTCCTTCCGGAAGCCCAGGAGCGCGCTCTCGATCTCGGCAGGTCCGACCACCACGCCGCCCAGCTCGGTTCCGAATCCACCGATGTTCTTGGTCAGGCTCTCGACCACCACGTGGGCGCCCAGGGTCAGCGGGCGTTGTCCGTAGGGGGTGGCGAAGGTGTTGTCCACCACGATGCGGATCCGGTCCTGTGGGGCCCGCTCGGCGTTGGCGAGGTCCACGACCCGGCGGACGCGGCCGATGTCGATCAGGCTCAGGTCGGGATTGACCGGGGTCTCGAAGTAGACGACGCGAACGCGGGGGGTCAGGGCCCTTCGCAGGGCTTCCTCGTCGTTGAGGTCCAGGGACTCGCACTCCACCCCGAAGCGGGGCAGCCAGTTGCGGAACAAGCTGTAGGTGCATCCGTACAGGACCGGACATGCCAGGATCCGGTCTCCGGCTCGGGCCCAGCTCAGGACCGAGGCGGCGATGGCCGCCATGCCGGAGGCGAAGGCCACGCCGACCTCTCCCTCCTCGGCATAGGCCAGGTTCTCCTCCAGCATGCCGCGGGTCGGTTCGTCCAGGCGGTCATAGATGTAGATCGGTGGTTTGCCTTCGACGTGTCCTTTGCCGAACTCGACGAAGGCGCGGGCCGCTCGGCTGGTGGAGTCCAGGCGGAAGGTGACCGAGTTGGAAAGGGGGGGCACCACGTGGTGCTTGTAGTCCCATCGATCACTCTGGTTCCGGCCGTGGATCAGGTGGGTCTTCTCGGAATAGCCGGAATCGTGGACTTTCGAGCCTTGGGCTTGAAGGCGCTCGGTGGATGTCGGTCCAGGGGAGTTCGGGTGGCTGTCCTCGGTGGGCAAGACGAGAGGCTCCTTGGTCCGTCGCGCGGTCCGCGCCGGGTGTTCGGCGAGGGAGGACTTCTCCCGAGTGGGTTCGACTCCCTGTCGGCACGGGCTCGTCGGAGGCCACCTGTCGCCTGGGGCCGGCCGTCGAACCGCGGCGTCAGGACTTGTGGACGGCGGGGTCGGGGCGGTCCAGATACTTCCGGCGCAGGGCGTCTTCGAGGTCCACGTCGTGCATGTTGGCCAGGGTCGCCAGCCAGCCCAGGACGTCGGCGAACTCGTCGGCCAGGGCCTGCGGGTCCGGCTGGGAAGCAGCCCTCTGAAGCGCGCTGGCCAGCTCGCCCACCTCTTCCATCAGCCACATGAAGGTGGCCGGGGTGCCGCGAGCCGAGTCGCGCGGATGATAGTGCTGCCGGATGAAGTCCTGGAATTCTGCGAAGGAGAGGGGGGAGGCCATGCTCGGCCCGTTCTCGTTGCCGGGGGAGGGCTCCTTTGTGGCAGGCCTCCTGGAGCCATGCCGGGATGGCAGAGGGCTCGGAGGGTCGGGCTGCGAAGTCCCCTCTTCTTCAATGATCCGGCTGGAGGGCTCGATGGCTCTGGACCTGTATGTGGGAACCTTGACGCGCTACTACTCGGGAGACTGGGAACCGGCCCTGCTGAGCGGGGGAAGACCGGGCGAACTGCGCCGGGCTCGGATGGGCCAGAACGGCGTCGGGGGCGAGGACCCCGACGAAATCCGGGAGGCGGTCCTGGGCTGGATCCAGTGGGCCAACGAGGAGGTGGACCTCCTGGAGGAGCGCCTGGACTGGTCTGAGGAACCCGAACTGCCCTACGCCACGGCGCGCCCTTCCGAGGAGGGCCTGGGAGCCTTGCAGCTCTGGGCTTCCTACGCCGAGCATCCGGACTTGCCGAGACCGGAAGAGATGCCCGAGGATTGGACCGAAGACCCCGTCCTGGCGAAGAGCCTGGACAACGACTTCCCCAGTCGCTTCCCGCAGTTGCTCTTCGCCGTGGATATCTGGCTTCCAGCTCGGATTGGCGAGGTCTTCGATGCTCCCTCACCCCTGTTCTCCGAGGAACTCGAGGAGGAGGACGAAGAGGAGCAGACCCGCTTCGGTTCGATTCCGGCCCTGCTGGAAGAACTGCAGGCCCTGAACGGGTTGACCTGGAAGGCGGATCCCGCCACCCTGGAGCGCTGGAGCCAGCAAGACAGCTCGCCCCAGGGGAGCCTGGAGTCCCTGGCCCGCCAGGCCTTTGCCACGGTCCTGGACCTGGCCCGGCAGGCTCAGGACCAGGGCATGCCGATGGTGCTCCACTGGACCTGAGCCGGCTTCGGGTCGAGAGGGCTCGGAAGCATTCCAGTGTTGGGGGGCCGGGGTCGAGAGGCCCTTCCGGCGACGAGGAGGTGTGGGGCGCATGAGGCGTGCATCCGCCTGGATCCCTCTGCTGGTCTTGCTGCTGCTGGGGGCGGCCATGGCCGCCCCGCCCCCCCCGACTCCGCTGCCGATCGGCTCGCCCGGCCCGGCAGGACTCTCCGGGGCGCCTGCCCTGCATCCTGCCCCCTCGCCCTCCCCGTTGGCCTTCGACCTGCCTCCCCTGGTGGTTCCCCGTTGGGGGCCCAACTGGTGGGAGGAGCCCTTCCTCTTCGAGATGGCCGACGGTGGCAAGTTGACCGGTCCCCAGCGGGCAGGGCGCGTCCTGGACCGGGTCCACGAAGTCGTCGATCGGGTGGTGCAGGCCGGCGGATATCCCTTGCCCGAGGTCGTGGTGGACCAGGACCACGGGGTCACCGTGGTGCGGACGGGGGCCGAGGTGCTGGTGACCGTCCTGCCCGAGGATCTGCCTGAGTACGCCCAGCAACTGGCCCCCGAGAAGCGTCGGGTGGTCGAGAGCCAGGTGGCCGCCCGCTGGGCTGAGCTGCTGGAGCGCGAGATCCAGGCCCAGGTGACGGTCCGGACCCCCCAGTTCCGCTGGCTGGGCCTGGCGGTGGCGGCCGGCCTGCTGGTGGCCGTGATCCTGCTCAATGCCGGGCTGGACTGGTTTGCGCGCCGCTACATGGGGACTCCCCTGTGGTCCTTGCGGGCCCTGGTCTGGGTCGCCTGGCTGACCTTCATGCTGGACGTGGTCCCCGAGCTGGACTCTTTGCAGAGGCTGGTCCAGGGAGGCTTGTTGGAACCCCTCTGGCTGCTCCTGACCGCGGCCCTGGGCTCGGCCCTGCTCTTCCAGCTCTTGCGGGCGGCCACGCGTCGTTATGTCCAGAGCCTCTCCCGCCATCGCCCGTCCACGCCCCGGCAGGCCCAGCGGGTGGCCTCCCTGGAGGGCGCCACCTTCTTCGCCCTGCGGTTGGCCGTGTTCCTCGGGGCCGCCTTCTACGTCATCACGGGCCTGGGGATCGAGCCGACGCACCTGCTGGCCGGGGCCGGGCTCTTCGGGGCCGCCCTGACCCTGGTGGCCCAGGATCTGATCCGGGACCTGATCGCAGGGGTCAGCATCCTCCTGGAGGACCAGTTCGTGGTGGGCGACTGGATCGAGGCCGGGGCCGTCTCGGGGACCGTCGAGGCCTTCCACCTGAGAGGGACCCGGGTTCGAGGGACCGACGGCACCGCGTGCGTGGTCCCCAACTCCGAACTGCGCACCGTGCGGAACCATTCGCTGGAGTGGTCGGCGGTGGATTACCAGGTCACGGTCGCGATGGATTCCGACGCCGAGAAGGCGCTTCGGCTCCTGGGTGAGGAGGCCGACCGGCTGGCCTCCGAGCGCCCCGAGCAGGTCCTGGCTCCGCCCCAGGTCCTGGGATTGGAGGGTCTTGGCCCCGACGGATTCGTCCTGCGGGTGGTGATCCAGACCCACCCGCTGCAGCAGTGGGCCTTCAAGCGCGAGCTGAATCGTCGGGTCCTGGCCCGCTTCCTGGTCGAGGGGATCGACCTGGCCGGCCGTCGGGCCCGCCTGGTCCTGGAGCGCGACGCTGGCACCCCTGGAGAGGACACCCGATGAGGCGTGTCACGCAGGCCTTTCTGGGAATGCTCCTTCTGGTGGGGATCTGCGCCTGTGCAGGGCCGCCTGTTTCGGACGGGCGGGCGCCCCGTTCCATCCCGCCCTCGACCGACCTTGCCCCGAAGGAGGAGTTCCCCATGACCCCATCCCCTGCGGCCGAGACGGCCACCCTGGGAGGCGGCTGTTTCTGGTGCACCGAGGCGATCTTCCGCGAGCTGCGCGGGGTGCTCTCGGTCGAGCCCGGCTACTCGGGAGGGAGGACTCCCGCCCCGACCTATGAGCAGGTCTGCCGAGGAGACACCGGGCACGTCGAGGTGGTGCAGGTCCGCTTCGACCCCTCCGTCCTGTCCTTCGAAAGGCTCCTGGAGGTCTTCTTCCAGGTCCACGACCCCACGACCCCGGATCGTCAGGGCGCCGACGTGGGGCCCCAGTATCGCTCGGTCATCTTCTTTCACGGCCCGGTCCAGAGGGCTCAGGCCGAAGAGGTGAAGCGTCGGGCCGAGGCCTGGTGGGAAGAGCCGATCGTGACCCGCGTCGAGGCCTTCACGGCCTTCTACCCGGCCGAGGCCGAGCATCGCACCTATTTTGCGAGGAATCCCTCCCAGCCCTACTGCGCGTTCGTCATCGCCCCCAAACTCAAGAAGTTCCGGGAAGGCTTCTCTTCGGAGCTCGGACCCTCGCCCCCGGGGCCCTAGATTTTGGGTCCCCGCCTGCTCTTCTACGCCTTTGGGGGAGGGTTCGGCCACGGTGTGCGGGCCCTGGGCCTGGCTCGGGCCTGCCGGGCCCTGGGGGCCTCGGTCCTGGTGCTGGCGCCTGGGCGGATGGAGCCTTTCGCCAGTTGGGCGGGAGTCCCCCATCGCGCCCCCCCGGCTGAGCCGCCCGCCCGTTCGGTTCTTCGGGATTGGGTCCTGGGCGAGGGCCGGGCCTTCGTCCCCGACGGGGTCGTGCTGGATGTCTTCCCACGCGGAGTCCTGGGGGAACTGACGGGCCTGGTGGAGGGTCTGGCGCCCATCCGGGCCCTGGTCACCCGCCATGTCCATCCTCGGTTCTACGAGCTTCCCGGGATGGGTGACGCCCTGGGGGGCTTTGACCTGGTCCTGGCCACCGAGCCACCCGCCCCCGCCCTTCGCGATCACCCCGGGCTGCGCCGCGTTGCCCCGATCACCCTGGTGACGGGCCAGGACCTAGCCCGTCTCCCCGCGGCGCCCTCGCGCGGCGTCCTGGACCTGACCGGACGGCTGCGGCAACTCCCCGCGGCCCTGTCCATGGTGAGTCGCCGGGTCGTGGTGGCCCACGGAGGCTTTGCCTCCTACTACGAGATCTACCAGGCTGGTGTTCCGGCCGTGCTCAGACCCCTGGCCCGCCCGCTGGACGACCAGTTTCGCAGGGCCCGAGGCGAGTTGGGCCTGCCCTTGAGGGCCGCCTTCGAGATCGCCTCGACCCCGGAGGAGGTCCTGGCAGCCCTCCGACGTCTGGCGCGGACGCAGCCGGCGGGGATTCTCGACCTGGGTGGGGGAGTGCAGGGGGCGCGGGTCCTCCTGGAGTCGCTGGCGGGACGCTCGGCGCTCCCCGTCGCCTCCGCGCCTCTTCGGAATCCGGACGTCCTTCGAGGAAAGTCGGACGCAGCACCGAAGACGACCTCGTGAGTCGAGTGCTGAATCTCCGCGTCCCGGAGAATTCTGAACCCCTTCGACTGCAGGGCCTGCTGGCCGAGACCCGAGGGAGGCTGCGTTCCTGCCTGCCCGCCTCGGTGGCCGTGCAGACCCGCATCGAACCGGGAGTCGGTCCGGTCCGGGTGGACCCGGAGGCCCTGGCCGGAGTGCTGGTCGCCCTGGTTCGCGGGGCCGAGCGGCAGGGGGGCGTCCTGACGTTGGCCCTGGATCAGGTCTTGCTGGCCAGCCAGGAGGCCTCCCCCCTGGCCCTGGCGGCCGGCGCCTACGCGCGCCTGGAGGTGACCGACACGGGCCTGGAGGTGGACGAAGCGGATGTCCCGCGCCTGCTGGAGCCCCTGCTGCCCCCGCCGGGGCCGGACGCTGCGACGCCGGGCGAGGGGGTCGTGGAGGTCGAGGGGCTCCCAAGCCGGGGAACCGCCTTGCGATTCTACCTGCCCCTCTGCCTGGAACCCTCGCCGCAGTTCCCGGCCGACCCCTTGCCTCCCTCGCCGAGGTGCTCGGGGAAGAGCGAACGGATCCTCTTCGTCGATGATGAGGGAGCCCTGGCCCGGATGGGGGCTCGCGTCCTGGGGCGCCTGGGGTATCGGGTGGTGGAATCGGTCGATCCGCAGGCCGCCTTGGAGGAGTTCCTGCGGGACCCCCGGGATTGGGACCTGGTGGTCACCGACCAGAGCATGCCGGGCATGACCGGGGCTCGGCTGGTGGCCGAGATCCGACGCCTGCGCCCCGACCTGCCGGCCGTGCTGTGCGCGGGTTCCTCGCGGGGGTTGGATCAGGGCGACCCCGAGGTGGCGGGGTTCGACGAGTTCCTCTTCAAGCCCGTTTCGGCGGAGGTGATGGGGGAGGTGGTGCGCCGCGTCCTGGAACAGGGAGGCCGGAGTGCCGCGCAGGCGAACCCTTCCGGACCTGCTTCCGGCCAGCCGGAGTCCCAGGCGCCCGATCAAGCCGCAGGCGGGCTGGACCTGGCCGAAGGACTCTCCCGGGTGATGGGCGACGCAGAGCTCTACCAGGACCTCCTGGCGCGTTTCGTGGCCTCGCATCGCCAGGCCGCCCACCGGATCCGCTCGGCCTGGCACACGGGCGACCTGACGAAGGCTGCCGACCTGGCCCACGGGCTGAAAGGGGTCTCCAGCACGCTGGGGGCCACGGGGGTCTCGTCGCTGGCGGCCCGGCTCGAAGAGTCCTTCTGGGCTGGGGGCGACACCGCGACGGTCGAACCCACCCTGGAGAGCCTCGAAGAGGCGCTGGCCGAGGTCTCTCGGGCCATCCAGGCGCATTTGCCGGAGGGGGGGCGCTCGACCAGGGCGGGCCTCGATCTGAACCGCTTCGAGGCCGTGTGTCGTCAACTGGAGCAGTACCTCAAGGACAGCGACCCTGAAGCCGGCAGCCTGTTCACCCGCGAG
>Ga0334890_1001933_pt1 | contig 25359 bp, 20 predicted proteins | sample GraSluR1_MG_3_FD_207220 | JGI IMG/M metagenome (GOLD analysis project Ga0334890, IMG submission 207220) | Sludge microbial communities from methane-producing bioreactor in Wageningen University, Netherlands - Granular Sludge_31_08-R1 | ecosystem: Engineered > Bioreactor > Anaerobic >... | reverse complement strand
GCCGGCTCGCAGCGTGCCGCTGGCGATCGCGTGGCATGAAAAGTGCTTGACGCAGCCCGCATCCATCCTGAACCTGCTGCCCAGCGGGCCGGATATCGGGCCGGGAGGGTGGCATGAGCGGACGGTTGCCGCTCTGGCGCCGGCTGCGGCGCTGGTTCTGGTACCAGGTGGCCGTGACGATGCTGGCAACTGTCCACGCCATGCCGCCGACTGCCGGGCGGCGCTTGTGCCGGAGCCTGGCCGCCGTCGGCTTGCGCTTGCGGCGGCGGGAACGTGAGCTGGCCCGCCGCAACCTGACGCTCGTCTATCCGCAGCGCAGCCTTGCCTGGCGCGAAGATCTGCTGGGCGAAGCCGCCGCGGCTTTGGGTGAAAACCTCTATGCGGCGTTGACGGTTGAACGCCAAGCGGCGCGGGGTTTCCCCGCTGTCGTCGAGGCCGCGGGACCGGACGGATGCGGCCTCGTCGACCGATTGCGCGACCTGCAACAGGCGCGGCGCGGTGTCATCTTGCTGGCCGCCCATATCGGCTGCTGGGAACTGCTCGGAGCCTGGCTGGCGGCGCGCCTGGACCGCCCGGCCGTGATCACCGGCACGGTCCGCAATCCGGCCGTCAATCACTTGTTGCAGGCCCGGCGGCGCCGGCTGGGCCTGGAGCCGCTGCCGCGCGATGCCGGCGCGCGGCCGCTGCTGCGGGCGCTGGCGCGAGGAGCCGTCGTGGGTGTGTTGCTCGACCAGAACACCGGTGCCGCCAACATCGAGGCGCCGTTTCTCGGTCATCCGGCGCCGACGCCGACCGGACCGCTGCGCGTCGCCAAGCGCTACGACGTGCCGCTGGTACCGGCGGCCTTGGTTCGTGAAGATGACCGCTGGGTGGTTCACCATCTGGCCGCGATCGAGCCCGCGGCCGCTCCTGACGTCGCCGCTTTGGCGACCGTCTGCAACGCTGCGCTCGCTCGGTTGGTGCGGCGGAACCCGGCCCAATGGGTGTGGTTCCACGATCGGTGGGGCCTGCAAGCGCGAACAAGGAGAGTGTCATGATGCCCCCGAGGCGATCCCGTTGCCGGACGGTCGCGGCGATGCTCGCGCCGGCGGTGGGCTTGCTGCTGCTGCTGGCGTGCGGTCCAGCCGGGGACGAGCAGCCGCAACTGCAACCGACCGCCGGCGGGGGCGGGCCGCAGCCCGAACAGAAGTTCTATGACTCGCACATCATCGAGAGCACCGCAGGTGTGCGGCAGTGGGTCCTCGAATACGACGAGATGACCAAGTACGTGAATCACCAGGACGTCGATCTGGTGCGGATCAAGATGGATTTCTTCCGGGACGGGATCTATTTCTCCACGCTCGTGAGCGACAGCGGCATCGCCAATCTCAAGACGCGCAATGTCTTTGTCTGGGGCAACGTTCGGATCACCACGCAGGACGGCCGCCGGCTGCGCACCAGCGAGCTGACCTACGACAATGCGGACGGCCGGATCCGCAACGAGGTCTTCAACATCTTCGACCGCGGCCTCGACGTGGTCACCGGCATAGGGCTGGAAGCCACGCCGGACCTCGATTACATTGAAATCAAACAGGAAGTCGCCGCCGAGGTTGGCGACGAGACGGTTCAGAGCGCCGATACGCCTCGGGAGTCGCCATGAGTCACCGCACCGCCGCGCCAACGGTTACCCGGCTCGAGGCGCGCGGCTTGCGCAAGACTTACCGCGGCCGCGCGGTGGTCGACGGCGTGGATCTGGTGCTGGACCAGGGCGAAATCGTCGGCCTTTTGGGCCCGAACGGAGCGGGCAAGACCACCTCGTTCTATTGCATCGTCGGCTTTATCCGCCCGGACGCCGGCACGATCAACTGCAACGGCGTCGACATCTCCCGCCTGCCCATGTACAAGCGCGCCCGACTGGGGATCGGCTACCTGCCGCAGGAGGCCAGCATCTTTCGCAAGCTGACCGTGGAGCAGAACATCCTGGCCATCGCCGAGACGCTGCGCCTGAGCCGGCAGCAACGGCGGGAACGCTGCGACCGGTTGCTCGCCCTGATGGGCATCGACCACATCCGCAAGAGCTACGGGTATCAGTTGTCGGGCGGCGAAAGGCGGCGGGTGGAGATCGCCCGCGCCCTGGTCACCGATCCGCAGTTCATGCTGCTCGACGAGCCGTTCGCTGGCATCGATCCGATCGCTGTCGCTGACTTGCAAGCCTGCGTGTTCCAGCTTCGCCAGCGGGGACTCGGGATCCTGATCACCGACCACAACGTCCGCGAGACCCTGAGTATCACCGACCGGGCTTATATCCTTTACGAGGGACGCATCGAGCTGAGCGGCTCGGCCGCGGAGATCGTCGCCTCGGACAAGGCCAAGGAGATCTATCTGGGGGCGTCGTTCCGTTTGTAAGCGGGGCGCAGCCGGCAGGAGGCCGGAACAAGGAGCCGTGTGATGGACGTCAAGATGGGATTGCACCAAGGGCTGCACCTGAAACAACAGATCGTCATGACCCAGCGGTTGCAGCAGGCGCTGAAACTGCTGCAGGTACCCACGCTGGAGCTGGCGCAGATCCTGCGCAACGAACTGCAGGCCAATCCGCTGCTCGAGGAAGTCGACGCCGAAGACGAGGCCGAGGAGGAGCAAGAGCAACCCCAGGAGGAAACCAGCGAGCCCGCCGAAGGCGAAACGGCGGCCGAGAACACCCCCGACAACGTCGACTGGGACGAATACTTCAAGGATGGCTTCCGCGGCGCGGCCACCGAACTCGGCTTCGAGGACGAAGACCAGTTGGAACGGCCGCCGGTCTATGTGCCGTCGGGTCAGGAGCACCTGCGCAACCAGCTCGTGCTGGCGGTCAGCGATCCCGGACAACGCGAGATCGGCGAGTACATCATCGGTTGCCTGAACGGCGACGGGTTCCTGGCGGCCTCCGTGGCGGAGATCGCCGCTTATTTCGAGATCGACGCGGAAGCGGTCGAAGCGGTCCTGCGCATCATCCAGGGTTTCGATCCGCCGGGCGTGGCGGCCCGCGACCTGCCGGAATGCCTGCTGCTGCAGCTCGCGGCCAAGGGCATGGCGGATTCGCCGGAAGCCGAGGTGATCAAGCACCATTTCGATCTGCTGAAGACCCGCAAGTTTGCCGACATCGCCCGGGCCATGAAGATCACGCCGCAGGAGGTGCAGGCGTTTGCCGCCAGCATCGGCGAACTGGATCCGCGACCCGGCTTGAGCGTCGAGGTGGAGGGTGCGCGCGCGATCGTGCCCGATCTCGTGGTCGAGAAGGTTTCCGAGGACGACGACCACTACGTGATCTACCTGAACGACGGCAACCTGCCGCGCCTGCGCGTGAGCCGCGCCTACGACGAAGCAATGCAAGACCCCGCCAGCCGGCAGGACGACGCCGCGACGTTTATCGACGAGAAGCGCCGCTACGCGGAGTGGATCATCAAGACCATCGAGCAGCGGCGGCGCACGATGATCCGCGTCATGGAGGCCATCGTGGCCGAGCAGCGGGATTTCTTCGAACGTGGCGCTATCGCGCTCAGGCCGCTGACGCTGCAGCAGGTGGCATCGGCCATCGGCATGCACGAGTCGACCGTGTCGCGGGTCACCCGCCAGAAGTACGTGCAAACCCCGCGGGGCGTGTTCCCGCTCAAGTACTTCTTTTCCGCCGGGCTGGACACCGACGAAGGCGACGAAGTAGCGGCGAAGGCGGTCAAATTGATGATTGAGGAGATCGTGGCCGGCGAAGACCCGCGCCGGCCGCTGTCCGATAAACGGATCGCCGATCTGCTGGGCGAGCGCGGCCTGCGGATCGCGCGGCGGACCGTCGCCAAGTACCGCGAACAACTGGGCATTCTCAATGCTCGCATGCGCAAACAGTTTTGACCGATGACCCGACCAACGACCGGCTGCGGCCGGCGAACAGTCAGGAGAGCCAGCATGAATCTGGACATCAGGACCCGTCACTTCCAGCTCGACCCTGAAGCGCGCGAGCGCATCGAGGCGCAGTTCGAGAAGCTCGAGCGGTTCAGTCCACGACCGGTCACCGACGTCAGACTACAGATCAACTTCGAGAACAACCTGTTCACCTGCGACGGCTTGCTCTTGCTGCGCAATCAGGAATTCCGGGCCGAGAACAACGGCGCCGAGCCGGACCTGGCGACCCAGGGCGTGGCAGAGAACCTGCAGCGGCAGCTCGACAAATTCAAAGGCAAGGTCAGCGGGAAGCAGCGCGGCGAGCCGGGCGGACTGGGCAAAGCCCTCGCGAGCGAGGGGGTCGCGCCGGTGCGCTTCGCGACCGAGAGTTTCGAGTTGCACGAGATGGATACGCTGGCCGCGCGCCACGCGTTCACCGCTTCGGACGCGCCATTCCTTGTCTTTCACAATACCGACAGCGGCCGCCTCGGCGTCATCTACCGACGCAGCGACGGCGAACTCGGCCTGATGGAAGCCACGAACGGCTGACCCCAACGCCGGAGCCGCCATGACGTCGTCCACGGTGCAGCAGATCTACCAACACCTACAAGACATCCTGGGTCTCGAAGCGCTGTTTCCGCTGCCGGAAGCGCCGGTCGTCTTGACGGCGCCAGACGTGCACCGGCCCGGTATGGCGGTGATGGGGTATACAGAGAATTTTCTGAGCGAGCGCATTCAGATCATGGGCGAATCCGAGATGTCGTTCCTGGCCGGGTTGACCGCAGCGGCGCAGGTGCAGGCGATTGAACGCGTCCTGGCGCTGCGCCCGCCGCTGATCGTGGTGACCCGCGGACTGCCGGTGCCGGAGCCGGTGCTGGCGGTCGTGCGGCAGCGCGAGGTGCCGCTGCTGCGCTCGGCGCGTTCGGCGGTGACGGTGATGCGCGAGTTCAACCGTTACCTGGAGCGCTCGTTTGCGCCGCGGGGCGAGGTCCACGGCACGCTGGTCGACGTCTACGGCGTCGGCTTGTTGTTCACCGGGCGCAGCGGTATCGGCAAGAGCGAGTGCGCGCTCGATCTGGTCGAGCGGGGACATCGCCTCGTAGCCGACGACATCGTTGAGGTCATCCGCACGGCCGACGACGTGCTCATCGGCCGCTTCCGGCCGCTGCTGCAGCACAACATCGAGATCCGCGGCGTCGGTGTGATCGATGTGCAGGCGCTGTTCGGCATCCACGCGATCCGCATGCAAAAGCGCATCGAAGTCAGCGTCGAGTTGCAGGACTGGGACGATCAGGTGGACTACGAACGGGTCGGCATGGAGCGGCGCACTACCGAATTCCTCGGTGTGGAGATTCCTCAGGTCGTGTTGCCGCTGAATCCTGGTAAGAACGTGACGGTGATCTCCGAGGTCATCGCCTTGGACTTCATGTTGAAGGTCTATGGTTACGACGCAGCGCGGATCCTCAACGAACGCATCGTCAAGTCGATTCGCCACAGCCGGCGTTTGCGGCGCTACCTCGAACAGGATCAGGAGTAGCGACGCGGCGGTCGCGCGAGCGCGCCGGCCCGACGGGAAAGGGTGAGCATGATCGAGGGACTTGTCCTGACCCACGGCGCGATCGGCGCGGAACTGGTCAAGGTGGTGGCGATGATCCTGGGTCCGGTGGCGGGGCTGGCGGCGGAGACCAACGAGGGCCGCTCAGCCTTGCAGACGGCCGACGTTGTCGCGACCTGGCTGGCCGGGCGCGCACCGGGCGCCGAGGGCCTCGTTTTTATCGACGAGCACGGCGGCAGCTGCGCCAGCGCCGCAAGGCTCGGCGGCACCGAGGCCGCGGGCGTGCCGGTCCTCAGCGGCGTCAATCTGGCGATGCTGCTGGCGTTTGCGACCTGGCGCGAAGACTTGCCGCGCGCCGAACTGGTCCAGCGGATCGTCGACCAGGGTCGCAAAGCCGTGGCCGTGGTGGGTGCCGGACGATGAAGCTGGTGCTGGCGCGGATCGATGATCGCTTCATCCACGGCCAGGTGACCGTCGGCTGGGGGCAGTGGCTGCGGCCGGATCTGATCCTGTTGGCGAGCGACGACATCGCCGAGGATCCGTGGCAGGCGCGCGTCTATGCGAGTACCGCGGCGCCGGGAACGGAGGTGTCGGTGCTGAGTTTGGGCGAAGCGGCGGCAGCGTTGCGCCAGGTTCCCGGCGGCGATCGCGAACCACCGCGGGTCATCCTCTTGACCGGCAGCCCCGCCGATATGCACGCCTTGATGTCGTTGGGTGTGCCGTTGTCGCGGGTCAACGTCGGTGGGATGCATTTCGCTGCCGGCAAGCAGCAACTGCTGCCGTCGCTCTACGTGGACCGCGACGATTTGGCGGTGTTCAGGGCCTTGCTGCGGCAAGGGGTTCGGCTGGCCGCGCAGACCGTGCCGGGGGCGCGCGAGGTGCTGCTCGACGACAGTTTGCTGGCTTCGATGGAGGCTCGCCTGTGAACGCGCCGGTCGGCGGCGGTGGACTCGAGTCCGTGCTGTGGTGGGCGGGGTTGGCGCTCTTGGGGGCGCTCGTGGCGCTGGACGAGCACAGCCTGGTACAGTCGTGGTTCGGCCAGCCGCTGCCGGCGGCGGTCCTGGCCGGCGCGTTGGCCGGTCAGCCGCAAGCCGGCCTGGCGAGCGGGCTGCTGCTGCAACTGGCGGTGATCGGCAATCTGCCGGTCGGCGCCAGCTATCGCCTGGACACCGGCAGCGCCGCGGTCGGGATGACGGCCGGCGCTGTGCTGGCCGGCTGGTCGGCTCCGGCCGGGCTGCTCGCGCGGTCGACCTGGACGGCGCCGGCGAGTTGGCAGCTGGGTTGGCTGCTCGTATGCATGGCGGCGGCGAGCCTGCTGGGCGGGGTCCTCGTGCAAGGCGAGCAACGCACGCACCTGCGCTGGATGTTGAGCGGCTACCGCAGCGTGCGCGACGGCGATCTACGGCGCCTGGAGCAATTGCACGGGCGCTGCCTCTGGTTGACCGGTCTTCGCGGCGCGGTCCTGACGTTGGTTTGGGCCCAGGTCTCGCTCTGGCTCTGGCCGGTTGCCGCCGCCGGCATGCCGGAACCGGCGCGCGCCGCTCTGGCTTGGCTGCCGCTGCTGGTGCCCGCGCTGGCAGCCGGCACGTTGCTCGAACGTTTTGGTTACCGGCCGGGGTGGCCGCTGGTGGCGGCCAGCGCGGTGACGGGGTTCGTGGTGGTCAGTTTCCTGGTCTAGGAGCCTGCGATGACGGTCGGCAAACCAACCTCGCCCGACGAGCCCGCCCTGGAGGCGACGGTGCGTCGCGGCGTATTCTGGCGCCTGTTGTCGCTGCAGGCTTCTTGGAACGACCAGCGGATGCAAAATCTCGGGCTGCTGGCCTGCCTGGCGCCGTGGCTGAACCGCCAAGAGCTGTCCAGCCAGCAGGTGCGCAGTTGCTGCCGGCGCTATTTCGGCTACTTCAATACAAATCCCTACTTGGCCGGCTTCGTGGTCGGCGGCTTGTTGCGCCTGGAGCACGCACGGGCCGCGGGCCGGCCGGTGTCCGAGCGCGACGTGAGCGGTTTTCGCGACACCCTGGCCCGGGTCTGCGGCGCCCTCGGCGACCAGATCCTCTGGCTGGGCCTGCGCCCCGGCGTGATGCTGTTGGCCTGCGGGTTGGCGGCGCTAGGCCGCTGGCAGCTCGTGCTGGCGCTGGTCGCATTGGTCACGCTGGCGCAACTCTGGTTGCGCTGGCGCAGCCTGGCGATGGGGTTTCGGCTCGGCGCCGACGTGGTCGATGTGCTCAGTCGGCCGCTCTGGCGGCAAGCCGTTATCTGGTCCCGGCGGGTGGGGTTGAGCTTGACGGGATTGCTGATCGGCGTTTACTTCGCCAGCGGCTTCGAACTGGGGGAGACCGTTGGTACTGGGCGCTTCCTCGGGTTGACGTTGCTGGGCTTCGCGCTGCCGGCTCTGGTTCGCCAGAAGACATCGGCCGAAGCCCAACTTCTGCTGAGTTTGCCGTTCGTGTGGTTGCTCGTGGTGGCCACCGCTTGACCGGCAGCGGAAACCGATTCTGCGCCGTACCGGAGGCGATCCGGGACGCGCACCGCGAGGCAGGCTGCGCCGGACAGCGGGCGCCAGCCGTCCAAAGGACAAGACATTGAAGACAGCCATGGCCACCGTCGCCGATCCTGTGGGCTTTCATTTGCGCGCGGCCGGCCGCATCGTCAAGTTGACGAAATTGTTTCAGTCGGAGGTGACGGTCCGCTACCAGGGCCGCTCCGCCAACGCCAAGAGCATCATGGGCCTGGCCAGTCTCGCGGCCGAGTTCGGCGCGGCGGTCGAGATCGAGTGTGCGGGACCGGACGAGGTCGAGGCGCTGGCGCGACTGGTCCAGTTGATCGAGATCGAACTGGCGCAACCCGAGACAGGACCTTGACGATGCGCGAATGGAACGGAATTCCGGCGGCGCCGGGTTATGCGGTCGGACCGGTGCGTCACCTGCACCGCGTGATCGTCCGCGTCCAGCGCCGGAGCGTGACCCCGGACGAGGTCAGTCAAGAGCGGGATCGATTCGCGGCGGCGGTGGACGTCGCACGGCGGGAACTCACCAGTCTGCGCGACAAGCTGGCGCGGCAGCTCGGTCCGGACGAGGCGGCGATCATCGAGAGCCAGCTCCTGATGCTCGAGGATGAACTAGTCTGGGACGCCACGCTCTCGCGCATCCGCACGCAGTTGGTCAACGCCGAAGCGGCGTTCGCGCGCTCGATCGGCGATCTGGTGATGCAATTCAACGGCATACGCGAGGATTCCTTGCGCGAACGCATCGCCGATCTGCGCGATCTGGAGGATCGCGTGTTGCGGGCGTTCGCGCCGCAGGAAACCCCGGCCGCCGCCTGGCCGGAGCCGGCGATCCTGGCGGCGACGGACCTCACACCGAGCGAAACAGCGGCGCTGGACCACGATCGGGTCCTCGGTTTCGTCACCGACGAGGGCGGCAGCACCGGGCACGTGGCGATCCTGGCGCGCAGCTTGGGTATTCCGGCGGTCTGCGGTCTCGGCGGCGCCGCCATGGGACTGGTCGAAGGTTCGCTGGCGGCGGTCGACGGCAACGTCGGCCGGGTCATCAGCGACCCCGACCGACAGACCCACGATCGGTTCCAGCTGCTGAAGCAGGAACAGATCAAGGTCAGCCGCAAGCTGGACTATCTGCGCGATCTGCCGGCGGTCACCCCGGACGGCCACCGCGTGCGCCTGGTGGCTAACATCGAACTGCCGGTCGAACTGGACGAAGCGCTGGCCCGCGGCGCCGAAGGCATCGGCCTCTTGCGCACCGAGTATCTGTATTTTCAGCATCGCGATATCCCCAGCGAGAACGAACAAGTGGCGACTTACACGCGGGTCCTGCAGCGCATGGCCGGCCGGCCCGTCGTGATGCGCACGCTGGATGTCGGCGGCGACAAAGTCTCGGACTACTTGGGCGCCAAGCGGGAGTACAATCCGTTCCTCGGCTGGCGGGGTATCCGCTTCTCGCTCTCGAACCGGGGCCTGTTCAAGACGCAGATTCGCGCCATGTACCGCGCGGGCACGAGCGGCGAAGCGCTGATCATGTTCCCGATGATCACCGGCGTCGAGGAACTGCGGACCACGCTGGAGGTCTGCGCCGAGGCGCGCCACGAACTGGAGCGCGAAGGCCATCCGTTCCGCGACGATCTGCCGCTGGGCATCATGGTGGAAACGCCGGCCGCGGCCGCGGTGGCCGATCTACTCGCGCGCGAATGCGATTTCTTCAGCATCGGCTCGAACGATCTGATCCAATACACCCTGGCCATGGACCGCGGCAACCGCCGCGTCGCCTATCTCTATCGGCCGCTGCATCCGGCCGTCCTGCGCACGCTGCGCCGGATCGTCGACGCCGCGCACGCGGCCGGCATCTGGGTCGGACTCTGCGGCGAGATGGGCTCGGAGACGCGCCTCGCCGAAGTGCTGCTGGGCCTGGATCTGGACGAGATCAGCATGCACAGCGCCGCCTTGCCCAAGATCAAGCAGGTCATTCGCTGGACCGATCTCGCCGAAGCCCGCCGGGTCGTCGCGCACCTGCTGGATCTGCCGACTGCCGACGAGGCCGACGCCTGGCTCGCCGCCTATGTGGCGGCCCGCAAGGCGGCCCGCGATCCCGAGGTACGGCCGGCATGACAAGACCCGAACTACCGGGCCAGCGACAGATGTTCGCCTGGATCGAAGCCCTGCCGGACCAGCTCGCCGCCAGCGGCGGTCTGCCCGGTCTGGACAGCTTGCAGCCGCTGCCGGCTGGGCCGTGGCGGATCCTCTGCTGCGGCATGGGCGGCTCGGCGACGGCCGCCGGGCTGTTGGCCGACGGCTGGCCCGGCCTCGCGGCGCCGGTCTTCGTCTGGCGCGACGACGGTCTGCCGGAATGGGCCGATCCGCATACTTTGGTCATCGCCAGCAGCTATTCCGGCGACACGGCCGAGACCCTGGGCGCGGTTGCAGCGGCCCGCCGACGCGGCTGCCCGGTCGTGGCGTTGACGAGCGGCGGCGCTCTGCTGGCGCAAGGTTCCGGCGACGCCGGCGAGCCCGGATTTCCGGTCGTTCACCTGCCCGGCGGCCAACCGCCCCGTACGGCGCTGGGCGCCAGCCTTGGCGCGTTGTTGCACGGGCTGCACCGGCTCGGGTTGTTGGCCGACCCGACCGCCCAGATCGAGGCTGCGTGCAGCCATGTCCGGCGGGGCCCGCTCGCGCAGTGGCCGCACGAGGGCTGCCTTGCCGCCGCCGCCGCCGCCGCCGCCCTGGCGCAGACACTGGCAGGTCGGTTCACGGTGATCTACACTGCCGGACAGGAAGCTCACGGAGCCGGGCGGCGGCTGTTGGCGCAGTTGCAGGAAAACGCCAAGTCCGCCGGTCATGTCGCATGTTTTCCAGAGCTTGTCCACAATGAGATCGTCGGCTGGAATCTGCCGGCCGAACATCGGGATCGGTTCGCCTTGCTGGTGTTGCGCGGCGGCGACGAGACGGCGCCGGCGTGCCGGCGCGTCGCCGCGGCGCTGGAACTGCTGGCGGATCAGTTCCCGGTGCAGCATCAGATCGCCGCCTGGGGACCGGATCGCCTTTCCCGCGTGCTGGGTCTGCTCCTTTTCGGCGACTGGGTGAGTGCCCATCTGGCGGTGGCCCGCGGCGTCGATCCGGTGCCGATCGCACGGATCGATGCCCTGAAGTCGCGGCTCGCCGGCCGCTGAGCGAGGTTAGGAGCGCAGCATGAAAGCCGTCATCCCCGCGGCGGGCACCGGGACGCGCCTGCGACCGCATACTCTGAACAAGCCGAAGGCGCTCTTGCCGGTCGCCGGCCGACCGATCCTCGCGCACATCGTCGACGACCTGGTGGCGGCTGGCATCGACGGCTTCGTGCTGATCGTCGGCTACCAGGGCCAGGCGGTGCGCGACTGGTTCACGGCGGCGCGGCCGAACTTGGCCATCACGTACGTACAGCAAGAGCAGCGCCTGGGGCTGGGCCACGCGGTGTGGACCGCGCGCGAGGCGGTCGGCGACGCGCCGTTTTTCTGTGTGCTGGGCGATACGATCTTGAAGGCCGACTACCGGAGCTTCCTCGCTAGCCAGGACAATCTGATCGGCGTGCGGCAAGTGGATGATCCGCGCCGTTTCGGCGTGGTGATCAAGGCTGGCGACCGCGTGACGGGGTTCGTGGAGAAGCCCGAGGTGCCGCCCAGCAACCTTGCCATCGTCGGCGCCTACCTGTTCCGCGAAGGCGGGGCTCTGTTCGACAGCATGGAACAGGTGATACGAGACGATCAGCGCACCCGCGGCGAGTACCAACTCACTGACGGCCTGCAGCGCATGCTCGAGGCGGGCCACCGATTTCGCACCCTGGCGGTCGACGACTGGTATGACTGCGGCGCGCGGGACACGTGGCTAGAGACCAACCGCGTCCTGTTGGAGCGCGACGCGGCGTCCGGTGTCGCGCGCGGCGCGGGGGTCTACTGCCACGTCCCAGCCGACGCCACTGTCGTGGCCTCGCGGCTTGGTCCCTACGTGAGCCTGGGGCCGGGCGCTGTCGTCGAACACTGCGTCGTCGAAGATGCCGTGATCGGGGCGGGCAGCATGTTGCGGTACTGTCATTTGCATAGCAGTTTGATAGGCGATCATTGCCGCGTCGAGCACGTGCACGGCACGGTCAACATAGGCGACTACTGCGAGTTGACGGCAAAGGAGCAACCATGAGCGAGCGTTTCTTGTTCACCAGCGAATCCGTAACCGAAGGACATCCCGACAAAGTCGCCGATCAGATATCCGACGCCGTCGTTGACGCGATCATGGCCCAGGACCCCAACGGCCGGGTGGCTTGCGAGACGCTGGTCACGACGGGTCTGGCCCTGCTGGCCGGCGAGATCACCACGACAACGTACGTCGATATCCCGCGCCTGGTCCGCCAGACCGTGCGCGAGATCGGTTACACGAGCTGCGAATACGGTTTCGACGCGACGACTTGCGCCGTGATCACCGCCATCGACGAGCAGTCGCCAGATATCGCCATGGGCGTCGACACCGGCGGCGCTGGTGACCAGGGGTTGATGTTCGGTTTCGCCTGCCGCGAGACGCCGGTCTTGATGCCGCTGCCGATCACGCTGGCGCATCGCATGGCCCAGCGCCTGGCGAAGGTGCGCAAAAACGGCGTTCTACCTTGGGTGCGGCCGGACGGCAAGACCCAGGTCACGGTCGAATATGAGGGCCGCCGTCCGGTGCGCATCGACACCGTGGTGGTCTCCACGCAACACGATCCCGACATCGAGCACGCGGAGATCACCGCGTCGCTGCGGCAGCATGTCATCGAACCGATCCTGCATGAGTTCGACATTCCTTTTGACGGCTATAACTGCCACGTCAATCCAACGGGCAAGTTCGTCATCGGCGGGCCGCAGGGCGACGCCGGGGTGACCGGCCGCAAGATCATCGTCGACACCTACGGCGGGATGGCGGCGCACGGCGGCGGCGCCTTCAGCGGGAAGGACACCACCAAAGTCGACCGCTCCGCCTGTTACGCCGCGCGCTGGGTCGCCAAGAACCTGGTGGCAGCCGAGCTGGCCGATCGTTGCCAGGTGCAGGTGGCGTACGCCATCGGCGTGGCCGAACCGGTCTCGATCATGGTCGAGAGTTTCGGTACCGGCAAAGCGCCCGACGCCCGGTTGACGGCCGCGGTGCGCAAGGTCTTCGATCTGACGCCCCGCGGCATCATCAGCCGTCTGGACCTGCGCCAGCCGATCTTCAAACGCACCGCGGCCTATGGACATTTCGGCCGCGAGGAAGGCGGCTTCACCTGGGAACGGACCGACATGGTGGCGGAGCTGCAGCGGTCGGTCGGTTGACGCGGACCTACACGAACGGCCCGGGCTGAACCCGGGCCGTTCGCCAACGAGGCGAGCCGCTTTGCCGTCACGCCGCCGGCTTGGTCCCGGCTAGCGGAACGTCTGGGTGATGAGCCGCGGCGTGATTTGCAGATTCGCTGTATCGGGATCGCAGGCGTAAGGCTGCATCCTGATGGGGAACGCGTTGTTGGACGGCGGGGGACTTTCGATACGGTACGCGACAAACACGGTCTCTTCGCCGCCGGCAGCGATCGCGGGAATCCGCCAGGTCCATCGCCGGGCGTCGGAGGCGGAGTCGTAGGTGACCCCGCCGCTCGACGCCAAGGCGCCGACGTAGTGCAGGTTGGCGAGGCTCGGCTGATTGCCACGTACCGTCACGTGGTACGCCGGCTCGGGGCCAGCGTTCCGGGCGTGTAACCGGTAGGTGAAGATGTTCGGCCAAACACCCGGCAGGGTGACCCGCAGGGTGTCCGAGGTGGTGTACAGGCTGTCAGGCAGCAGCCAGAAGGCGGCGAGGGAGAGGTCGGCGCCGGCGCTCGGCAGCACATCGACCCAGAGCGTATCGTTGCGCGTGGTCGAGCGCGTCGGGTCGACCAGGTTCAGGGTGATCATCTCCACGCGCGGCTCCGTGGCCGGCGCGAACGCGTGCTGCGGGTTGGCGCTGGTGTAGGCGGCGCCGGCGACGGACCAGCGGTAGATGAAGCGATCGTAGGTGTCGGAGACCGGATCGAAACCGCACGTTTCGGCGATGATGCCGAGAGTCAACGGCTCGCAAGCCTTCAACTCGGTGACGATTTCGCCGTGCAGCGTACCGAAAACCTCGATGCTCAGGCTGTCGGCGTTGACCTTGACCTGCAGGCTGCGTGAGTCCCGCTCGCCCGCGTCGTCTTCGGCGGTCACCGTCACGGTGAAAATCCCCGGCGCCTCGTAACGGTGATAGGCGATGGACGTCCCGTTGGCGATGACGGTACCGTCGCCGAAATCCCAACTCATCCGGAGCCAATTGTTGCCGCCCGTCGGGTCGCTGAACGGCTTGCCGCCGGTCGCATCGGCGCGGAAATCCACCCGCAGGGGAGCCACGCCGCAGGTCTCGCTCGCATAGAGACGGCTGACGTACGGCTTGGAATCCTCCTCTTCGCTGCAGCCAGCGGCTACCAGCGCGGCCAAAGCCGCCAGCAGCAAGATCAATCCGAGCTTTCTCATGGGCAAAGCGACTCCGCGTGCGGGTCCAGGCAAGTGGCACCCTGTCGGGCGCCGCTGTTGCGCGTTCAGCGTACGCAAACAGCGTCCAGCTCAATGTATAAAGCTAGGTTGCGCCAGGCAAGGAGTCCAGCGAAAAGGTCCTCGCCGCTAGCGGCGGGCTCGCCGGTAGAGCAGCCAGGTTCCTGCGGCGTAGACCGCGTTGCCGGTCCAACCGGCCACCACCGGCGGCAGCACGCCGCTGTGGCCGAGCGACCGCCCGAACATCATCAGCAGGTAGTATCCGAAGCCGATCAGCAGCGTGATGCCGAATCCGGAGGCGACGGTTGTCTTGCGGGGGCCGGACGCCAGGACCACGCCGAGGCACACGACGATCAGGTTGACCAGGGGAAACGCCAGCTGGAACTGGATGTCGACGTTGATACTGCCGGGGTCGCCGCCGGTCTGGCGCAGTAGATCGCGATGGTCGCGCAATTGCCGGATGTTCATGTTCTCCGGTCGCACCCGGGTCCGGTACAGGCCGCGGGGCGTGATCGCCAGGTCGGCGGCGACGCTCGTGGCAAACGTTTCGGTAACTTCCTCATCCGCCACGAAATAGCGCCGGGTGCCCCGTTGTAGAACCCAATGCTGCCCGTTCCACTGGGCCCGCTCCGCATCGAGTCGCTCCCGGACCGTCGCGCCCTCCATGGTCATGACCTTCAGCCCGGTCACCGTCTGCGTGTTGGGGTCGTACACGCGGGCGTAGTAGAGGCGTCCGTCCGGGCCGGTGGCGGCGATCTGACGGGTGGGCCGCTGGGTCTCGGTCTTCTTGTGGATCTCCACTTCCCAGACCCGCCATTTGCGGACGTTGGCCTCGGGCAGCACGTACTCGCGCCAGACGAGGGCGGCGACGACGAGCACCAGCCCGCTGACGAGCAGCGGCCGCGCGATGCGCAGCAGGGACAGTCCGCAGGTCGAGAGGGCGGTCAACTCGCGGTAGCGGGCCAGCGAACCGACGGTGAACAGCGTGGCCATCAGGGCGGCGATCGGCAAGACCTGGTCGATGATCCAGGCGCCCTTGTACAGGTAATAGCGCAGGACCATCGATCCGGTGGCGTGGTTGTCGATCAGGCTGCCGAGGTGGTCGAACAAGTCGACCAGGGTGAACAACATGAAGGAGCCGACCAGCGTATACAGGAGATAGCGCACGAACGTGCTCAGGACCATCCGTTCGTGGAGGCGGAGCACGGTGAAGCTCATGGGCTCACCTCGTGGGGCCTGTGGCCGCGCCAGCGCGGCCGGCGCAGCCGAACGTAGGTGGTTTCCCGCACCGCGCGCCAGAAGAGCGGCACCCCGACCAGCAACAACAAGATGTTGCCGGCCCACATGGCGAGCGCCGGGTCAAGGAAGCCACGATCCGAGAGCTTCTCGCCGCCCACCAGACAAAGGTAATAGAACACGTAGATGGCCATCGCCAGGCTGACCGAGACCCCCTTGCCGCTGCGGCTGGTCGTGACCGCGAGCGGGATGCCGACCACGGTGAACACGAGGCAGGCGACCGGAATGGCCAGTTTCTTGTGGTATTCGACCATGAACTTGTTGGAGCGACGGATATGGCTGTCGGCGACGGTGACCTGCGCTCGCGCTTGACTGGCGGCGTGGTCGAGTTTGCGGCGGGTCGCGCCCAGTTGTGCGCTCAGCTCGGCCGGCCTGGCCGGCGCGGCGTCAGCCGACAGACCGCGCCGCGCCGGATTCAATAGCCGGTACTGCGACTGCACAACGTCCGCGTTCACGTTCACGATGTGCTGCCGGCTATCCAGTAACTGTCGCTGCTGGCTCCGCGCGGCTTCTTTGAGGTCGGTCAGGTTCATTTCGCGGTCGCCGCGGGTCTGCCGGCCGGAATCCTGGATACCCTGGTACTGGTCTTGCAGCACGATGATCTGGCGGCCGAAGCGGGTGACCTGGTATTTCTCCGGCTGCTCGGGGTCGGGCAGCTCGTGGATCTCGCCGTCGAAGAGCTCGAGCGTTATCGCGCCGGTCGCGCGGTCGCTGGTGATGCGGCCGGTCTTGGCCGTGGTCACCCGAGGGCCGAGTTCGCCCGGCTTCTCCTTCTCGATGAGCGAGACGTCGGTGACGTCGCCGGTGCGATCGTCCTTGGTCGCGACGTGGATGGTCATGCCGTCGCTCAGATCGGTGAAGACCTGGGCGCGGATCTCGAGCATCGGACGCGACCGGCGGATGTCGTGCAGCAAGTTGACCAACGTATGGTTCGATTCGGGATAGATATAGTGGTTGAAGGCGGTCAACCCGACGGCGATGATCGTCGCGCCCAACAGCAGCGGCCGCAGGATGGCGAACAGGCTGATGCCGCTGGCTTTCATGGCTGTAATTTCATTGTCGCCAGCAAGTTGTCCGACGCTCATCAGCACTGCGATCAGCACGGACATTGGAACAGATAATGCAAGCGTGAAGCCCAGGCTCAGGATCAGGACTTTCGTGGCCACGGTGAACGGCACGCCCTTGCTCACGAACATGTCGACATATCGGAACAGGTTGTCGATCATCATGAGAAAGGTGATCGTGGCGAGGCCGAATAGAAACGGTCCGACCGTCGCCCGCAGTAAGTGTCTGTTCAGCAACCGCATCTGCGGATCCAATCTGGTTTGGCCGGCCGTGACTCGCTACACTGTCCGGCCAGGAACTCGTCCCCGGCCGTGGAACCTGCCGCCGCCAGCCCGCAGGCTCCGCCGGGACGGCGGCCGTGATCGGCGACCGATAACGGCCGTCCAGTCCGGGAGCCAGGGCGACCACTGGAGTGGACGGCGTAGCCACCTGGCCCGTCGCCGACGGTGCCAATGGTAACGTATCGACGAGGAGTGTCGAGAGTTGACCACGCGCCGGAGGCCGAATCGCACCTCGAACAGGCGCCGTCGTCGCTGGTTCCATCGGCCGTCCTGGCCGTTCGGCTTGTTGTTGATCCTGGGATTTTTCTCGCTGCCGATGCGAACCGCGGCCTCGCCGGCCGACCCCGGTCCAATTCTCTACGGTCTCGATCCGATCTTGCGTACGACGTCGGATCCGCGCCTGCTGGGGGTCGAGCGGTCCATCGTGCGCGAGCGGTTGCTGGCCCAAGGCGTGGACCCCGCCCGCGAAGCGCGCCGGCCGGATCTGAGCACCACGTTCCAGGCGCATATCGTCAAGCGGCACGGCCTGAACCTCCGCCGCGAGACGGTCGTGGTGGAGGCCAACGGCTTTCTGGGCCTCTATACCGAGCTGCGATATCCCGACTGGTTCTACCTGTTCCCGTCCCAGCGGCGTCTGCCCGGCGGGTTCAGCTACTACCCACCCCGCCCGGTGGAAGCGCCCGAGATCGAACTCTTCGTCGACGACTTGCAGACGGCTCTGGAGCGCAACTGGGCCGTCAAGACGAAGCTGCGCCGCCTCGAAGCGCTGGATGTCGCGGGCGGCGGCAAGCTAGCCAGCCGCGACGCGGGTCTGCTCAACCTGACTATCCCGATCAAGCTGCCGCGCACGCTGGAAAAGATCATCGGCAGCGGCGAAAAGACCCAGATTCGCATCACCGGGCGCGAGAGCATCAGTATCCGCGGCGAGACCACCCGCAGCAACCAGTTCCGTCCCAATGAATTCCAGCAAAGCCAGAGCTGGTTCCCGGACCTGGACATGGAGCAGCGCCTACAGGTCAACCTGTCCGGTCAGATCGGCGAAAAGATTTTCATCGAGGTCGATCACAACAGCGAACAGATCGGGCCCGAGGCGACCAAGATCAAACTGAGTTATCAGGGCGACGAGGATGAGATCATTCGCAGCATCGAGACCGGCGACGTCGGCCTGACCCTGCCGGGCGGCCAGTTGCTCGGCTACAGCTCGAACCAGTCGGGCCTGTTCGGGATCAAGGTTACCGGGCAGGTCGGGCCGGCCGATTTCACGGTCGTGGCGTCCAAGCAGAAAGCCGAATCGGACTCCAAGAGCTTCAACAGCCGCGGCGGCCAGCTCAGCGAGCACGTCATTCCGGCCTCGGGCTACATCAACAATCGGTTCTTCCGGCTCGACCTGCCGCCGCTGGTCAACGATTTTCATGAGGATCTCGGTTACCCGTACCCCGACCGCCCGGGCCGCTTCGCCAACCAGGTCATCGACCCGAATTCGGTGCGCATCTACCGCCTGTTGGGCGGCGTGGCGCCGCAGACCGGTGACCTTCAGTACGTGGCGGCGGCCATCGATTCCACGGGCCGGTGGGATGCCGCTGAGATCGACGCCATTCCGCTGGCGAACTGGGAGCACGCATGGGTCTGGCGCCGGTTGGCCACCTCCTTCTTGCGCGACACCAACGACAACATCGTCGCGGTCGATCTGCGGCAGCAGATGCTGATCGACGACGTCTTGGCGGTGACCTATGACGTGATCGACCGAACGACGCGCGAACTGATCTACCGGGTGGGCGAGGATCCGGATAACGGCGCGCCGCGCCTGCTCGAGATCGACGGTCAGGCGTATTATCGCATGAAGCTGCTCAAGCCCGCCCAGCGCGACTACTTCACGTTCCAGTACGTGCTCCGCAATATCTATCCGCTTGGGGGCACCAATATCGACAGCGAGAGCTTCGAACTGCGCATCGAATACGCAAGCTCGTCGCTGAACCCGGACTATCACACAACGGACATCACCTACTTGCGCGCGTTCGGCCTGGACTCAGAAAACCCGCAAGGGCAGCCGGGCGCCGACGGCGTGGTCGACAAGCACCGGACGGTGATCTTCGACCTGGACAACGGCCTGCTCAAGTTCCCCCTCGATTTCCCCTTCCCGTTCGCCGCCCGCGAGGAGATCTACCAGGAGTATGCCGCCGCCGGCGAACAATGGCAATGGGAGGGGACCAATCTGGCGCGAGACCTGGTGCCGGATCTCTACAATTGGAGCACCCTGCCGAGCGACTACTCCCGCTACGACAAGTTTCGGCTGGTCGCCGTGCACGCCGCCGCGAGCAGCGTCATCAATCTGGGGGCGTCGAACATCGAAGAGCGCTCCGAGACGGTGACCCTCGACGGTCAGACCCTGGTGCGCGATGTCGACTATTCGATCGACTACATGTTCGGTACGGTGGAGCTGCGCGGCGATGCCGCCGGCCGCTTGACGCCGGACAGCAACATCCAGGTGAACTACCAGTACGCGCCGTTCTTCGGCGGCGGTCAGAGCAGCTTGGTGGGTTTCAATCTCGGCTACGACTTGGGCCGGGGCAGTAAGCTCAACACCACGTGGCTCTACGAATCCAACGCCATCGTCGGCCACAAGGCCCGTCTCGGCGAGGAGCCGAGCCGCACGCTGGTCGGCAATCTCGCCCTCAACCATACGTTTCGCTCGCAGGCGCTCACGGGTTTCGCGAACCTCCTGGCCCGCGGCCGCCGGGACCGCGAGAGCACCCTGGTGGTCAGCGGCGAGACCGCTGTGTCGATCCCAAATCCCAATACGAAGAATCGGGCGTACATCGAAGATTTCGAAGGCGCCGCCAGTAGCGATATGGTGACGTTGAGCCGCCTCGGCTGGTACCTGGCCAGCCGGCCGGTCCTCAGCGAGGTGTTGCCGGATTCGACCGGCGGCCGCCAGTTCGCCCCGCAATCGCGTATCGATGACATCCGCTGGTACATTCCGCCCAATCGCGTGCTGCGGCGCTGGCTCAATCCCAGTCTGGAAGGGCAGGAACGCGACGAAACGCAGCCCGCGCTGGAACTCTACCTGCGCCAGGGGAGCGGCTGGACCGAGGAGAGCTGGGGCGGGATCATGCGCGGCCTCAGCCGCACCGGCCTGGACCTCAGCAAGGCTCAGTTCCTCGAGTTCTGGGTCAACGATGGCCAGAGCGATCCGAACCAGAGGCGCGGCCGCTTGCACATCGACTTCGGCCTGATCAGCGAGGATTTCATCTGGCCGCGCGACAGCGAAGGCGACCTCGTCCTCGGCACCTGGCAGCGGGAAGACCTCAATCAGGACGGCATCTTCAATGCGACCACCGAGGACAACGGCCTGGACGCTGTGATTCGCGGCGAAGGCGGCGAGCAAACGGTGGTCAGTCCCGGGCGGCCGTACAGCGCGGAGCGGACGGTCGCGGGCTACGAAGGCTATTATCCGTTCATCAACAACACGGCGGGCAACAACTACGAGGACAGCGAAGACCTCGACGGCAACACGCGGCACGACCTGCAGAACGGATATTTATCGATCACCGTGGACCTGCGCCGAACCGAACCGCTCGTGGACGTGGCGGTCGACTACCCGAGCGAGGCCCTGTCCGGCACGGCCTGGCGCAAGTACCGCATCCGTCTCAGCGATGTGATCGAGGTCAATCACAGCGCCATCGCCAATCTGGCGGCCGTGCGGCACCTGCGCATCTGGTACGAGGACGGCGCAGCCGGCGCCCCGGCGGTCAAGACGCTGCAATTGTCCGAGCTGGCGTTCCTCGGCAGCCGCTGGGAGCGCGAAGGCATCCGCAAGACCAGCACCGAAGCGATCCTCGGCGCAGAGGATCTAGGGCCGGACGAGACCTTTTTCATCGGCGAGATCAACAACAAGGACAATCCCGACTACGTGCCGCCGTTCCCGGTGCGCACGCAGAACAACATCCCTGAAAAGGAATCGTCGCTGGTCCTGGACTTCAACAACCTGGGCGCCGACCACATGGTTCGTATCGGCCGGCGGGTATCCGCCCGCGGCGATGACTATACGCGCTATGATCGGCTCGCCTGGTTCTGGTACAGCGACAGCGCTGATGTCGCCGATCTGGACATCTTCTTCCGCGTCGGCGCCGACTCCACGAACTACTACGAGATCGGTCTGCGGTACACCGACCTTTCCGCCCGTGTCGGCTGGCGCGCGGTCGAATTGGATCTGGCTGAACTCGCCAATCTCAAGAACGAACTGCGCGGCGAGGACGGCGTGATCCGCTCGCAGATCGCCGATGCGGCGGACGGACAGATCTACCGCGTGCAGATCGTCGGTCAGCCCGATCTGCGCCGCGTCAGCCGCTACTACCTTGGCGTGGCGAATCCGACGCGCCGCGCCGTCAGCGGTCAGATCCGCTTCAACGACATCACGCTCGTCGGCGCCAAACGCGAGATCGGCCTGGCGCACAGCGCCGGCCTGCGCCTGAACATGGCGGATGTTCTGAAGGTGGATTTCGACTGGAACCGCCGCGACGCGGAGTTCCACGGTCTCAACCAGACCACTGGTCAAGGCGCCGTGACCGAAAACATGAGCTTCTCGACCAATTTCAAGGTGGACGATTTCGTCCCGCTCGCCGGCTTCCAAATACCGGTCAGTTTGAGCCGCCGCGAGACGACCAGCCGGCCGAAGTACGAGACCAACAGCGACATCGAGATTCTCGACGAAGCCCGGCGCGATCGCTTCTCGAGCATCGAGGAACGGGAGAGCTTCTCGCTGCGCTTGAGTCGGACGCGCAGCAACGCCGCCATCCCGCGCTATTTACTCGATCCCTGGAGCCTGCAGCTTTCGGGCAGTACAACGAACCGCAGCACGCCCACCGAGCTCTCCGATCAGAACACTCTGCAGGGGTCGGTGAACTACAACCTGCGGATCACCAGCCAGCCCACCCTGGGCATCCTGCCCGGTCTGGATGAGGTGCCGCTGCTCGGGTCGATCGTGATCGTGCCAGCCCGTTTCGAGGGCTCGGCCTCTTTCACGAGCACCGAGCGGACCAGCATGCGCCGCGACCTCGACGGCACCGAGTACGCACCGGTCGAGTCCCGCTCCAAGCCGGGGACCTTGAGCAGCGGCCTGGAATACCGGCCGTTGCCACTCGTCACTGCGAACTACAAGAACCGCTCCGAGCGCGATCTCCTGCGCCGTAAAGAAGTCGGCGGCATCAACATCGGCGAGGAGGACCGGTTCTCTCAGGATCTGACCCTGACCTTTACTGTGCCGCGGCCGACGAGCGTGCCCGCGACGGCGTTCTTCGCGCCGCTGCGGACGGCCCTGCGGGGATTGAACTCGCTGCGCCCGTCGGTGACCTATCAGGGCGCTTTTCTGGATCACCACGGTCCGGGCGTCGGCCAGATTGGAGATCCGCCCAACGTCAGGAACATCAGTAACAGCAATGACTGGCAGCTACGGGCGCAGTTCCCGCTCGGCAGCGTCTTCAAGGATCTTGTACCGGAGAGACGCCGCAGCGAGGAACAGCAGCAGCGCCTGATCCAGGAACAACAACGGCTCATGCAACAGGCGCGTAGCGATACCTCGCGCCAGTTCGACCCCTCGCGCATTCCCGAGTGGGAGGCGATGACGCCGGACCAGCAGCGGCGAGCGGAACAGGAATGGCTGCTCGAGCAAGCGGAAGAGCGACTGCGCGAGGAGGGCAGCGGTGAGCCGGCGCCGGAGGGCCAGCGCCGGCTGGGACCGCGGGATCTGATCGAACCGTTCTGCAGCGTCCTGCGAGGCTTCGACCCCGTATCGTTGAGCCTGGTTCGCAGCCGCACGAGCGGCTTCAGCCGCTACACCGGCGATGTTCCCGGCTGGCCCTACCGCTTCGGGTTCGACACCGAACCCGAACTCGACGAAGATCTCTACGCCGCGTTGCGCTTGACCCAGAACCAGCGCTTCGACCTGTCGACCAAGACGCGGATGACCAAGGACATCAGTCTGGACGTCAAGTACGCCCTTAACACGAGCACCCAGAAGACGCAGGACAGCCAGTCCTGGAATCTGACGCAAGACTGGCCCGATTTGCGGCTCGGCGTGACTGGACTGGAGAAGCTCAAGCTCTTCGGCGGCCGCCCCGACGATCGCAACGCGGGCTGGTTTCGCTCGTCGAGCTTCGATGTATCCTATCGGCATTCCAAGTCGGTGCCCAACTATACGCTCAGTTTCTACAGTCCGCGCCGCAGCACGACCATCACGCCGCGCTGGAACATGACCTTTCACAGCGGCATGGCGTTGACGCTCAACGGCAGTATTAGCAACGAGAATCAGGTTGCCAGCGGCGTGATCACCGACACGCGCCGCTTGCAGGCCGGCTTGCAACTCCAGCACGAGTTCCAAGCGCAACGGTTCCTGGCCAAGCTGGGCCTCTATCAACCCGGCAACCAGCCTACCGTCAACATGTCGGTCGACTTGCGGTTTTCTCGCAATACGACCGACCGCGAGGTGCCGGGCGCAACGTTCGCCCAGGCACAGCAAGGCAACCAGAGCATCTCCCTGCAACCGCGCTTCAGCTATAATATCAACCGCAATCTGTCGGGCGCGTTCAGTCTGAACTACTCGCAGACCAAGAACCTCGCGACCGATCTCAAGACGACGACGTTCGGACTCGGACTGGAGGCGACGTTTGTCTTCTAAAGCGACCCGTTCCCCGTACCGGAAATCCAGCGCTCGGCGGCGCGCAGAGAAGAAAGCCGGCGTAACCTCCGCGCGGCGGCGACTTGCCGTAGCCACCTGCGTCTGGTTGGGCTGCCTGTTGGGACCTCCGGTGATCGCCGCCGCTGAGCTGCCGACCTTCTCGGGCGACCGCGCGTTGCACTGGATCGTTGCCCAGTGCGATCTTGGGCCGCGGCCGCCCGGTTCGCTGGCGCTGGAACGCTTGCGCCGGTTGATCGAAGCCCACGCGGACAGTCTGGGCCTGCCGTGCCATCGGCTCTGCTTCGACGCGGAAGATCCCTGGTTCAAGCGGCCTGTTCGCTTGTGCAATTTGGTGGTGGCGATCGGTCCGACCGGCGGCGACCGCCTCTGGTTCGGCGCCCACTACGACACGAGGCCGGTCTGTGACCTGGATCCGGATCCGGCACAGCGCGACCAGCCGCTGCTCGGGGCGAACGACGGGGCCTCGGGCACGGCGGTCCTGCTGCATCTCATGGAGATCCTCGCCGCGAACCCGCCGCCGCGCGGCGTCGATCTGCTCTTTTTCGACGGCGAGGATTCCGGACCGGCCGGCGACCCCGCGGGATTCTGCCTCGGCAGCCGGCACTTGGCCGCCACCTGGCGGGACTTCGCGAACCCGCTTGCAGTCGGGCGTCCGCAGGGGCTGATCGTGCTGGACATGGTCTGCCGGCGCGGCCTGCGCATCGGTATGGAGGGGTTTTCGCGGCGTTATGCTCCCGCGCTCTGCGAGGCGGTGTTCGCGCGCGCCGCGCAGCTCGGTTTGCCGGCGTTCGTACCGGAGCCGGCAGTCCCGGTCTTTGACGACCACGTGCCGTTTATCGAGGCGGGTCTGCCGGCGTTGAACCTGATCGATTTCGGGTTTCCCGAGTGGCATACCGCGGGCGATGTCCCGGCCGTATGCGATCCGGCGTCCCTGGCGCAGGTGGGCCGGCTCGTCGTCGCACTCGCGCTGGACCCTCTACCGGGATTCTGAACCGGCCGCGACGGTCCCGCATGGATGATCCAAGTCGACGGGAGGTCGGCGCGGAAGCCGATTCCTCGCATTTGCGCTTGCTCGCGCCGGCGTGATCGGCTATATTGCGGGCGAATTCGAGACCCGAATCCGGGTGGTTCCGGAAGTGGGCGCAAGTCCACTTCTTTTCGTGCTATCGGGAGTAGTCCGTTGTCGCCGGACAGTCTGGACAAGTACGCGCTGGCGGCGCGTATCCTGGATCAACTGACGCCGGAACTGGAGGCTGAGGGCTGGGATCTGCTCGATGTGCGGATCTACCAGGGTGGCGGCCGCTGGCAGGTGCGTCTGTATGTGGACCTGCTGGGCGCAGACCACATCGATCTGGACGGCTGCGCAGCCGCTTCGCGCACGGCGAGTCTGTTGCTGGAGGGGACCGACTGGTTCCCGGGGCCCTGGGTGCTCGAGGTGTCTTCGCCGGGCACGCGGCGTCCCCTGCGGCGAGTGGCGCATTTCCAGGCCGCCGTCGGGCGCAACATCGAGCTGCGCTGGCGACTGCCGACCGACG
>Ga0334890_1001931_pt1 | contig 25385 bp, 19 predicted proteins | sample GraSluR1_MG_3_FD_207220 | JGI IMG/M metagenome (GOLD analysis project Ga0334890, IMG submission 207220) | Sludge microbial communities from methane-producing bioreactor in Wageningen University, Netherlands - Granular Sludge_31_08-R1 | ecosystem: Engineered > Bioreactor > Anaerobic >... | reverse complement strand
CAAACGGCTCTGCAAGAAATCCGTTACGGGCCGAATCCTATGCGATAACCAAAATTAATGAGCATCACTTTTTATACCAGTACACATTTACTGAGCAGGATTATTTGAATATACCCAATTGACAAACGTAAAAAAAACGGTCATTCATTTTGCAGTCAGGTCAATCGAAACCGGGTTATTAGGCTGAAACCTGGCATCAGCATTTTCGCTCTCCCCGAAAAAAATGTATCTTTGCGTTTTTAAAAATTTTGTATGAAGATTATTCATGAAACGGGGAAATACGTGCTTCTGATGAAGCGGGTGCTGGTGGCGCCCGACCGTTGGCGGATGTTTTTCAGGCAGTTCCCTAAAGAACTGGAAAAGCTGGGTCTCAATTCCATGCCCATCGTCATTATTATCTCGGTGTTTATCGGAGCTATTATGACGATTCAAACCAAGTTGAATACCGAAAATCCGATGTTGCCGACCTACAGTACCGGTCTGGTAACCCGCGATACCTTGTTGCTGGAGTTTTCGTCGACCATCCTTTGTCTTATTCTGGCCGGTAAAATAGGGTCGAATATCGCTTCCGAAATAGGCACCATGCGCATTACCGAGCAAATCGATGCACTGGAAATTATGGGTGTCAACTCGGCTAATTACCTCATCCTGCCCAAGGTGGTTGCTTTCGTGGTGATGATGCCTTTTCTGGTGATTTTCAGTATGGCTATCGGTCTGGTGGGCGGTTATGCCGTGGGGATGTTTTCCGATATCATCAGCACGGCCGATTACCTGTTGGGCATTCAGTATGCCTTTATTCCGTACTATGTGTTTTACTCGCTCATTAAATCCCTGTTTTTTGCCTTTATTATTGCTTCGGTGGCTTCGTACTACGGCTATTATGCTTACGGCGGTGCGCTCGATGTGGGGAAGGCGAGTACCAACGCGGTGGTAAACAGCAGTATCCTCATCTTGTTTTTTAACATATTGATTACTAATATTATGCTTAATTAAAACAAGATGATCACGGTAAAAAATGTAGATAAGATTTTTGGAGATAATCATGTGTTGAAGAATGTGTCGGCCACCTTTGAAGCTGGCCGTACGAATATGATTATCGGAGCGAGCGGTTCGGGAAAAACGGTGCTGATGAAAAGCATCATCGGGCTTCACCGCATCGAACACGGCCGTATCGAGTACGACGGGCGCAACCTGCCCGATATGCGGATGAGCGAAATCCGCCGCCTGCGTCGCGAGGTGGGTATGCTGTTTCAGGGTTCGGCACTGTTCGATTCGCTGAGCGTACTCGAAAATGTGATGTATCCGCTCGAGATGTTTGCCGAAACAACGAAAGAGGAAATGAAGGAGCGCGCCGTTTCGTGCCTGCGGCGGGTGAATTTACCCGAGCATTCGTATAAACTGGCCCCGTCGGAGATCAGTGGCGGGATGCAGAAACGCGTGGCCATTGCCCGTGCTATCGCCCTTCAGCCCAAGTATTTGTTTTGCGACGAGCCCAACTCGGGCCTCGATCCCAAGACTTCGCTCATCATCGACCAGTTGATCAACGAAATCACCCGTGAGTTTAATATGACCACGATTATTAATTCGCACGATATGAACTCGGTGATGGAGATTGGCGAAAAAATTATTTTCATCAACAAAGGCGAAAAAGCCTGGGAGGGAACTAAAGAAGAAATTTTCCATGCAGATAATGAAGATCTGAACGATTTCGTGTTTGCATCGGAGTTGTATAAAAAAGTAAAAAAGGCGAATCAGTAGCGGGTGCATCGCGAATGCTGAAGGAGCTTCCAATTTTAAAGTTAATTGTATATGAAAATCATATCGTATAATGTAAACGGCATCCGGGCCGCTATGACAAAGGACCTCATCGGCTGGCTGAAGGAAGAAGATCCGGATGTGCTTTGCCTGCAGGAAACCAAGGCTCAGCCCGAACAGATTGATACTATGGCTTTTGCCGAGCTGGGCTATACTACTTTTCTGCATTCGGCCGAAAAGAAAGGGTATAGTGGCGTAGCCATCATCACCAAACTGACGCCCGACACTATCGTGGTAGGGATGAATAACCCGCGTTTCGATTCCGAAGGCCGCGTGATCCGTGCCGATTTCGGCGATGTTTCGGTAATTTCGGTGTATATTCCGTCGGGTTCGTCGGGCGACGAGCGCCAGGCGTTCAAGATGGAATTTCTCGAAGCTTTTCTGCCGTTTATCGACGAAGTACGTAAAACCCGTCCGAACCTGATCGTGTGTGGCGATTACAATATCTGTCATAAGCCCATCGATATCAATCATCCCGAGCGGCAGGTGGGCGTTTCGGGATTCCTGCCCGAAGAACGCGAATGGCTCGACCGTTACGAAGCTACGGGAATGATCGACAGTTTCCGTGTGTTCGACCAAAGTGCCGAAAAATACAGCTGGTGGAGCTTTCGGGGAGGCGCCCGTTACCGTAATGCCGGCTGGCGTATCGATTACCATTGGGTGAGCGAACCGCTGCGCCACCGGCTCGTCGATGCCCGCATCCTGGCCGAAGCTGTGCATTCCGATCATTGTCCGGTGACTGTTGAGTTATCTTAAAAAACATAAATATTGCACGTTCACGTTCTATCACAGCGTTTTTGTGGTTACTTTTGCATTTCAAAATCCAACTCAATGAGCTTCAACTGGTTTAAATTTAGCATCCTGATTGTCACTGTGGCGGTGATGAGTTCTTGTCTGTGGAACGACAACGAGACAGAATTGTCGTCGAATCCGTATTTTTATTCCTTGAAATTCGCGAAGAACGACAGTATACCGAATATTGAAACGGCGGTGTTTACGCTTGAAGTTGATACGACAATAAATGATCCGAGATTTAGTGATTCCATAATTGTGAATCTTGACTCGTTACCCTATCAGACCCGAATCGATAGCGTGTTTCCGACTTTCACATTTATGAGTACTTCCGGATCTTTTCTGATTATGCGTAATTCGGAGGGAACCGGATTCGATACCATTGCCCTTACCGGAAAGGATACCGTTGATTTTACACGGGTCGTTGCCGTGCGGAATATCGCCGAGAATAAAATTGCCGAACGTACGTATCAAGTGAAAGTGAATGTACACCAGGTGGAACCCGAATTGTTTCACTGGAACAGGCTGAATTCGTCGGTTTATACGCATGCAGGGGCCGTACAGCGGACTGTGTTGTTCAACAATCGTTTCTTTTTTTATGCCAGTTCGGGGCTCAATAATTATTTGTACACTTCGAGCAATGGAAGCAGCTGGACGCCGGTCGCCCTGCAGGGATTCCCGGCTGATGTGGTTGATTTACGCTCGCTTACCGAATTCAACAATGCCTTGTATTACCTGCACGAAAATGGCGATTTGTATTGGTCGACCAATGCTAGTACCTGGACGAAAGTTGCGGTGGATGCCGGCGGTGCTACGATTGTAAACCTCCTGTTTGCACTCGAAGGTAAATTGTGGGCAACAGTGAAACACAGTTCGACCGGGCAATATTACTTTGCTACTTCGGCCACCGGGGCGGCTTGGACCACCGGAGCGGCTTTACCTGCCAATTTCCCGGTAGGCGATTATGCTGCCCTTTCGTTTGCCTCGCGCACCAAAAAGCCAAAAGCTATCGTGCTGGGCGGATACTCGTCCGGTGGCACCTTGTTGCGTAATGCCTGGAGTGTGGAGCGTAATGTATACAACGAATACAAATGGGTCGATTTCAGTCTTGAAAACACGAGTCTGGTTTCGTTGGCGGGAGCATCGCTGGTGAATTACGACGATAAATTGTTGTTGTTCGGCGGTATGAATGCCAACGATGAAGTGATCGATCCGTTTTATATGGAGTCGATCGACGAAGGATTGAGTTGGAGAGCCGTCGATACTACTTACAATGTGATTTACGACGAGGAATACGATGCTTCGTATGCAGCCCGCAGTTATCAGTCGGTGGTGTATGAGCCCGTTTCGAAATCGCTGTACCTGTTCGGAGGGCGTACCTCGCAGGTATATACCGATGTGTGGCGCGGTAAGTTAAATCGCTTGTCGTTTATCCGTCAATAATGATCCATGAATTACTCCCGTACATCCCATCTTGCATTGTCGTTGCGTTTCCGTCGCTGGAGTCGTAAGGCATGGGCTGTGTTTGCCAGTGTAGGGCGTGAAGTCACTATCGGTACGCTTCGCGATGGCATTGCCGAACAGTCGATGGCTAAGGCACATGTGCCGGCCGGAGCTTGTGCGCACGAAGCTATTCAGCAGCTACAGGAAGAACAAGATGAACTGGAAGAAGTGCAGTTGCGGGTGGTAGAAGTACTTCCTTTAACTCTTGCCGTACCTGCCGGTGCGGCTTCGGCATTTTTTTTCTCAACAATATTCAACGGTTGGTACGGTTTTGGTCGTATCGACCGTTTTTTTTATCCCAATCATGACTAACAACTAACAATTAATAATCAACAATTACGAATTATGCGTATTAATTTCAAGAAAGCAGTAGCGCCCGTGATGGCCATCGCGATGAGTTGGTCGGCAGCGGCCGGCAACGAACCGGTATTGGGCAAGGATATGTACCGCCTGTCGGATACCACCGTTATTCGCCTGGCCGGGGTAGAAGTGAATGCCGGACGAAACCGGGTATTTTCACGGGCCGGCAGGGTAGTGGAAGAAGTAAAAGCCGATGAACTCCGTAAGATGCCGGTCGAAAGTACCGATGCCCTGTTGCGGTTGTTACCCGGTGTGGATATCCGTCAGCGCGGCACCGGCTCCACCCAGGCCGATATTTCCATCCGCGGCGGCTCCTTCGACCAGGTGCTGGTACTGGTCAACGGGATCAATGTGACCGACCCGCAAACCGGACATCATAACCTCAATCTGCCGGTCGACCTTAACGATCTGCAAAGCGTGGAAGTGCTCCAGGGAGCTGCCTCGCGCCGCTACGGGAGTCAGGCGTTCAGTGGTGCGCTCAATTTTATCACCGGGCCCGACGAAAAAAACAACCTGAAGGTGGCGCTTACCACCGGAGCCTTCGACACCCGTTCGCAACAGCTCAGCTTCAGTGCCGGGAAGAAAATACGTAACTATACTTCGTTAGGGCATTACAGCAGCGACGGGCACCGCATCAATACCGATTACGACATCAGCAATGTGTACAACCGTACGGTGTGGAAAACCAAACGATCGGGCACCTTCGACGCCCAGTTTTCACGTCAGTACAAATCCTTTGGAGCCAATGGTTTTTATGGGTTAGCTTACCCCAATCAATTTGAACACACCCGCACCCGCCTGTCGTCGCTCAACTGGGACAAGCAGTACGGACAACTTTACCTGCAGGGATCACTCTACCGGCGCAGGCATTACGACCGCTTCGAACTTTACCGCGATTTCCAGGGAGCCCCCGCAACTTACACGCAACACAATTACCACAAAACCACGGTCAACGGCGGAGAAATAAACGCCCGGCTCACCACCGCCATCGGGCAATTCACCGCCGGACTCGATGTGCGCAACGACCACATTTACAGTACCAAACTGGGCCGGCCCGTGGAGGGGAAATTACCCAAAAATACCGACGAACGCCGGCGCGATATCCGGTATGCCTACGAGGCCGAACGAGCCCTCACCAATGGTTATGCAGGCTACACCGGGTCGGTAGGCCCCGTGTTCGTATCGGCAGGATTATCGCTTTCGCACACCGGCGATTACGGGTTGAAGCACCATTACGGCGCCGATTTGAGTTACTTTTTCACCAACGAACTGTCGGCCTATGTTTCGGCCAATTCCTCGTCGCGCTTGCCCACTTTTACCGATTTGTACTATTCCGACCCTATTCGGAAATCGAACCCGGATCTGCGGCCCGAAACGGCACAAACCTACGAAGGAGGCGTAGCTTATGGCGAAAAAAACCTGGGAATAAAAGCCGGCTTTTTTACCCGCTTCGGGCAAAACATCATCGACTGGATCAAATATCCGACCGAAACCCTGTGGCAGAGCGAAAATCTTACCGCTATTACCACGCAGGGTATTTATATGAGTGCCGAATATCTTCCCGATGCAGGGCCTTTCACCCGTCTGTCGGTTTCGTATCAGTTAATGAATGCCGATAAAAAAGCCGACGGCTTCGACTCGAAGTACGCCCTCGATTACCTGAAGCATCAGCTGACGGGGAGAGTGCAACACAGCATTGTTAAAAACATAGGAGCCAGCTGGACCTTACTGATCAAGGACCGCGCCGGGGCCTATGCCGATTTTGCCACCGGAGCTCCAACCGAATACAAGCCCCATTGCCTCCTTTCGACGCGCGTGTCGTGGAGCCTTAAGCGCATTCAGATTTACGCCGACGCCAATAACCTGCTGAATGATAGCTATGTCGATTTCGGCGGACTGCCCATGCCCGGATTCCATCTGTTGGCCGGGGTGAAGTGGCAGTTGCGCAGGTAAATAGCGAGCAATGCCATAAGGACCCTTCCGGCGCTTTTGTAAGATTGAAATTTTTGCTGTACTTTTGGTCTGCCAATCAGAACAGATTCGAATGAATGCACTTAAAACCCTGTCCCTTCCACGGGAAAAAACAGCTGCCGATGAAGTAATCCGGCGCATCAAACAGATGATCGCGTCGGGCGAATTAAAACCCGGAGACCGGTTGCCAGCCGAACGCAAGCTGGCCGCCGACTTCGGGTTTGGTCGTGCACAAGTACGCGAAGCGCTGCATAAGCTGGAGTTTTACGGAATCATTAAAACCCTTCCCCAGAGCGGATCGGTAGTCAACCGGCTGGATATTACGGCGCTCGACGGACTCATATCGGACGTGGTCGACCTGCAGGAATACGATTTTTATTCGCTTGTCGAAACCCGGGTGTTGCTCGAAGCCCAGGCTATCCGGCTGTGTGCCGAACGGCGTACCGACGATGATATGAAAAAGATTATTTTTGCCCTGGAACAGTTTCAAAAATACTGGGATACTCCCGAGCGGGTAACCTACGATTTTGCATTTCACAGGGCCATCGCCGAGGCCTCGCACAACCCGGTTATCAAGGCCATGTTGCTCATCATTACACCCGATATTCTTACTATTTACAATCGTGAGCGGTTTTGTGCTCCCCGGAAAGAGCTCGTCGACGAGCACAGGCAAATGGTGGAATTAATCCGGAACGGACAATCGGTGGAGGCTGAAAAGCTTATGGTGCAGCATCTTAGTGATGTAGTGGAGTTCGCAAAACAGAAACTGACGGCCGGCTCGGCACCCCTGGAAAAATAAAATTACAGCTACGAAGCTTAGTTGTCAAAAAATTGCTTATTTTTGTCGAATTGTAATTAATACAATTCGACTTTTTGTTTTATTGGCATATGTTCGGAACTACCGGCTGTGCATTCGAATAAAAAGAGTTTAATCATAAATCAATTTAATAGTTAATATTGTATGGAATTATTAGATGCGTCGTTAGTCAATTGGTCGAGAGGACAGTTTGCCCTTACCGCCATGTATCACTGGATTTTTGTGCCGCTCACCCTCGGGTTGGGAGTTATCATGGCCATCATGGAGAGCTTGTACTACAAGACCGGTAAGGAAGAGTGGAAACAGGCCACGAAGTTCTGGATGGTTCTTTTTGGAATTAATTTCGCGATCGGGGTGGCTACCGGTATTATCATGGAGTTCCAGTTCGGTACCAACTGGTCGAACTACAGCTGGTTTGTAGGCGATATATTCGGAGCGCCGCTGGCTATCGAGGGTATGTTGGCCTTCTTTATGGAAGCTACTTTTATTTCGATCATGTTTTTCGGATGGAAGAAGGTAAGCAAAGGTTTTCACCTTACCGCCACCTGGCTTACGGTGATAGGAGCCACCTTGTCGGCTTTATGGATCCTGGTGGCCAATGCCTGGATGCAGTACCCTACGGGTATGGAATTTAATCCGGATACTACCCGCAACGAGATGGTCGATTTCTGGAGCATCTTACTTTCGCCGGTTGCAATCAATAAGTTCCTGCACACCGTATTCTCGGGATGGGTAATGGGCGCTCTGTTTGTTGTGGGAATCAGCGCCTGGTACCTGTTGCGCAAGCGCGATACCGATTTTGCCCTGAAAAGTATTAAAGTGGGTGCGATTTTCGGTTTTATTTCGTCTATCCTGATCATCTGGTCGGGCGACGGTTCGGCCTATCATGTAGCTCAGAAACAGCCGATGAAACTGGCTGTAATGGAGGGGCTGTACGAAGGAAAGGAAGGAGCCAATATAGTAGCCATGGGCGTACTCAATCCCGAAAAGCGGTACGATAACGACGAAGAAACATTTATCGTCAAAATGGATGTCCCGATCCCGAAATTGCTTTCGTTGCTGGGCTACCGCGATGCCGATGCGTTTGTGCCGGGGATTAAAGATATTATCGATGGGTATACACTTTCCGACGGTAAGGTGGTTCCGTCGTTTGCCGAACGGCAGGCAAGCGGAACGCTCGCCATCAATGCCCTGCGCGATTATAAATCGGCCAAGGAAGATGGAAACGATTCGCTCGCAGCGGTTAATCTGAAAGTGCTGCGCGATAACTACAGCAATTTCGGTTACGGATACCTCGAAAAACCCGAAGATCTGATTCCGAATGTGCCCCTTGTATTTTATTCGTTCCACATCATGGTGGCGCTCGGGATGCTGTTCCTGGTGATTTTCACCCTGGCCTGGTTCTTTATCTGGAAGAAAAATATCGAAAAACAAAAATGGTTCCTCTGGATTGCCCTGCTCACCATTCCATTGGGTTACCTGGCTACGCAGTTGGGGTGGGTAGTAGCCGAAGTAGGACGTCAGCCCTGGACCATTCAGGATATCCTACCCGTGCAGGCAGCTGTTTCGAGTGTTTCCACCGGATCGGTTCAGCTTACGTTCTTCCTGTTCGTGGCATTATTTACCGCCCTGCTCATTGCCGAACTTCGCATCATGTGGAAGCAAATCAAAAAAGGCCCTGCAAATCACTAATCACTAACCATTAATCACGAAATATTATGTTCACATACTCATTTTTTCAACACTACTGGTGGTTGATCATCTCTCTGCTGGGAGGTTTACTCGCGTTTTTGCTGTTTATCCAGGGAGGACAATCGATGTTATTCTCGCTGTCGAAAACCGAGGACGAGAAACGATTATTGGTTAATGTACTGGGTCGTAAATGGGAATTCACCTTTACCACCCTGGTAACGTTCGGCGGAGCATTCTTTGCATCCTTCCCCCTGTTTTATTCCACCAGTTTCGGAGGCGCCTACTGGGTGTGGATTATCATCTTGTTTGCCTTTATTATTCAGGCTGTTTCGTACGAGTTTCAGTCGAAACCGGGCAATATTTACGGCAAAACCACCTACCGGTCGATGTTGTTTATCAATGGTGTGCTGGGTTCGTTCCTGATTGGGGTTGCCGTTGCCACCTTTTTTACAGGGAGCGATTTTACAGTAGGCAAAGGAAATATCACCGACATTGCCTCGCCGGTAATCAGCCGCTGGGGTAGTGCTTGGCACGGACTGGAAGCACTGCTATGCCCCCGCAACTGGTTCCTGGGACTGGCCGTATTCTTCCTGGCCCGCACCAACGCCACGCTTTACTTTATCAACCGCATCAGCAACGAAGTCCTCGAAGCGCGTTCGTACAAATACCTGCTCTACAACGCGGTGCCTTTTGTCGTATTCTTCCTGGCCTTTGTGATCTCTATCTTCCTTTCCGAAGGATTTGCAGTAAACGCGTCGGGCGAAGTATACATGGAAAAATACAAGTATTTCACGAACCTCATCGACATGCCCTTGGTAGGCGTGTTGTTTCTCCTGGGGGTAGTTGTTGTGCTGGCCGGAATCATTGTGTCGCTCCTCGACAAAAAGTTTAAAAAAGGAATCTGGCTGACCGGTGTGGGTACCGTAGTTACCGTTACCATGTTGTTGCTGGTTGCAGGATACAACAATACCGCTTTCTACCCTTCGTCGACCGATCTCCAAAGTTCGCTCACCATCTATAATGCCTCGTCGAGCGAGTTTACCCTGCGCGCCATGACCTATGCCTCGGCGCTGGTTCCGGTGGTGCTTACCTATATTTTCATCGCCTGGCGAGCCATGGAAAAGAAAAAAACCGATCTGCAGGATATCAACGACGACAGTCACGCCTATTAAAGCCGGAAATATTGTTCACGAGGATGGTCGATCCGCCAACTTTTATTGCTGCCGGTTGTTGTATTATTTAGCTAAGAAACTGAGAGCTTGTCCTTTTACACATTTCTATGAAGAGATTTGAAAAGGCAGGCTCTTTTTTTTGAACCTGGGAACAGTTAATTTAATAAGATATGAAAACACGAATGCTCACCTTGCTTTTGCTGATGCTCACGTTGACGGGGTATCGGCTATGGGCCGACGACAATGCCGGTTCGGCCAACAGCCGGCACGAAAAACTGGTAGTTGTTCCTGAAGTAGTGTTCCCGGGCACGAATGTGGCGGTAGTGCTACAGTATATGTCGACCGACGGATGTCCCGATTACAACCTGGTGAAAGATTCGGTTGCCGGCAATAAAGTGTATGTAACCAAGGATCCGATTGCGGATAGTACGCGGTTTTGTACCCAGGTGATCAGCGCTTTCACTTCGAAACTGGATCTAGGGCCGCTGGCCGAAGGTACCGCTATCTATGTGGACGGAAAGTTGATCTGCACGATTAAGTTCGGCGAATGCCGGCCCAACCGTATCGGTCTGGTGGTAGAAGGTGGAAAAGGGTGCGAGGGTCGGTTGCTCGTACGGGATATCTCCAATCCGGCATCGTCGGTATTGTACCTCTACAGCCTTCCCGATACCGGGGAAGCGTCGAAACTGAAAGCCGGCGATAAAATTAAATATGTAGCGGTTCCACGCGATGCGGCCAACACCGATTCGTGCCGCGTGCAGGGTGTCGTGGGCTGTTTCGAGCTGATCGTTCCCGAACCGGCATTTGCACTTTCGGGTGTGGCGCTGGCGGGCGCCGACACGGTACAGTACGGTAGAGCCGTGCTTATCGGTAAATGGAAGCCGAAAGCCCTGGCGCAAACTGCCATAGTAAATGGGAAGTATGTTTTTGCGAATGTCCCGCAGGGTGAATATACCGTACAGGTGATACCCGATCGTCGGTTCTACCGCCGTTACCTGCCCACTTTCTATATCGATAAACTGCGCATCAGGGAAGCCGATTACATCGGTTTGAATCAGGATACCGATACCGTGAATGTACGGTTGGCCCAAATCAAGACGCGTACCGGAAAAGGTCGTGTGGAGGGGAAAATTACGTACGAAAACGAAAAACTGTGCGACACCGTTTATACCCAACGTCCGCAAAAAGCTCCCGCTGCCGGTGTTGCGTATGATGTGACGGTTCTGCTGCTCGATCGCAACAATCAGATTGTGGACTGGACACAAACCGACGACAATGGCCGTTTCGAATTTACCGGTATTGCAACGGAAGGATACCGGGTGGTGTGCGAAACTCCCACTTCGGAAGCAGAATCGACCGTCAGTTTAAATGCTGCAATTACTGTGGCTTCTGTCGACCTGGTTCTCCGTGCGCCGGCCGGTCCGACAGGTGTCGGCGAAGTAAAAACGGGACGGATGAGTGTTGCGCCTACCTTGGTTACCGACTTTGTAACCGTGAATCTGTCGGAAGCTGCCGAACTGGTGATTTACTCGCTGCAAGGGCAGCAGGTAATGAGACTCAGCATGGAAGCCGGAGAGCATCGGTTGTCCACCACCCATCTGCCGAAAGGGATGCATCTTATCGGCATTCCCGGCGAGGTGTATAAAATTGTAAAACGTTAATCGGGGGGCTATTCATGATAGCGAAGCGACTTCTCCGGCAGCATGTAAATGCCGGAGAAGTCGTTTCTGTTGTCGGGTCATGCAACATTTTTTACCTGCCGTACATCTGTGGGATGTTTTACTTACAGTTTAATTTTAAGTTATTATGAATATACGTATGAAAACCTTGAAACAAGTTTTGATGGTAACCCTGCTGGGAGGGGTGCTTACTGCGTGCAGCAGTTTTGAAGATGATGGTTATTCGCTCGACAAGTTCTGGGTCGATATTGCTACGGTCGCTAATCCGGATCAGAAAAATGTGTTTTTTCTGCAGCTCGACGATAGCACGCTGATGTGGACGGCTGCCTCGGCCATTCACAATTATAAACCGAAAGATGGTCAGAGGGTAATTGCCAATTACACGCTTCTTGCCGATAAACGGCCAACAGGCATGTACGATTACGACATACGGTTGAACGATGTGTATGAAGTGCTCACCAAGCCCATCTTCAATATTACACCGGCTACGCAGGACAGTATAGGTAACGACTCGGTCGAAATTACCGACAGCTGGATCGGCAGTAAGTACCTCAACATCGAGTTCGCGTATTATGGATACGATAAAATGCACTACATCAACCTGGTGAGAGATCAGTCGAAAACCTATTCCGACGGTAAGGTGCACCTGGAATTCCGCCACAATTCGCGGGGCGATGCCGAAAGGTACCGCCGCTACGGGATCGTGTCGTTTGACATCAGTTCGCTCATCGATCCTGCACGCGAGTCGGTGCCTCTGGTAATTCATGTAAACAAACCCCATCAGGCTGCCGAACAACTGATCGAACTCACGTTCCGTTACAAAAATCAGCAGGCCGCTGCTGCGCGATCGGTTACCGACGAAAAAATGCATAACTATCAATTGTCCGAATTCAATTAAGCGGATCGATGGGGTGAAATTCAGAAATCGCTGCCCTTGATGCCGAAAAAATACCGGAAATTGCGGTGAATTATAGAAAAATTTCCTTACTTTTGTAACATTTGTTACACTTGAGGCGAAAATGCCTGTCAGTTGACAAAACCGACAGGCGTTTTCTATATCACAACATGCGATTGTTTGTATGAAGAAATATTGTTTAATGCTGATGCTGGTGTCGTTCCTGCTGCACACAGCAACTGCGCTCCCTACGGGTGCGACCTCCAACTCCGCGCTCGATCCGATCGATAAAACGGTGCACGATGAAGTGAATTTACGCGAAGTGGAAATAAACGCATCCCGTACTCAGACACGATTAAAGGATATGCCCGCTTCGGTGACCGTGGTGGCTGCCAATGCGCTCGAAAAAAATGAAATAGCGACACTCAACAATGTAAGCGCGTTGATTCCTAATCTTTTTATGCCCGACTACGGAACTAAACTTACTTCGCCCATTTATATCCGGGGGATAGGTTCGCGTATTAATTCGCCTTCGGTGGGCATGTATGTCGATAATGTGCCTTATTTCGAAAAATCGTCGTTCGATTTCGATTTTTTTGATGTGCAGAAAATTGAGGTGTTACGCGGACCGCAGGGGACTTTGTTTGGCCGTAACAGTATGGGAGGGGTGATTACGGTCACTTCCCGCTCACCGTTCGATGTACAGGGTACGCATGTGCAACTGAGCGGAGGAACCTACGGGATGTATAAGGTGAACGTAGGGCATTACAATACCCTCAGCGATAAAGTGGGATATAGTATTTCGGCAAATTACCTGAGCCAAGATGGTTTTCACACCAATGTCACCCGGGGCGAACAAGCCGATTCGTTACGTTCGCTGGGGCTTCGTTTCAAACTCAATTTCAGGTTTTCCGACCAGTGGAAGCTCGATCTGACCAGCTCGTTCGAGAAAAGCGACCAGAGCGGCTACCCCTATGCTCCCTTCAATAAAACCGAAGGAACGATAGGCGATATTGAATACGACGAAAAAAGCGGATACGAACGATTTTTATTTTCCAATGCGGCACATTTGAAATACTCGGCACCTGGCTGGTCGATGACCAATACCCTTTCGTACCAGCTGCTCGACGACGATCAGCAAATCGACCAGGATTTTGGAAAGGCAACGGTATATTTTGCCGGACAGCTTCAGAAACAACACAATATTGCCAACGAACTCATTTTTCAATCGCAGGGAGAGCAACGTTACACCTGGCTCACGGGTTTGTTCCTGTTCGGGCAATCGGGTAAAAATACCGTGGCGGTCGACGACTACAACAATAAACTCTGGTACCGGAAAGACTACCTGCCCCAGACGCAGGGAGCCGCTGTGTTTCATCAGTCGAGCTATCAATTGCTCCCTAAGCTTACCCTCACCGGCGGCATCCGTTTCGATTACGAACGCACCAGCATGGGTTACCAGTACCAGGGAACCCGCGCCGGTTCCCATCTTGTGCCGGTCGACACGGTGTATCCGTCGTTGAGCGATCAGGTAATCCTACCTAAAATTGCACTTTCGTACGAGCTCACTCCCGATATTCATGCCTATGCTTCGTACTCGTCGGGATACAAACCCGGAGGATTCAACAGTACGTTCGAATTGCCCGAGCACCTGATGTTCAAAAAAGAACAAAGTTACAACTACGAAGTAGGAGTAAAAACCGCTTTCCTTTCCTACTTGTTTGCCGATGTGTCGCTGTTTTATACCGACCTCGTCAATCAGCAAATATACCGCACCGTGCCCAGCGGCCGGGGTTCGTACCTCGATAATTCGGGCTTGTCGAACAATAAAGGATTTGAAGTAATGCTCCAGAACAGTGCCTTTCATGGTTTCGAAGCTGCGGTTGCCTATGGATACACCCATTCCGAAATACTGGAATATGTACAGAGCGCTACCCTGAATTACAACAATAAGTTTACTCCCTATATTCCCCGGCATACGCTTTCGGTACAAGCTACTCAGACTTTCCGGCTCGAAAATGCCCGTTGGCTCGATAGAATTCGCGTGAACGCGGTATATAACCAGACCGGCGAATTGTACTGGAACCTGTCCAATACCCTGAAAGAAGAAACCTACGGCCTGCTGAATGCAAAAGTGAGCTTTACAAAAGGCGATCTTCAACTCGATGTGTGGGGAAAAAATGTATTGAACACGCGCTACCGTGCCTTTATCTTCGAATCGGGTCCTTCGGCTTTTGCACAGGCCGGACGGCCGATGCAGCTGGGGGCTAATATCTCGTATAAATGGTAAGCTCTAAGTGGAAATTTCCGACGCTGTTCAGTTTGTATATTGCACAGTCGATACCGATGAGTTTTTTCTCGACGGTGGTACCGGTTATTATGCGTCAGGAACAATATTCGCTCGAATCGATCGGACTGCTGCAATTAATAAAGCTACCCTGGATATTCAAGTTTTTGTGGGCTCCGCTGGTGGATAATACGGCCACCGGCCGGCGCCAGGTGCGGCGATGGATCATCTTGTCGGAGTTGTTCTATGCGGTGGTGATCCTCACCATCAGCCTGTTCAGTCTCAAAACCGATTTCACCCTCATCATCGTCCTGATGCTGCTGGCGTTCATCGCTTCGGCCACACAGGACATTGCCACCGATATTTTTGCCATCCGGGTGCTGAGTGCCTCCGAAAAGGCCATCGGTAATGGTATTCAGTCGTCGGGCAGTTTTATCGGCAGTTTGTTTGGCACCGGAGTATTGTTGCTGGCTTATCATTACCTGGGTTGGCAATGGCTGTTATGGATCCTGGCTTGTTTCGTAGTGTTTGCCATCGTTCCTTTGTTTGTATATAAACCCGATATCTCGTTGCCGGCCGCACAAAAAGTGCGGGTGAAGCCCTGGGATATCTTCCGGTTTTTTGCTGTTAAAAGCAACCTGAAACGTCTTCCGTTGTTGATGTTGTACTATTCGGGGCTCATCGGTATTCTGGCCATGCTCAAACCGTATATGGTCGATCTGGGCTATTCGGTGAAAGATATCGGTTTTATGTCGGGCATTGTGGGTACTTCCACGGCAGCACTCATGTCGTTCGGAGGCGGATTTATTATCCGGAAAATAGGACGTACCGTAGCGCTGTATTCCTTCGCCCTTATCAATGTGCTCACGGGGCTCTATTTTTACGTGATGACGATGTCGGTACCCTCGGTTACCGCACTTTATATTGGAATTATCCTTTTATGGGCTTCTTATGGCCTGTCGTCGGTAATTATTTACACCACCTCCATGGATGCCGTGCGCGAGCACTCGGCAGGCACCGACTTTACCGTACAGATTGTGATTACACACCTGAGTTCGATGCTTATTGCCGTTTTCAGCGGTAAACTGGGCGATCTCATCGGATATCACCAGTTGTTCGGAGTGGAGGCACTGATGTCGGCACTTTCGATCTTGATTTTATTTTTTGCTTACCCCATTCGTTTCAACACATGGAAATCTCCCAGGAATTAATTCATAAATACAATATCGCGGTTCCCCGTTACACCAGTTATCCGCCTGCCAATCATTTTCAGGACAATTTTGAAGTCGCTGAAGCAGTAAGGCTTATCGGGGAATCGAACCAGGGTTCGCCCTCCAACATCGCTGTCTATATCCACATTCCGTTTTGTACGAAAATTTGTTTTTACTGCGGATGCAATACCACCCTCATGAAACAGGAAGCAACGGTGGCAGCCTATATTGAATCGGTGAAACAGGAAATAAGGATGGTGGCCGCACGCCTCGACCGCAAGCGCAAGGTGTCGCAGATTCATTACGGGGGCGGTACGCCCAACAGCATCGATGTGCGATATCTCGAAGAGCTCAATCAACTCATTTTCGACCTGTTCGAGTTTATTCCCCAGCCCGAGATCGCCATCGAATGTCATCCGGCCCACCTCAGCGAACTTTACCTGCAACGCCTGCTGAATGCGCGTTTCAACCGCTTCAGCATAGGAGTTCAGGATTTCAATACCGAAGTACTCGATACCGTCAACCGGGCGCAGGCGGCCATGCCGGTTGCCGATATCGTCCGGTTTCTGAAGGAAGCCAACCCGTCGATTTCGGTCAACCTCGACTTTATTTATGGTCTGCCGGGTCAGAATGTAGCCGGTTTTACCGAAACAATGACCAAAGCCATTGCTATTCGTCCCGACCGGTTGGTTACTTTTTCGTATGCCCACGTTCCCTGGCTGAAAAAGCACCAGCAGGTGCTTGAAAAGCGCGGATTACCTGGGTCCGAAGAAAAAATGGATCTGTTTATGGCTTCGCGCCGATTGCTTGTGGAGGCCGGATACGAACCCATCGGGCTCGACCATTACGTGTTGCCGGGCGACGAATTGAATGTGGCCCTGCAAAACCACCAGCTTCACCGCAACTTTCAGGGCTATTGTACCCGCCGGACCACCGGCCAGGTATATGCCTTTGGCGTATCGTCGATCTCGCAACTCGAACGAGGCTATCTTCAGAATGTAAAAGATATTTCGGTGTACATGCAATCGGTGGCCAACGGACAGCTTCCGGTGGAGAAAGGATTGGCTCTTACCGCCGATCAATTGATTATCCGGGCGGTGATCGAACAGCTGATGTGTAATAAAAAACTCGATATTCCATCATTTTGCGAATGTTATGGGATGGATAACGAAGCGTTTGTGAGCATTACCGGCTTCGAGGAGTCCCGTCTCGACGAAATGATTGCCGACGGACTGATTCATTTCCGGGGTGGAATATTAGAAATTACCGGCTCCGGTTCGTTTTTTATTCGTAATATTGCCTGCGTTTTCGATCCGGCTTATCTGGCAAAGACGAGGAAGTATTCGCAGTCGGTTTAATACCTGTTTTTTATGAACAACGAAACGTACGATACCATCATTCTTGGTGCAGGGCTTACCGGCCTCACCATTGCCCATTACCTTCGCAAGTCGGGTCGCCGGGTGCTGGTGCTCGAAAAAGGCGAGCGGCCGGGCGGAGTCATTCAGACCTGTTCCGAAAATGGATTTGTTTTCGAAGCCGGACCCAATACGGGAGTCATTTCGTCGGTTGAACTGGTACGGTTGATGGACGAATTGGGCTTGCAGTTCGAAGTGCCGCACCAATTTGCCAATGCCCGCTGGATCTGGAAAAAACGCCGCTGGGAACCGCTTCCTTCGGGACTGTTGTCGGCCATCCGGACTCCTTTATTCACGTTGACGGATAAATTCAGGATTCTGCTGGAGCCTTTCAGAGCGAAAGGTACCAACCCCGACGAAACCCTGGCCCAGCTGGTGGTTCGCCGTATGGGACGCAGTTTTCTTAATTATGCTGTCGATCCGTTTATTTCGGGCATTTACGCCGGCGATCCGGCACAATTGGTTACCCGTTATGCCATGCCGAAATTATACGCCCTGGAGCAGAATTACGGTAGTTTTATCAAAGGTTCCATCGCCAAAGCCCGTCGGCCCAAGCCGGCCGAAGAAAAAAGGGTAACCCGGCAGGTTTTTTCGGTCGAAGGGGGACTGTCGCGACTCACCGGCGCCCTGGTAGCTTCGGTGGGAGCGGAGAATATACGTTGCAATTGCGGTAAGGTGCAGGTGGAAGAAGTGGAAACGGGACGATACCGCATTCATCTTTCTGAATCAGATTCCCGGCAAACAGCCCGGCCCGACGATTCGGCAGGTACTGCCGGTTACGCATTGCTGACCCGCACCCTTGTCACAACCTTTGGAGGCCCTTCACTGCTCGATACCTTGCCTTTTATAAAGGAGGTTGAAAAAGAAAATTTAGGTGCGTTGCGCTATGCAAAAGTGGTGCAGGTGGCTGCAGGCTACAGTAAGTGGGACGGAGTGCCTGTACGGGCATTCGGCGGACTGGTGCCCACCTGCGAACGAAAAGATATTCTGGGAATTTTGTTTCCTTCGGCCCTGTTTGCCCACCGGGCGCCCGGCGATGGTGCTTTGATGTCGGTGTTCATGGGCGGAATTAAGCGGCCCGATATTTTTGAGCTCAGCGATGAACAACTGAAGGCTGTAGCTGTTCAACATATCCGGGAGATGATGCAGGCCAGGCGCGATCCTGATTTGCTCAGAGTATACCGTTATCCTCAGGCCATACCGCAGTACGATGCAACGAGCAGCCGGCGGTTGAAGACCATTACCGATCTTCAGTTCCGGTATCCGGGGCTGCTGCTGGCGGGAAATATACGCGATGGCATCGGTATGTCCGACCGGGTGAAACAGGGTGCAGCCGTGGCACGGCAGATCGGCGAATACCTGGAGGTAACCGTTTGAGCGGCCGTTCCGTATCTCCCCTCCCGATAAAACGGATGTAATCAACCATTATTGAACGCATGACCAAGGCTGTTATAATCGTGAATTTAGGTACGCCCGACGCACCCCGTCCGGGTGCTGTGCGGCGTTATCTGACGCAGTTTCTCAACGATCCTTACGTGATCGATATTCCTCAACCCTGGCGATTTCTGTTGGTGAATTGCATCATTATACCTTTCAGGCTAAAAAAATCGACCCGTTTATACCGGCGCTTGTGGACTACCGGCGGATCGCCCATTTTGCAGCATTTATACCGATTGCGCGGGAAGCTCGAACAGCATTTACCGTACCAACGGGTGTACGCGGCCATGCGGTATTGCAATCCGTCGCTCCACACTGTGCTCCGGCAACTCCACGACGATGGGGTAACCCATCTCACGGTACTCCCGTTATATCCGCAATTTGCCGAATCGACCACCGAAACTATTTTCGAGGTGGTACGCCAGAGCCGGCAAGATCTCACAGGGCTTCAGGAAGTAAGGTTTATAAGGCAGTTCTACAACCATCCGGCCTTTCTCGACTCCTTCGAGCAGCGTATCGCCGCGTATGATCCTTCGGCTTTCGATCATGTGATTTTCACCTATCACAGCCTGCCCGAAAGGCATCTCGATCGCATCCACCCGGGCACTTCGTGTAAGAGCTGCCCGTGCGAACATGCGATGCCCGACTTCGGCAGCGAGTGTTACAAAGCAACAGCTTACGAAACCGCCCGGGTGCTGGCTGTCCGCCTGGGCCTGCCGCCTGCCGGTTACAGCGTGGCTTTTCAATCGCGCTTTGCAAAAAAATGGGTAGGCCCGTTTACCGAGGATAGAATAAGGGAACTGGCCCGTTCGGGTGTGCGGCGCGTGTTGGTCGTGGCGCCGTCGTTTGTTGCCGATTGCCTGGAGACCATCGTAGAAATAGGCCTCGATTACCGCGATTTATTCAAAAAAGAAGGAGGAGAAGAGCTGGTGATGGTCGAAAGTTTGAATTCAGAAGACTTTTGGGCCGAAAATCTGGCAAAAAAGTTATTATCTTCGTAAAAAAGCTTAATTTTACACCTTCGATACCACCGTACGACAATTAATAACTTCAAATACAGAACAATATGAAAAGAACGCTATTCTTTTTACTCGCAGCCATTTTTCTTACGGCATGTTCGAGTGTGATGATTACCGGCCGGAAGCAACTGCTGTTGGTTTCCGACGCCGAATTACTTACCATGAGTTTACAGAGTTACCAGCAATTTATCGATTCGGTTCCCCCCTCAAAGGACCTGAAAAGTAAAGCCTTGGTAAAATCGGTAGGTGTGAAGATTGCTACTGCCGTTGAAGAGTACATGAAAGCCAACGGGCTGGAAGCCGAACTGGCCAATTTTCAGTGGGAGTTCAGTTTAGTGAAAGATACTACGGTAAACGCTTTTTGCATGCCGGGTGGTAAGGTGGTTTTTTTCGACGGCATTTTGCCGGTAACCAAAACCGAAGCAGGCATTGCCGTGGTCATGGGGCATGAAATTGCCCATGCGGTGGCGAAGCACAGCAACGAGCGCCTGAGCCAGCAAATGCTGGTGCAATACGGTGCCGCGATTACCGATGTACTGGTATCGAACAAGTCGGAAGTCACCCGCATGGGAATCAATACCCTGTATGGCATCGGAGCACAGGTAGGAGTATTGTTGCCTTACTCGCGCAAGCAGGAATACGAAGCCGACCGCCTGGGGATGATTCTGATGGCTATGGCAGGTTACGATCCTGCCGAAGCCTTGTCGTTCTGGGAGCGCATGACCGCCAACGGCAGTGGTTCGGTAGCCGAGTTTATGAGCACCCACCCGTCCGACCAGAAACGGATCGCGAATATCCAGAAAGTAATGCCCGAAGCACAGGGATTTCTGAAGAAATAAACCATTGCCACTCCTACGGCACTCTTTTATGACTTCCAGGGTCGGCCCTGATATTGAATTGTAAAAGAGTGCCGTAGCGGGTTTTAATAAGATCGGTATCCTAGCTGTCGATTCGTAACAATTCTCCTTTTCGATTGAATTCCAGTTCCAGTCCGTTATCCAGTTTGAGTTGCTGATTCCGGCTATCCTTTTCCCAGGCAATGATGTAATTAGCGGGATAATTGGCCGCAACAAATTCTGCTATTTCAGAAGGCAGCACACTGCCGGGCAATTGGCCGGTACTTTCAATACTGATCACCTTTTTGTTTTTGTTGAATTCGACAACGATCCCGTCTTTTAATGTGATGTCGTAGATCAGTTTCAGTCCATCCACTCCTTTAACCACTTGTAACAGCGGATTGGCCGGAAAATGATCGTTCAGGTAGCCGGCAATTTCGGCCGGAACTTTCTGTTCGGTCACAATGACTTCAGCTTCGCAACTCATCAGAAACAAGGACAGTAAAGCCGTAAAAAAATATTTTCTCATATCATTTCTTGTTTTTATTTTCTCCCTACTCTCTTCCGGATTTTCAGGTTTCTCCGATGGTGTAGCACAAAGGTAGAATCTGAAATCGGAGAAAATCTGGAGGCTATAAGAGGAATGGAGAAAAAGATTCGGTTGTGACTTCCAATCAAGTTGAATATAACGGATAAATACAATTGTTTTCAGGGAGTTGTTTCCATAACCACGTCGAAAACCCTTAATGGGTGCGACAGGAAAAAAGTAAAATGGTTGATATTTCAATTCCTTCTGGTTCAATTAAAAGAACTTAAAGCGTATAGCTCACATAGGATTTATACAATTTCAATTCCTTCTGGTTCAATTAAAAGTTTGTTCGGTTGATGCAAAGTACAATTCAGCTCAGGAATTTCAATTCCTTCTGGTTCAATTAAAAGATTGGCACTTGAAACACTCCTGAGTCGAATGTTGCATTTCAATTCCTTCTGGTTCAATTAAAAGACCTAGAAGCAAATGCTGTATGCCACATACATTTATTTCAATTCCTTCTGGTTCAATTAAAAGAACCATTTCTTATTTGCCTGCCATTGGGTGTTGTTGGATTTCAATTCCTTCTGGTTCAATTAAAAGATTATCAAGGCGTGCAATTAATCGTATTGTTAAGTTATTTCAATTCCTTCTGGTTCAATTAAAAGTTGACATCGCCGGACTAATCGAAAAAGGCGAGGCTATATTTCAATTCCTTCTGGTTCAATTAAAAGATCATGTTACCATACATTTTAATCGGCGTAATCATACATTTCAATTCCTTCTGGTTCAATTAAAAGGGAGATGCGACAAAAAAAGAGCTTGACCTTGCGCGATTTCAATTCCTTCTGGTTCAATTAAAAGTCGCGTTTCCCTTCCCGGCACTTCCTCCGCCGCCATTTCAATTCCTTCTGGTTCAATTAAAAGAACCTCCTTCCCTTTTTTTAGATTGTTAATTTCTGCTATTTCAATTCCTTCTGGTTCAATTAAAAGCTCCTTCCCTTTTTTTAAGTTATTGATTTCTAGTATTTCAATTCCTTCTGGTTCAATTAAAAGTCGATCACCGTTTGTAATATGTTTTGTTTCATAAATTTCAATTCCTTCTGGTTCAATTAAAAGTTTATAATCAGCGTAATTTATTACATCATCGTGTATTTCAATTCCTTCTGGTTCAATTAAAAGTCAACTCCAACGATTTGCGACGAGCAGCCCGAATATTTCAATTCCTTCTGGTTCAATTAAAAGGAGCTGTTCGAGGCCTTCGGTGAAGCGTACAACGGATTTCAATTCCTTCTGGTTCAATTAAAAGAGCAATTCTGAGATTGCTGAGGAGGACCTAACGGAATTTCAATTCCTTCTGGTTCAATTAAAAGAAACGTGGCAGTGGAAAGAAGAGATCGCAGCAGGATTTCAATTCCTTCTGGTTCAATTAAAAGCGTTCTGCTGCGTTGGATGCGCGGGCTTCTACAAGATTTCAATTCCTTCTGGTTCAATTAAAAGACGAAATTAATAACGAACTAAAAAATGTAAACAAATTTCAATTCCTTCTGGTTCAATTAAAAGTGATGGTGCTTGCAAAACTTAATTATGCAAAGAAATTTCAATTCCTTCTGGTTCAATTAAAAGTGAAGACAAATCAGAATCTTATTCGAAAGATGGGATTTCAATTCCTTCTGGTTCAATTAAAAGTCGAACTACGAGTTTATTAGGGATTACTTCGTTTTATTTCAATTCCTTCTGGTTCAATTAAAAGAGGTGACAGTATCGAATTAAAAACAGTTAAAGCTGTATTTCAATTCCTTCTGGTTCAATTAAAAGAATTGAGCATAATGGAGAAAAGTTTGTGCCAATAGAATTTCAATTCCTTCTGGTTCAATTAAAAGTCTTAACACCTCATTGAAGTATTCATCATTTTTATAAATTTCAATTCCTTCTGGTTCAATTAAAAGACTGACAGCAGTCCGGTATTTACGTAATTTATCTAAATTTCAATTCCTTCTGGTTCAATTAAAAGTGTTCGCCTGGCATACCGTAAAAATCTTATAAATGAATTTCAATTCCTTCTGGTTCAATTAAAAGGTCATGCCAATTGAGATAAGCCAATCAATAATGCGATTTCAATTCCTTCTGGTTCAATTAAAAGTCGTCGTCCGGCTTGCGGACATCAATCTGATAGAGTATTTCAATTCCTTCTGGTTCAATTAAAAGCTGCATGTCTTCCGCTTCGTCTTTAAGCTTCACATATTTCAATTCCTTCTGGTTCAATTAAAAGATGCTCGTGAGTTTTTTAGCAAAAAATTCACCGTATTTCAATTCCTTCTGGTTCAATTAAAAGTGCTGGAATTCGCCGCGAACACTCACCAACTGCCGGCATTTCAATTCCTTCTGGTTCAATTAAAAGGATACAGCGTCATGTTAACCGGCGATCCTGAATTCATTTCAATTCCTTCTGGTTCAATTAAAAGTGTATACGAAGGCTACGAAGGTGAATCAATTGAAAATTTCAATTCCTTCTGGTTCAATTAAAAGTACAAGGAATGGGGCTACAAAATGCTAAACTAGGTGCATTTCAATTCCTTCTGGTTCAATTAAAAGGTGAGACCTGAGTATAATATTAGAACGGATAGGTTATTTCAATTCCTTCTGGTTCAATTAAAAGGTCATGTAGTTTAGCCATGCAGGCTGTTTACCTGCATTTCAATTCCTTCTGGTTCAATTAAAAGCACGTATGCCAAGGTATGCAAGTAGTGCAGATTGGTATTTCAATTCCTTCTGGTTCAATTAAAAGACAACAGGCGAAGTCAACGACATATTCGGAGACTAATTTCAATTCCTTCTGGTTCAATTAAAAGTTAAACGATGTCCCGTTTTTCTTTGTTAATATGATATTTCAATTCCTTCTGGTTCAATTAAAAGACATGAAACGGTTTACTCCGGAGGAACTTTTTCGGAATTTCAATTCCTTCTGGTTCAATTAAAAGAGATACCGCAATACGGTTTAGCATGTTGTAAACCTTCATTTCAATTCCTTCTGGTTCAATTAAAAGAGTCCTGGAATCGGAAGTAATTACTTAAATAGACCATTTCAATTCCTTCTGGTTCAATTAAAAGGAGTACTGGTTAAACCAATAACCAATACCCTATTATTTCAATTCCTTCTGGTTCAATTAAAAGGATTTGAAAGCCGAGGCAACCTCGGTATCGTTCTGGGATTTCAATTCCTTCTGGTTCAATTAAAAGGGTTATGCAAGCTCATCAATTCTCGACGAGCTCGTATTTCAATTCCTTCTGGTTCAATTAAAAGACATTATTTGTTTCCATTTTACTTTCCGACTCCACGCTATTTCAATTCCTTCTGGTTCAATTAAAAGACATCGTGAGCAAAGAAGCCTTCGAATTAGCCGGATTTCAATTCCTTCTGGTTCAATTAAAAGCACCCTTCATGAAGTAGCTGTTATTCTTTACTTCAATTTCAATTCCTTCTGGTTCAATTAAAAGAACCGTTTGGAATTGTTTATATTAGAATAGATGATGTATTTCAATTCCTTCTGGTTCAATTAAAAGTCGTCTTTCTTCATTTTATCAAAATTTTGATGTTAGATTTCAATTCCTTCTGGTTCAATTAAAAGTATTGGTAATCAAGTATCCGAAAAACTTTATCATATTTCAATTCCTTCTGGTTCAATTAAAAGACTGTATCGAAAAACAGCTGGGTGAAATTAGATATATTTCAATTCCTTCTGGTTCAATTAAAAGACTAAAGAAGTTGAAATGGACATGGAACAGCTGCTTCTATTTCAATTCCTTCTGGTTCAATTAAAAGGTATTGGTAATCCAGTATCCGAAAAACTTTATTATATTTCAATTCCTTCTGGTTCAATTAAAAGTTTCGTACTTTACTAATGATCAAAGCGATCCCGTATTTCAATTCCTTCTGGTTCAATTAAAAGCCGTA
>Ga0334890_1001930_pt1 | contig 25395 bp, 24 predicted proteins | sample GraSluR1_MG_3_FD_207220 | JGI IMG/M metagenome (GOLD analysis project Ga0334890, IMG submission 207220) | Sludge microbial communities from methane-producing bioreactor in Wageningen University, Netherlands - Granular Sludge_31_08-R1 | ecosystem: Engineered > Bioreactor > Anaerobic >... | reverse complement strand
GATCGCGAGGCAGAAAAGGCAGAAAACCTAATTCAACAAGACTTTACTGCCGAAAAACCGAACGAAAAATGGTTAACTGAATATTCCGTCGAAAATATCCACCCTGTCCGGACCGACGTTCCATGCGGTCCGGACAAAGGTTCCATCGATTCCGGTATGGGATCATAAGGTACAATGAGCTGAAAGCTCTTAGAAACAAATGAGCGTTAGCTCTTGTTGGAGTTTTTGAAACTATAGTATTCTCTCATGGAACGATCATGTTCTTTGTCAATGTAGAGAATTTCAATGATATGAGAATTGTAAATGATACGGTCGAGAATAGCCTCTGCAATTGGAGCTTCAGGGAACTTCGTATGCCAACCTTGCGTGTTGAACTGAGAACAGAAAATCGTAGATGATTTTTTTGTTCTTGCATGAATGATTTCTAGAAGGTCTCTTGCTTCTGTTTCCTTTAAGGATATTAGAAGCCACTCGTCAATGATGAGTAGTTGGTATTTTTTGTACTGCTTCAGAAGCTTAGTAAAGGTACCGTCGCCTTTGGCCATTGCCATTTCAATAAGTAACTCTGGTAAGCGAATGTATTTAACCTTGTAATCTCTTTTACAAGCTTCCATACCAAAAGCACACGCCAAATAGGACTTTCCTGAACCGGTTGAGCCAAGAATAATAATATTTCGGCATTCGGTGATGTAATTGCACTGTGCTAAGCTTTCTATGTCATTGCGATCCAACTTTCTTCCAGCGGTATAATTTACATCATGGATCGAGGCTTGTGGTTGGTCGAAGTTGGCTAGGTGAATGAGTCTACTTTTTCGGTTGTTGCGTCGGCTAGAAAATTCTGTATCCACTAAGAAACCCAACCGATCCTCAAAAGGAATCTCGTTCATTTTAGGATCTTCGCATTGGACGAGGAACGCTTCTGCCATTTTTGGTAACCGCATTTCTCTCAGTTTGTCAATGGTCGCTTGTCTACTCATGCTCTTTTCCTCCTTTGTAGTAACTTGCACCGCGAGAATAACCATACTGATTACTCTCTGAACTTGGTGCTTTTTCTACATTGGAATCGAGTGCTAGCTTATCCTGACCTGTCACGAGGATATTCTTAATGCTTTTGTAACTTGGATTAGGAGTGTAGCATAATGCACGGCGACAAGCGCTTTCTAATCTTTCAATAGAATACTTATCTGCAAACTTCAGTAACCCCATGCAACTCCGGTAGCCTTGCTGCTCAATTTTGTAGGAGGCGAGAATCGATTTCACGGTGGTTTCAGTATGCGGTCCAATCTTTTTAGCCCACTCTGTGAAACGGTTAGCATCCCATTGCAGATAACTTTGGTGATCCTCCGGCATATGTGCCGGTGTCGTGCTGTATTGACCCGAATGTCCGTAAAGTCTTGCGTGAGAACAAAGACGCAGGTTTTCGTAAAAGATTTCTATGGTATGCTTCGTGATTTTAACTTCTACCGTTTGACGAATGTATTCATGAGGAACAGAGTATTGCATCTTGTCGTGAGAAATGTGATAATTGAACGGCACAATGGCTTCTTTCCATTGGGCAAGTTCATATGGGGTAGACGGCAAGGGTGCGAGGAAGGGCTTTTCTTCATGCAAGAACACCTGTAACCGGCTACCCTCCCTTTTTTGAAAGGGACGGCTGTTAATTTCTTTCAGCCGGAAGCGTAGCTCCTGATTCAGATCTTGCAAAGTGAAAAACTTCTTATTTCGCACTGCAGCAGTAATCCAGCGAGTAGCCAATCCCACTGCACCTTCTGCATTTGGTTTGTCTTTGGGAGCAGAAATTCTCGCAGGCAGGATTGCTGTATTATAATGCTCTGCTAACTCCTGGTAGGTTTTGTTTAGTTTGGTTGAATATTTATCTGCTTGAATAACGCCGGTCTTGAGATTATCACACACCAATATCCTCGTTACCCCCTGAAAGTGTTGAAACATATTCACATGAGCGCTAATCCAATTCTCCTGTCCCATATTTAAGAAAGCTTCTGCGTATGTATATTGACTGTATGCCAAGACTCCAACAAACAAATAGGCGATACTGTTTTCTCCGGTTTCGCTATCCGAAAGAGTCAATGTTTTACCGGCCCAATCTACTTCAATTTGTTCTCCTGGTCGACGAGACAAATGCATGGTAGCTTTGTTCTTCTGGGAATGCTTTTGATAATGAAAGCAAAACTGCGAATACATGAAAGGTAGTTCGTTATTCAGTCGAGCTTCTGTGCAATATTCGTTCCAAAGAAGTTTTAGAGTAACCCCCGTACGCTGTAACTCTTTCTCAATTTTTTCGAAGTCAGGTTTACGCCTTTCGTTTTGAAACGCTCTTCTTTCTGGATACAATAATTGGGGTAGGTTCGATTCCGTTGATTCTGTTAGTGGCCATGTGATATTGAGGCTCTTGGCGCGATTTAAAACATCTCGCACCGTTTTCCTTGAGCATTGGCAGCTTTGTGCAATGCCGATTTGATTGAGACCCAGTTGATTTAATCTCAGGATCTCTTTGTAGTTGGTCATTCCCGTGACCCTCCTTGTAATGTATTACACGTGTTCTGCGTGCAATCTCATTATACATGGAGAGCTCGTTCCCTTAATACATTTTGGCTTCTGGAACGTTCCCGGAATCACTGGAACATGTGTCCGGATTCAATGGAACGAAACTCCGGAACGATTGGAACCAAACACCGGACCGGTGGGTAATTGCCGCCGGAATACTCAGTTAACCGATATTACCGAAATCCCCTGTAGTGATGCCAAGCTTTATCTTGCACCAATCCTGGACTGTTACGACGGCAGCATACTCGGCTTTAAGATGGATACCAAGAAATATCATAGATTTCTTCCCTCATTGGCAGGATATCCGATTGCTTTTTTCTGTCAAGGACAGAGCCACAAGTGGTGTTTCACATCCTTGACAGAAAAAAGCATACCGGATCTGTTGTAGCCAAGGGAAGAAGGGGGATTTCTGTTATGTGTCATAACCATTTAAAAAACTGGGATTACCAAATACCTTGGGCTATGATCTCGAATTTACGACTGAACTAATATTGACAACTCCAATCTTCATTTCTAGTTGAAATGTATAGACTGAGATTCGAGGAGTATTTAGCGAAAAGTTTCGATCATTTATCTACCATCGATTCGCTTCAAAAGGAGAAGGAAAACTATACATTAACGAAGGAGCTATTTTTTGAGTTCGAGAGAATTAAAGATTTAGAGTTTGAAGATTTCCTAAATAAAGACCGTGAGTTTAAAAAATTCCTATCAAACAGAATACTCCATTCGGAATTGGCTCATGTAATGGATGAAAAGGCAGATTATGTTATACAACAGTTATTTCAATCATATCTAAAGAACCCTATGCTTTTACCAGATAACACTATTAGACTTATTGTGAATGACTATTATGTAAATAAGAGCAATATTAAGGATTTTCGTTTTGAATTTAACAGAATTTGGACTTCTAACCAAAAAAGAGCGAACAAAAAGCTTATAAGAACAGTACGTAGAAAAATTTGTGATTATATTGGCGGGATGACTGATCAATATGCAATGGATCAGTATCATAAAATGTTCGGAACAAACAGTTTTAGAAGAGGGGTATAGTAATGTGGCTCGAATATCAAGAAAAAAAACAGACCGTCAAGAATTTTCTGTTTTTGTCAACCCAATCCATCTACAAATGGCATATGTGATTTGACTTTAAATTATAGTCTCTAAACTGGGATTTCTATTTATAACGGAGGCTTAAGTCTTTCATTACTTATTTTGGAGGTTTAAGTCAATGAGAAAAGGTTGGCTCAGTTTCGTCTTTTTTTTAACTGTAGTGATTGCTTTCTGTTCAAACATTATTGTAATTTTCGTCAAAGATAACCCAATAATCTTCTATACAAGAAATATCTCATTAGGTATTCTTTATATTTGGACTTTAGTCAATATTCTTCAGTTATTTTGGATTGTACGAGAAAAAATCTTATGGTTGTTTAGAAAAATGTCTTTATTCTTATTAGTCATTTCACTTACATTAGTAATTCCAATAACCATACATTATAAATACTATCCTTCAGTTAAAATCGATGAAGGAACATGGTTACAGATTTACTGCACCTACTTAACCTTTATAGGGGCATTTGGATTAGGTTACTTTTTGTATTTGCGTGATGAAGTAAATCGGGAAAAAGAAATTAGAAATAAAGCTCGTCGACTTTATGATTCTATTTTCGAAATAATAAATAAAACAAGGTCTCTAGAATCATTTGCCGAACTGGGATACATTTTTAGGATTCCTTCAAATTGGAGAGATGATTTTCTTGATATCTATCGGTTTGTTAAACATGAATCTAATTCTCTGAAGTCGGAATTAAGTTATTTCTTTGATGTTATTAATAGTATTAATTTAGCTATTGAAAAAAAAGATGGAAGACATGCGAAGCAGATTTATGATACTTTCACTTTGAACGAGCAATACAGTAATAAAACATTTAACATTTTTGAGGTAGTAGAAACTTTATTATCTATTGCACACAGCATGCCGCAGCCTAAACCATGGAAAGAGATTGAAAATCAAAGAACAAGTCAACTTGCTAGCAAATACTTTGATGTTGTTAATCTTTGGATTGGAAACTATCTCTTGAAAAATGGGCTTACCTTCTGTGATAATAATATTCTAGAACACGAGTTAGTAGATTGGCTCTTGCTAAATCCTGAATTAAGAGATTGGGCTAAATATCCCTCAGATAAAAGGAAGATTTCAGAAATGGTTTTTCAAATATCGTTAGAAATGAAGAAGCGTTCGGAAACATTAAACTATATCTGGGCTGAATATAGTTTTAAAGAAACTCCTCCTAATGAAGCTGTTACTCCTTCTAATATCAAAAAAGGGTAATTGCTTCTGGAATATTTATTTGTCCGCAAACCAAACCAACAAATATGTAGATTATGATGGTCATTGAGGTTTGGTTACCGAACGTGATTTGCAAATAATTTTGAGGGTGTAAGTATATCCTATTTTCTATTTGTGACTATTCCGTTGAATATATCCACCCTGACCGGACCAATGTTCCAGTCAGTCGGGACATCGGTTGATTACATCGCATCATAAGACCAGCTTGACCGCGCTTCGTTGAGCACGACAAACGCACAAATTGTGCGTGGTGACCGCAGCCATTGTTCGCGGCCACCACGCAAAGAAATTACTCGGTAAGTCCCTTTCGTTTTCTCATTGAATCACCCTCAACTCGAATCATGTGAGCGTTGTGGATAATTCGGTCAACAATAGCATCAGCAAGAGTGGCATCATAAAGATGAGCGTGCCAACCAGGAATATCAAATTGAGAACAGTGAATCGTGGAGGATACTCTACTCCTAGCTTCAACAAGTTCTAATAGATAGCGGGCTTCATTTTCATTCAAAGAATACAAAAGCCACTCGTCAAGAATTAGAAGTTTTACTTTCTTGTATTTCTTCATGAGTTCTCGGTAAGTGCCATCGGCTCTAGAAAAGCAATATCAACTAGCAAGTCTGGTAATCGTATGTACTTCACAGAATAGAAATCTCTGTTAGTTGCATTTCCGAGTGCACAAGCTAGATGACTTTTACCAGCTCCGGTAGCTCCCAGAAGAGTAATATTTTAGGAAGATTGAATATAAGTGCAAGTTAAGAGCCTCAACATCTTGGATTTATCCATACCCGTCGGTATTGGTATCCTTTTTCTCTAATTGTTATTCGATGTTTACCAACCGGTTCTTAGAACTTCACTATGTTCCATTAGCTTTATGGCAAACTCATTGCATTGAACAAAAGAATTATAGAATTCATCAAGCAAATTCTTTCTTGGGTCAGCAAGACCATTCAGCTTCTGCCATTTCTTTTGGACTTCATCGGCAAGGTTACGTTTATCGCGTAATGTTGAATACGTTGCTTTCACCTCAAACTCTATTTTGTTACAAACAATCGACTTAGCTGGTGTTCGAGATATCTGACTCGTGTAATCGATTTTTTCGTGCCAAAACAGACCATAGACGGGATCTCCATGAACTTGAGCACTTCGTACCACCAATGGAATGAAAGTGTGCTTATAAGTGATAGCAAAGGGAACGGTACCAATGGTTGTTGTATTTTCGCTCTTACCGATTAACCTACTCAGAGATTTTCTCCAGTGGGAAAGATATTGTTTGAGAATAAACGTGATTTGATTCTGACTTTCTTCGGTTTCACCATTTTCGTAAAAAACCTTGTAGAACGAACCGTACTGATTATATTGTGGGACAATGGCAACAATTAGGCCTTTTGAACTTGTATATGTATAGTTCAAAGGAAATCACACCTCTCTTTCTAAACGCATTTATTTTATTTAAATAAAGAGAATTTGTCAAGCGAAACTTCTACATGTTTATTCCACTAAATCTGCAAATTTCCGAGCAGCCTCAAAAGCTTTTTTAGTGTGCTCAGGAATTCCTTTGCTGCGGTATTTATCGGTCGCTTGTGCAAAGGCTGCTTTGCCTAAGTAGGACTCTACTTTAACCGGATTCAAGCAATAGTCTATTCCGGCTAACCAATGGCTTTTGTTTTCGCCCCGGTTCCAGGGGTTATCGTTAATCGCTTTAAAAGCCACACAAATCTGCTTTAGAGAGTATTTGCTCAGCAATTCTTTGCAGGCTTCTTCTCGGTCTTGAGTAAAGGAGTGTGCTTTTTCCAAATCTGGGCAGTACTTTTGATACGCTAAAAACACTTCTTTGGGATTTGTTTCTGCTTCAGAACTCGGTGGTAAGATACTAAAATTCTCACCCAAAGGGGAGAAGGTATCTAGCTCGGAGTCTAGATTTTCTGGTAATGAGATATCGTCGGGTTCCTTTCTTAGGTTTTGTAATGTTTCTTGTTCGTTGGTTGCTTCCTGTAAGGGTAAGCTGTTGCTGAAATCGGGTTCTGGTTCTTCGCTTTCTTGAATTATGTATTTCCAATGCTTACCGTTGTTCTTGCGACGACGAACCACTTGAAAATAATGATTTTGGATTTCGTAAGAAGTTAAGACTTGGTTCTGTTCAAATTGTTCTTGGTCAAAAACTCCATAGGCAACCGCGGTTTTGATGATTTTGGTAGCTTCCTCTGCGGTGAGGCCATTACCACCGATGGTCAACAGCATGGCTTTCTTCTCATTCCACTCGAGGTAATATCCCTTTTCTGCATAGATCATCTGATGTGCCAAGTAAAGAACTCCTAGAGACGTATGACCAAATTCACGAAAGAGCAGTCTCCAGGCGGTGCTCATATTAACACTCAATGACATGAAATCGATTCCTTCTCGCATTTGTTAAAACCCCTTTCGAAATGTTTCACGAAAAGGATAGCTTACTTAAAGGGGCGCATGCAAATAGCGAATTGGTGCAAATGCCTTGTTAAAAATTGCGTATAAAAGCAAAATTGCATTAAAGCACGATTTATTCGGAGGAGTTAATAGCTAGTACGTGCAAAAATGCAAAAAGTATTAACTTTTTTGTTTTTTTTGCAAAGCTGGGATACCTTGAGATACATTACCATTCGTTACCTTGCCTTACTTTACAGTACTTTACTTTACAGGAGCAGAATGTTGCAGGTTGTTGGCATTGTGTAAGCAAGATGTTGACACGTAAAAAAACAAGAACGAAGTGTTGACAACAACAACCTCGATCTTGTTCTTATTTTAATATAGGGTAACCGTTAATCGAGTCTTATCCCAGTGGGGCGGGGAACTGCGGTCTTTAGCAGCCCAGTCGCGTACCGAGAGGTAGCTTTGACCATCGATTAACACACCGGGTAAGATGACGTTGGCACAGTGGATCCAACAATGTCCAACTGGATGGGTATAGGGGGCAGGGAGTATTTTTTCTACGCTATAGATGGCACAGCTTGAATGCTGCCCATTTCTGTTTACATATTGGGTGGTGTAGTAGCCTAAAGCGGGGAGAGGTAACAAAGAGAACGGCATGACATCGACACCGTCGTGTAAATTGGGGAAGGCATAGAGGTTGGCGTGTTCTGGGTCGGTGGGGGTTAAGTAGTCGTAGCCTCCCGGGGCGGCTTGTAGGAGTTCTCTTACCAAAGCACTGCGCCAGGGGTTGAGGATCTTTTCTTTTAGGCTGGCGTTAGGGAAGATGTTACCGGTGCTTTTGTAGTAGGCTTCGTATTCGGGTAGGGTTAGATTGAGTAGCATCATATGATGATGCGGGGCATAGCCGTCGTAGTTGTTTTCGGCCAAGTGGCCTTGCAGTAAGAGCATGTCTATCTCCTTTAGGGTGTGTTTTTCAAGCGGTCGATGGTTTCTTTGAGTTTTAAGGGTATGGGGATGCCGCACTTCTTGCAGTTTTCTAAGATGCTGATGCTTTCGTTGGCGACTAAAAAGCCGATGACCAATGCGCGTAAGCTCCCGGGGGTGTGCAGCATTTGATCCATGAGGTTGCTTAAGACGACTAAGGTCAAGAGCATGACTTTTTTGGCAATGCCCTCTAAGCCTTTGCGGCTGTTCAAGAGTTTGCCACTGATGAATGAGGCTAAGATGCCGGTGAAATAGTCTAAGGCTAAAAGGGCTAAGAAGACTTGCAGTAGGTTGTCTAGACTGCCAAAAAGAAAAGTAAGGCTGCAGGCCAAAAGCCCACAGCCTCCTTTTAATTCTTGGCTGAACCGATTCCAATTCATGGTTCTCCTCCAAAAATTCTATGGTGTTACGATTAGATCAGGGCTACAACATCGGTTTTGGTTAAATCGGTGATGTAGGCCTCGGCAACGCCGGTGATCGCCACGCCGTTGATATCGAAGATATTGGCGGTGACAATGGCTTGCATGGCTGCGGTGACTTCTGCCTGGGTTAAACCTTCTTTAGGGTTGGGGACGGTGAAACTAACGAGTTTTCCGTCAGCACAGAGGAAGCGGAGGATTAAGCTTTGGGTTTGAGTAACTGCCATATGAGATCATTCCTTTCTAAATTAGATACCTTCGACTAATTCGCCTTTGTCGGTGCGGGTGATGCTACCGGGGGCGTATTCGCTTAAGGAGAAGATTGCTACTGCCACGTTATAAACGGAATCGTCGGAAGCGACGGGGTTGACTCGGCTGTAGCTGCGGGTTAGGTAGATGGATTTGCCGTCTACTACGCCGGTTAGGAATTTCAGGTTCAGAGATGAGGGTTGCGGCACGGATACTGCTGCCATATAAAAATCATTCCTTTCAGTTTGTGTTTGACACCGGGCCCGATGACAAGGTGAGTGTAAACGATGGGGATGATTTTGTCATCTTGGGGTTTGGTGCGGGGGTGCAAAAAAACACGCCATTCCGGTGCAGAAGGGCGTGTTTTAGGTGTGAGTTTTTTGGGTTGGGGGGAGAAAAAGGGGAAATTGTGCGCGAAATAGGAAAGAGGGGGAAATACAGACGAATATTTTTGCTGTCAGATTATATATTTATCAATTGCACAAAAAAGGAGAATTAAATATTCTGTCGAAGGTAATAGTATGATAAGAATTGCTACGCGGTTATATTGTAAGGGGTTTATAAGGAGTAGTGTTATGTTGGGAAGAATTAAACGAGGAACCATCATTACGTATGCTTTTATGTTGCTAATCCTATTTTGTGGTCAAGCGTTGGCCGCTGATGTTTTGCACGATGAAGGTGTGAAGATTCTTGAAGAAAACATTTTGGGTAATTGCGAAATTACTCAAATGAGTACGAGTAATGTTAAAGTTGGTATTCCTGCTGAAAAAAATGGCAACGTCTTGGTTGCTATTTATGATGCTCAAGGCAAATTTCTCCGAACCAAAATGAGTTCTAATAATGGAGCGTCCTCAGTAGATTTAGATATGAAGGATAATACCATTGAATTTGGGCAATTCATCAAAGCGTTTTTTCTTGATAACGAATGGAAACCGCTCGCCAAATCTAGCCCAAAAATAAAACTTCTGGCAAATATTGAAGTGTCAAACCTACTTTTAACCTTGGGAGGAAGACTTTCTTTCTATACAAGCGTGCCAGATGCATCGATAACATTTAATGGGAAAGCGACCGGACAAGTTAGCTCAATGGGGTGGAATAGCTTACAGCTAGAAGAAGTTTTATCGGAAGAGAACGAAATTGTTTTACAAAAAGAAGGTTTCCAAGCATATTCAAATTCCGTTTCAACAATAACACTGCAGAACATTCGAATTGAAAATTATCCTAAGAGTATTTATTCACAAAACGAGCCGTTTGATTTTGTTGGTTTATCAATAAAAGGTACGTGTAACAATACAGATTGGGTCGATTTGCCGATTTTATCAACAGACATTTTTGGTTTTATAAGTAGTAAGTTTGGGGAGCAGCTAGTAACGATCAGATATGACAATGTTTTCACAACACTGAATGTGCTCATTCATAATACTTCGTTTACGATGAAAACATTACCAGGTATACTAACAGTGACACCAACAAATATGATTCGTCAAAGTATTCAAACTCTAACTCTGAAATACATCACAGGTGAAATATTCTACAACGGATCATTATCATTTGTTTTACCTGAGGGGTTAACTTTTGATTTGAATGACAGTCTGAAAGGGCTATATAAAGACGAAGTAGTTCAAATAAAAGATATTTTAAGTCGGGTAGTTATAAGTGAACAAGACAGAGTATTAACAATTAGCGGATTGAATTCAGGTAAAGCAAATGAAATTGAAGTTACTTTGAATAGAAGGATACTCCCCGACACTGAAGCACTCACTTTTGAGACAATAGGGGATGCCGATGGGCTACTTGATGTTTACTCATCCAGCGAAATCCAAGTTAAAGATATTGAGCTCTCAATTGGTGCAACAATAACTGGGAAAGCCTCGCTTCCCAATGGAGAGTTAGCGCCTATGGGAGGAATGTCACTTGAAATCTTTGCCATAGGTATTGGTGAATATTTCGATGAAATTATTATTGCGGAAGGTGAATCTGAATCAATATACAAGATTGTTGTAGAGACCGGAACCTATAAAATGAAGTTTGTAATCCCAAGTTACTCTAGCTACAGGCAAGAGACCTACTTCGATCAGTATAGGAATTATGCTACGGATCAATCAGAGATGATTGTTGTTGATGAAAACGGACTGGAACTAGACGTGCAAATCAGAGAGCTTTTTAAGGTAACAGGGGAAATTAGTTTACCAATGAGTGAAATGACACCACTGATTGATGTTCCCGTTACCGTAGGTTTTTCATGGAGCGGTGATTACTATTATATAGATTCACTCATTTCCAAAGATTTAAAAGTATCTAGTTATGAGATACTACTGCCAAAAGGGGATTTTTATGTCTCATATAATTTAGCAGACAATCAGAATTACGTGGAACGAGGATATTTTTCGACTTCGGGAACTGTCACTAATCGTTTAGCTGATACTCCAATAACCATTGACAGAGACATAACCGAAATAAATCTAGAATTGGTGAAAGGGAATAGGGTTAGTGGCAAGATAAATTTACCAGAAGGGTTTGTTGCAGATAAGGAGTTTTCTTTAGAAATAAGAGCAGATTCCATGTCATGGCATCCATATAGTAAAGTTACTAGAACTGTTCCTGTAGGAGCTTCCAGTTTAGAATACCATATGTATATGCCAAATGATAGTTATGCATTTAGTTATTGGCTCATTGAAGAACATGAAGCTTTTATTAGTCACGGCTTCTATGATCACGGTAATACAGTATTAGGAGATACATGGAATATGTATTTCTCGGTAAATCGAGATATTGAGAATCTAAATTTAACATTAATCGCCGGTGTAAAGGTAGCGGGTTCTCTTTCACTTCCAGATGGAGAAGTTGCTCCTGAAGGAGGTTTAGAAGTTTCCATCTCTGCTGTTGGAAGCGATTCTCAAGGGTCAATTGGAACAAGTATAACCATACCTCAAGGCGAGAGCAATATAGAATATACTTTTCTAGTACCAAAAGGTGAATACAGTTTAGCATACTATATTCAAGATAGTCTCATATACGTTAGAAGCGGATATTATAGTACAAGTGGGTCTAAATACAATATCAGTGAGGCATCGTTGGTTTTGGTTGAAAATGAGGTTAGCAATTTGGCGTTCTCCTTATTAAAAGGTCATAAAATTAGTGGAACGGTTAAACTACCTGAAGGTGAAGTCGCTCCTCAAGGAGGAGCATGGATACAACTTTCATATGATAATTTATCAAACTTGATTGAGTCATTAAAAGTATTAACTATACCTCAAGGCGAAGCTTCAACATCATTTGAGATTGTTGTTTCACCAAATCCATTCAGACTAAGTTATTCACAAAGTGATTTTAGTAATTATAGTAGTGGGTGCTATTATTCTGATTTAGGAGGAACAACGTTACGTTATAGAGCTACTATAATTGACCCGGTTACTCAGGTTGATCCCCTTATGTTAAATTTTGTCAAAGTATTCAAGGTATCAGGAACCATTGAGTTACCAGAAAGTTCGCTCACATTAAACACTGACTTAAGTGTAGTAGTAGCTGGCGCACATAATTCCGAAGGGTATACGCATGGTGTAGTTAAAATAATCCCGGCAGGAGAAAGAAAGACGAGCTTTGACTTAACATTAGAGAGTGGTGAGTTCAGAATTAAGTATTATTTCAGAGATGAAACTCAGTTTGCTTCCAATGGGTATTACAGTATTACTGGAACTACACTAGATTATAATTTGGCAACACTGTTAAATGGGGATAGGGATTATCAGAATATTAACCTACAAATTTTGAATAAACCATGATTGTAAATCACTACTAGGTAGATGTTGACTTCGGTCTCCTCACTATGAAAAAAGCCAGTTCAAAATGAGCCGGCTTTTTGCTGTACTTTTTTCGAAAAAAATCCTCACTCCACCTCTTTAAACTCCCACTTACATGCCCCGGTCTTCTTTATTTTCAATACCGCATAAATCGGTTTGGCAATCACGTTTTTCTCGTGGCTAATGCTGCCCGGGTTCGCGATCCAACAAGTTTTTCCAGATATGGCTTTGGTACGGTGCATAAAGGCTTCGTGTGAGTGCCCGTGCATAAGAATATCGGCATCGTGTTCATCAATGAGTTTCAGCATTTTGTTGCGGCTGGAGATGCGGTTTTCATCGGTTTGTTTGGGGGCTTTGGTTTCGTTGATCATCAAATGACCGTGGACTAAAACTATACGCTTGCCGGCGATTTCGGTGAACTTAATCCATTCTTCGTTGACTTGGTCGGAATCAACGTTCCCTAAAACATGAATGAGAGGGAGAGTGGGGTATTGTTCTTTGAGTTGTTCCACATCGGCTTTGCCGTCGCCCAAGTGGATGATCATTTCGGGCTTTTCTTTTTCAATCACCTGAACCATGATTTCAACATCGCCATGGGAATCTGAGAATATGAGTATTTTCATTGTGCTTTCCTCCTTATATTGTTAATCTATTTCACGCTTTTTCTAAACTTTGCAAGGGTAATCTACGCCAAAATCAGTTCTGAATCGTTCACGGCCTCTATGAATTGTTCTACCCCCTGTTGAAGCATCAAGATCAATGCAGCGGGATCTTCAAAATCCGGTGTGGAAACCAAAACGCTTTCAACAATAGCATCGAGATTTGTGGGGTCATGAAAGGTTGTTATTCCAGGCAAAGGATGGAGGTTCAGGGCCATTTCGTACTGTTTGCCAATCTCTCGGTTGCGAGCAGAAAGCCATACTTCAAAGCAAGCTTTCTCGTGCCAATAGACAAAGGCAATCTTCAAGCCTTTTTCTTTGAGAGGCTTGGTGAAAATCGAAAAATACGACATGTCCATATACCCTTGGTAGAGACTGCTGATCTCATACTGCGGGTATTTTTTTATGAAATCCGCTCTCGATTTCCCCATGAACTCCAAGATACCCTTATAAGCCAGCTGAATCTCTCCTTGTTGCAAAAGAGCGGTATACTCGCTAATCTGTTGATTCAGAGTTTTCATACAAATCCTCCTCGCTTTGATTTCATCGTTGTCTTTTATATTCCTTTAACAATTGTTAGAATCCTTTTCTAAGTTGAGAGAGTATGTAAATATTGAGAGACCATTCAGCAATCCGACGCTTGCTTGTGGCAATAAATGGATATTTCGGTACCGAAGGATTTTTGCCAATCATGTGGAATTATTGATTGTGATAAAATAGACAAAGTGAAAAGGGGAGAACGATATGAAGAAAAGACTCATTCCACTGCTACTGCTACTTGGGTTATTGGCCACATTGCTGACCGGGCATGTTTTAGCAGCCAGTCAAAAACCTGGGGATTTAAAGGACCTATATTCGCAAGAATGGGAAATCCTACGGCTTACCAACATAGAGCGCTACAAAGAGGGTAAGCATTCCCTGGTGACCTTCGAGACCTTTGTGGCAGCAGCAAGAACACGAGCCTTTGAGAATTCCATTTACTTTGAGGCATCGCACTACCGACCCGACGGCAGAGATGCATATTCGGTTTTAGATGATCTGGGTTACAACTACACGTTCGTCGGTGAAAACACGGCTTATGCCGATAAGGTTACCGGAAGCAATGAAAGAGCCGTAGAAATGTGGATGAATTCTCCCGGTCACCGAGCAGCCCTTCTTAACTCGAATTTTCGGTATTTAGGTGTTGGCTATGCTACCGATCGTTTGGAGTATCATTTCTATGTACAGTTGTTTGGTAACAGCAGTAACAGCGACTGCGCAGAGATTTCTTTTAACGCCAATGAGCGCTACTTTACCTTGAAACTAAAAAATGGCACGACTGCCTATGCTCCTTACGACGAAAAATCGGTGAACATCCAGGGCAACCAAATGCAGTTCCATTACCCGGGAGCCACCACCTGGTTTGACCTTCCTGCCACCGATACCACTACCTTAGTTGGAGATGCTCCCCAAACTACCTATGACCAATACGAGCAGTTTGGCATCACGCCCATTTATTACAATGACTTAAGAAAAATGATGTATTATGCCAATCATGATGTGGGCAACCCCTTCTTGGCATTGGTTTTTGACCTGGCGAACTGCGAGACTTCGGTTTTCATTACCAACCGAATCATGAGATATGCCATGAATAACGATTTGCATCTGTACTCCTTCGATATGACCCGTTCTGGCCATTATGGCAAAAACGCCCTAGATGCCTTGAAACTGAGTAACGACCTGGGCAATCCCACGAACGCCAGCATCCCAGCTTTGGTCTATTTTGACGGCCAACAAGTGCGTTACCAAGTACTGGACGACGCATTTAAACAAGATAACCTCGCAGCACTGCTCACCAGCTGGGGACTGCAAGAATACAGCAGTGTCGCTCCCCTGAAAAGTGACTACCCTGAATACGACTTCACCGTAAATTACCTCAGCGGTTTGCCAACAACCGGTTGGGAAGTGGGCAAACAGCTTTCCGATGTGAAACCTATTTTTACCGATGGACTCTCTCACCCGTATACACTCACGTCCTCGAACCCGAGCGTGATAAAAATAAACAGCACCGGCAAAGGTTTTGAAGTGCTGACTATAGGCAAAGCCAACCTCATTGTAAATGTGCAAAACGGCAACTGGTATACCAAAACCTATACCAAAGAAATTCAAGCCTACGATTCGAGCAAAACCGGGCTCTACATTGATAAACTCCCCAACAAGACCAGTTACAAAGTTGGAGAGACCTTAGACCTCACCGGCTTAGAACTCACCTTTTTGGATGTCGACAGCAAAAAGCTGAGCTACACCAACTCGAAATTAACCTATGTCATGTCGGGCGAATACGTGAAGCAGGGGGCGAAGCTGACCAAGAGCGGAACCATAACCATCCAAGTTCGCTACGAAACTCGCTGGTTGACCGATTTTGATATTCAAGTAGGGGCCACTACCACGCCAACCACTCCTACTACACCCAATACGCTTTTGACAGACGGTTGGTATCATTTGCGCACCATGAACAACTACTTAAACCTCACCTCAAAGGGAGACGCCGAACTGCGTAAACTCAGCACAAACCAAGCGTATTATGCAGAGAACCAAGGCAACGGCAAGATTACGCTGAAACTGGCCGATGGCTCCTACTTAGGGTTGAGCGGAACTTTGCAAAATGGAAACCGCCTCAAAGCCGTGAGCACTCCTTATTCGTGGAACGTGTACTCCGAAAACAACAACGATATCTTTAGCTTTAGACCCTCGGGGAACACCAAAATGGTGGTCAATGCCGCAAACGAAAAAAACACCGACGGTACGTATGTGATCATTTGGTCGCATGAAAATCTCAATGCACCGAACCACGCGGAATTTCGCTTTATTCCAACCACGGAGCCTGAGAGCGCGGTGCAACCAACCAAACCCACTCAACCCACCCAGCCCACCACGCCAACAGAACCCTCTGGACCTGCACAATCCAAACACAACTTCAGTGATGTTTCTCATGGTAGTTACTATGAGAATGCAGTCGTCTGGGCTTTGCAAAACGGAGTTACCTCTGGAATTAGTGCAACGGCTTTTGGACCCGATGTCATTTGTAATCGGGGACAGGTTGTCACATTCTTGTGGCGCGCGAAAGGTAGCCCGGAACCCAAAAGCAGTAACAACCCTTTTAGTGATGTGAAAGCCGCCGACTACTTTTACAAACCTGTGCTCTGGGCAGTAGAGCAGGGCATAACCAGCGGTACTTCTGCAACCACCTTTTCCCCTCAACAAGAGTGCACCAGCGCGCAAGTCATCACCTTTTTGTGGAGATCCAACGGCAAACCGGTTGCCAGCGGAAACAGCACCTTGAGCACGAATTACCCTGGAGCATTCTACACCGATGCCCTGGCTTGGTCTGATGTGGGCGGACTATTACACGGCACCGGCAAAGCTTTTGCTCCCGAGAATCACTCACCAAGAGCCGACATTGTGACTTACTTGTATCGCAACGCAGGATCTCCGGAGCTAACGTAAAAACATCACCTTAAACTCTTGCGAAAATCCAACAAAGCAAATAAATCATTAAACCCTTCGCTGGAACTCACTTCCAACACCAAGGGAAAGAATTGGAACTTGCCCATGGTTTGCGAGTTTAAAATCATCTGCTTGACTTCCTCGTTTAGTGGAAGCTGAAGTGCTTCTGCTCGTGCCTTTTCGGGAACGTAGATTGTCACCTTAAAGAAGCCACTCCATATCGATAACCAAAAAACGGTGGCTTCTTTTTTGCCCCCTCGAACACCAGTCCAATAAATCTGCCCTTTGGCTAACCAGGCTTTGCCATCGGGGTAATACCGCCACACCAACTCGATGCCATGACTTGCCAGTTCTTGAAGGAAGGCAACATATGCAGCGTTTGCTTCGCCCAATGCCTCTGCAAGAACCTCATTTGTGGGTTCTACAGCGGAATCGCGCAGTAATTGTTTCTTAGTGTCTTTCACATTAAAACCTCCCACACTTCTTTTGCTGTTAATGTTCTTTTTCTCTTGTGACAATCCTTTTTTGTACAGATGATTTGCAGGAATGAATAAGCTGTAGTTGACGAGACAACCATTGGTATTGTAAAATATTGGTAGATAACACGCCGCTTCTACAACATTTGCATCGATAGTCAAACCAGAAAAGGAGAATGACGATGAAGAGTGAGCAACGAATTTATGATTACTTTTACCAGCTTGAAAAAGACTTTAACCTTGCCACAAAAGAACGAGGAGCCAAAGGGTGGACTTCGTACTTTGCAGAGAATGCTGTTATGGTCGGAAAGCAAACCGACATTGTAGGTAAAGAAGCAATATTAACGGCGATGACTCCGGTTTGTGCTTTGCCTGGTTTTTCTTTTCATTGGGCACCAACCACTGTGCTAGCTTCGGATGACGAAACCATGGTATATACCTATGGCACCTACGAAAGAAAATACTGGAATGCGCAAGGAGAAGAAGTGACCCAAACCGGTAAGTATACCACCATATGGGCTAGGCAAGCCGATGGTGGGTATAAAATTGTGCATGACATTGGCAGTTGAGTAATCGTCTGTCTATATGCACCGTTTTAAGAATGGGTGTAGAGAATTAAACTTGCGCGACTATCAATATAAGTTTTCCGTTCTCGTCAAAAGATACATCCATAGCGGCTATTGTATCTTTTGCGGAGCTATAGAAACTGACATCACAATGGAGTTCACCGTTATTAATCTCGTAGAGCTCTTCGACAGACTTGACAAATAGATTCACATCATCAATAGAATTGAAGGTCACATAATTTAGCGCGAAGTAGTAGTCTTCGTTAGAAATAATTGGTGTGGCATCTCCAAAACGTTCATCTAGTTTCTTAACAATTGAATCGGTGCGTTCAATCCTTTCCCTATTCTCAGGAGATATATTCATTTCGAGTTGGAGTGCTGTAAAACTGGCGTGCCAGGGATATAGATTAGGAGCGAGTTTTATATCTACAGTAGGTTCAAGGTAACCAAAGCGGAGTTTACCGTTCTTCTGATCGCAAACGAATAACTTGTTTACCCAACACCCTTCAGTTACTTCCATTCCGGCATATTGAATGTATTCTGCATCTTCTTTCACAAGAAACTTAGAAATACCTCTAAGACCATATTTTAGATTCTCCAAATAATCTGCAACGAATGCAGTCCAAGTATAGGAGTAAGTTACCTTAAGCTGGATGCTTTTAGCCATTGGTATCGACTGAATTGAGTTCCAGGCCTCATGTGAGAATAGTTGGTTCTGCAAATCACGATCACATTCAGCAAAAGTCCAACCATCCTCTGTAATAAATAATAAATCCTGTTCTCGATCGGCCTTCATTTTGGTCATTCTTAAAGCCTTGTTATCTAAAGTTATTGTTAGTTCCTCAATATAAACACTAGTTAAGTTGTGTAGCTTCGCCATGTGTTCAAACTGTGTTTTTATGAATTCCAGAATTTGCCTAGTGCGTTCGTTCGTGTTTTGAATGTCATATCTTTCGGTAATCGTGTAACTAATACTCATTTGGAACCCTCACTTTCATTTGCTTAATTAGTAACAATAACATTGGAGTAGTTTTTGTAAATACTTTAGTCGTCAATCACATATTATAATACCATTAATACATTGTCAATCACGCTAAAAGGCTGTATATATGAATATAATAAGTTCATAAAAAATCAATATAAATGTACATAAGCGTACGTTAGACGTGGGCGAGTCAAAAAGTGATAAAAACCATAATTCGTGTCATTAAGACAATGAAAAGAGTGGAAAAAGACTATGCGACTTCTGATTAAGATACATAAAAAAACACAATACATCAGAATTAATCAAAAAACTCTAGAGATCAGTAAGAAACACTTGTAGCTATTAAGTTGAAATGGATTTCTGGAGTAAAAAACGACCCCCTGTAAAAGGGAGCCGTTTTACTGTTTTTTGAAGATAGAGTGGTGGAGAAAGGTCTTCATCTTTTCCGGTTCGTCGTCATAAAGTATGACTTGAGCAAAAAGTTTTTCTTACTAAGGTAATTCATGGAAAAGTTTGCTTATTGCTTCCATAAACCGCTTTGTTCCTTGTTCCAGCGTTGAAACTAAAGTATCTGGTTCTTCAAAATCCGGAGTGACGGCCAAAACGTTTTCCACAATGGCATCTAGGTTCGTTACATCGTGAAACGTAGGGATTCCTTGTAGTGGTGTTTCGTGAAGCACCGCTTCATATTGCCTGGTTAAAACTCGGTTGCGAGCTGAAAGCCAAACTTCAAATTGGTTTTTCTCGTGCCAATAGACGAGAGCAATCTTTAGGCCCTTTTCTTTGAGAGACTTGGTGAAAATCGAGAAATACGACATGTCCATGTAACCCTGGTAGAGTCCGCTAATTTCATACTGAGGGTATTGTTTTATGAAATCTGCTCTCAATTTCCCCATGAATTCTAAGATTCCCCTATAGGCTTGCTGAATTTCCCCTTGTTGCAAAAGAGCGGTATACTCGCTGATCTGTTGATTCAGAGTGTTCATGCAAATCCATCCCTTCAAAATCAATCTATTTTATATTCCTTTAACAATTGTCATAATCCTTTTCAATAAAAGGGATTTATGGATTCTAACCTTGAATTGTTGGTGATTTTCAATTATACTGCAATTGAGGGTTAATAAAGCAAAAAGACCGCACAAAAGGGGTATCCTTCGGTGCAGTCTTTGCGTATGAACTTTGCTTATGGGAACAGGTTATGGAGTGGTAAGCTGATCCGGGAAGAAATCCTCAATAGAGATATTATAGTTCGGCGCACCAACAGCGCTACTGTCTGCCAGAATGATAAGGGTGCTTACATCAAGTTCCCCGTCGCTATTTAGAGTCGCCGTGGCTTGTAGGTTGAAGTTCCCTTGCGTCTCTACGCCCTCATCGCTCGCTACGTCCCAACCTTTGCCCAGATGATACATGGTCCACAAGAAGGTTGCAGCGCATTCATCATCGAGGATGATTTCTTCGTAATTGCTGATTTCGTAATGCAGGCCATCGTAATACGGCGTGTATGCTTCGTTAAATAGCTCGGTTAAATAAGACTCGATTTGTTCTTGTAGGCTGAGCGCCGCACCGGTTTCTAGATCAGGCTTCTCATTTGGTCGGTTCATATTGCCTGAGTTGTCTACAATCGTCCATTCTTTGCTCTGTATATCCCGCGTTAGATAAAAGTATTGCACAACATCTCCGTCGCTTCGGGTTGTTTGGGTGTGGTCGTATTCGGCATAGTAAACGGCTTTGACGACAATAAAATGCTCTGCTAAATATTCGTCGCTCCAGCTGCGTCGCTCGGCGATCACTCCGCTGATGAATCGTTCCACAACACGCGCCGTCTCCACTTCATCGATTTCAAAGCTCTTGCCTTCAATGCGAATCGTGTAATCCTTGCCAACTTGGTTTTCAATTGCCGAGCGCACTGTTTCTGTTGGATTTTTCGCCGGTTGTTGTAGCCACAAGTCACCGCCGGTAGCAATATAATACGTAAATGCACAAAGCAATAACGATGCAGCAACTGCGGCGGCTCTAATAGAAGTCTTTCTAAACAGCATTACAACCTTTGATTTTTGGGGTTGCACCGCCACGGGTTGTGCCTCAGCGATATATTTATCTGCAATATTCCCTATGGAACATAACAGCTTTTCGTTTTTCATAGCATGACCCCCTCTCGTTCAAAGTGAGATTTCAGTTCCTTTCTTATTCGGAACAGTGTTGATTTAACCTGGCTTTCGCCTATGTTGAACTGCTCTGCAATTGCCTTGATCGGCATGAGATACCAATACCGTTGAACAAAGATTATGCGTTTTTGCTTCTCCAGACCTTCAAGAAACTCGTCCAGCAAGGTCATTAATTCCTTTTCGTCCATGGCTTGTTCCACGCTTGTGGTAGAGGGAAGCACTTCATCTAACTCCGATAAAGCTATTTCCATTTGTCCATGTCCGCGTTTAGCAGCAGAGTATTTTTTGAATTTGTCAAGCGATAGATTGCGCGTGATCTTGCCCAGAAAGGTAGCTAAACAATTGGGGCGTTTTGGTGGTATAGCGTTCCAAGCATTGAGATATGTATCGTTAACACATTCCTCAGCATCTTCCTTGTTAAGCAAAATGTTGAACGCAATGGAATGACAGTACCGAGAATACTTTTTTGCGGTTTCGCCAATGGCGGTGTCGGATCGTTCCCAATATAAATCAATGATTGTACTATCTTCCATCGTGTTTACCTCCTGCTCGCTTAGTGCGTTGAAAGATCTTTCATCCTTATACACGATAAAAATTGAATCTCGTTGCGTGAGAAAATAATTTTGTGAAGGGAATCATGTAAAATTATACTCCTTAAAAGAGAAAAGCGAAAGAGAGGGTTTAGTATGAACAACCAAAAAGTATATGCGATGCCATTTGCCAAAGTGTATCCTATGTATATAGCCAAAGCCGAGAGGAAAGGGCGAACCAAAGCAGAAGTCGATGCCATTATCCTCTGGATGACTGGCTACAGCCAAGAAGAGCTGGAGGCTCAAGTTGAAAAGCAGACCAATTACGAGGATTTCTTCGCTCAAGCACCCAATCTGAACCCCGCACGGAGCCAAATCAAGGGGGTTATTTGTGGAGTGCGGGTAGAGGAGATTCAAGAACCCACCATGCGCGAGATCCGTTACTTAGATAAACTAGTCGATGAGCTGGCCAAGGGTAAAACCATGGTCAAGATTTTGAGGGAGAACTTATGAAAACAATAGGGATTATGGGTGCGATGAAGATTGAGATCGCCAAACTTAGAGAAGCCTTTCAAATCACTGCAGAAAGGCAAATTGCCGGGTTTGTGTTTTATAGCGGCAGCTATGAGGGTGTTCCTGTTGTTTTAACCACCTGCGGGGTTGGTAAAGTGAACGCGGCTTGTTGCACGCAGATCCTTATCGATCATTTTGGTGTGACTGCGGTTATCAACACTGGCATTGCCGGCAGTATGCACGACGAAGTGCATTTTGGAGATGTGGTGATTTCGGACAAACTTACCTATCACGATGTGCGACCCCAGCAGATGCAGAGACTTTTTCCATTTAAGGAACAATTCACAGCCAACGCTGACCTGGTTGACTTAGCCAAGCGCTCCGGGGAGAGTGTGCTTGCCAAGGAATACAAGTGCCATGTAGGTAAGATCGTCACCGGAGAGCAGTTTGTGACCGAGCAAGCGCTGAAGCAACGAATTGCCGATGCCTACCATCCTCTTTGTGTAGAAATGGAAGGCGCAGCCATAGCCCATGTGGCGGAAATCAACGGGGTTCCTTTTGTGGTGATTCGCAGTATTTCCGACCATGCCAATGAGAATGCCGAAGTAGATTACAATGTTTTTGAAGCGCTGGCAGCGAATCAGTCGGCGAATTTGGTGTTGAATATGCTGGAGAAGATGAGGGAGTAGGAAGAAGACTGAGGGGTTTAATACTCACTGGCAGCATGCCGGCATCTAGCCATAGTCAAGTGATTTGTAGAACCTTAAGCGCAAGGTTTGAAATTTTACGCATTGTCAATATGGAGACAGCAGTATGAATTTTAAATAAAGAAAGGATTATCAAATGAAAAATGAGATAGTTTTTTTTGAAGCACAGGATAAAGCGATATTATTACCTGTTCAGATAAAAGAGGATACAGTTTGGTTGAATCGTAGTCAAATGGCGGAACTATTTGACAGAGATCTGAAAACAATTGGCAAACATGTAAATAATGCTTTGAAAGAAGAATTGAATGACCAGGTGGTAGTCGCAAAATTTGCGACTACCACTCAACATGGTGCAATAGCAGGTAAAACCCAAACGCATATGACGGAATATTACAACCTTGATGTTATAATTTCTGTTGGCTATCGAGTCAAATCACGGCGAGGTGTTGAGTTTCGACGATGGGCAAACAGTGTTTTGAAGCAGTATATTATGCAAGGGTTCGCCATGAATCAAAAACGCCTTGAAGATTTAGGTAAAATAATTAAACTGATGCAACGGACTGAGCAGTCTCTTGATGCACAGCAGGTGTTAACAGTTGTCGAAAGATACAATGAAGCTTTGGTATTACTTGATTCTTACGACCACCAGAATATGATTCGCCCAAGGGGAAACGAAGCAACGTATATTTTGACTTATGAAGAATGCCGAAAGATCATTGACAGTATGCGCTTTGGTAATGAATCCATGCTTTTTGGAAACGAAAAGGATAATTCTTTCAAAGGCAGTATCGGCAATATCTATCAGTCTTTTGAGGGACATGATATTTACCCGACACTGGAAGAAAAAGCAGCCAATTTGCTTTATTTAGTCACGAAAAATCATAGCTTTTCAGATGGAAATAAGCGTATTGCTGCAACAATGTTCTTATACTTTCTTGACAAAAACGGAGTTCTCTTTTTTAATGGCGATAAACTGATTGATGACCATACCCTAGTAGCACTTACTATTATGATTGCGGAATCACGACCTGAAGAAAAAGAAATGATGATCAGTGTTATTATGAATTGCATTAAGTAAACGACGAGTATGAGTTTGGAACCAAAACAATCCTTAGAGTATGATATGCTAAAAAGAAAAAAGGACTCCCCGTTGAACTGCTTCCCTTCAATAGGACATTGAAAAATAAGGATTACACGGCACCAGGTGCTGTGATACCCGCAAATTTTTGCATATGCTTCGCACAGATACTTACATATAGAAGATGAGGGAGTAGGATCCCCGCAAGGAGGAATAAGAAATGAACACAAATTTTCTGAGAAAACGGAATTTTGGTATTGCAACGCTTGTTCTTTCATTGATTATAGTTGTTTGGTTTTTAGCAAACTCTAAAACAACTTTAGATTTTCATTTTGACGAGAACCCCATGGAGCAAGCAGTCAGCCAAATTACGCGCGAGAATAGCGAAGAACCCCTGAAAATCGAGTTCAACCCGGAGCAAGTGGCAGAACTCGTGGCTCACCTAGAAGCGTTGAGTGCTGTGAAAAAGCAAGATCGGTTTGCTGAAGAGACTGTATTGTATGGGATTAGCGCAACCTCTGCAGACGGTGGGGCTATTTTCATCAACGGGTATTCTTTGACCGAGGATCAAATTGAGCTTGTATATCAAGAGAACCGTTATGTGGTTGAAGATGCTGATTTCAGTGCTTATTTCGCAACAGTGCGTGCAGGTCTTGTGGCACAAGTAACGTATTTGCAGCTCTATGAAGATTTTTATCGGTCTACGTTGCAGCCGATTTCTGCAGGGATTCAAAAACTAGCACTGTTGGATCTGGACTTCAATACCATACCGGAGTTAGTGGTATTTACACCCGGGGCTTCAGCTTCCTCGGGCTGTGTGGTTTTTACAATAGAACAAGATGAAGTTCGCTCCTTCAACACCACCGACACCATCTCTGCGTATGCAGGCATCGATTCCAGCGGGCCTTTGGCTCCTCTTTCGCAAAACGCCTCTGTGCCGTTTTTCTGGGCGAACTATTTGGAAGCAGAGTCCTTAGAGTTTACGCAATCACGCTTTTTACTATGTGAAGAACGGGTGGAAGGTCAGCTGAGCTGGATTCTATGTTCCGCCAATGGATACGATTCCGGTTCGTGGGGGACCTGGTACCGTTTCAGTACTAATGAGGGTGCGCTTGCAGTTGAATCGCTCTTGAGCTACGAGTTCGTAGGCCAATGGTCTCACAAATCTGCCAGCAAGGATCAGTGGTATATCAACAGTGAAGAGGTCACGAAAACGGAATTTGAAGATACGCTCGCTGCCTTTCTTGCCTCTCTTGAGCAGGAATATGAACGGGTGGATTATACTCTTGAGGAGTTTATTGTGGGTGAGTGAGAAGTGGTAGAATTGATGCAACAATTTTAAAAAAAGCCCTCCACTACGGAGGGCTCAGACTGTCAAAAAAGTCCAGATGAACGCGAGTTCAGCTGGGCTTTTAGTAATGTACATGGTATAATGGAGTGGGTGATGAAAGTGATAGAAAAAG
>Ga0334890_1001921_pt1 | contig 25562 bp, 19 predicted proteins | sample GraSluR1_MG_3_FD_207220 | JGI IMG/M metagenome (GOLD analysis project Ga0334890, IMG submission 207220) | Sludge microbial communities from methane-producing bioreactor in Wageningen University, Netherlands - Granular Sludge_31_08-R1 | ecosystem: Engineered > Bioreactor > Anaerobic >... | reverse complement strand
GCCGCCGACGATCACATCCACCAGGCGGGCGGGCCGGGGCAGGGCGAAGCCGCGCGGGTCTGTCCACTCAGCGGGCAGCAGCAGGTCTACCGCTTGTGTCGTCCACTGGCCGGCGGGCACCAGCGTAAAGTTGCGCAGGGCGGTGCTGCCGTCATGGTTGGCCAGGAAGCCACTGCTCCAACTGAAGGGTTGGCCATCCATGCCGGTGAAGTTCAGCGTCACCTGGATGGGGTATTCGCCGTTGCCGTTGTTGCGGTCGCTCCACCAACCGCTGTTGGGCAGGCTGTGGTGGATCACGCGCAGTTCCAGGGAGAGCCACAGGCTTCCGTACTGGCTTACGTCGGCATCCACGCGCTGCTGCGCCGACAGGGCGCTGCCGCTCGCGCCGCTGCCGGTGCGCTCCCACATCAGCATGTTACGCTCCGGGCCGGAGTCGTCGCCCACCACGTCGAGCCAGCAGTTGCCGCACGTGCTGGCGATGCTGAATGTCCAGCCCGCCCCGCCTGCGGCGAAGTCGCCGTTGACCACCAGTTCGTCACCGTCCTGGGCTGAGGCCGTTCGCGCGCCCCACAGACCGGTCACGAGCACGACCAGCAGCAGTACCCAAAAGTGCCTCATGAGTCCGCTCCCCTCAAAGTATTGCTATGACGGGCATTGTGCTTGTATTGTAGTCCTGTTTTGGGGCACTGTGTGCCGGATTTCACACAAAATTCGAGACGCCCCCATGCGGAGGCGTCCCGTCAGATGTACGCCAGGGCGGGATGAGAGCAGGGATTCAGGGCGCGGACTTGCGGACAAAGGCGAGGTACGCCCCGACCAGCGCCACGACCGCGCCAATGACCAGCACGATGATCTGGCTGGTCGCCAGGTAGATGGCGTGGCCCCGGATCGGGTCAATCAGGATCGCCACCAGCACAGCAGCAATCCCCAGGACGAGCAGCGCGTATGCGATCTGTTTTTGGGTCATGATAGGCTCCTCAATCAGACAGTGAACGCTGCTCCCCATCATAGCACAGTTCTGGGGACGGCACCGTTCGTCTGCGTTTGGCTGGCTCAGCCGATCATGAACTCCCCCGCCCGGTAGAACAGTGTCCTGTCAATCCAGATTTCGCCGCCGTCTTTCATGTTGTGGATCATGTCCCAGTGAATGGCGCTCTGGTTGACGCCCTTCGTCTCCTCGTAGCTGCGCCCCAGGGCCATGTGGATCGAGCCGCCGATCTTCTCGTCGAAGAGGATGCTGCGCGTCATGCGCTGAATGCCCATGTTCGTGCCGATGGCGAACTCGCCCAGCCGCCGCGCGCCGGGGTCGGTGTCCAGCGTGCGCACCAGGTACGCCTCGCCCTTTGAGGCGGTCGCTTCGACGGCCACGCCGTGCTCAAAGCGCAGGCGCACCCCCTCCACCTCATTGCCCAGGTAGATGGACGGGAAGTTGAAGGCCACCGTCCCCTTCACCGAGTCCTCAATCGGGCTGGTGAAGATTTCGCCGTCGGGGAAGTTCTCCTGGCCGTGCGCGCTCTTCCAGGGCCGCCCGCCGAAGTCGAACGACAGATCAATGCCGGGGCCTTTGACTTCGGCGTGCTGCTTGTCGCTCAGCCAGTCCACCAGCCGAGTCTGCTTGTCGCGGAAGGCGTGCCAGTGGGCGACCGGATCGGGCCGGTCGAGGCCGCACGCCTTGTAGACGAATTCCTGGTAGTCGAGCAGGCCCATCTCCGCTGCCTGGGCGAGCGCCTGCGTCGGCCAGCCGACGACCGTCCAGCGCAGCGACCCCTCGGCGTGGCGGCGCAGGTAACGCTCGCTGACGGCGCTGGTCGCCTTGCGCCAGCGGCTGATGCGCGCCGGGTCTACAGTCGAGAGCGCCTTCGTGTTGGCTGACGCCTTGATGAAGAAGATGGCGTCGGACGCCTCAATCCAGTGCATGATCGTCGAATCCAGCCGGTCGAGTTGCCGGTCATCGGCCAGGCGCATGAATAGCTCGAAGTAGTCGCTGTAGTCGGGCGAGAGGGGCGCGGCAGCCTGGATATTGGGATACGCGCCCCGCCGCAGGATGGCCTCGGCCAGCGCCGCGATCAGCGGGGCGGCGGTCGAGCCGTTGCCGACGATGGTGATGTATTCGCCCGGCTGCACCGGGGAGCTGTACTCGGTCAGGATTTTTGCCAGTTGGAGGGCGAAGTTCGTCGCAGTCATGAGATGTCGCTATGCCTTTGCTACAGGTCGTGCCAGATCGCTGGCCCGAACTATAACACAGGCAGCAAGCGGGGCGAAAACCAGGGGCGTTTTGCGGGGTGCGTGCAAGCCAGATAGGGGCGTATCGCCATGCGCTCCACATGCATCAACTTAAGCCTGGCTGCGCACGCCTCTCCCTCTCAATCCCCCTCTCCAGCCGAGCTAGAGAGGGGGGACTCTGAGACCGTTTGAAAAGGTCTGCAACCCCACCCTAAGTCCCTCCCCGCAGGCGGGGAGGGACTTCAAGAGCAGTCTTTTCTCCCTTCCCTCGCTTGCGGGGGAAGGGCCGGGGATGGGGGTAAAGATACCTCTCAAACGGCCTCTTTGACCGCCGGATAGGACATTTTCCCCCTCCCTGGCTTGGCCGGGGAGGGGGCCAGGGGCATTCCGTCCGTGCCGCGCGCCCAGAAGCTCTAACCTGGTGCACCTGGGGCGTAACGCAATACGCCCCTACGCGCCCGGCAGCGAGGCCAATTGGTGCGGGCGCAAAACAAAGCGCATGAGTGAGAATCCGCAAGCACCAAAGGTGCTGAGAGTACGCGCTCGTAGCGCAAGTGCCCTGGAAGGCATTTACGCGGTAGACTCACTCATGCGTGTTACCAGCATAGCATACTCTGGCAGCCCGTGTCCAGACTCGCGGGCTTCCCAATAAAAAAACCAGCGACCGTTCGCCGCTGGCTGTGTGCCCCCAGGGAGATTCGAACTCCCGTCTTGGCCTTGAAAGGGCCACGTCCTGGTCCCCTAGACGATGGGGGCGCAACACGGCGGGCATTGTACCATGCTGCGCGGCGGGCCGTCAAGGTCGGCGCGCCCTGCGCACCAGACTTCCGAAGTCTCCACAGACTTCGGAAGTCTCCCCCTTCCTCCTTACTCCCCCCGCGCCAGGAACCACGTCGAGACGGCGGCAATGGCCGGCTCGTGCGCCGCAAAGGAGCGATCCACGTCGTCGTCTCCGAGATACTGCGCGAACCAGGCCAGCGCGTCCGGCACGCCGCCGTGTTGGGCGGTCAGGGCGTGGTCGCCGCCGGGGTAGAGGATCACCTCGACCGGTGCGCCCGCTTCGCGCAGGGCTTCGGCCAACAGGCGCGTCTGCTGCGGAGAAACCTCGCGGTCTGCCTCGCCATGCAGCAGCAGGAGGGGAACGGTGATCAGTTCCGGCCACTGGACGGCGGAGCGTTCGGCGAACAGGGCCGGCGCTTCGGCGGGCGTCGCGCCGACGAGGGGCCGCCACAGTTCCCCCGCCAGCGTCCCGCCGCGCTCGCGATCCCAGCGGGCCAGGTCGCTGATCGCGCCGACCGTCACCGCCGCCTTGATCGCGTCGTCCCCCGCCAATGCCTGGGCCTTGAGCGCCAGGAAGGTCATCATCCCCCCGCGCGACCCGCCGAACATGCCGATCCGCTCGCCGTCCACGAAGGGCAGGCCCCGCAGCAAGGGGATCAGCGCGGTCACGTCGTGCACGTCCGCCCCGCCGAAGTCCTCATGGCCCTCGCCGCCCGCGTTGCCCCGGTACTGCGAGGCGACGGCGACGTATCCGGCCTCGACCCAGGGCACAATCTCGATGCCGGTCAGCGCGCCCACGCCGTCATAGCCGCCCCGGTTGTGGATGATCGTCGGGTGCGGGCCGGGCGAGGTGGGCCGGCCCAGGAAGCCGGTCACGCGCAGCCCGTCGCTCCAATAGGTGAGCGCGTAGTAGGCGCTGTGCGGCGTGACGTGGAGCAACGTCAGGCGCTCGATGGCCCCGTCGGGCGGGTGCGTCGGCGTTGGTGCAGACGGCGCGACCGGCGCTGCTGGCGCGATCTCCCGCGCGCTGACCGGCGTGGGCGTGGGAATCGGCGTGGCGTCCTGGGCGCGGGCAGCGCCAGCCAGGGCCAGCGCCAGGGCCAGCCCCCACAAGAACAGCATGGGCGGAGCGGAGCGGCGCGTCATGTCACGCGGATGACCTCCCCGCCGGTCATCCGCTCCAGGTCGGCGGGCGTCAGGCGGAAGACGGCGTTGGGCGTGCCCGCCGCCGCCCAGATCACGTCGAACTGGCGCAAGTCCTGGTCAATGAAGGTGCGCAGCGGGCGGTCGTGGCCGACAGGCGGCACCCCGCCGATGACGAAGCCGGTCTGAGCGCGCACAAAATCGGCGTCGGCTTTGGCCAGCGGCTCGCCAAGCGCCCCAGCGACGAGGGCCGTGTCCACGCGGTTGGCCCCGCTGGCGATGACCAGCACCGGCGCGTCCGACTGCGCGCCCTTGAAGACCAGCGATTTGGCGATCTGGGCGACGGTGCAGCCGATGGCGGCGGCAGCTTCGGCGGCGGTGCGCGTGGTGGCGGGCAGCTCGACGACCTGCCCCATGCTGAAGCCGAGCGCGGTCAGGGCGTCCTGGACGCGCTGCGCGCTGCGGCTGAGGGGTGCGGAGGACATGGCATCTCCTTTCCTATGTGGCTCGCTCAGGGTCTACCCGTGAATTTGTCCGCGTCGGGGCGCTGCTCTGTACGCCCTGGGGCGTTTGCCATACGCCCCAACAATCTCACCCACCGACTCCCCCCTACGTGTGGAAAGAATTTTTCAATTCGCAATTCGCAATCCGCAATCCCGCCGTTCAGGGCTGCGCCGCCGGTGGGCGGCTGCTGATCGTGATCTGGGGGAAGCCAACCGGCGCGTGCGCGCACGATGAGCATGCCTCGCCCGCCGCGAACTCCAGCAGGTACAGCCCGTAATCCTCCGGGTCTATGTAGACGATGCGCGTCCCGTCCGGCGAGACGCTCCAATCGCCGTTCGCCACGCGAAGGGGCAGCGTCTCCGGGTCGGTCAACCAGCGGTGCGTCGCGGTGAGGGCGTCGGCCAGGCCCAGCGCGTGCGCGTCCTGGCCCGCGTCAAAGCTGAGTGTATAGAGCCAGCGTTCGTCGCGCCAGCGGTACGCGCCGAAGAAGGGCAGCTTGCGTGCCACTGATCCCGGCGTCGTGCGCTGGACGTACACGCCGCTGTCCGCCGGATTCTCCTGGAAGGGCAGGTAGAAGGCGATGGTCCCGCCGCCGGGCGCTACCTGCACGTCGCGCAGATTGGTGTACTCACCCAACAACACCGGTTCCGGCCTCTCGGCGTTCAGATCAATGATGGAAAGCTGCGTCTCCGCGGTGTAGTTGATGCGCCGGCTGACCAGCAGGCGGTGATCGTCGAGCCACTGCACGCGCCCGCCGCCGCTGTAGGCCAGGCGCGGGTCGCGGCCATCCAGCCCGCTCACCCAGGCGCGCACGCCCGGCTCCGGCATCCCCGGCACGGTCTCGCCGTAAACCACCTGCCACAGCAGGCGCGTCCCGTCCGGCGACACAGCGGGATAGGCGCCGCCCGTCGTCACCTCCCACTGCGCCCCGTCGCTCAGGCGGGTGAGGCGGGCCACCGCGCTGCCGCGCTCGATGCGGATGCTGCCATCCGGCGAGCGGTAGGCGGGCAGAGTCTCCTCGACCGGCTGGCGCGGCGATCCGTCGAGCGGCTGGCGGAAAACAGCCGTCCCGCCGGGCAGCGCGTCGAGCACGTAGACCGCCTGGAGATCGTCGCCGTACCACCACGCGCCCACATTCCACCCACTCAGCGAGACGGGCGTGCGCGTCACCTGTACGGCAGAGGGCAGCACGGGCAGGCGTCGGGCGGGCGCGGCACTCTCCGGCGGCTGCTGTTCGAGCTTGGGCGGCCAGGGCTGCTGGTAGTTGTTGAGGATGTTGGCGCTGAAGCGCACCGCCGGCTGCGTTTCCAGCGTCATCCAGCGGAAGGGGGCGCTGAGGTCTTGCTGGAAACGGTGCTCTTGGGGGCCGATGCTGGCCAGCATGTGCCAGTTCATGTCGAAGAAGGACAGCGGGCTGAGCGCCGTCTGGTAGTGATCGAGGCGGATTTCCAGGTGCAGGTGCGGGCGCGAGCGGCACGACAGGTCGGGGTCGCCGCTGAGAGCGATCACCTCGCCGCGCTTGACCGTATCGCCGCGCACGAACGGTGGTTGGCGCAGCAAATGCCCGTAGAACGAGGCGAGTCCCGTGCCAGGGTGAACCAGCACCAGGCTGTGCGGCCCGGCCCCCCAGCCTTCCGCGTCCACGTAAGTCACCACCCCATCGGCAATGGCCCGCACGGGCGTGCCGCACGGCGTTTCAATGTCCAGCCCGAAATGCAGCCCCTGGCCGTGCATGTACCACCCGTCGCCGAAGTTGAACGCCTCGACGGTGTTGCCGTAGTGTTGCTCGTAGAGCCAGGTGTTGGGGCCGGGCGGCCCGGCCAGCGGGAACAGGAAGGGCGGGCCATCCGGGGGATTCTCGGCTTGCCGGGCGGCGACAGAGAGCGGCAGCGCGGCTGTAATGAGCGCAGCGGCGAGTCCCAGACCGATGAACACACGTAGCATGATCTCTACAGAACAGCTCCTCATCAGGTGGCGCTATCTTCAAAGCATAGCGCCGCGCGCGCCGATTGACCACCTGCGCGGGTGGGGGCAAGGGCCTGCCTAGTGCATGTTGGCGGAAGTCGACCAGTGGCTGTTCGATGGTTTACCCCACCCTAAATCCCTCCCCGCCAGCAGGGAGGGACTTGAGTCTGCTCCCCCTTTCTCCGCTGGCGGGGAAAGGGGGCTGGGGGGATAGGGGTCAATCAGGCCAAACCGTGCGCCTATTTCCGCCCTGATGTACTAGGGGGTCCACGAACAACCTGTTGCCAGGGGAGGTCGTGACCACTCGGTGAACGCCTCCCCCCTCAATTCCCCTCCAGCCGAGCTAGAGGGGGGACGATCTGACAGGCAATTCTCCCCTTCCCCTGGCTTTGCCGGGGGAAGGGGTCGGGGGACAAGGGCGTTCTGGCAAGCGCCCAACAACTTGTTCGTGGCCCCCCAGGTAGGGGCGCAGCAGAGCAGTGCTCCAGGGCGGGGCTGAGCGCCGCCCCTACGAGACCTCACCCCCGCTCGGTGCTAACGCGCCTCGCCGAGCGCGGCGAGGCTGGGGGTGAGGTTGTGCGGGGCGCGCACCGCAGGAGACTTCCGAAGTCTGGCTTGGGGCCGTGCGCAGAAAGAGACTTCCGAAGTTTTCGGGAACTTCGGAAGTCTGAACCCGGCGCTGCCTGCCGGTGCGCTCAGCGCGGCTGGGGAGTCAGGCGGGGGCCTAGCCGGTCCGTCTGCCGGGAAGCGGACATGCCGTCGTCCATCGTATCCACGAAGTAGCTCTCACACGCCGCGTCCAGGGCCTCCGGCGTCAGGCGCGGGGTGACACCCTCGTAGTCAGCCATAGCCACCAGGATTCTGAGGATGTCGCGCGGGTGGACGGCCTGCATGGGCCGGTTCGGTGCGCGGTACCATTTCTGGAGCAGATAGAAGAATCCCTCTTTGTCCAGCGGCACGCCCATACGCTGCGCGTACAGGGCGAAGATTTGCGAGAAGGCGCGCTCGTCCGGTCTGTTCACTTTGATCTTCATCTGGATGCGGCGCAGAAAGGCATCGTCCACCAGGTTGCGCGGCTCAATATTGGTGCTGAAGACCATGAGTTGCTGGAAGGGGATGGCGATGGTCTGCCCCGTTTGCAGGCGCAGGTAGTCCACGTGCGACTCGAGGGGCACCACCCAGCGGTTGAGCAACTCGGAGGGCGAGATCATCTGCCGCCCGAAGTCGTCAATGAGGAACATGCCGCCATTGGCTTTGAGCTGCAGCGGGGCCTCGTAAAACTTGGCGACGGGATCGAAGCGCAGGTCGAGCGCGGCCATCGTCAGTTCGCCGCCGACGATCACCGTCGGGCGCTGGAAGTAGCTATAGCGCCGGTCAACCTGGCTGTCGGCGTCTGCCTTGAACGCCCGCAGATCGTCTTTGGTCAGCTGTACTTCCTTGAAGACCAGCGGATCGTAGACGCTGACGACGTGACCGCCGATGGTGATGGCATAGGGCACCCAGATCGGCTCTGCGCCGGAGATCAAGCGCGCGATAGACTGGGCGATGTCCGTCTTGCCGTTGCCTGGCGGCCCGTAGAGGAACATGGAGGTGCCGATGCTGAGCGCGGGGCCGATGCGCCGGTGAAAATCGTCCGGCAGCACCAGGTGGGCCAGAGCCTGCCGGACGCGCTGCGGGGAAATATCCATGCTGCGCTGCGTTTGCAGCAGGATCATCTGCGTGTATTTCTCAACAGGCACCGGCACAGGGCCGATGTACTGGCTGCGGGCCAGGGCGTCGCGCGCGCGCTTGGCGCCGGCGTCGGACAGGCTGTAGGCGTAGCCCAAGCGCCCGACCCCGCCCGCGCTGACCACCTCGACAATGTGCTCCTCTTGCAGCTTGATCAGGATATGGTCGAGCAGCTTCAGTTCCAGGCGCGTCACCTCGCCGAAGTGGCGCAGCGAGACTTCGCCCTCGTTGAACATCATGCGCAGCAGAATGTCTACCACCAGGCTGGGCGGGATGTCTAGCTCGGCGGGGTGAACTGGCGCGCGCAATAGCTCGCGCAGCGCCGCGTCGGACGCGTCCAGCACCTCCCCGCGCACGCCCTCTTCGCCGTTCGACGGCCACTCTTCTTCGAGCGGAATCTCTATCGGCTCGCTCATATCTGCTCCCCCTGGAACGCCAGACGGTCAACGCCGGGCCAGCCGCCGGAGCGGTCGTCCCTTTCGGGCGCTGGCCCGCTCAGGATAGCCCCTGTGCCGGGTGACGGGCGCTCCTACCCCACCTATAAGCAGGATTATGCACAACCCTGCCGGGTGTGGCAAATGTGGGAGGCGTCGCACACAAAGAGACTTCCGAAGTTTGGGAAACTTCGGAAGTCTGACGCCGGGGGGAGGGCCACGTAGCGACGTATTGCCATACGCCCCATGCACGTCAAGTGAAGGCTTCCGGGTACGTGGTATGGGCACCCCTGGCCCCTCCCCGGCAAGTCAGGGAGGGGAAAAACGCCCCAACCAGCGGTCAAAGTCCCCCTCTCTAGCTCAGCTGGAGAGGGGGATTGAGGGGGTGAGGCGTAGGGGCGTATTGCAGTACGCCCCCAGGACGCTGCTCTGCTGCGCCCGTCACGGCGCGGCGGTCGTCATGTGCCAGGTCCCGCCCAGGCAGTCACCGCGCATGTCCGCCTCGAAGAAGGAGATGCTCTCGTTGTAGAGCGTGGTCAGGCGGTGTTCGCCGGGGCCGGGGAAATACTGCATCCCCTGCACGTACCCGCCCGCGATGTAGGTGTAGTTGCTGGTTAGCTCGAACTCTGGCGTCAGCGCCCAGCCGAGCGTGTTCTTCAGTTCCTGGTGCGTGCGCCACAGCTTGCCGAAGCCGCGCCGGGGTTGGTACATCCCCTCCGGCGGCACCAGGCTAGGGTCAATCTCCGCCTCACCTTCCTCGAAGGTGTCGTTGTAGCAGAACCAGTCGCCGCCGGTGCTGTCGTCCTGGGGCACGTTGACCATCACCCAGATCTGGCGGGTGTGGCGAATCCAGAACATGCGCCCGTGCTCGAAGACCTGCTCGGCGATCTGCACCTGGGCGACGGTGTTGGTCGGGAAAATCTCCGGGCGCGGCGTCGCCGAGGCAGGCAGCGGCGTCGGGGTGATGGTCGGCGTGGGCGTGGGCGTGGGCAGCACCCCGCCCAGTTGGATGGCCAGCTCCATCGGCACCTCCACGATTAGCGCCGCGTTCAGGGCTGGCACCCAGCGGAACGCGCCGGCGACTGCCTGTCCGCGCCAGTCGTTGTAGGGGGTCACGCCGCTCTCACCGGCCAGCGCCCGCGTGATACCGCTGCTGTCCACACGCGAGGCGGCGGCCAGGTCTGCCGGGGCGAGCACGGTGCGGTTCGCGCCGGCGACCAGATAGCTGGACGCCCCTACCTCCACCTGAAGGTAAGTGGCGATCTGTTGCTCGTAAGCCGTCGGCTCGGCGAAGAGGTCGTCGAGCGTGGCTAGGTTAACCTCCCCCGCCAGCACGCCGACCGTCTGCCCGCTGCCATCGAAGATAGGGCGGGTGACGATCATGACCAGCGCCCCGCTCGCCGCGTCCAGGACGGGCGGTTGGGTCAGCGGCCCGCTCAGGCTGGCGCGGAAGTAGGGCTGGCTGGCGACCTGCGCCCCGCCCAGCGCGGGATCGGTGGCGGCCAGCACTGCCCCGCTGATGTCGTAGACGAACAGGGCGCTGAAGCGGTTCTGGCTGGCCAGGAGGGACTCCAGCAGATCAGCCAGGGCCTCCCTATCTAGTCCGGCCAGGGGGTTGGCAGCCAGCATGACTTCCAGGGCCACCTGGTTTTCGCCCAGCCAGCGGGTGATCGCTTCGCCCCGCCCGTCGGCGATGGCTTCCAGCGCGACAAGCACGCCGGGCATGGTCTGGGCGAAGGCTTCGGCGGTTGCTGTCGCCTGGGGTGCGGCGGTTGCGGTGAGCGCCTGGTTGAAGGCCGCCTCCACAGTCGCCTCGAAGGCGGCGGTGAGCGTCGGCGTGAAGAGGGTGGCGGCTTCGGCAGTCTGGGTCATGTCAAGCTGCTGCTGCACTGCCGCCGTCTGGGTGAAGCGCGCCTGCACAATGGCGTCAATCGTCTGCTGTTGCTGGGTGGGATCGGCCTGCTGCGCGGCTCCGCTACCCCAGGCGAGCGGGACAGCGCCAAGCGCCAGCAGGCTCGCCAGGACGAGAAACGCAGGGATGCCAATCGTGAGTCGTCTGCTCATAGAGTGCCTTTCTTGTCGCACGTGGCGCACACCAGGTTATACGACGACCGCGCGTCAGGAGACAACCGTCCGGGCCAACTGCTGGATGCTGTGGGCGAAAGCGCTGTCCGGCTTCGCGCTGACCAGCGGCACCCCCCGCCGGATGGCGACGGGCTGGCCCGGCTCGTAGGGCACGTCCACCGAGATCGGGCGCTTGAGCGCCTTCTGAATGGCGTCGGCGGGCACGTCGAACGTGGGCCGCACATGGTTGAGCACCACGCGGATACGCCCCATCTCGATGCCCATCGCCCCCAGCAAAACCAGCAGTTGGCTGGTCGTCTGCACCGAGGGCGGGTCGTCGCTCATCACCACGACGACCGAGCTAGAGACTTGCAGCGCGCCGCGCACCGCCGGGTCAAGCTGGCGCGCGTCGGCCACCACCGGGTTGTAGGTGCCCGTTAGCTCGCGCAAGACGTGCTGCGCCGCAAGCGCGGACAGCCCCCCGTCCGCTGGGCGCGGCGGCGCGGCCAGCACAGCCACCCCCGACGGCTGGTGCTGAGCCAGCAAGCCGCCGAGAGCGCGCGGATCGGGCGAGTCGCCCTGGCCGAGCAAGTCCTGCCACGAATGCTGCGGCTTGAGGTGCAGGTAAAGCGGCACGTGCCCGCCGACTGCGCTCAGGTCGGCGATGCACACGCGCCGCGTTTCGGCAGCCAGGGCCAGCGCCAGGTTGATGGCAATGGTCGTGCAGCCGGTGCCGCCGCGCAGACTGATCACGGTCGTCACTGGCAGGCGGACGGGCAGCGTATCGGCGGGCTGGGCCTGATCCTCGACGCCAATGGGCACGCGCCCTGGTGGTCGCGCAGCGGGCGCAGCAGGGGGCGGCGTCGGGTGTGGCAAGGGCGGCGGGACGGGCGTGACCACGCCTGGCACCTCGCCCGCCGCCTGCGGAATCGGCTCGGTGAGCAGGCCCGTGTGCACGCGGTAGCGGACGCCGGCGCGAATCACCGCGTCCACGCGCTCGGTTAGCTGCTGGGCGGTGACGGGCTTGGACAGGAACGCATTCGCGCCCGCTTCGAGTGCCATTTCCTTGTCCATCGGCTGGCTGCGCGCGGTCAGGATGACGACCGGGATGGGGGCCGTGCGCGGGTCTTCGCGCAGTTTGCGCACCACGTCGTAGCCGCTCAAGCCGGGCATCATCACGTCAATGATGGCCAGCTCTGGCTGGGTCTGCGCGGCCAGCTCAAGACCTTTCGCGCCTTCTTTGGCGATCTCCACCTGGTGGCCGACGCGCTCCAGCATCAGCTTGACCATTTGCAGCAGGTTGATGTCGTCGTCAATTATCAGTATGCGGGACATAGCCGGGTCCTTGCGTTCGTTCCGCGCTTGCAGCAACGCGCTGGCGAGTGGCTCAGTCTTTGAGCATGGCGAAGACTTCGATCAGGCTGCGATTGATGAGGACGGCGCCACCCTTGAAGACGATGTTACGGCGCGCGGTGAGCGTCACACGCGCGTCAAAAACCGGGATGAAATGCTCCGGCGTGGTGCGCACGAAGTTAGGCACGTTGACCGACGGGTGCAGCCGGATGGCGCCCGTCACCTCAAAGCCGGCTACCACGACCAGCACCTCGTGGTCCACGTGATCGTGGCCCACGTAGCGCCCTTCGCGCAGCGGCAGCCCGTCGCGCCACTGGCTCAGCACGGCGATGCCGAGCATGTCTTTGCGCACTTCCCCGTGTGTGAAGTTGCCGGTCAGCGTCGCCGGGTCGAGCAGCGGCGAGATGAACATGCGCTCCAGGCTGAGGAACAGCGCGTTGTGGTCGTTGAGCTGGTCGAGCACGGGGACGCCGCGCAGCTCCACCTCGCCACTGATGCGGTAGGTGCGCGTCATGAACTCCCCGGCGACATAGCCCTGGCGAACGCTCGCTTGTGATTGCATCGTCCACCATCCTTTCCCTGAGCACAGCCGTGCATGCGGGCAGCGCCGCGCCCCCTAACGCGCCGTCAGCCGCTCAAGCGCCTCCAACACGGGCGCGTCCAGGTCGGTCAGGGCCGGCTCGGCGGGCACGCCGGCGTCCCAATCCGGGGCGCGCGTCAGGGTCGCATCCTCGCGCAGCGACTCGATCCACAAGTCGAAATACCCCTGGCGCGTCGCCTCAAGCTCCTCCGCCGTCAGTTCCTGCACCCGCCGGTCGAGCACTTCGATCAGGTGCAGGCCGAACTCGGTCTCCACCGGCCCGACGATGGCGTTGAGATCGGCGTCGCGGACGGCGTTGGCGTAGCTCTCGCTCAAAAAGCTGAGCATCACCCAGCCCAGGTCGCCGCCCAGAGACGCGCTGGCCCGGTCGTCGGACAGCGCGGCGGCCACCCCCGCGAACGACTCGCCCGTCGCCAGTCGCGCCTGCGCCCCCCGGATGCAGCTTTGCGCGGCGGCGCGCTCTTCGGCGGTGGGCGGTGTGGTGTTGCCCACGTCCTGCGGGTGGAAGCTGCACAGAATGTGCCGCGAGCGCACCGCCGGTTCCTCGGTGGGCACGCTGGCGGCGAGATGCTCATAGAGCCGGGCGCGCAGCGCCTCTGTGGCGAACAGGGTCATGATGTCGTCGGGCAGCAGGCCGGACGCCGCCTGCGCACCCGCGTACCAGTCGGCGATGAACGCCTGCGCTTCCGCGTTGGCGGCCAGGTCGCTCACCGGCACATTCGTCCACAGGCTAAAGAAGGCCGCTTCGCGCACTTCGGCGTCTTCGGCGGCGGGCGTCAGGCCCATCTGCTCGCCGGTCTGCCACAGCAGGCGCTCCGTCTCCATCTCGGCCAGCACCGCATCGCCGAGCGCCGCCGGGTCTTCCAGGTTGGCGACCAGGCGCGAGGCGTACTGCGCGCCCAGGGCCAGGTTGCCGCCCGTCAATTCGTAGAGCGTCGCCAGTTCCCTGAGGTACTGCCAGCGCACCAGGCGCACGCGGGCGTGGAAGTCGGCGCGCGAGATGGGGTCGCCGTTCACGGTGGATACAGCGTCGCCGTCCTGGGCCACAACCGGCAGAGCCAGCAGCAGGGCCAGGCCGCTGATCAGCAGCGCCCACAGCAGGCGTCGGAGGAACAGAGGTACTTGCCGCATGGCGAACCTTTCGCGTCCACCGCAGAGATTGCGCCCCTAATGATAGCGGATTCTGAGCCGGGGCGATAATCGCCCGCTGGGGCTAGACCTGTTGACGTGCAGAAATATTCTACGCTCGCCTGGCTACTCAGAGGCCGTTTGAGAGGTATCTTTACCCCCATCCCCGGCCCTTCCCCCGCAAGCGAGGGAAGGGAGAAAGGACTGCTCTTGAAGTCCCTCCCCGCCTGCGGGGAGGGATTTAGGGTGGGGTTGCAGACCTTTTCAAACGGTCTCTCAAACAGTTCATCAGGAGTTGGCCCTGGCTGAGCGCATGTCAGCCTGAGGGTGATTTTCTACTTTACTATAATACAGCCTGCTCAATTTATACTTTTTGCGCAAAAACTATAATTCTCCCTTGCGATAGGTGCTTAATGCATCAAAGATATCCGGGCAGAAAAAAGTACGCCTATGAACTTTCTCAAGTGTTGGCACGAGAATCCCCTCTTTTACCAGCCTTTGCACCTGGTGTTGCAGCGTGTTATGCACTTTCAACCCCTATCCCCCAGCCCCTTTCCCGCAAGCAGGGAAAGGGGAGCGATTTGCCCCTCCTCGCTGGCGGGGAGGGGCCACAGGGTGGGGTCAATGCGCCGTACATGGCGTTGCGCGCTTCCCGCTGCGCCGAGCGCGTGGAGTTCATAACACGCTCTAGTTGGCCGCGTCGTCGGGCACCGGCGACTCCTTGACCGTGCTGGTCGCCGGCTCCGGCTCCGGCGCAGGGAAGGCAGCGGCCAGGGCCGCCTGGTCGGGCGCGCTGGCTGGCTGCACGAACACCGTGCGCGACGGAAAAGCAACCGACACGCCACGCTCGGCCAGCAAGTCCATGATCTTCAGGTTGATGTCCTGCCTGGCCGCCTGGAAGTCGGCCCAGACGGGCGTGTTGATGAAGCAGATGATCATGATGTCCAGCGAGCTTTCGTTGAAGGCTACGAACTGCACCACCACCGAATCCTGCTCGATCAACTCGTGCGCGCGCAGCATCTCGCGGATGGCCTGCACCACCGAGAGCACCTGCTGCGGCGAGCTACCATAGGCCAGGCCCAGCGTCATGTCCAGGCGGCGCTTGCTCAGGCGCGACCAGTTGGTGATGCTGGCGTTCATCACCGTGCGGTTGGGTACGGTGATCAGCGACTGGTCGAGCGCGCGGATGCGCGTGCTGCGAAAGCCGAGCGCCTCGACCGAGCCCTTCACCCCGTCGAAGATGACGAAATCGCCGATCTGGAACGGCTCGTCGGCCAGGATGACAAAATAGCCGAAGAGGTTGGCCAGCGTGTCCTGCGCGGCCAGGGCGACGGCCAGGCCGCCAATGCCCAGCCCGGCCACCAACCCCGCCACGTCGTAGCCCCAGGAGCCGATCACCGCCGCCGCGCCCAGCACGACGACCAGCGCCCCGCCCACCTGCTTGATGACCGGGGTCAGGCGCGTGTCGAGCAGGCTGGGCGCGGCGGCGGGGCGTACTGTGCGCCGGCTGAGCGCCAGGAACATATCCACCGCCGGCCCCACCAGGCGGTAGAGGCCCCAGAAGATGCCGATGGCGATCAGCGAGTTGGCCAGCGGCCCCAGCGCATCGCGGACGGCGCGCGACGGCTCCAGAGCGAGCACCGCGCTCCACAGGCCGATCACTGTGACCAGGAAGCGCGCCGGCGGTTGCAGCGCCTCGATCAGCGGCCTGTCCCAGGTGATCGGCGTGCGGCGCAGCAGGCGGCGCACCGCGCGCGGGATGACCGCGCTGATAAGCTGGCGGAGGAGCCAGGTGAGCAGCAGGATCACGATCACCAGGGCCAGCCGGGTGATCAGGTTCGCCGCGTCTTCGCCCAGGTTGTCCTTGATGGTATCGGCCAGCATAGCGCCCTCCTTCGCACGCGCGACGGGACAGCCCGCACGCCCCGTCCAGGGCTACCTTACCACGTCTGGGCGCGGCGGCCAACCCCGCCCCGGCCCCAAGAGCCAGACTTCGGAAGTCTTGCCGGGGAAGCACCGCGCCCTGCACAACCTCACCCCCAGCCTCGCTGCGCTCGGCTTGCCCCCTCTCCGCCAGCGGAGAGGGGGCGGCGAGGCGCGCCAGCGCCGAGCGGGGGTGAGGTAACCTGCGCCCGTCGAATCCGGGTATACTGGAAGCGAGAGAGAAATGCATTGCGGATTGCGGATTGCGAATTGCGGATTTCAAGTTCTGATCTCAATTCGCAATCCGAAATCCGAAATTCGCAATCCAGGAGTGCCTGCCATGACCCAGCCCAACACCCTCTTCTACGGCGACAACCTGATCATCCTGCGCAGCCGCGACTACTTCCCCAACGAGTGCGTAGACCTGATCTACCTCGACCCGCCCTTCAACTCCAACCGCAGCTACAACGTGCTCTTCAAGGACGAGAGCGGCCTGGAGTCCGAGGCGCAGATCACCGCCTTCGACGATACCTGGCACTGGGGTCACGCCGCCGAAGCGACCTGGCACGACCTGGTGACGGGCGCGCCGGAGCGCGTGGCGACGGCCATCGGCGCGCTGCGCGAGCTGATCGGCACCAACCAGATGATGGCCTACCTGGTGATGATGGCCGCCCGCCTGGTGGAGCTGCACCGCGTGCTCAAGCCGACCGGCAGCCTCTACCTGCACGCGGACCCGACTTCCAGCCATTACCTGAAGATCATTCTGGATACGATTTTCGGGCCGGAGAACTTTCGGAACGAGATTGTGTGGAAGCGTACTCAAGCCCATAACGATCCAAAACGCTGCGGCAGTGTGCATGACGTGATCTTCTACTATGTCAAGAATGAAAAGCGGTCCGTCTGGTATGGAGGAGGCCATAAGGTTTCTGAGGAATACTTGAGAAGCCATTATTCGAAAGTTGATGAGCACGGTCGTCGGTATCAGCTTGTTGTCTGTCATGCACCAGGCCCAGGCCCTTCGCGTATCTTCTTCGGAAAAGAGATGAATCCGCCACCAGGACGACACTGGTCTTGGACACAAGAGAACATTGATAGACTGATCGCAGAAGGTCGTATAGTTATCACTAGAACCGGTAATCCTCGTTTGGTGCAATATGCACCTGAGGAGATTCCGCTTCAAGACGTTTGGGCCGATATTGATCCTGTAAACTCCCAAGCTGCCGAGCGCCTGGGCTACCCCACGCAGAAGCCGCTGGCCCTGTTGGAGCGCATCATCAGCGCCAGCAGCAACCCCGGCGACGTGGTGCTCGACCCGTTCGCCGGCTGCGGCACGGCGGTCGCCGCCGCGCACAAGCTCGGTCGCCGCTGGATCGGCATAGACATCACCCACCTGAGCATCAACCTGCTCAAGTTCCGCCTGCGCGATATGTTCGGCCTGACGCCCGGCGTAGATTATCAGGTGATCGGCGAGCCGGTGTCGGTGGACGGGGCGCGTCAGCTTGCCGAAGACGACCGCTTCCAGTTCCAGTTCTGGGCGCTGTCGCTGGTGCAGGCGCGTCCGCTGGGCGGCGAGGTGGGCGGTCGGACGGGCAAGCGCGGCGCGGATCGCGGCATTGACGGGCTGATCACCTTCATTGACGACAACACAGCCCGGCCCAAGCGGATCATCGTCCAGGTGAAGTCCGGCAAGGTCAAGAGCGGCGACATCCGCGACCTGAAGGGCACGGTGGAGCGCGAGAAAGCGGCGATGGGCGTCTTCATCACCCTGGAGCCGCCCACGCGGGAGATGGTCACCGAGGCGGTCAGCGCCGGCTTCTACCGCTCGCCGGGCTGGGGGCGCGACTACCCGCGCATCCAGATTCGCACCATCGAAGAGTTGCTGGACGGCGCGGGGATCGAGATGCCGCTGTCGTCGGTGACGTTCAAGCAGGCGGGGCGCGTCAAGGACGAGGGGCCGCGCACGATGCCCCTGTTCGACGAGGAGTAGGGGCGCTGCTCTGCTGCGCCCTGGCTCAAAACCAGACTTCCGAAGTCTCGCAGACTTCGGAAGTCTCTTGCGGGGAAAGCGCCGCGCCCGTCGAGCAAAGTCCCCCTCTCTAGAGCGTGTTATGCACTTTCAACCCCTATCCCCCGGCCCCTTTCCCCGCAAGCGGAGAAAGGGGAGCAGCCCGTCCCTCCCCGCCAGCGGGGAGGGACCACAGGGTGGGGTTCAGGTGATCGTAGGGCCTCGCGAGTTGCCCGCCGCGCCGAGTGCACAGAGTTCATAACACGCTCTAGCTCGGCTGGATAGGGGGTGAGGCGTGCGATCCAAAACCAGACTTCGGAAGCCTCCTGGCACCCCCCTCTCACGCCCAGGGTGTGCCATAATAGAAACAGCAGGCGGGGGCAGCACAGGGAGGACGGCTATGAAGGTGCGCTATATCGGGTTTGGCGAGATCAAGATCGAAGGTGTGTGCTACAGCGAGGATGTGGTGATCGAGGGCGGCAAAGTGCGCCCCCGCGACAAGAAACCCTCCAAAGCCTTCAAGGCGCGCTACGGGCACACGCCGCTCTCGGCTCAGGAAGCCATCCCCTGGGACTGCCAGCGACTCATCATCGGCACGGGCGCGCATGGCGCTTTGCCGGTCATGGACGAGGTGCGGGCAGAGGCCAGGCGGCGCGGGGTCGAACTGATAGCCGTGCCCACGCCGGAAGCCTGCGCTTTGCTCAAGGAGGCTGACCTGCGCACGACCAATGCCATCCTGCACCTGACGTGCTAGGGCGTGTTCTGCACATTTCGACCCCTATCCCTCGGCCCCTTTCCCCGCAAGCAGGGAAAGGGGAGACCCCTGTCCCTCCCCGCTGGCGGGGAGGGACTATAGGGTGGGGTTCTATGCGCCGTGCCCTGCACGCGCTACCGAGCGTGCGGAGTTCACAACGCGCTCTAGGGGAGAGGCCCACAGCCAGACTTCCGAAGTTTCCAAAACTTCGGAAGTCGAGGCCGCGCGTAAAAAGAAACCGGGCGGCCTGCGGGTCGCCCGGTCAGGCTGCCGGCCCGTGAGGGTGGGAGGGGCACGGTCCGGCAGCCTGTGGATGGGGGTTTAATCCGCTCTCAGTATAGCGAACATTTGTTCTGTCTGTCAAGAGGTGCAACCTTAAAGTTTTCGCGCGCCCGCTACCCCGCCGCCGGGACGTAGAACAGCCACAGCGCCTTGCTGATCGGCACGTCGTCGTGCGGGCTGCCCGTCACCGGGCGCGGGCCGAACGCCTCGGTCAGGCGGGCCAGCGTCGTGTTGTCGCCGGGCGGGAAGAAGATCGCCATGTCCGCGTCGCGCGGCAGCGCGTTCAGCGTAGCCGTGAACTCGTCCGGCGTGGACACAAACGCCTGCAAGTCGTCGGCCAGGAAGTTAAGCAGGCGTTGGGCGTCACTCTGCGGCAGGGCCGGGCCGTCCACCAGCAGGTAGACGCGCGTGCCGGGCGGGGAGTCCGCCACGCGCAGCAAAGCATCCTCCACGTCGTAGGCCACGTGCTGGCGCACCTCCACGTTGAACGTCTCCAGGAACGGGCCGAAGTAGTACGTCGCGCCGGGCACCGCCAGCGCCAGGGCCAGGATCAGCGCCAGCGCGGTCTGCGCGGCGTCCGGCCAGCGGCGCGGCCACAGCAAAGCCAGCAGGTCGCCGACGCCCAGCGCGATCAGCAGCGCCAGCGCCGGAAAGACAACCACGTAGCGCGCGGTGACGGCGCTCTCGACGAGCAGCGCGTTGCCCGCCGACGTGCCCAGCAGCCAGATCAGCGGCAGGACGCCCGGCGTCCGCCAGCGCCAGGCGGCGAACACCACCCCCAGCAGCAGCGCGGGCACGGCGTAGGGCAGCACGAGGGCGTACTCGCCGCCGTAGTACAGGTAGTAGTGGTAGAGCGTGTTCTCTGGCGAATTGACGTAGTGCAGCAACGAGTGCTGGAAGCGCGCCAGGCGCGCGCCAGGCGTATCCGGCTCGCGCCCGCTGTCCCAATAGAGGTCGTCCAGCTCGGTCTTGTCCAGCCGGTCGAAGAGCGGGTGATCGCCCCCGGCGAGCGTCAGGTAGACCGGCGCGGCGATGATCACAAACGCCACCAATGCCAGCAGGACGCCGCGCGCCGACGGGCGCGGTCGCCAGCAGGCGAATCCGGCGGCCAGCCAGGTCGCCGCCAGCAGCGGGTAGAGAATGCGCCCGCCCTCGTAGAAATACTGCGTCAGGCCGAGGGCCACACCGCCAAGCGCGTAGCCCGCCCGCCGGCCCGACCGCCAGCCCCAGGCTAGCAATGCCAGGGCCAGCGTGCCAAAGAACGGGTCGGCGATGTTGTTGAGCGCCAGACGGCTGTAGTGCAGGTGCGGCGGGAAGGTCAGCAGCAGCAGCGCCGCGATCAGCGCCGTGCGCCGCCCGTAGAGCGCGCGGCCCAGCAGGTACAGCGCGGGCACGGTCAGCGTGCCCAGGACGGCGCTGAGGGCACGCAGCCCGGCCAGGTTGCGCCCGATCAGCGCGACCAGCCCTGCCTGCCCGTAGGAGAAGACGAACGGGAACGAGGCGGAGGTGGGCATCGGCGTCAGCAGCCTGACATCGGGGAAGTCGCGGAAGTACGTCGCGCCGAGCGCGAAGTGGCTTTCGTCCACCATCACGCGCACCGCCTCGCCGAGGTTCACCGCCCGCAGGCCGAGCGCCGCCCCGCTCAGCGCCAGGAGCAGGGCGGCTTCGCGCCCGCCGTGCCCGTGCAGAGCGGGCCGCTCCACTCCACCCAATCCCAACGCCACAAGCAGGAGTCCCCCCGCCAGCAGCGCGGCCTGCGCGTGATGCGACAGAGCGCGCAGCCCCTCGACGCCGGCCAGCGCCGCGTTCGCCTCGGTGACGGCGGCCAGGGCCAGCAGCCCCGGCGCGGTCAGCGCCCAGGCCCAGCGCGGATGCAGCGCGGTCAGGCGGGGGGCGGCCTGGCGCGGCGACCTTCCCGGCGCGCGGCCCAGCGCGAGCGCCTCGATCAACAGCAGCGCCCCCGCCGCAAAGGCCCAGGGCGCGTAAGCGGCGTAGTAGTCTTTGGGGCCGGGGGTGGGGCGGTAGTGCACCAGGCTGGCAAGCTGCGGGCGGAAGCCGTAGGCGCTGGCGACCATGCACGCGGCGGCGAGCAGCGCCAGCGCGCGGGCGGCCAGGGCGCGGTAGGGGAGTCTGGCAGGCAGGGAGGGGGCTAAGCGCACGGTCGTTCTCTCGCGGCAGTGGCTCGGACGAGCTTGCTACGCGGGCAATGCTAGTGCGATTTCGCCCCGCCGTCAATGCGTCGCGGGGGCTGGCACGCCCCCATCCCCCGGCCCCTTCCCCCAGCCGAGCCAGGGGAAGGGGAGAGCCGCCTGCCAGATCATCCCCCTCTCTAGCTCGGCTGGAGAGGGGGACTGAGGGGGAGAGGCGTGCGTAGGAGTGCTGCTCTGCTGCGCCCTGGGGCGTGATCCTTCGCCGCTCCTACGCGCCTTCCTCTTGCCAGGACTCGGTGCCGAAGGGCACGAATCCGCGCAGATGGTCGAGCAGCTCAGCCAGCCCCGCTTCCAGGCCCACCTGAGGGTACCAGCCCAGCCCGTTGAGGCGGCTCCCGCTCACCGCCAGTGACAGGTGGGTGAGCACATCCTGCTCGGTGAAGCGCACCTGCGTAGACGGGCGCAGCGCGCGCAGGGCAGCAACGACATCGAGCACCCGCGCGTTCTCGCCCACAACATTGTACGTTTCGCCCGCTACCTGCTCCGCGTGCCTCAGCGCGAAGCGAATGGCATGGCTGGCATCGGCGACGTGCAGCAGCGGGCGGCGCTGCTCGCCCGTGCCGTACACCGTGAGGGGGCGGCCCACGCCCGCCAGGTAAGCCAGGTGATTCGCCACTGCGTCGAAGCGCACGGCGGGTGCCCAGCCGAACGCCGATCCCAGGCGCAGAACGGTCACGCGCAGCCTGCCCGCCGCTTGCAGAGCCTGTAGCTCGCGCTCGCCGCGCAGCTTGCTTTCGGCATACGGCCCCAGCGGACGGCAGATCGCCCCCTCGTCGAAGGGGTGCGACGCGGAGGCAGGCGATCCCGCCACCGCGTCCACCGGGCCGTAGACGGCGGCGCTGCTGGTGTAGATCAGGTGGGCCACGCCCGCTTCAGCCGCCGCCCGCCCGACGGTCGCCGATCCCCAGTGATTGACCTGCTCGATCCAGCCGGGCGGCCCAAAGGCGAGCGGCGTGCGCACGATGGCGGCCATGTGCACCACCGCCCAGACATCGCGCATGGCCAGGCCCAGGCCCGCGCCATCTAGAATATCCCCTTCCACAAACTGGTAGCGTCCCCGCGCGGGCAGATCGAGCAGGGAGTGATAGGTCTCGCGCTGCAGGTTGTCGTAAATGCGGATGTGGCAGTCGTCGAAGGCCGGGTCTTCGGCCAGGTCGCGGATCAGGCGCGAGCCAATGTAGCCCGCTCCGCCGGTGATCAGAAGGGTGCGTGTCATGTCTCGCGCTCCTTGTCGGAGCCGGGCGGCTGGTGCAGGGCGTCCGTATGCAGGCCGCATTCAGTTTTGCCCGTGCCCGCCCAGCGACCGGCCCGCTCGTCGCCGCCGAAGGCCGGGACGGTGCACGGCGCGCAGCCGACGCTCAGATAGCCCTGCGCCAGCAGCGGGTGCGCGGGCAGGTTGTGGCGATGGATGTAGCGCCAGACATCCTCGCGCGTCCACGAGGCCAGCGGGTTGATCTTCACCCCTCCCTGCGGCAGTGGCTCCACCACCTGAGTTCTCGCGCGTTGGGGAGTCTGGTCGCGCCGGATACCACTGATCCAGGCATCGAGGTCGCGCAGGGCGCGCTGCATGGGCACCACCTTGTGCACATAGCAGCACAGGTCTGGGTCGCGGCGATAGAGCGATTCGTGCCGCGTCGCTGCCTGCTCTGGGTCCGGGCGCACGACCTGCACGGTCAGGCCGAAGCGCGCGACCAGCTCATCGCGGAAGGCCAGCGTCTCCGGGAAGTGGTAGCCGGTGTCCAGGAAGAGCACCGGCACCTGCGGGCAGACCTGGCTGATCAGGTGCAGCAGGGGCACGCTCTGCGTCTGGAATGACGACGTGACAGCCAGGCGCGGCATGAAGCGTTCCGCTGCCCAGGCGAGCACGGCAGCAGGGTCAGCGCCTTCAAAGCGGGCGTTGAGGGCGCTGGCTTCGTCCGGCGACACAAGGACCGGCATGGTTCTCTCCCCAGGCGAGTCCGGCAGACGCAGGAGATTATACTGCGCTGGCCCGCCGCACGCTTCCAACACGTGGTACAATACAGACCGTTGCCTGGCCGACCGCCCGGTGAGGAGGGCCGACCGATGTTCGAGGGCTGTAGTGGCTGCTGCCTGTCCATCATCCTGATCCCACTGCTGTGCCTGGGGCTGGCCGCCTGCGTGGTGATCTACGCCGCGACCAGCGACAGTGACGCGCCCGTGTCCAATGCCTTCCAGCCCAATCTCACCGAGTCCCTCGCCTTCGAGCGGGCCATTGACGATGCCATTGCTCAGGCGCGCAGTCAGGGCTGGTGGGCGCTCAAGTTCACCGAGCGCGAAATCTCGTCGTGGATGGCCCTCGAAGGCAAGGCGTTCGCCGAGGAGCATGGTCACGTCTATCCCTTCACGAACGTGCAGGTGGGGCTGGACGATGGCGAGATGCGCTTCTATGCCGACGTGGAAGTGCGTTTCCTGAAGGTGCCGCTCAAGGTGTTCATCAAGCCAGGGGTGGACTCCGCCGGGCAGATCACCTTCGACATCACCAAAGTGGACGTGGCGGGCATCGGCGCGCCGGATTTCGTGGTGCAGACGGTCAAGGCGCAGTTTGAAGACGTGCTGATCCGGCCCTTTGAAGACCTGCCGGGCAGCTATGTTCTGTACGGGCAGAGTCTCATCGTGGACAATGGCACGTTCGAGGTGCAGGGCTTCATCCAGCCCTGAGCAACGGCGCAGCCGGGCCGCGAACCGGCGAAAGGACGGGCATGTGAGCATCCTGGTGACGGGTGGGGCGGGCTTCATCGGCAGCCATCTGGCGCGGGCGCTGCTGGCGCGCGGCGAGACGGTGATCGCCCTGGACAACTTCAACGACTACTACGACCCGGCCATCAAGCGGGCCAACGCCGCCGAACTGGCTCAGCATCCGGCTTTCACGATGGTCGAGGGCGACATCCGCGACGGGGAGACGGTCGAGGCGCTCTTCGCCGCGCGCGACATTCGCCGCGTGGCGCACCTGGCGGCTATGGCCGGTGTGCGCGAGAGCATGAAGCAGCCGCGCCTGTACTACGCGGTCAACCTGGACGGCACGCTCAATGTGCTCGACGCGGCGCAGCGGCACGGCTGCGACAACTTCGTGCTGGCCTCCACCTCGTCGGTCTACGGCGAAACCAAGCGCCTGCCCTTCAACGAGGAGGACGCCGCCGACCGCCCCCTGGCCGCTTACCCGGCCAGTAAGCGCGCCGCCGAACTGCTGGCCCACACCTACTACCACCTGCACGGCCTGAACATCACCGCGCTGCGCTTCTTCAACGTCTACGGGCCGGCGGGCCGCCCGGACATGATGCCCATGCGCGTCATGGAGGCGGTGCTCGATGGCAGCGTCGTGCCCATCTTCAACGACGGCGATATTCACCGCGACTGGACGTACATTGACGACACGGTGACCGGCGTGATCGCCGCGCTCGACCGTCCGCTCGGCTACGAGGTGATCAACCTGGGCGTCGGCGCGCCGATCTCGCTGAAAGAGTTCATTGACGTGATTGAGGAGCTATCCGGGCGGAAGCTCAACACGCGCAGCGTGCCCACGCCGCCCAGCGACCCGCCGATCACCTTCTGCGACAACAGCAAGGCGCGCCGCTTGCTCGGCTTCGCCCCGTCCACGCCCGTGCACGAAGGGCTGGCCCGCACGTGGGCCTGGTTCAAGGCGTGGAAGATGGCCAGCGGCGGCTGGCCCGAATGAGCCGCCCTTCCCCAAAGGCCGACACCACATGACCTTACCCATCGCCCTGCTCAGCGTCGCCGCCGCCCTGTGCGCCGCGCTGACCATCGCCGCCCAGTACCGCCAGTCGAAGCGGCTGGAGTACGTCTGCAAGCCGCTGGCGACGGTGAGCATCCTCCTCATCGCACTGCTGGCGGATGACCCGCTCACGGCGCGCTACCAGGTGTTGATCGTCCTGGGCCTGACCGCTTCGCTGGCCGGGGATGTCTTCCTGATGCTGCCGGATCGCTTCCTGCCCGGCCTGATCAACTTCCTGGTGGCCCACCTTTTCTACATCGCCGCCTTCACCCTGGAGGGAGATGGCACCGCCCCGCTGTGGTACCTGGCCCCGTTCGTGCTCTATGGCGTGCTGATGCTGCGCTGGCTGTGGCCGCACCTGGGGTCGCTGCGCGGCCCGGTGATCGTCTACATGGCCGTGATCCTGCTGATGGCCTGGCAGGCGGCCAACCGCTGGATCGAAACGCGCCAGGACGGGACGTTGCTGGCCCTGGCGGGCGCGTACCTGTTCGTTATGTCGGATTCGGCGCTGGCGGTGGAGCGGTTCCGGGGCGCGTGGCGCAGCGCGCCGTTCTGGGTGCTCAGCACGTACTTCGCCGCGCAGTGGTTGATCGCCCTGTCGGTGTAGAGGAACCCGTGCGGACTGTGGTCTAGAGCAAGAACATCACCGCCGAGGCGCAGAGAGCGCAGAGGAAAGACAGGGATGGCCATTCCTGGTTCTTCTCCGCGTCCTCC
>Ga0334890_1001919_pt1 | contig 25581 bp, 26 predicted proteins | sample GraSluR1_MG_3_FD_207220 | JGI IMG/M metagenome (GOLD analysis project Ga0334890, IMG submission 207220) | Sludge microbial communities from methane-producing bioreactor in Wageningen University, Netherlands - Granular Sludge_31_08-R1 | ecosystem: Engineered > Bioreactor > Anaerobic >... | reverse complement strand
AGGAGCAATTGATTACAAGCGTTTATAGTAAAATATTAGCAAATATAGCATATAATTGTCAAAGGGAAATATATACATATTGATTTCTAAAATTGATTATAAAGGAAAAATAATATTGTAAAATACCTTCAAAATAGGTGATTAGAAATGTTCAAAATAACTCTAATCCTGAAAATCTTCTAATCCCGCAAATCCTGATTCTGACAAATGAGGAACATACTGTCCGGAATTGAACAAAAATTTTCCTGGTACTGACGGCAGCGACATATGCTCTGACCCCACACTGTGGCTATGCTTAATAATTGACTGGATTACCATTACTCTATAAAAATTTTTACCTGATTTGAAATGAGGCGGAAATACTGAATTTTTGTTGTATTTTATTTATATTAGGTATAATTGATTCATAATATAGTTTTATGGAGATATTTGATGAAAGTGATAGTATCTGTAAAGAACAGGAATGAGCTTGAAAAAAATAAAGATAAACTTGAAAAAATTAAGAAAATCATAAACAAAGATATCGAAATCCGGTATGCGGATAAAAATGAAGGGAAAATCAGATTGTCAGCCCTATCCGGTATAGTATCAATCGGCGGAGACAGCATTAAAGACTCTGAGAGTCTTCATGAATAGAATACAGCGGGGAAAATCTCCGGGCTGAATATCCGGATATAAGAGGCGAAAGTAATGTATGCAAAAAAAATAATACTTGAAACAGATACAAAAGGCATTATCAGAAAAATACCAGTTTTGCCTGCAAATAAAAAATATGAAGCTATTTTCCTTGTCATTGAAGATTTATCTGAGAAACGGGTTTCTGAACGTAAACCTCACTCTAATATTGCGGGGAAGATAGAGCTCAAGGGTGATATTTTTAATACAGTTCCCAAAAGTGATTGGGATTTGCCTCAATGATAGTGTTGGACACCCATATATGGCTCTGGTGGATTGCAGAAGATTACAGATCAATTGGTGATGAGCGGGTTCAATTACTGAAACATGAGGATATTGTTGCTGTTTCCGCAATAAGCTGTTTTGAGATTGCCTGGCTGGAACGTCATAAGCGCATTGATCTTAATGTAAAAAAAGATGAATGGTTTGAACTGGCATTGGATGGCTCAGGAATTGCCATGCTTCCTATTACACCTGAAATTGCATGTTTAGCGGTGGATTTACCTGAACATCATTCTGATCCTCAGGATAGAATAATAATCGCAACATCACTTGCTTATGATGCCCTACTGATGTCTTCAGATAAGAAATTTTCCTTATATAAAGAATTGGAAGATAAACTGATATAGGGGTTAGCTGTAGAGACACAGAGTTGCGGTTAAGCTGTCTGAATCAGGATTCTCAGGATTTAAGGATTAACAGGATGTCTGTTTTTTTTGTGAAAAAATAACTATCCTGCCCAGCCTTAATTATATATAGCCTTAATCCTGAAAATCCTCTAATCCCGCAAATCCTGATTCAGACAAATAATGAATAGCTGCCCAGCAGGAATATTGGCTGTAACATGGATAAAAAATTTTCGACCACTCCCGGCAAAAACACATGCTCTGACCCCACACTGTTTAATACTTGACCGGATTAGTTTATTTTTTCTATAAGTATATATACAGCTTGTATTTGCTGATTCCAAACTTAAACGGCTCCTGAGAAAAAAATGAAAATTTATTATAAAACATCCTTTTTTACACCTGCTGCTGCAAAATACAGGTCTTTATCAAAGGAATTTAAAAAGTACCTTAAAGCAGTGATGATGCTTGTTGAAGATGCCTACAGGCTGGATAAAAAAAGGTTTATTGCAGTTATAATCACATTAGCAGCAGGCGTGAGTCTGCTGGGACTTTCTCTGGGTGTTTTGTTAAAATACGTCAAGCATCTTGAGTTTGAAACAACAATAGATTATTTCGGTTACAGCTTTAATGCTAGAGATGGCTACCTTCTTACTTTAATATCATTTTCAGTTATTTTTCTTCTGGTGTTAAGCGCGGGAATGCTTTTTTATTCAAAAATGAAAACAAGAGATATTCTGATTGAATTTAATCTGAAAGCTCTTGTTAATATAACTGAAAAGTTTGGATGGTCTCCCCCTGATAAGATTGCCTGGATTAATGACTTAGCATTGTTTACCGATATTAAGTCTTTATATAGGGGAGACGCTCAGAAATCAGCTCTTGCGATGAGAAGAATAATTGAGGGTTTTCAGCATTTATTTGTGACCCTGGGTGGTATAGTTGTATTATTATGGCTTGATGTCAGTGCTACATTTTATTTGTTTGGTATAATTTTTATTGCACTTGTTTTTTATAATAAAATCAACATGCGGGCTTCAAGGGCAACAAGGGAGCATGAGAATATTTCCGGTGAATCTTCCCGTAGATCTATAGCTCTTATAGAAAGTGTTTCATCATGGCCTAATTCAAAACTAGATAGCTCAGTTTTATACAGCATCACTCATGAAGGTGTTATTAAAAAGAACAGCAAAAAACTTTTCGACAGGTTTGCTACCAGATCAATGACAGAGTTTTTAAGTAATATGCTGACAGGAATTGCGATGGGCTTTCTTGTGATGATTCTTGGATATTCCGCTATAAATGAAGAAATGAGTTGGGCAGCGGTAGTTGGATATATAATAATATTAAAAACGGTAATGCAGTCAATTAAAAGCATATTAAAAATGTTGACAGCAGTTGCACGCTTGTATCCGGGGATCAGCCGCTTGTATGAGTTTAATAGAAATATAAATAAACCATCATTATCCTCGATGCATAAAATCAGTGAGGTGATGCTTTCTTTTGCTGAGGATGCTATTCTTGAGAAAAGTGAAAAAAGTGTGATTTTAAAGAAGGGAGATATTGTCGGATTTTCAGCTCCCATGACACTTTCAAGATATAGTGTCAAATTTTTTGAAAAAGTTCTGGCAAGAGGAAAGGGGAAACGTAAAAAAAAATCTCCAGTACTACTCGATTCAATTGCTATAGCTGTTCCTTTCAAATTTTTGCTGGCTCCGATTGCTTTACGGGATCTTCTGGGGGTATCTGATAATGTAAATGCCGGTGATTTACGCGTGGCTGCGGGGAGCCGTGCCGGAAAAATAGAAAAGGTTTTCCCGCTTGACCCTGACACGGTTGTTACTGATAAAGATCTGAAAAAACTTTCTATAGATTCAATGAATTATTTTTCTCTTATTTCATGTACACTTTCTGACCGACCCATATTGCTGGTTCATGGTTCTTTAATTACAGAAGAGTGGGTGAATGAGAACAGAACTGTGCTCGAAAACAGAATACTTATAATTTGTTATAATGGCCTGCCTGATGAATTAACAGTTCCTGTTAAAAATATAAAAACCTATATTGTTGCTGCTGCGGATCTTGATATTGTTGCCGCTGGTAACTTCAATATTCTTAAAAAAAGGAAGGCGGCAATAGAAAAGCTTCTTCTTGAGCGTGAAGAGAAGGTTGTTTCGGCATCGGAACGCGTGCTGGTTATCAGCAGTACAGAGGAGGAAGAGGATGATGACGAATGATGTAAATTATTTTTATTCGATAAATACAAAAACCTTATTATCAGAACACATTTGAGAAAAATGGTAAAAAATCAATGAAAATACTTGTTACCGGCACTGCCGGGTTTGTGGGATTTTATACAGCCTTAAAGCTTATCGAAGCAGGTCATGAAGTTACCGGCCTTGATTCTGTTAATGATTATTATGAAGTTGAACTTAAGCATGCCAGGCTTAAGGAAACTGGTATAGATATTGCGGATGCTGAATATGGCAGATTTTTGAAAAGCAGCAGATTTTTTAATTATGAATTTATAAAACTTGACCTTGGTGACAGGGAAAGAATGGAATCGCTTTTTAAAGAAAGAGGCTTTGACAGGGTGTGTCATCTCGCTGCACAGGCAGGTGTGCGTTATTCACTGGATAACCCATACGCATATATTAAATCAAATCTGGCCGGCTTTTTGACAATTCTTGAAGGATGCAGAAGAAATAAAATTGAGCACCTGGTATATGCCAGCAGTTCATCAGTTTACGGTCTTAATCAAACAATGCCTTTTTCCACTTCGCATAATGTGGATCATCCTGTAAGTTTATATGCGGCTACTAAAAAAAGTAATGAGCTCATGGCTCATTCATATAGTCATCTTTATAATCTGCCGGTGACCGGGTTAAGATTCTTTACTGTCTATGGGCCATGGGGTAGGCCGGATATGGCTTATTTTAAGTTTGCTAAAGCTATTGCAGAAGGGCGAACCATAGATGTCTATAATAATGGAGATATGATGCGTGATTTTACCTACATTGATGATATTGTTGAAGGTGTTGTCAGGGTGCTTGATATAATTCCGACAGGCGATAAAAACTGGTCAGGATTAAATCCTGATCCGTCATCCTCATCAGCTCCGTATAAAATTTATAATATCGGGAATAATAATCCGGTTAAACTAATTGATTTTATCAGCATTATAGAGAATGCTCTGGGAAAAAAGGCAAAAATGAACATGCTGCCAATGCAGCCCGGGGATGTTTACGCAACTTATGCTGATATTGATAACCTTGCACAGGTTGCGTCATTTAAACCATCTACTTCTGTTGAAGATGGAATTAAACAGTTTATAGACTGGTTTAATGAATTCTACAGGAAATAAAAAGAGAAATTTTTAAAGAAGTATAGCATAAGACTAATGAAGGGGTGTATAAACTGTGGAAAAGGATATTTCCTGGAAAAATAAACCTTATCTTTTTATGAAATCCGTTTATGTTTACTTTCTGGATAAAATATATTTATTTGCTGCTGTATATACAGTAATAAAATACAGAAAGCATATTGTCGATTCCGGTATTTTTAAAGATCTCTTTAAAGGGAAGAAAATAGCCATTGTCGGGCCTGCAGATACTGCATATAAGTTTAAAAACGGCAGTTTGATTGATAGTTGTGATCTTGTTGTAAGATTTAATAATAATTATCTTCTTGTTGATCCGGATGATGCAGAGAAAACCTCCAGAATAGGGTCGAAAACTGATATTATATTCCATATCTTTAAGCATAACAAAGATAATCCTGCGGTATTAGATATTGATAAATTGGACAAACAGGGTCTCTTAAAAATAATAAGTATATTACATGACAGTAAAACACGCTTAATCGGTCAGCGGGGCCATAGAGGGCTGCGTATTTTTATGAAAAATAACAGAAAATTTCTTGCGGACAAACTTTATCTGATGCCGGAGAATTATTACAAAAATATTTATAATGATTTAGGGAGTAAGCCTACAGTAGGGCATATTGCAATAACAACCATTCTTGAGTGTATGCCTTCAAGTGTTTTTATTACAGGGTTCTCTTTTTTTACCACTTCATATGCCCGGGGATATAGAGAGTACACAACAACAGAGGATCAGCTCAGGCGATTTGATAAAAATATTAAAGGTCATGATCCGGCAAATGAATTAAGATATTTTGCGGAGCTTCTTAAAAAGACACCCCTTGATGTAAATGTTGATCCCTATTTAAGGGAGCTCGTAAATAACAAGCATGTAAGCGGCAGCCCGATTTGTCCGGAGTAAGGGAGGGGAAAATGACGGATGGTAATATTTCTGTTAATTATAACAGGCTGTTTGATCGCGCTAAGGAACTTTTAATAAACACAGGGATGACAGAAGATCATGCAGCGTTGACAGCAGAAGCTGTATGTACAGCATCTCTGCGTGGGGTTGATTCCCACGGGATAAGGCTTCTTCCTCATTATCTTTCAGCTATAAAATCAGGGCGTATTAATTCTAAAGCAGTTTTTTCTTTTGTTAAAACAGCTCCCTCAGCCGGAATTTTTGATGCTGACCACGGTATGGCTCATGCGGCCATGGCTATAGCTATGGACAGGGCAATGGAACTTGCGGTGGAGACAGGAGCAGGCTTTGTATCTGTTAAAAATTCCAATCATTGCGGAGAAATGGCCTTTTATGGGCTAAGAGCTGCGAAAAGGGATATGATAGGACTGGCTCTGACAAATACAACTCCCAAGCTTAAAGTCCATAATGCTGCAGAGCCCTTTTTCGGAACCAACCCCTTATGTTTCGCAGCCCCAATGATGCATGAAGATCCTTTTTGTTTTGATGCTTCCCCTGCTGTTATGTCGAGTAATAAAATTAAGATGTACGGTCAGCTCGGGAAAACTCTCCCTGGGGATGTTGCTACGGACATAACCGGAATGGTGACTCGCAATCCGCATCTTGTGAAGATGCTTCTTCCGCTGGGTGGTATTATTGCCGGTTATAAAGGCTTCGGATTAAGTATGATTATTGATGTTTTATCATCTCTGCTAAGCGGAATGCCGGCTGGTAAAGATATTTCAGCAATGTATGAATCGGACGGCGGTATTTTATCTGAGCCCCGCTATCTTGGTCAATTTGTTGCAGCTATCCGTATTGATGTATTTACTGATGTGCAGATTTTTAAAGAGAGACTGACAGAAATTGCCGGTAAAATACGCGGATTAAAACCTGTACCTGAAGTAGCTGATGATGTTATGATTCCTGGTGATCCTGAGAAAAAGATTAGCGCGGAGAGGATCAAAAAGGGCATTCCTCTTTCTCCGGAACTTTATAGTGAGCTTTTTAACGAAAGATAAAGCTCTGGAATATTACTATGGGAATAATATCCATCGGATACGTAAAAATGTATACCTGATCCATCCATATTTTTTCTTTATAAATTCTGTTCTGCTGCGGAAAAATTTTTCTGTTGCCCCGGGATCTGATTTTACCGGAATAATTGAATCATAATGGGATATTTTTTTTCTCAGCAGGGGACTTATTCGTGAAGTGTAGTGAATTATTCGTGTTTTAGAATTTTTATTGTTTAATGAATAAAATGAAGTCAGGTTCCAGCTCTGGTCAAGCGATAGAAATCTTGCTTTGCTGTTGAAAATAGCTTCTACCAGTGATATCTGATCATGTTCGATGCCAAATTCATCAAAATATTTTTTCCAGAGTTTGAAAAAATCCGCTGTATTTTTATTTTTTTTAAACATAAATATTCCGCCATTCCAGTGGGGCAGGTCCTTTACAAGTTTGCCGCCAAGTACCCGGTATTCACCTTTCCCGGGTCTGAAATTTGTTTTAGGATTGGACCTGAGAGCGATATCGAAATAATCCAGAAAGAATGAAGCATATGAAAGGTCACCTGAAACTATAGTATCACAATCCAGGTAAATTGTTTTCCGGAATGGGCTGTATTTATATACGGCTATTTTTACCTCACGGTTATCCTTTGTAGCCATATTTAAGTAAATATAATGATCTTTTTTTGTGTCCCAGAAATCAAGATCAGGCATTTTTTCTGAAACATTTGTAATAATGCATACAGGAATATCCGGATTAGTCTGTCGCAACGTTGAAGCGGATAAAAGTGTCATTGCCAGATAGGGGCGTCCGAAAGCCACATATACTACACCGGTTTCGTTTTTACTGCTCATATTTTACCTTCTGGAGTCTTATAAATGAATTAACTTGTAAAGAATAATTGTTTTTTTATTAAAATTAATAATTGATTAATTAATACTTTATTCGTTATTGATTATACTTAAAAAATTATTATAATTAAAAGGAAGTCGCGAGTAAATTGTGTCAACAGTTTTTTAAAACCTGATTTTCTCATTTTTCTTGGGCCTTGGCCTGTCTTTAGCATCACATGAATTCAGTTTCATGGATTTTAAAAATTAGAAAATATCATTTACAAATTGACATGAGTTATAATCGTAGTTTCCATAATGCTAAATAATTAATTTAAAGGAATTATTGTTATGAAAAAGAACGTATATATCGGAATGAGTGCAGACCTTGTTCATCCGGGTCATCTGAATATTATAAAAAAAGCTGCTGAGCTTGGGGAAGTAACCATAGGATTATTAACAGATGCAGCTATAGCAAGTTACAAGCGCCTACCCTATATGACTTTTGAACAGAGAAAGGAGGTTATGGAAAATATTAAGGGTGTTAGCAGAGTAGTGCCCCAGACAACCCTTGACTATGTGCCTAATCTTGAACGATATAAGCCTGATTATGTAGTTCATGGGGATGATTGGCGGGAAGGCGTTCAGCAAAAAACACGCCAGCGTGTAATTGATGCTCTCGCTAAATGGGGAGGTAAACTTGTGGAAGTTCCATACACCACCGGCATATCATCTACCCAACTCCACAGGGCAATGAAAGAAATAGGCACCACTCCGGATTTGAGAAGAAAGGCTTTACGCCGCCTGATTGATTCAAAAAATATAGTCAGAATAATTGAATTTCATTCAGGACTAACCGGTCTTTTAATTGAGGCCCTTTCTGTGAATACTCCGGATGGACTGAGAATATTTGACGGGCTCTGGGGGAGCAGCCTTACGGATTCAACCGCAAAAGGCAAGCCGGATATTGAAGCTGTTGATATTACATCAAGAGTCCGTACACTCAATGATGTTCTTGAAATAACCACTAAACCGATAATTTTTGATGGTGATACAGGCGGGAAAACTGAGCATTTCACATATACGGTTAAAACTCTTGAGCGTCTGGGGGTGTCCGCTGTTATTATTGAAGATAAAACCGGCCTTAAAAAAAATTCTCTCTTTGGAACTGATGTTGAGCAGTCTCAGGATGATATTGGAAGTTTCTGTCACAAAATAAAAGAAGGGAAAAAAGCCCAGGCAACTGACGAGTTTATGATTATTGCCCGTATTGAAAGCCTTATACTCGGGAAGGGGATCAATGATGCAATAGAAAGGGCCAGAGCTTATATTGATGCTGGCGCTGATGGTATTATGATACACAGCAGAAGCAAAACCCCTGATGAGGTTTTCGAATTCTGTAAAATATACAATGCCTTTGAAAACAGAAAGCCTCTTGTGGCTGTACCTACAAGTTATAATAAAACCTTTGAAGATGAACTGGCTGAGCATGGGATTAATATTGTAATATATGCCAACCAATTAATCAGGAGCGCCTACCCGGCCATGATCAATACTGCTAAATCCATTCTTGAAAACAGCAGGTCTTACGAAGCTGACAGTCAGATGATGTCAATCAATGAAATTCTGGAACTTATCCCCGGAGGGAAGTAATATGATTTCACCGGAATTTTTTCTGGATTCGTTAAAACAGAATGGGATTGATTTTTTCTGCGGGGTGCCCGATTCTCTTTTAAAAAATTTTTGTGCATGTATTGACGATAATGTTGATAAAAATTCGCATATTATTACTGCAAATGAAGGAAATGCAATAGCGCTTGCTGCCGGTTATCATTTAGCTACTGGCAATATCGGCCTCGTTTATATGCAGAATTCAGGGATTGGTAATTCAATTAACCCCCTTACTTCCCTAACAGATCCGGAGGTGTATAATATACCGCTTCTGTTGGTGATTGGATGGAGGGGAGAGCCGGGTGTTAAAGATGAGCCTCAGCATGTTAAACAGGGAAGAATTTCTGCAAAACAGCTTGAAATACTTGAAATACCTTATGTAATACTGGAAGCAAAGAGTGATGTGGGAGAAGTTCTTTCTACTGTTTTTAGTGAACTGAATAATAAAAAATCCCCTGTGGCCATACTTGTGAAAGCTGAGACTTTTTCCGGGTATAAGAGCAGTAAAACAAACTGCTTCGACTACCCTCTCTCCAGGGAGGAGGCTCTGCGTACTATACTTAAACTTTCCAAAAGCAGGGATCTCTTTGTTTCTACTACTGGCAAAACTTCCAGAGAATTATATGAACTTCGTATTGAGCGGAATGAAGTGCAGAAAGATTTTTTAACTGTAGGGGCAATGGGGCACACCTCATCAATAGCCCTTGGGGTAGCCCTGGGAAGACCTGATAAAAGAGTAATCTGTATAGATGGTGACGGATCAATGCTTATGCATATGGGAGCTCTTCCTGTTATAGGTGATCTGAAACCTCCCAATTTTGTACATATTATAATAAACAATGCATCACATGAATCTGTTGGCGGCCAGCCCACTGTGGCGGGTAATGTTGATTTCAAACAACTGGCACTTGCATGTGGTTATAAAAGTTGTTTTTCAGCCAATGATGCAGATACCCTTAACAATGCCTGGAGTGAAATTGAAAAAATTTCAGGCCCGGTAATGCTTGAAGTACGTGTGAAACAGGGTTCACGTGATAATTTGAGCAGGCCTTCAGGCACACCTGTTGAAAATAAAAAAAATTTCATGGATCAAATTAATGGCAGATAAAATTATTTCATGGACATATTACAATCCTGTCCGAGTTATATCACAGCCAGGTATAATTGAATCACTTCACAAAATAGTGCCTTCAGGTAAAATACTGATTGTTACAGATTCATGGTTCACCTCTTCCGGAGTAATTGAAAGAGTAAAAGAATATTTAACAGATCGCGAAGTTGTTATATATGACAAGGTGTTGCCCAATCCTGAACTTGATGCAATAGATCTAGCCTGCCAGGAGTTTAAGAGTAATAATTTTGAATGCATTATGGCTATTGGAGGTGGTAGTGTTCTGGATACAGCAAAAGCGTTAGCTGTTCTTCTGGGTGGGAAGAACAGCTCAACTCTTAATGATATTTTCCGGAATAACAAAAAACCGGATTGGCATAATAGTCTCTTTCTTATAGCTATACCGACTACATCAGGTACAGGATCTGAAGTAACTCCATTTGCCACTGTCTGGGATAGTGTTACAGGAAAGAAATTCTCTATTGCGGGTGATTTTGTTTACCCTTCAATTGCCCTGCTTGATCCGGAATTGACCATCGAATTACCTGAGTCAATAACTCTCCACACAGGACTTGATGCCCTTTCCCATTCCCTTGAATCGCTATGGAATAAAAATAGAACACCCGCTTCTATTGGATTTGCCATGTCCTCATTAAGCCTTATTATTGAATCATTGCCGTATCTGATAAATGGTGAAAATAATATACAATTAAGAACTAAATTGCAGGGGGCCAGTACACTTGCGGGTATGGCTATCAGTCAGACAAGAACCGCACTCGCCCACTCAATTTCATATCCGATAACACTTAAGCTTGGGGTGCCTCACGGACTAGCGGCATCTTTTACTCTTGGGGCATTGTTGGATGTGTACCTTGAGAATAATCCTGACTCATCAATTAACCGTGAAAACCTAATCTTTATAAAAAATTTTTTAATTAAACTCGATCTTAAAAAGCTGATATTTCAATATGGAAAAGCCGAAGACATTATTGCTCTAATACCTCAAATGTATGAACCTTCCAGGGCTGATAACTATGCCTTTGCAGTGGACGAGAAATTTATATATCAAATAGTTGAGAAATCTTTAGCAATAGATAGATAGTTCTATATCGTTTATTTTTTTGATTCTCTGATTCAGAGGCTTATAAGTTTCCATCCCACAAATATTCTGATAATTCAGTCTCTATAATACTTATGGCCTTCTGATCTTTAAATTCTTTATAGTTGTATACATTTTTTTCCGATTTCCAGGGTTTAAAAAATGTATGCTTGTTTTGAGTGGATAAATCGAGTCCTAAAAAATCAGCAAGTGATTCTCTGTACTTTTCCGATAATATAAATTTTTCGAACTGGATTGTATGAATATTTTTAAAAAATGAGGGGTCTGATTCCTGTAATTTTGAAAAGTTAGTTACTGTTTGTCTGTAATGCTCAATGTATTTATGTACATCTTTATGGAAGCCAATATTTTCATTGTATAATGCCGCATAATTAGACCTGGGGTCTCTAAAAAAACAGAAAATATTATAATTGGAAATATTTCTAGCTGCTTCAATGCTGTATATATGGATGACATTATTAAGTAAAAAGTGATTCTCGGGATTTTTCATCAATGATTTGAGAGTATTGTCAAAAAAATGTGAAGAGAGATGAGTGAAATTTTCCTGATTGAGTTTATTTTTGACTTTTTTACATATAATTTCAGACAGGTATTTAAAACAGAACATCGGGAAATAGCTTTTATTTTTAATAAAAACATTTGAATTGATACATCTTGCCACCTCTGAGTTAACCGGTATTGAATAACTGAACATTGAATATCTGAACAGGTTTAGAATATCAATTTTCAGTCTATTATTGTTTATATTTTCTGATAAGTTTTTTATACTGTTTTCTCCTTCAAGTAATCTTATCTCATTTTTAACAGACTCAACACTATTGAACTCATTCAGGTAATCATACATTGCTCCACTTCCAGACCAATTCATTCCTGATACGAATATTTTTTTAATATGCGTTTCATCATTAGAATAATTAGCGGATAATGATGTTTTATCTTCGAGTTCAAGGAATGTCCCATTGACATAATAATTTGCTACAACCTTAAATGTATTCAGCCAGTTAGATTTTGAATTATCATCAAATTTTGTTTTGTTTAAACCCTGTTGAAAAAAAACTACCGATTGTTCAAGATTATTTTTCAATAAAGCTGAATATGACTTTTCAAATAAATTCAGAATTTGAGTTTCAAAATTTTCTATTGCTTTTAGTGTATGCCTTATTGGTTTCCTATTTGTGCCAGATAATAGTGGTAAGTGTTTTACGGTAAATCTAAGAAATTTAATGATTTGCTTTCTAATAGAATAAGGGAGAAGGCATAATGATTTAATCAGGATAATGTTGGCTTTGCGAGCAGAGAGTGCTATAGATGTATTTTTCATTAGCAAGAGAACCTTCTATTTTTAAAAAGTTATACTAATTTAACAGGGTGTTGAAATGTTCATTCCAGATTTTTAAAAAATTTCGATACCTTGATATATTATGGGAATAAAGTTTTTTTTCAAATGATAGTCTTTCAATCATAAATAGCACATAATAGCATAGCATTTTATTTTCGATTTGAATTCCGAAAGTCTGTTCAATGATTGATACAAAATTAAGAGTATAATCACTCTGAAAAGTTAATTGATGAATATTTGGATTGCCTGTTCTGTTACAATTAAAAATAAAATTCCCAACATCATAAAAAATACTAAATGTAGAGAATCTTTCCCAATCAATTATAAATGCAACTTCTTTTGAAAAAACAATATTTTTTAATGCAAAATCTCCATGAGCTTTTACAATTAGAAGTTCATTATCAAGCTTATTGGTATAATCTATACATTTTTTTAATATATCATAGGACAGGTCATCTTTGATAGTATCTAATATATTTTCTAAAAAAATTGAAGTCAAAACATTATCAATTAATTCATTTTTATAAACAATCATAAGATCCTTAATAGCATCAATAAACTGAATAAGATGTTGATTGGAGTGATTATTATACCTTGTATTAAAAATTATGTGACTAGTATTCCATACATTCATTTTTTTGTTTGTAAAACCATCAACAAATTCTCTTTTGTAAATTCCTGCGGAAATTTTTTTATATAACTTTGGGATACTTTTTAAAAATGAATATTTTGAATATATATATAATTCAGTATCAAAATAATCTATGTTTATGTAATTCAATGTATAGCAGAGAACAGATTTCTTCGTGAAGTTATATAATTTGACTTGAACGCCTCGTGTATTAAAAAATGGTCCTAAATCTATTAAATCTGGATTGTATGTTGATTCAGGGAGGCATACTTTGCAATATTTTTTAGTGTTGATGTAGATGTATAGTTTCACAAATATGCTGGTTAAATTAGGTGGTATGACTTTAAATTCTTTAAGTCTTTTGATAAACTTCAGTTTAAATGCTATTTTACGCTTCTTATTAAAGTAGTAAATATTTTTATTTTTTATGATTAATTGCCCACTACATATATTAAAGTATTTATTTATTAAATCATCAATTTCATGTGATTGATCACAATGAATTTCCATTATACTATTATTCTCCAATAATTATTTAAAAAGTCTTTTGCTATTTCTTCTGTTGGTCTACTAGAATCGACTTCATAAATAGTTGTTCTTTTTTTTATTTTTTTAATTATTAAATTATAAATATATTTTTTTTGTGTTAGATCTTCTATTTTTTCTTCAATTTTCCTAGATTTTGCAAGATTTACATCAGTCTCAAAGTAAATTATAATATCTGGCTGGGGAAATGTTTTTATTAAAAAAAAGTATAATAGTTTTATATAAAGTCTTTTTGTAATGAAATCGGCTTTGTTATGAACTGATTGTCTTATATAATGTAGATACGAATACCTATCGAATAGAATATTATAACCTTTTTGAGCTTTGATCTTTGCTTTAAAGTAGAGAAAATATGAATTTAAAATTTCTAAAAAAAGCACAATGAAAATCATTGAGTTCTTTAAAAATGAAGCATATATTCCATTACGGTCACAGCTTTTTCTCCATTTTCTTCTTACTTTACGAACCCATGAACTATAGCCACGGCCAGCCATACTTGACTCAATAAATAAGGTGCGGTTTTCTTTGTTAACAAATTTATTAATTGTATGGGCAAAGGTTGATTTGCCACTTCCGTCAATTCCTTCAAGAGATACTATAATACCCTTGCGCTTAGGTCTGATATCTTTTTCTTTATAAAAAAGTTTTTTAACAAATCTAGATAAATAAGATCTCTTCATAAGATTTTTGTAATCTTTTAATAAAGAATTGAAATCAAAATTATCAGTTACATTTCTTTCGAAAATTTTAATGAGGCTAATATCAGTTTCACTTACAATTTTCATTATTAAATCTTTATTAATGCTATGTAGCCATTTTTTTATCTTTTCAGTTCTTTTATGTGTGATTTTTCCTGATTTAATACTTATAAGAGTAATAATGACAAATTCTAATTCTTCTTTTGCAAAATAAAAATTGTCTTTAAAATTTCTGTATTCATGAAAATTTTGTGGTGCAATTTTAAAATTCTTAGATTCTGGAGTTTTGATGTGAAGAGGGATCCAGCCATATTCTTTAGTAAACTTACAGGCGACAATTTTAGTGCCTATAAAAATCTGCACACCCCTGCTTATTACAAATCCATGATTAATTAATAGAGAGATTAAATTCCCATCAATTTTATCTATAAGTATATCGATATCACTCCCGTCTATTCTCATTGGTAAGCTTCGGCCACCATATATACAATAATGATAACCGTTATCTTCAATGTTTTGTAAAAGCAGTTTTATTTCATCACCAATCATGTTTGCCTCTTTATCATTATTATAAAATTAATAAGATAGTAATAATATTATTAAAGCTGTAATAGTGTTTTTTTAACCGAGTAGTGTCAATAGAAATTAACCTTTTGACTAAACTTTATATAACAGTAAAAATAATATAGTAATTTTATTTTTTTGTCTTAGATGAATTAATATTATTACCAAACAGCAATTCAGAAAATTTTTCCCCACCTTTGTTATTCAAATGATCCTGATTTGCAAAAAATTCAGGATTTTTTATAAAAATTCTTCTGAAGTCAAGTACAGTGATTCCATGTTCTTTAAGTATCTTATCAGAGTTATATGTTGTTTCACCTAATACCTGAATATATTCATTAGCAAGCGGAAATTTTAATCCGATGAGCTTAATGTTATTTTTATTGCATAGTTTAATAATGTCAATGAGTGTTTCTTCTAATTTTAATGATTTTTCATTTGAAGGGAAATGATTACTTTTTCTTGCCTCTGCTGCTTGGAATTTTTGTTCAGAAGAAAGCTCATGCCATAATAATTGAGATTTCTTGTTGTTAGCGGCCTTCTCACCCTTATCGGCACTGAATATTTTTTTTAATCCGCCTTTTATGGATCTTCTTATAAGAGAAATTTCATTTTGCGAGAATATTGGGATATAATATTTTAAATATCTTTCTTTGAAAAATGAATAAAAGTCATCAAAGTCAATGTTTGTCAAAAATAATATAGACCTGTCCGTATTATTTTTAGATTCCCTTAAAAGGCTTAATGTGTGATCATCTGCTGTTAAATATATGGTCTCAATTTTGACTTTTTTTGAAAGCAGAAAGTTGATTTTTCTGTGGATGTCAAAATCAATAATAATGCTATAATTAAAACAAGCATAATTTATTGTTTTTTCAGGTTTTCTCACTGAATTCAGTTTAAACTTTAATAGTCAAAAATTATATAAGAAATAATAATTGACATTAGCCTTGACTGAACACGGATATTTTATATCTTTGTTAAAAAGTCATTATTTTCAAAAATATGGAGATAAAATGAAAAATAGACAAATCCTGACACGCTGGGCAGATGAAAATAAGAAGTCATTAGTAACCGAATTGCGGGAGATAGATATCCCTTCACTTGCTCCGGGGGAGATTCTTGTTAAAAATCTCTATGTGCCGATGCACGGCAGTTTCTGGCTTGCATCGCACCCTCATGCCCTGCATCCGCGAAAGAATGAATTCCTGGAAGCAGGGAGTTTTGTTTTCGGTAATGGAGGTGTTGCACAGGTTGTAGATTCCCGTGAGGATGAAAGGGAAGTACGTGTGGGGGATTATGTTAATGTTTTCGGCCATATCCCCTGTTACAATTACGACTGTTATGGGTGTAAAGTTCTTCACCGTTATACTGAATGTGATTACGGGAAGGGCGGGATAATAGGGCATGGAAAGGATGCTCCTGATGGAACGTACGCGGAGTATACAGTGCTGCCCAGGTATTCATATGATGTCTGCTACAGGGAGGATGAAAAACCTGGCAAAGAGGATCTGCTGCCATATATGTTCGGCTTTCTTCTTGCGGATGTTCGAAATGCGCTTACCAGGCATCCTGATGCATTAAGAACCAGGCGGCTTTTCCTTGTGGGTGCGGGCTATTCGGGACAGATCGCAGCATATATTTTTCACCGCACATCCCCTGAATCGCAGATTTTTGCGATTGATGTATTTGAAGAGAGACTTAACAGGCTTAAGCAGATCTCTCCAAAGGGTATTGAAACCTACTGTATTCCGGAAAAAGTTGCATCACAACTGAATAGTGCTGAACCGAAGCTTGGCTTCAGGAATGAGCTTGCAGAAACAATAAAAGATATTGCTGGAAATGCCAGTAAATTTTTCGGAGGGAAGAAGATTAATCTTCTTTTCGACAGTTCATCGGGCAATTCGGCACCATTATGGGATAATAGGCAGATCCTGGGGCCCAATACAATAGCCATACCTTTCGGATTCGGGTCTGAATATGTGCTTCTTAATAAGGAGCTGATTCAGAATTCGGGGCTGAATGTGCTTATGTCTCGCGGTGTGGGGAATATCCGTAACCGTAAGGAGACGCTTCAGCTTATCCGTTCAGGGGGGGGCCGTTTTGTAAATGATTTTCTTGTTAGTGAATCTAAGGAGCTTAACGGGATTGATGCTGCAATGGATTTTATTAATGAAATGTATAATCCCCCCAGGCCGCTTTTTGAAATTGAACATGCTTATATATCTTTTTAATATGGCCGACAGGTACCTGAATTGATCTAAGAAGGATTTATTCAGGTGTAATATTAACTGGAGGAGCAGATGAAAACAGTAACGATAGATACTGCAATGAATGATTTTAAATCAATGGTACATTATACATTGAAAAATAATGAAGAGATAAACATTGCTTCTGACGAAGGGACAGTTGTGATGCTTTCTTATGATGATTATATGGCAATGAAGGAAACTTTGCATCTTATTGCTGATGAAAAATCGCTAAAAGCTCTCCTTTCCGGTCATTTGGATAGGGATGAGGGGAGAATCCCGGTTGGCAAAACTTTGAAGGAAGTTTTTAGTGACGTATAAAATCAATATACTTGATAATGCATCGGATGATCTTGACTGGTTCAGAAAAAATGACAGGACTTCATATGTGAAGATTTTTGATCTGGTCAGGGAGTTGATGGAAGACCCCAGAAACGGTATCGGTAAACCTGAGAGACTTAAGTATTTTGAAAAAGAAGTGTATTCGAGAAGAGTTAATCATAAAGATAGACTGATAAATACTATATATGAATCGGTGCGGGAAATTGATATTTCTTCATGCAGAGGGCATTATGAGTGATTATGTTTTACGCTGTGGATCAGTTGGGGCTTTGTTTTATATTGTTTGTAATGGAGAACCCGCACTCACAGGGATGTAATATTTATGCGAATTGATACAGTTTTACTTCTTTATAACCGCCCTGATCACGCGCATCAGGTACTTCAAAGTCTTATTGATAATGGCGTAAAGAATCTTACAGCATATCTTGACTTTAATGACCGCCCCGATGTCCGCAAAAATCAGGGCGAAATTGAACGAATTATAAATTCCTATTCAAAAGATGAAATAGATATAGAGTTTATTAAGCGGACAAGGTCATTCGGGCTTGCAAAAAGTGTGCGGGAATCCCTGAATGAACGATTTGCTGATGGAGCTGATGCTGTAATACTTCTGGAGGATGACTGCGTTATCGCACCAGGGGGTTTTAAATTTTTTACAGAAGGCCTTAATGAATTGCAGAATAATAAGCGTATTCGGTCGCTCTGCGGTTTTACACACCCAGGGTGCAGGTTTATTTTTGATCCTGAAGCTGATCTATTGCTCCTGTCACGTTTTTCAACCTGGGGATGGGCAACATGGAAAGACAGGTGGGAGCAGTATGAGTCTGATTTGCGTAAGCTTGCAGGTTTTGCAGATACAATAAAAGTAAATATTGCTGATTTTTCGCAGGATATTGCTACATTATGCGCTTCTGAGAAATATCTTAATGGCGAAGTTGATATCTGGAGTCTTAACTGGATACTTCTTCATTATCTAACTTCAACCTTTGCCGTATACCCGATAGAATCGGTAATTACTAATATTGGCCTGGATGGGTCAGGGAAAAATTGTGAGGCAACTGATGTGTTCAACGGTGATTTGAATAATCTTCACCCTGAAAGTTACAGGTGGGATAAACTTCACTATTTTCCGGAAAACGAGGAGATTGTGAAGTCTTTTATGGAGGAACATGGGCTTAAAACATACCCTTCTCCGGAATGAAGGGTATTTAATTTGGCTCATTCCGGATGTTTGGGGATAGCGATAATATTTTTCTGTATCTACCGGAGTCAGCCCCCTTTGGGGGACAGGGGGAAAAGCCAAGTACTCTCGTGGTAGAGAAAATTTATTTTGTTTCCCGAAAATCCGGAATGAAGTATTAAAAAATTATAACAAGGTGAAATAATATGTCAAAGGAAACAGTAGTACTTGGAATAACTCCGGCCAGGGGCGGATCAAAAGGGATCCCCCGGAAAAACATTATAGACGTAGGTGGGAAACCCCTGGTTGCGCACACTATTGCCCAGGCTAAAGCGTCTAAAGAGATAACTCATCATATTGTTAATAGTGAAGATGAGGAGATACGTCAGGTTGCTGAATCATTCGGGGCTGAAACAATGACCCGTCCTGATAAATATGCCCATGATCAGATTCTTCAGGAGGTGGACCTGTTGCTGCAATGGAGTGTGGAGCAGTATGAAGAACGCCATCCCGGACTGCATGTGGATATTATTGTTCTCCTTTATCCTACAGCGCCGCTTCGTGATGTCGTATCTATTGATAAGGCTGTTGCTATGGTAAAAAGTGGTGATTTTGATTCGGCGATTTCAGTATATCATGATACCCGTTATTTATGGAAGATTGAAGAGGATGGGGAGACAATTACTCCAACTAATTATGATCCTAACAATCGTATGCCCAGGCAAAAGGAAGTGTGGAACCAGTGGGCTGAGAATAAGGCAATTTATGTGATGCGTCGTGATGTTCTATTTGCCGGTGGCCGGATAGGTAAGCGCTGCGGTTATGTTGAAATGGAAAAGTGGCGTTCCGTTGATATAGACGAAGAGGCTGACCTGATTATGGCCAGGGCGCTCATAAATAGCGCTTCATGATCTCATAAACCCCCTCTTCATAGGACGAGGGGGTTTAGTACAGATGTGTAAAGATGCCGCTTATAAGTCTTTTATAATCATCTCTGCCACAGGAAATGAGCAAGTCCATGCCGGTGAGATGGAGTTTAATATATGAGTTGAGTTTTCACCTTTTTCAATTACAAAATCATCCACCAGTTTTTTTGTCGAATATTGATACATTTGAGCCCTGATGCCGATTTTATCTGAAGGTATAAGATTCTGCGGTTCTAAAGAGGGGACAATGGCTCTCACTGCCTGCGTAAACCAGTACTTAAAGTATCTTCTCCCCTCCTGCCAGGCCAGTCTCCTGAACCCGTCCCTGTTGGCAAGGTACTGGATGCAAAGCAGCGCGGAAATTTTTGTCATATCCGGCAGGTTAAGTCCCCTTAAACCTGAATAGTTTTCACGGCTGAATGCTGGTACTGCTGTGGGACCAAAGTATATTTCATCCTCAGTGTTTATCATTGTATGAACTCCCAGGAAGGGTACACGAAGGTCAGGAACAGGGTAAACAAGGTGATTGAATTTAATATCTGATCCGGGTTTTAGTTTCCAGTATATCCCTTTGAACGGGAGGATTGTGTAGTCTTTCCCCATATCAAACATATGGGCTATTTTATCTGCGTATAGTCCGGCGCAATTTATGAAATGGCCAAAGCTGAATTCAGACTTTTCTGTCTTGATCAGATTTGTTTTCAGATCTGCTTTTATAATTTTCTGGCCGAATAAAACTTCTACACCTTTATTGCTGAGATCTTCGGCCAGTTTTTTTAACAATATTTTAGGGTTGGCAATAGATGTATCCTCAATAAAAAGTCCTGTGTCTGTAGCAGATTTTATAAGCGGTTCTCTTAAGTAGAGTTCATCTTTGTTGAGCCTGGTTACGTTAACTCCATTTTGCAGACCCCTCTGATAGAGAAGATCAAGCTGATCCTTCTGATATGGGTCCGTTGGTATTATTATTTTCCCGATTTTACGGAAAGGGACATCATGATCCAGGCAGAATTCAGTTAATGCCAGCCTCCCTTTTTTGGTGAACTCAGCTTTATAGGTTCCGGGAGGGTAGTATATGCCGCTGTGAAGCACTCCGCTGTTTTTCCCGCTTGAGTGATAGCCGACTCCAGGCTCTTTCTCAAGAATTGTGATTTTCGCCTCAGGATATTTATTTGCGAGTGTCCAGGCAACTGTAAGCCCTATTATTCCTGATCCTGCTATGAGAAAATCTGAGTTCATTTTATTTGTCCTCTTTAATTAGTTTTGTCTTAACACAATCCACACCATTAATGTGGCGGATATATCAATAATGAATAAATGAAGGGCCTGCTTAAAGATTTAATCCCTGTTAAACAGATCCCTTGTAAAAACCTTATCTTTAACATCATCCAGCTCAGCATGATGCCTGTTTGTAACAATAATATCTGCCTCTTTTTTGAATTCATCAATGGAATCAACACACCTGGAGCCGAAAAAAAGTTTTTCTTTCAGTTCAGGTTCAAAAACAATACACTCAATCCCTTTACCTTTAATGCGCTTCATTATCCCCTGTATAGAAGATTCCCGGAAATTATCAGACCCCTCTTTCATTATAAGTCTGTATATACCTACTTTGCTTGGCTTTTTAGCGATTATTTGATCTGCTAGAAAATCTTTTCTTGTTGTATTTGAGTCAACAATTGCTTTAATAATATTATTGGGTACATGTTCGTAATTTGCTAAAAGCTGCCTGGTATCTTTAGGGAGGCAGTATCCGCCAAATCCAAAGGAGGGATTATTATAATGCGCACCTATTCGCGGATCAAGGCCCACACCATCAATAATCTGCCGAGTGTCTAAATTGTATTTCAAGGCATAGGAGTCGAGTTCATTAAAGTATGCCACACGGAGTGCCAGGTACGCGTTAGAAAAAAGTTTAATTGCCTCAGCTTCGGTTGATGAGGTAAACAGAACAGGTGTATTTTCATCCAGGGAGCCTTCCTTGAGGATGGAGGCTATAACTTCAGCATCCTTTGATCTTTCACCTATAACTATTCTTGAAGGGTGAAGATTATCATAGAGTGCCTTACCTTCCCGTAAAAATTCCGGAGAAAAAATAAGTTTCATCCCCGGATACTGCTTTTTTATATCCTGTGTGTAACCTACAGGGATTGTTGATTTAATGCACACTATAGCTGATTTATTGATTTCTATAATATCATTGAAAATTTTTTCAATTACAGATGTGTCAAAAATATTATCAACAGGGTCGTAATTTGTAGGGCCTGCAACAAAAATAACTTCCGCGCCTTTATACGCTTCATTTGCATCTGTTGTGGCTTTAAGATTCAGCTTTTTATTGGCAAGGTAATCTGAAATTTCAGTATCTTTTATAGGTGAAATTTTATTATTAATAAGATCCACTTTTTCTTTTAATACATCAATTGCAGTTACTTCATGTTTCTGCGCTGCAAGTACTGCGATTGAAAGGCCCACGTAACCTGTTCCTGCTACTGCTATTTTCATGGTATTTATCCTCTGTAATTTTGCTAATTGTATGTCTTAAATGGATAAATTATTTCTACATTCATTATAGTCAAGTATATTAAGGGGGATTTATCTGTCTTTAATCTGCAGGTTTTTGACTTCACCTCGCCAGTTCGGCAGGCTCACCGCATCGCTCACTTCTACCCGCACTTCTCAAAAGCCCCCTAAATCCCCCGGAGGGGGACTTAAAAAAATAGGCCTTAACCACAAAAACGCCTTTAAGATATAATTATTTGTTATTCAACCTATACAAAGTCTCCGGGGGATTTAGGGGGCCAATACTCCGGGTAAAGGCATTCACTAAATTATTTTTCGCGAAATATCTTTTGTCATTTTGATAGATCTCGACTTGTGGGTAGTAGCCCTCTCCCCACTGAGAGGGCTCAGAGGCCTTAAATTCTGGTTTTGTATAGATCGTGGCAGGTTCATTGTGACTCTTCAGACCTCACCCTCCTAACCTCCCTCTCCACATGGAGAGGGAGGAATCAGCAGTAAAAATTTTCTGCATAGATATAGAAGTTATATTTGCATGAATAAATAATCTATGCGATACTTAAAGTATATGCTTCGGAGCCCCTCTCAGTGGGGGCTCACTTGTACCCACATTCCAGACAGCCCCTTCGAAAGTACTTCTTCGCTTTGCCCCCTGTCCCCCAAAGGGGGCATGAGTTATCTAATATCACTCTGAAAATATAATAGTTACCACTTTGATAACTATTCCCTTTATATTGTTCCGCAAATCTTTTGCAAGCTCAACAATATAAAGGATCTTTCAATACTTTCATTCATCAACTTGCGCAAGTTTTTATTTTACGTGCCCCCTTTGGGGGACAGGGGGCCTTCTACGGATGACATGTGCTTCACATAAAAATGTGGGTAGTAGTGAGCCGCGCGGGGAGGCAGGCTCTTTTCGGCACCTCCTGTGCTGCTTGTGCTGCCTGTGCTGAGCTTGCCGAAGTGAGCTCGCCGAAGTAAGCCTGCATCAACCTCATCGTGAGAACGCGGGCGGCGCGATAGCGCGGGGTGGGGTCTGAACAGTAATTGGTGTGGTCAGGAGTTTAGATTGCATGATCCAAATGAAACTTGACTTTTATTCCAACATGATGTAATTTGAAAACAGTCAATAAATAAATTGAGGTAAATATATGCTGGCTTTAAGAGAGATTAGAAAAGCTGATTCAGATAAAATAACCATAAATATACCCGAAGAATTCAGAGGAAGCGAACTTGAAGTTATTATACTTAAAAGTGAAAGAGATATTACTAATAGGGAAAGTTTAGCTGACCTTTTTAACTATTCGCTAACTGTTGACAATATCTGTAAATATAACCGGGATGAGCTACATGCCAGATAAAATTTTTATTGATACTAATATACTTGTATATGTTTTGCTAAATGATAATAAGGATGTAGAGAAAAGAGAAAAGCTCCGGAATATACTTTCCAGAGATGGCTTATATTTCGTAAGCACTCAGGTTATTAATGAACTATTTGTTTCTTTATTAAGGCATGGCCTGAATGATATAGAAATACGTGACAGAATTAAATTGCTGATTGAAAGAGTAAGTCTTTCAGAAATTTCATTAACAACCATTGAGCATTCCTGGAGAATCAGGGTAAAATATAAGTATTCGTACTGGGATAGCCTTATTCTTGCTTCTGCCAGCGATAGTTTCTGTAGTATTGTCTATACAGAAGATTTGCAGCACAATCAGGTAATTAATGACCGGTTAAGAATTGTTAATCCTCTGCTGATCGGGTAATAAAGTATGATTATTGTATTAAAGCAGTGATTTAATAAATGCAGAGAATTAACTTTTTCTAAAAAAATAAGCGGACTTGTGTTTGAGACAGCTGTTTTAATGTCCATTAAATATCTGGAAAATTATCACTATTTTTTATATCATCAAGGATTGTTTCACCGGATATTATATAGCCGGTGTCAAAATGTTCTTTTAGACGGAATTTAAACTCATCAAAGGATAGCCCGGCCAGTTCAGCAGCCCGTTTAAATGAAATTTTATGGGCATGATAAAGGCTTGCAGCTAAAAAAATTCAGCTGATCTATTACCCAGCGGTTCAAGCACTTCCTCAAATTTTTCTAAAACCTGTGTATTCATACTATATTTATAATCTGCAAATTAGGCTTTGTCAAATAAAAAAAAGGATAATATCAGCTTTTATGAAGCTGGATAAATTATTTCATCTGCTCCCAATTCCTCCCTTGTTTAAAGAAAGCGGCCGAATCGGCCGAAGGAATGAAGCCTGCTGAAACCAGACAAAAATTTCTTGTAATTTACCCGCGCTGTATGTAGTTTATAGATTAAATGCTTTTAAATATTCTAAAAAATTTGATGATTCAGTTGCGTGGCAGCAGAAAAGAGGGAATATATGATCGATATTGAAGCAGTTAAAAAAGATATTGTTGAAAGATTAAAACCTCTTGATCCTGTAAAAATTATTTTATTTGGAAGTTATGCATATGGTAAAACAGGGGAGGCCAGTGATATAGATTTAATAGTTGTTACCAGAGATGACTATATTCCTGAAAATTTTAAAGAAAAAAGCGCAATACACAATAAAGTTGCATCTGCTATGCAGGATATACTGCAGGAGTATCCTACAGATTTAATAACACATACTAAAAAGATGCATGATCTTTTTCTAAAGTCAGATAGCTTTTTCGCCAGAGAGATTTGGGATAAAGGAGTTGTGCTATATGAAAGATGTCATTAAAGAAATAATTAAAGAATGTTACTGGGACTATAATATTTCAGAAGATTACATTATAGATGTTATTGACTCAGATGACACCAGGTTAAAACAGAAATTATTTTCTAAAATTATTTATAATTCCAGTGACCGGCTTAAGGGTTTGCGGATCTTTAAAAAAGATGATTTAAAGGTTTTGTTCGACACATTTAATCCTGCATATCAGGACAAATTTATTAAAAGGCATGTTTTAGTATTGAGAAATATTTTATTGAATGAAAAAAATAAAATTGAAGGTTTAGAGTGGAGAAAGAGATAAATTTTGCCGGTCTTTATAAATTGCAGGACCAAGTGTTAGAAATTGTTTTCTCTTTAGGGCTTCCTGAAAAAGTCCATTTGTTTAAAATATAACCGGATGCATATTAAATGCATCCGTATTAATCCTTAATATTATTTTTAACACCGCGATTAATCTGCATAATAAATAGTTAAAAATAA
>Ga0334890_1001914_pt1 | contig 25659 bp, 21 predicted proteins | sample GraSluR1_MG_3_FD_207220 | JGI IMG/M metagenome (GOLD analysis project Ga0334890, IMG submission 207220) | Sludge microbial communities from methane-producing bioreactor in Wageningen University, Netherlands - Granular Sludge_31_08-R1 | ecosystem: Engineered > Bioreactor > Anaerobic >... | reverse complement strand
GAGCAATAATGTACCTTATTGATATTAATCTTTTAAAATATCCGCCAGCTGATTCGCGTAGGATCGGCATTCTTTTTCTGCTCGGTCATCAAAAGATTTAATAGCAACTGGTCCGTAGTGGCTTCCTTCTGCCATTCCTTTGACCAGCATTCCATGAATGAGGAGAGCCGAGAGAATAGAAAGAATTGCAGTTTCATTTCCTCCGGCAGCATTAGCCGACGAAGCAAAAGCACCACCCAACTTGCCATCCAATCGACCGTGCAAGCGGATGCTATCATCCAAAAGCTTTTTAATTTCTGCTGCCATGGTTCCATAGTAAGTCGGTGTACCAAGAATGATCAGGTCATAATCGACCAGCTTTTTAATATCAACCTGGTCTGGAGTTACTAAATCAACGGTAATTTCTCTTTTCTGGAGCTCTTTGGATATGGTTTCTGCCATTTTTCTGGTTGTTCCAGAACGAGTGTAGTAAATGACAATAGCTTTTGACATGAAATGCCCTCCATAAAAATAAAATTCTTTTATTCTTTCATATTTTATCATAGAACCTCAGGTAACGTTATAACCTCAGATGAGGATGAAAATATATATATTCAAAAATCAATCTCCCCCTTTAGAAAAGGGGGTAGGGGGGATTTGAGCTTTTACTGCTCCGTCATTGCGAGGAGACTAACTGTCTTTTGGTTGGACGATGTGACAATCTCATTTAGCTATTCAGTCATTCTGGGGAGTCCAGTGTTTTTTACCAGATATTATTAGAATCTTATCCTTTTCAACTCCTCAGTTCTACAATTTTTCAATACTACAAATAATTAAAGATGACTCATGAGATTGCCACGACATCAAAAAAAGAGGTCTCGCAATGACAGATAGGGTTGATGAGATCCTCGAGGCTTTGAAAAGCGAAGCCTTAGAATGACGCATCAATAAAATTCCTTCTCCCTTGATGAGAGAAGGTGAGGATGAGTGTGAACTCCTTGACGACTTACTGTTAGTAAAGTATGGTTTTTTAATTTACTCAATTTCAATAAAGTATGTTAGAATGATTAGTCTGAATAAATACTAATTTGGCTGAAAATTGGTTGAAAAACCAACATTCATTTGTTAATATAGTCCAAGTTTATTTTCCCCGGGAGGGATATAGATTGATTGCCAATGACCTTGATAAAATACGTGAAATCGAAAAACTGAAAGAAAAAGAGTTAAAGGAAGCGCAAAGACAAGCTCAGCAAATACTTATTGAGAACGAGAAGTTGATTGAGCAAAATTATGCTCAATCCCTCGTCGATGCTGAAAAGAAAGCCGAGGAAATCAAGAACCGTCTGCTCAAAGAAGCCGAAGGTGAAGTTGAGAAAATCCTCAAGAATTATCAAGAAGATGCTGAAGTTCTGCAAAAGGAAATTTCTCAGAGGATACCTCAGGTTGTAAACTATCTTTTGGAAAAGGTGTGGCAAGAATATGGCAATTAGAAACATGAAAAAGTTAGAGATCCTTATTCATCGATCTCTGCATGACGAAACATTTGATTTACTACAGGATATGGGAGTTTTACAAATCACATCCCGCCAAGACTTTAAAAATGAAGACCTTCCCGAGGAGTTCCATTCAGAAGATTTAGAACGAAATATCAACGAGGTACGTTACTGCCTCGATTTTATAAATAAATATCGAACCGAAAAACAACCTTTTTTAGAAAGCTTTTTCCCTACACCAATTCCCATTAAGAAAAGTGAGTTTCTTGAAAAGGTTTTTAACCATAATCAAATCTATAAAAAATGCCAATCTATCGAAGAACAACTGAACACCATCCGTGCTTCGATGAATCGCCTCAATGCTCAGTTGGAGTTTCTGAATCGAATTGAAAGCCTTCCAATTGCATTAGAAGATATTGGATCAACTCGCTATGTTAAAAGTTATCTTCTTGAAATAAATGAAACCCAGTATCCGTTGCTTCAAGATCGTTTAGAAAAAATTGGCAAGGAACTTTCTCTTCAAAAATTCTCAGGAAAAGAGAGAAAGTGTTTTGCTTTTCTCATTATTTATCAAGACCTGATAGAACCAGTGGAAAACATTCTCGCTGAGGAATCAATTAGTATTCTTTCTCTTCCTCAGGCTTTTGAGGGAACTCCAAAAGAAGCTATTCAATCAGTTAAAAAGAAAATTCAAAATTTTGAAAAACAACGAGCTAATGTCGAAAAGGAAGCCGTTTCTCTCTTAAAGCATGAATCGGAATTAAAAATAACTCTCGATTATTATGCGTCTGAATTAGAACGACGAAATTCCGAAGCTCATATTTTCAAAACCCACGATGTCTGTTTGATTACCGGTTGGGCAATTGAAGAAACGATACCGGCAATTGAAGAAAGAATGAAGTCAATTGGCAAGGAATGGGTGATTTCTCAAAGAGACCCTGATCCAGGAGAAGATGTCCCGATTGCTCTGGAAAATGGTCCCTGGTCACGAAATTTCGATGTTTTAACCAATCTCTATGGGTTACCAAACTATACCGAAATTGATCCTACGCCTTTTGTTGCTATATTTTTCTTTGCCTATTTTGGAATTTGTCTGGGTGATGCTGTTTATGGTCTGATTGTTGCCTTGATTGGTTTTTTGGCGCCTAATTTTATTCAAATGCCCGATTCTTCAAAACGATTTTTTCGGATGTTAGCCTGGGGTGGCATAGCCTCAATGATATTTGGAGCTCTCACTGGTTCCTGGATGGGGGATACCTTCGATTATCTTCCTTCCTTTTTAGGTTTTATAACGACCTTAAAAAATAAGCTGATGATTATCAATCCTATTAATAATCCACTTCCGATGATCATAGTGTCAATCGCTATAGGAATAATTCAGGTTTTAGTGGGTTTACTTATTGCCTTTTTTAAAGAATGGAAAAGGAAGAATTATCTTGATGCCATATATGACAAATTAAGTTGGTTCTTTTTTATTTTGTCCATAGTGATCTATATTGTAGCCATGGCAATGATCCCCAGTATAAAGACCTTTGGTCTCTGGTTTGTCATTGCAACTGCGTTGTTCTTAGTTGGAACTCAGGGTCGAAGTAAGAAAAACATAATACTAAGGATCTTTAGTGGTTTATACAGTCTCTACGGTATTACTTCGTATTTAGGTGATGTTTTGTCTTACTCCCGTCTTTTTGCTCTTGGTCTGACCACTACCATCATCGCTATGTTGGGAAGAACAATTGCCGGTTTATTCGGCTCTTCGCCTTATTTTGGATGGATTATCTGGATCGTTATTTTCGTCGGTTTCACTGTATTCAACATTCTTATGAGTGGATTGGGGGCTTTTGTTCATTCGGCTCGTTTAAATTATGTGGAATTTTTCACCAAGTTCTACGAAAATGGTGGAAAGCCTTTTCAACCATTACAGTATAAAACCAAGTATGTAAAATTTACTGAAGAGTAGTTATATCATTACCCTCATTACGATTTTAATTAAATTGAGTTAAAACCATCCGGTAAGAACAACCGGGCTATCAAGGGAGGTCGTTCGTATTATGTTCATTGATGGAGTAGCATTTGCTTTAATGGGTTCAGCCCTCGCAATCGGCTTGGCAGGAATTGGATCAGCATTAGGAGTCGGAATAGCCGGCGAAGCCGGTGCTGGAGTGATGACCGAAGATCCAAGTAAATTTGGACAGGTCCTTCTTCTTCAAGCTCTTCCTGGAACCCAAGGTATTTATGGCTTACTATCTGGATTTTGGGTACTTTTAAAACTCGGACTTTTTGGTGGAACTCCGGTTGATGTTACCACTGCTCAGGGTTTACAAATTCTTTTCGCTTGTTTACCAATTGCCATCGTTGGACTCATTTCCGGAATATCCCAAGGGAAAACCTCAGCTGCGTCAATTGGCTTGATTGCCAAAAGACCGGAAGAAACTGGAAAAGCGATTATTCTCCCTGCTATGGTAGAAACGTATGCAGTTTTAGCATTATTAGCCACCATTCTGCTCCTGAATTCAATCCAATTATAGGAGCGATTTATTATGTCTTTCCAAGATATTTTGAATAAAATCGAGCAAGAAGCGCAACGTCGACAGAAGGCTATCTTACAAAATGCTCATTTAGAAGCTGAGAAAATTTTGGAAAAGGCCAAGATCGAAATTAACCAAGAAAGCGAACGGCTTGTCCAGCAGAGGACGAAAGAATCTCAACTGGTAGTCCAACGCATGCTTGCCGAAGCCAAGCTAAAAGGGAGAGGTATTACCGGTAAAATTAAATCCGATGCTTTCCAAAAAGTTAGATCTGAAGTTGCTGCTGCTTTTTCAGAAAAAATAACGCAATCTCAAAAAAAATGGTACACCAAAATTATATTAAATCATTCAACATCAAAGGATGAAGTAATCCTTATGGCTCCCGATGAAGCCAATTCTTTAGGAGAAAATTTCATTAAACAGCTGAATCAAGAAAATAAAACTTCCTTTCATTATGGTGGAGTGACCCAGGAAATTGAAAGCGGATTATTGCTTAAAAAAGGTGGTATGGTTCTCAACCTCAGTTTGAATTCTCTTTTAGAAGATACCTTCCGTCAAAATGAAAGTCAAATAGCTCAGATGCTCTTTAAAGGAATAGGCAAATGACCACACTTCAAAAGAAAAATTGTCCAGTAAATGCTACTGCCTATACTTATATTATAGGAAGAATTCGTGCTTTGGAACGTGGCCTTCTTAATAACCGTTTGCTGGAGAATGCCTTAAAAGCCGAAGACCTCGAACAATCTATACGGATCCTGTCAGAGCTTCCTTATGTAAACGAAGTGATCCAAAATGCAGCAAAAAATCCTAATGCTCTCGATCGAGCCTTGACTGAGCACTTTTGGGATACTCTTAATGAAATCCTTAAAGATCAAGCAATTGCACCTATAGGGATTTTGTTTCAAATGATTTATGACTTCAATGACTTGAAGTTGATTATTAAAAGACATCTCGCTAAATCTCCCAATGACACTGAGTATCCGGCTAGTTTTGAGTGGAAACGTGCTCTTCGTTTCGTCACTGGTGAAAGAAATGAATATCTTGACGACGTTTATCGAAAGGCCATCGATGATACTCTGGCTGGATATGAAAATGTCCATAATGTTCAGGTTATCGAAAATTCAATAGATCGGGCTTTTTTGATGGAAGTTAAATCTTTGGCTGATAATTGTGAAAGCAGAGTAATCAAAAATTGGTTGATTGCTTATTTTATGTTTGCCTATCTTCGGTCGGCTTTACGAGCAAAATTTCAACAAACCAAAATTGATCTCTTTCGATCAATCTATTGGGAAAACCCCTATATTCGCTTTGAAGATCTGGCGGAAATAGTCACTGGTGCGGACGAAAAAGTCGTAGAAACTATCATCCATCTTGGATTTCGGGAGCTTTTGCCCCATGATGTTGAGTATAAAAATGATCCACGATTTCTATCCGAAATGGAAAAAAACATGGATAATTATCTCATGAAATTTCTTCGCCCTTACCGCATTCAGGCATTTGGACCTGAACCAGTATTTGGATTTCTCTATGCAAAATATACCGATGTTCGTAATCTGAGGATCATTTTGCACGGAAAGTATTTTCAAATTAGTGAGAACGAAATAAAAAGTAAACTGCGAGAGTGTTACTATGAGTAAGGTAAGGGTTGCCTTTGTTGGTGGAGAAGAGAATTCTCTTTGCTTTCGTGGAATGGGATTTGATGTATTCTCGGTAAATTCTTTCGAAGCATTGAATAATATCCTACCCACTTTGAGGAGAGAAAAATACTCAATGATTTTCTCCGAATGGAAATTTTACAACCAAATAAAAAAACAATTTGAAGACATACGCTCTGAAGCCCTGCCAGCCATTTTGGGAATACCAACCAACCCCAATGAAATGGGTCAAGGATCGAAGTATATTTCTCGTTTGGTTGAAATGGCGATTGGGAGCAATATTATGCTTCAGGGAGAGGAATGATGAACGTGGAAAAAGAAATGAATGGATTCATATTGAGCGTAAACGGCCCGGTAGTCATTGCTCAAAATCTTTCCGATGCCAAAATGTATGATATGGTTAAAGTTGGAGCTAAGAAATTGGTCGGTGAAATTATCGGGATCCACAATCAAGAAGTTACTATTCAGGTTTACGAAGAAACCGCTGGCCTACAACCCGGAGAACCGGTTGAGACGACTCATGAACCTTTGAGTGTCGAACTTGGCCCCGGTTTAATATCCAACATTTTTGATGGAACTCAGCGACCTCTTGAAATCATCTTAAAATCCTCTGGAAACTTTATCGCACGAGGAGTAGAAGCATCAGCTTTGGATCGGAATAAAAAGTGGGATTTCAAACCCCTGGTTACCAACGGTACTCAGGTCCAAGCCGGTGATATTATTGGAGAAACTCAGGAAAGCACCACCATTGTTCATAAGGTCATGATTCCTCCAGGAATTTCAGGAACTTTAGTTGAAATAAAAACCGGATCCTTTACGGTTGTCGAGCCAATTGCCACCATCCAAACTAATGGAGGAGAGAAAATATCGATTACCATGTTACAGCGTTGGCCGGTTCGAACTGGTCGCCCCTTTGCCAGTAAGCTCATTTTAGAAGAACCTCTTATCACTGGCCAGCGAGTTATTGACCTCTTCTTTCCCATCGCCAAGGGAGGAGTTGCTTGCATCCCAGGACCCTTCGGAAGTGGTAAAACCGTGGTACAGCATCAGCTGGCCAAATGGGCTAATGCCGATGTCATCGTATTCATTGGATGCGGAGAACGGGGAAACGAAATGACCGACGTTTTGATGGAGTTTCCCGAGTTAATCGATCCCTATACCGGTGAACCTTTGATGAAAAGAACGGTACTAATCGCCAACACTTCGAACATGCCGGTTGCTGCCCGTGAAGCTTCAGTTTATACCGGTATTACCATTGCCGAGTATTACCGAGACATGGGTTATAACGTTGCTCTGATGGCTGATTCCACCTCCCGATGGGCAGAAGCCATGCGAGAAATTTCCGGACGTTTAGAAGAAATGCCTGGAGATGAAGGTTTCCCAGCCTATTTAGGAAGCCGAATAGCCAGTTTCTATGAAAGAGCTGGAAAAGTGAAATGCCAAGGTTCTGATGACCGCTATGGTTCGCTCAGTGTTATTGGAGCAGTTTCACCTCCAGGTGGAGACCTTTCCGAGCCAGTCACTCAAAACACCCTTCGAGTGGTGCAAGTGTTTTGGGGATTAGAAGATAAACTGGCTTATAAACGGCATTTCCCTGCCATCAATTGGTTGCAAAGCTATTCAATTTATGTTCAAAACTTAGAAGCCTACTGGAAGCAAAATGTCGCACCTGATTTTGCCCAACTGCGCAGTGAAGCCTTGCGCCTTCTCCAGCAGGAAGCCGAATTAGAAGAAATCGTTCGTCTGGTTGGCGTAGAGTCGCTTTCATTTAAAGAGCGTTTTGTTTTGGAAATTACCCGCTCTATTCGAGAAGACTTCTTACAACAGAATGCATTCGTAGATATCGATACCTTTACCACTTTACGAAAACAATACTTAATGATGAAAGTGATTTTGAGTTATTACCAAGAAGGTATGAAAGCTCTTGATCAGGGATATTCTCTTAAAGAAATTCTTGCTCTACCGGCTCGAGAACGAATTGCCCGGATGAAATTTGTCCCTGAAGAAGAATTATCGAAAATAGAAAATTTAATTGTAGAAATTCAAGATCAAGTAAAAGCCAAAATGAGGGGGGAGGTTGAAAGTAATGTATAAAGAGTATTTAACCATATCTGAAGTAAGCGGCCCCCTATTAACCATTGAACAGGTAACTGATGCTCGTTATATGGAAATCGTTGAAATTGAGCTTCAAGACGGCTCTCGTAAACGGGGTCAGGTGCTCATGACCACCAGTAACCAAGCTCTGGTTCAAGTTTTTGAAGGAACCGAAGGAATTGGTATTGGTCAAACCCGGGTGAAATTTTTAGGGCGAGTCATGGAATTACCGGTATCTCCTGACATCTTGGGACGAATCTTCAATGGTTCTGGTTTTCCTATCGATAACGGACCCGAGATTTTTCCTGATGCCCGCTTAGATATCAACGGGAACCCAATGAATCCAGTAGCTCGAGACTATCCCATCGATTTTATCCAAACTGGAGTATCAGCCATTGATGGACTGAACACCTTAGTAAGAGGGCAAAAACTACCGATATTTTCTGGTTCTGGACTTCCTCATGCCCGTTTAGCTGCTCAAATTGCTCGACAGGCTAAAGTGTTGGGAGAAACCGAAACCTTTGCAGTGGTCTTTGGTGCCTTAGGAATTACCTTTGAAGAAGCGAATTATTTTATTTCAGAGCTTCGTAATACCGGTGCTATCGAACGATCAGTTCTTTTTATCAACTTAGCCAATGACCCGGCGGTCGAACGAATCATTACTCCCCGTATGGCCCTGACCGCTGCTGAATATCTGGCTTTTACTATGGATATGCAAGTGTTGGTTATTTTAACTGACATGACCAATTACTGTGAAGCGCTTCGAGAAATCTCAGCAGCGCGACGAGAAGTACCAGGCCGTCGTGGTTATCCGGGATATCTCTACACTGACTTAGCAACCATGTATGAAAGAGCCGGTCGTATTCGAGGGAAAAATGGCTCAATTACCCAAATTCCCATTCTCACCATGCCTGAAGATGATAAAACCCATCCCATTCCTGATTTGACCGGATACATTACCGAGGGTCAGATTATTGTCAGTCGTCAGTTGTTCCGAAAGGGTATTTATCCTCCGATCGACGTTCTTCCATCTTTATCTCGCTTACGAGATAAAGGTATTGGTAAGGGTAAAACTCGTGAAGACCATTCAGATTTGGCTAATCAGTTATTTGCAGCTTATGCTCGAGGTCGTGAGGCTGTTGAACTGGCTACCATTCTTGGCGAAGCATCACTCACTGATATTGACAGAATTTATATGAAATTTGCTGAAGATTTTGAAGTCAAATTTGTTAAACAGGGAGAATATGAAAACCGCAGCATCGATGAGACCTTAAATATTGGTTGGGAATTGCTCAGAATTCTTCCCAAAGAAGAACTGAAGCGAGTTCGGGACGCCTTTATCGAAAAGTACTATGAATCCTCAGAATCTCCAGTTCTGACTCAACAGGAGGGTTGAGAGTGAGACTAAACGTCAACCCGAACCGGATGGAGTTAATGAAGCTTAAAAACCGCCTGGCTATGGCCAGGCGTGGTCATAAACTTCTCAAGGACAAACTCGATGCCTTGGTTCAGGATTTTGTGAAAATAATTCGTGAAAACCGCAACCTTCGACAAGAAGTCGAAAAAGAAATCATCAAAGCTTTTGAAGCCCAGAACAAGGCATCACTTATGCTTTCCGAACAAGATAAAGAATTAGTCACCACTATGACTCAACAAAAAGTTGTTCTTGATGTCAGTACCCGTCATATTACTGGGGTAAGAGTTCCCCATTTCGAAGTCCATCTTGAAGGGAATCCCTATGCCTATGGTTTGATCAATACACCAGCGGAATTGGATGAGGCTTTCAGTTCTTTCTTTCGGGTTTTACCGCTTATGATAAGATTAGCCGATGCCGAAAAAACCATCGAGTTATTAGCTGTTGAAATCGAAAAGACCCGTCGACGAGTCAACGCTCTTGAGTATGTTTTGATCCCGAATTTAGAAGAAACCATCAAATATATCAACTTTAAACTCGATGAATTGGCTCGGGGAGCTATCACCAGCATCATGCGAATTAAGCACTAACTATTCTATCCTGAAAATACCATCTTATAAATTCCCCCATTGAGGGGGGATACAGGGGGGGTGTGCCTTTCATCCGTCATCCTGAGCCCTCGCTTTTTGAGAGCGTGAGGATCTCATCCTTTAAAGGCTTTGGAACTGGGGAATCGTGAAACTGAAAAAGATGAGATTCTCATGTCGTCCGGTAAAAACACCGGACTCCTCAGAATGACAAAGTGGATGGTGAAGATTACCACGTCGCATAAGACGTTCCTCGCAATGACGGATTTAGACAGGTATTTTCATCCTCATCTGGTGCTTCGAAAGTAGCATGAGGGTCTATCCCTCTCATAAAAGAGAGGGATAGAATAGTATCGTTATTTTAAAGAGGGGAGGGATTGGTATATGAAGATCGCCATCTTGGCGGATATTCATGGAAATTATGATGCCTTAGAAGCAGTCGCACTTCACCTCAATGATGTCGATAGCCTGGTTGTTCTGGGAGATATTGTCGGATATGGTGCTGAACCAGAACGTTGTGTTCAGTGGGTCATGAAACAAAGAGCCGATACCATTTTAGGAAATCATGACGCTGCTTGTGTTGGAATCCTTCCTATAACCTGGTTTAACTCCTTAGCTGCTAACGCACTTTTTTGGACTAAAAATCAACTCTCCGTTTATAGCCAAAGTTTTTTTCAAAAAATACCCCAAGTAGTCTCCAACTATGTGAATGCACATTGGGTTCATGGTAGTTTAAGAAAACCATTAGAAGAATACATTGATATGGTTGAAAGTGCTCGTGAAATTTTCAATAGTCATGATTTTCAAACTTGTTTTTTTGGCCACACTCATGTTGCTGAAGCTTTTCTCTTCCACGAAGGCAAGGTCTTCAATCCCCCCTTTCCTAAAGGAGGAGAGATTCAACTTCATCCCCAAAAACGCTACTTGATTAATCCGGGAAGCGTCGGTCAACCTCGTGACGGAAATCCCCAAGCCTCTTTTGCTCTCTATGATACCGAAAAAGGTATAGTCAAAATCAATCGAATTCGGTATAATATCCAGCGTGCAGCCGATAAAATTATTACTGCAGGACTTCCAGAGTACCTTTCCATACGATTGTTTTCTGGACGATAAACGAAATATGCGCCCGTAGCTCAATTGGACAGAGCGTCGGCCTCCGGAGCCAAAGGTTGGAGGTTCAAATCCTCTCGGGCGCACCAGTCTTTGTTTTAATACCTTTTTCTTTCCCTTAATAAACCTTTCTGGTTTTTAAATTCGAAAGCTACCGCTTTTTTTATCGATTGTAAAAACTCATTGACTTTGAATACCAAATCTAAAAATATCCTTATAATTTTTAATAATTTTCTTGTATGTTATTATATACTTAAATAATACTTTATATATAATTATATTTAAATGTATCATTTATTATTAGTTGATTTTCTATATAATAAATCGATGTACATTTTGATATTTTAAACGATTTAAACAATATTTATTTATAAAGGAGGTGCATCTAATTCCTTCAATATTAAAATTAATACAGAGAACTTTTTAATAATTTATTATTGAAAAATTGGGAGGGAAAAAGTAATGAAAAAACTTCTGAGTTTAATTATTATTTTTGGGATATTATCTTTAAGTTTTTGTGCTATTGCACAAGAAGAACCCGTCTATCTTGGTACAGCCATTAGAAGCCTATCAAACCCCTACCATGCGGTTTGGGCTGATGGAGCTACTGCATTTGCTAATTCCTTAGGTTGGAAAGATTATAATGTTATTCAAACCTGTGAAGGTTCTAGTGAAAAACAATTAAATGATATTAAAGCTTTGGTAGCTCGTTCCCAAGGGAATGTGGTTTTCTCGATCGACCCAAACCAATCAACTGATGCGCCTGCTATTGCCAATGAATTAGAAAAAAGTAGTGTTTACTTTATTACCTGGTGGAATAAACCTGATGATGTGTCAGTTGCCGATTACAAATATTGGGTATGCCATATAACCTTTGATAACCGTGCCTCGGGATATAATACAGCCAAAGCAATATTTGATGCTGTTGGTGGCTCAGGAAAAGTTTTCGCTCTTCAAGGATTGTTAGGAAATAGCGCTGCAATTGAACGTTGGGAAGGTTTCGAAAAAGCTCTAACCGAATATCCGGAAATAGAACTAGTCGGTTGGCAAGCTGCTGATTGGGAAAAAGTTAAAGCCTATAATCATGTTTCCAATGCTCTGATAGCAGATCCCGATATAAAAGCAATATGGTGCGCTAATGACTCAATGGCAATTGGAGCCTTAGAAGCTTTGCGTGCTCGTGAATTGGTGGGTAAAGTTCCAGTATCAGGCGTTGATGCTATCCCTGAAATGATTACTGCTATTAAAAATAAAGAAGCTATTGCTACTGTGGCTTCTGATGCTTTTTGGCAAGGAGGAATGGGTTTATCCATACCCTTAGCGGTAAAACAAGGCAAAATTAAAATGGAAGAACTTCCAGAAAATAAAAGAGAATGGATTGCCCAGACAATTTTAATTACCCAAGAAAATATTGATTGGTATATAGAAAACTATGTGGAAGGAACTCCAGAATATAATTGGAATGATTATTGGGGAAAATGGGTAAGGGGTATAAAAGAATAGAGTTATTCAATAAAATAAATTTAGCCCGGTTGATTAAACCGGGCTAAATTTATTAAGGAGGGATAAAAAACTTGGAAGTAAAAATAGCTGAGTCCTCTAATGATAAAAAAAACTGGGTTAGTAAAATTGCAGTAAATCCTTCCCTGTTAGCATTAATTGTTTTAATTATTTTTTTTAGTTTTATAAATCCTCATTTCTTTACCTTATCAAATTTGTTTAATATTTTAGATTTAGCCTCTTTACTTATAATTACTTCTTTGTCTTTGGCTCTTGTTCTTATGATGGGGAGCATTGACCTTTCAGTAGAGGGCGTAGTAGGTTTATGTGGCGTAATTGCCAGCTTATTAGTAAAGAATTTTTCTAATTCAAATAACTTTGGTTTTTTTACATTAGCAATTTGTGGAGCCGTTGGAGCTAGTTTTGGCTTTTTGAGTGGTTTTATTCTTTCCCGTCTCAAAATACCCTCATTTATGGTCACTTTAGGTATTGGATATATAACCACAGGTTTTGGAGTTCTTATTACTCGTGGTAATCCGGTAGTGATTATTGACTGGACTTTTCGTCAGTTAAGCATTGGAAAATTAGGTTTTTTACCTTTTCCCTTTATTTTGGCACTATTTTTATTCTTTGTTATATGGTTTTTAAACGAAAGGACTACTTTTGGAAGGTACATTTTAGCCATGGGTGGAGATGAAATTATTGTCCAAGACCTTGGTATTCCAACTTCTAAGATTAAAACCCAAGTATTTCTGATTGGTGGCTTTCTCTATGGAATAGTTGGAGCTTTATTGACTGCCCGTTTAGGTTCTGGAGATATTACAGCCCCTTTAGGCTTCACCTTTGATTCTATTGGGTCATGTGTTTTAGGAGGTATTGCAATAACTGGAGGAGTAGGTAATATTCCTCGTGCTCTCATCGGAGTATTTATACTAACAATTTTACGTAATGGTATGGTTTTAATGAGCGTAAGTCCCTATGTCCAACAAGGGATTATCGGAGTTATATTAATTACTACAGTTGCTTTAACAATTGATCGTAAAAAAATAAAAATTATGAAATAACACGGCTTTTTTAACCGGACCTTTGGGAGGTTAATTTCTATGAAGCCAGTTTTGATAATGGAAAATATTTCAAAGACTTTTCCGGGAGTTCGTGCCTTGGAAGGAATAAATTTTGAGATCTTTCCAAATGAAATTGTTGGCTTAGTTGGAGAAAATGGAGCGGGTAAAAGTACATTAATGAAAATTTTAGCTGGTGTTTATCAATGCGACCAAGGTGAGATTACTCTTCGAGACCAAAAAGTCCAAGTTAAAAATCCCCAAGAAGCAAGAACGCTGGGAATAGGAATGGTTTTTCAAGAACAAGCTGTTTTGTCGAACATGATGGTTTATGAAAACATCTTTTTGGGCCGAGAAAAAATTTTTACATATAACGGTTTATTAAACCGAAGAACAATGTTAAAGGAAGCAAAAAAAATTCTGCAAGAAATTGGTATTGATCTATCTCTCCAAGCCTACTTGCATGAGCTTAATTTTATGGAACGTCAAATGATAGAAATTGCCCGAAATATCTGGCTAGCTCGGCAAATTCAGGTTGAAAATCCTATTATTATTCTTGATGAACCCACAACCGTTTTAGAAGAGGAAGAAATTAAAAGGCTATTCGCTAAATTAAGAGAGTTAAAGAGAAAGGTATCTTTTATCTATATTTCTCATCGTTTAAAGGAAATTGTTGAATTATGTGATAGGGTTTATGTCCTTAAGGACGGCAAAAATGCTGGATGTTTTTTAAAAAATGATGTCACTGAAGAACTTTTACGTTCAAAAATGGTTGGTCGAGAATTACAAGAAGAATATTACTTGGTCTCAAAACAAAGAAAACCGACTGATAAAGTTGTTTTAGAAATCCGGGATTGTACAAAAACCGGCTCTTTTTATAATATTTCTTTTAAATTGCTTCAAGGAGAAATACTTAGCATCTGTGGAACTGTTGGTTCTGGAAAGGAAGAGCTTTGTAAGGCTCTATATGGTGAAACCAAACTTACCTCTGGGACAATTCTAATTGAAGGAAAACCAGAAAGTATAAATTTACCTTCTCAAGCATTTTCTTTAGGTATTGGTTATATTTCTGAAGATAGAAGAAACGAGGGTTTAGTGCTACATCTTCCTGTATTTGAAAACATTACCTTACCTATTATTCATCGTCTTCAAAAAGGATTTCTTATTAAAAGAGAAGAACAATTTAAACTCACAAGAGAAATGATGGCAAAACTTCAAATTAAAGCTCCTTCTCCATTAGTTTTGTGCTTTAACTTAAGCGGAGGTAATCAGCAAAAGGTTGTCATTGCAAAATGGTTACTTTCCAATGTTAAAGTGCTCATCATGTCCCACCCAACCCGTGGAGTAGATGTTGGGGCGAAACATGAAATTTATGGCCTGATTAGAGAATTAGCTGAAAACGGAATGGCAATGATTATTATGGGAGATAGTTTTGAAGAAGATATTGGTTTAGCTAACCGGATTATAGTTATGAAAGATGGAAAAATTAGTGGTATCTTGGATGCTAATATTTCTAAACCTACTCCTTCAGATCTCATTCAATATGTAGTTTAAATTAATTTATGTATTGATATCAATATAAGGGGGATAAAAGTGGATAAAGGAAGATTGTTAGCTTTGAGTGTGGTTATTGTACTTTTTTTTGCTTTAGCCATCTCCAATCCAGGAGCTTTTCTTTCTGGTTATAATATCGGAACACTTTTAGATTATGCAGCCACTTATTTTATAGCAGCTATAGGTTTGACTTTTGTGATTATGGTTGGAAGCATAGATTTATCAATAGGTGGAATGCTTTCTCTGCTAACAGTCATATTTGTTTTAACTCTCAATTCTTTTGGATTCTTAGCCTATATCATCACAATTAGCTTAGGTTTTCTCTTGGGAACAATCAATGGCTTAGTTTTTACCAGGCTTAAAATCCCTTCTTTTATAGGAACCTTTGGTGCTTCAGGTGTATTTGCCAGCTTAGCTTTAATTATATCGGGAGGGCGTCCAATTGGTTTGCGTTCTCAAGCTTTTTCACTTCTTAGCCCACTGACTTTTGAAATTGGAATTATAAAAGGATCTCATATTTTAGCTTTTATTCTTTTTGGAATTTTTTTCTTAATTCAAAATTCAACTCCTTTTGGAAAATATGTTGCAGCTATTGGTAACTCTGAAAGAGCAACTTTGCTCAGTGGTATAAATGTAGATAGGAATAAGATTTTTTGTTTTGCCTTATCCGGTCTTTCAGCTGCTTTAGCTTCTATAGTATTAGTATCTCGAATGTTAAGCGGAGACCCAACTATCGGAACCCCGTATCAGCTTCAAATAATTGCTACTGTGGTAGTGGGAGGAACCGCTCTAACTGGTGGGGTAGGGGGTATCTTTAACACCTTGCTTGGAACTTTAATTATTACTTTGGTGGGAAATGGTTTATATGTAATAGGTATCGATGTTTATTATCAAATGATAATAACTGGTATCATTACAATGGTGGCGGTTATTTTAACTTTGGATCGAACTAAGATAAAAATTGTGAAATAATTCTATAACTAGAGAAATGAATTTTTGTTAAAATCTTAAAAAAGGGGCTAAAATCACTTAAAAATGAGTTCTTCAGTTAGTTTATTTTAAGCTATCCTTATTTATAATATATTTCTAAAATAAATAAAAAAGCCACGGATTCTAACGAACTTTGTACCTTCTTCCCGCTAAGGTGCTTAATGGCCACTCGTTCATCCTTAGCGTTTCAGGATAGAACTGCCATCTTTCTTCTCAGAAAGACTTTGAATCTCTTTCCTTCAGGATAAAAGATTCTTTTTTTCCATCCTCCGGTATTCAGTACCTCAGAATCCGTGGTAAAAATCATGTTATCAACTCTTTGGTATAATGTCAAATAAAAAGTAAGATTAAAAAAGGTCTGGTTAAGCGATTTTCAATTGAGTGTTTGTGATTATTTCCTTAAGTTGAGCTAATTATTTAGTTAATAAAAATTTTAAAATTTTAAAAAATCACCTTATCCTTTCGATTTTTATCTAGTAAATCTATGGGTGTGATTCTCAATCAAGTTTTTAATAAAGATATATTTTACATAATGGCGGTTTATTACGCTCAATAAATGTAGCGACATACCATGATAGTATTGTCTAACCCTGGATTTTCATTGCTATTTGGTGTCATATTATGGCAGGAAGGCTATCCAATTGTTGAATTAAAATTAGCGTATTGACGATTGGATGATTTAAAATTTAAGTTAATCAAATAGGAGGATTATTAATGGGATGGGTAGAAGAGAAACTAAAGTAAGATATGAATTAGATAGTGGAGGTATTAAAGAATTATCATTTGAAGAAATTAAAGCTATCCTCAGAGGAGCTGAGGATCTTATTTCAGTTGGTGGAAGAAATCTTTTGGCAAAAATACTGAAAGGATCAAAAGATAAAATTGTTTTAAGCCACCAATTAGAAAATAGCCCAGTTTATGGTTTTTACAATGATTTAACTTTACAAGAAATACTATACCGTATTGATTGGGTTATTGAAAACCATTACTTAAATATTTATTATAATGGGCGGCTTCCAGTCCTGGTTTATTCAGATAAGGGATGGGAAATTGAAAGAGAAACCTATACCGAAGAGCTTCTTCATAAGCTAAAATCGCTTTTAGGAACCGGAGATTATAGCTTCGTAAAAGAATTAAAAGATAGAAATCGTGGAATGATTTTGCTTTTAGTTGACAAGATCATGCAGACTCATAATAAAAAGTTTATTCCGCTTCTTTATGCTTGGAAAGAAAATGAGTACAAAAAAGTCCGATCTGCAATTCAAAATGCGATTAATTATTTATCAAATAAATAGCTCGACTCATTATCTAATGATTTGAAACCATATCTCTATTGTATTTGCCAAACGTGGATGACGGGTTTGGCTTCATCGGCAAACAACTCGAGAACATAAAGGAGACCATTGGCTCGATCGTAAGTAATATCACCAAGGCGATAACGACGCTGGACTCCTGTCCCTAACATTTCCAGTTCGATTCCCATTGGATTGAGGAAGAGATGATCATCAATATCCAGGAATGTATAAGGTTGAGGCTGGTAAGATTCAAGTTCTCCAGTAGCAACCTTTATTAAATCCATTGGATCATAAAGAATAAAACGGGCATTGAAACGTGAACTCCACCATCCTCGATTAGAAGTAGGATTGGAACATACTGCCGAACGCTCATCGGGGTAGGGAGTTCCATCAGCCAATCGGCAAAGAGTAAACTGACCGATAAACTCTTTTTCTACACAAGCGTATTCCGGCCCATCAGGATGGAGATAACCATACCAATAAAGATCACCGCTGGATTTGGTCCCTGCAAAAAGAACTGCGTTTTTCCCTGATGGAGTTGTAATCCAAGCCCCACCTGTCCATTCATCACCATGTTGATAATCATTTAAACACCGAGTGATATTGGGGGTGTTTAATGAACTCTCATAAAGCAACAATACTTTTTCCTCCAATCGTGAACCAGATTCAGCTGGTGTTCCATGGTCATCAATCCAAGGGCAATAAGCAAATAAGCAAGGTCCCATGCCTGACCATCCCCCATCTCGGAAGCGCCCGGTAGCAAGCGGGAATCCTCCCAAATAGGGCTCAGCCCACTCAAGTGGAATCTCAAAAAGATAATCATTGGTACTGTAAAATGATTGATTCCCAATATACCAGGAACCTTGCGTATTCGGTGATGACAAATCAGTGGCAAACCAAGCCTGAGAGGGGACCATAAAAGCCGAATCTTCTTGAAAATGCTGGCCCCAGGTAATATGGATAATTGGGCCAGTCGCTGGATTATCAAGATATTGCATACCAACTCGAGGTATTTCGTCCAAATTGAAAAAATAACCAGCATCAATATTCGAAAAAGGCTGGAGAAACTCAGCCTGGTTGAGATCAGAAACCAACCGAGACTTTTTTGGCACCGGGATGGTGATTTCAGCAATTTTATTCCCCTCGGGTAATTCTCCATAAGGTATTCGATTATGGCCCATGACAAATAAAGATCCTGGGAAGCCATCACTCGGACCATTGGGATCACCAGATGGATTGAAAGTCATTGCTTCTCCACCATAGGCAAAGGTGTTTGGTCTGTCGCCATCATCGGGAAGACGGAAAGCACCCAAATAGGTAAAGTCTTCTGGACGTAATGCTGCTGATGTGGTTCGACTGCTGGATGTTTCAACCAACTGGGAATCCTCTTGATTCACTTGTGTTGGTTTTTCTAATGCTTCTCCTGGAACACAATAGCCCGCTATTATCCAAATAGATATAAACAAATAAACCAAAACTACCATTCTTTTCATTTGGTTCACATCCTTTAGCAAATCCAAATTTTAATTTTTTATTAAAAGCGATCGGAAAGAAACCAAATTTTTAAAGTTGCTCAATTTAAACAATTAGGGAAATTTAGATTTCCATAACAACCATTGACTTAACTATTAAGAAAAACCGCGTAACCTGGAGGTAAACCCAGTGAACAGAGACTTCCAACCAAGTGAAACAAATGCGATTCACAGTGACAGTCTGAGGAACCGAATTTGTGGACGGGTAAAGTTATTCCCGGTTGGCAGGTTAAATATCTTGCCAAACCACATTCATCATTTACATCATAAGTAATAATTGTCTCCAATATTGCATACTGAAGAAGATAATCAACGTGCCAGTGAAGAGTTTTATTTTTTCTTTGATGTCTTTTTAAGCGGGCTTCGAGATTTTTCTTGGCTCTTCCCACATAAAGATATTGACCAGCAGGAAATGAAAATTGACCGAGTTTGCCTACCGATATATTGATCATCTTCGGTAATTTTAAAAAGAGCAGATAGGTGCTCATGGTCTTATCTTTTGGTAGATGTTTTAGATATTATATATCTATCCTGAAAATACCAAATTTGTTGAAAAAAGAATAAGCAAAAGAGATAAAGGTACATCCCCCTAATTCTTCTCAATGGGGGAATAAATTTAACAATTCCCCTCCTTGGAGGGGTGCCGTTTTACGGCGGGGAGGGTGCTTTTTAATTCGTCATCCTGAGGCTTCGCTTTATGAAGCCGTGAGGATCTCCTCTTTCAAAATTATTCTCCATTTGGCTAAGGGGAGATGCTTTTTTTATAAGTTTCTCACTACCAAAGTTCATCAATTTTTATTTTTTTTATTCGGTTCACGATTCACTGCCCACGACTCACTGTTTTTAGGAATGAGATTGCCACGTCGCAAAGGACGCTCCTCGCAATTACGGATTTAATTAGTGTTTTCATCCTTAAAAGGTGCTACAATGTGGTTAATCGAAGAAAATAAAGGCCAAAAAAAGACCACGGACTCTAACGAACCTTTTTGCCTTCATCTCACTGGGAAGGTTATTATTCATAAACTTCTTCAGTGTTTCAGGATCAGACTTCCATTTTTCCTCTCGGAAAAACTTCGAACTTTCTTCCTTGCGGTTAAAAGTTCTTTTTTCTAACCCTCCGGTCTTAGAGTTCCTCAGAATCCGTGGTAGTTATTATGTTATATGAGGTGTCTTGATTTGTCAAATTTCGAGAGGAGAGTGAAAGGGTAGTGGTTGAGCTTTTTTAAAATCAGGTAGTCTTCAATTTTATTGAAATGATAAGGAAAATTTAAAAAAAGAAAAATTCTTAAAAAATTTAAAGAACTTTTCTGCTTTCGCCCTCTCGCATTCTCTCCCTCACTCTATCTGTCTTTTAATCTTCTCCTAAAATAACTTCTACCAGATGTTCGCTCCCTGGAGAAAAAATTGGAATAGTTTTACCCGAAATTGTTTTTCCATCTACTTTTAATAAATACTTCTCGTTCGGTTTTCTCTCAACCACAATGGTAAATTGAACACCACGAAACCAACGCTGTACCTGAAAACCTTTCCAATCAGAAGGAATACAAGGGTCAACGATTAAACCTTGATAATCCGGACGAATCCCTAATATCCACTGAGTAGCTGATATCAAAGCCCAGGAAGCGGTTCCGGTCAACCAAGAATTTTTTGCTTCACCAAAGTGTGGATGGTCAGGTCCAGCTATCATCTGGGCATAAACATAGGGTTCCTGTCGGTGTACTTCAGAAACTTTCTCTCTCCAAGAAGGACATATAGTTAACCAATAATTCCAGGCTTTTTCAGCTCTTTTCAATTTACACTCAGCTATTACTGCCCAAGGATTTGGATGGCAAAAAATTCCGGCATTTTCCTTTAAACCAGGCGGATAGGATGTACATTCTCCTAAATGTAAAGAAAACTGAGTGAAAGCCGGTTGCTGGAGAATAATTCCGTGAGGGGTAGCCAGATATTTTTCGACCGAATCCATAGTAACCTTCCCTCGTTCCAGATTAGCAACACCACTCATAATTGCCCAAGGTTGAGTCTCTAAAAAAATTCTCCCTTCCTGGTTTTGCTTTGAGCCCACAGGCAACCCTCTATCATCAAAAGCTCTCAAGTACCATTCACCATCCCAACCCCATTGGTTTATTTTATCAATCATTTTCCTGGTTTCTTCTCGAAATCGGATAGAATCTTCTGATTTACCGATTATCTCAGCAATACAAGCCAGTTCTTCTCCAGCTGCAATAAACATCTCTCCAATGAGAATTGATTCAGCAGTTTTTCCTTCATTTTCGGTAACTAAATTTAAGTTAAGACAATCATTCCAGTCGGCTTGTCCGATCAAAGGCAAACCATGAGGTCCAAGATTGTGAAGAGTATATTCCAGAGATCGGAGCAAATGTTGATAAAAAGGTGCAGGATCCCCACCATCAGCAAAGGAAACCACCTCATTTAAAATTGTAAAATCTCCGGTTTCTTTGAGATAACTAGCGGCAGCCAAAATTAACCAAAGAGGATCATCGTTAAAACCAGCTCCAATTTCATCATTCCCCTGTCGGGTAAGTGGTTGGTATTGGTGATAGGCACCTCCCGATTGAAATTGAGTGGATGACAAATCCAGCAAACGTTCTCTGGCTCTATCGGGGATAAGATGTACAAATCCCAACAGGTCTTGATTGCTATCTCGAAACCCTATTCCCCGGCTAATTCCCGATTCAAAATAAGAAGCCGAGCGGGATAGATTGAAGGTAATCATGCATTGGTATTGGTTCCAAACATTGATCATTCGATTAAAATGGGTATTGGGTGTTTGAACCTGGAAACGTTCAAGAATATTTTTCCAATACGATTTGAGCTTCCCCAAAGCCCGGTCTACCTCGTTATGATTGGTGAAACGTTGTAGAAGAGACGGGATCCCCTCCTTATTCACCCGTCTCTCGGCAGTGAATTTATGCTGTGTTAGGTTTTCCTTATACCCCAACAGAAATTGAATACGCTCCTCGTGTTGAGAGGGAAGGGTTACCTTTATCTGATGAACTCCAACAGGCGCCCAACCACAGGCAATTGAGTTGGAGGTTTTTCCTTCCCTTACTGAATAAGGGGAGCTCAAAGATTCGTAAGGACCAAGAAAACTCTCCCGATCCGTCTCGAAACCTACAATATTTCCCACCGCACCAAAAAAAGCATAATGGTCTCGTCTTTCTCGATATTCGGTGATATGGTAAATTACTCCTTCTTCAACCTCAACTTCTCCTATATTAAGGTTGCGTTGAAAGTTTGTAGCATCGTCAAGAGCATTCCATAAACAGAACTCGACAAAGGAAAAAACATCAAGTTCCAGTGTTTCCTTTCCCCGGTTAAAGAGTTTAACCGACCAAATCTCAAGTTCTTCTCCAATTGGAACGAAATAGGTTATCTCGCTTTCGATATCTCGATAAAGAGAAGAGATGATAGTATAACCCAACCCGTGCCGACAACGGTAAAAATCCAACTTTTTTCTTACCGGTTGCCAGGTAGGAGAGAAGAAATCCCCATCAGAAAAACGGATATATAAATAACGACCTCCTTTGTCTTGAGGAATGTTGTTATAGCGGTAGCGTAGAATCCGGCGGAGGCGAGCATCTCGATAAAAACTGTATCCACCGGCAGTATTAGAAATAATACCGAAATATGACTCCTCCCCTAAATAATTAATCCAAGGTTGGGGGGTGTCCGGTCGTTCGATAACATACTCTTTATTTTGATCGTCAAAATATCCATAAAGCAAGGATTTCTTCCTCCTTTTTCATTACCTGGATAACCTTACCTTCCGTTAACAAAGTGTCATGATAATCAATCCCGGGCTAATGCTCGATTCACCCTATCAGCAGCAGTATCAAGATATTCTTGAACTTTTTCATCAGAATAAGTTTTTGCAATATAAGCGGTTAGAATATTTCGAAATTCTTCTTGAACGGCATTTTCAACATCGCCCCATCTGGCTAAAGGTGGATAAGCAGTAGCATAGGATAGGGTTGTTTGAAAAACTTTCCAGACTCCTGTTTCATAATAGGGATCATCATATGCTTCCAAAAGGGCAGGTAACATATGAGAAAGATTTTGAGTGTAATCAACCAGCTTTTGTTTTTCCAAAAGGAATTTGATCCATTTCTTTGCTGCTTCTTGATTGGAACTGGCTTTGAGAATAACTAAATTGCTTCCCCCTGAGAAAGAAGCCCGACCTGCAGGTCCAGCAGGAGGTTCTACAACATCATAGTTGAGGTCAGGGTTTTCTACTTCAATATTGGCAATATTCCAGGGACCCATGAAACACATTGCTACGTTCCCATTGATGAAAGCTGAATCAGCTTGGGGTTGGTTGTACTCGGCACACGCTTCATCTGCATAACCATTTGCCACCAGGCCAACATACCATTTCATAGCTTCCACACCAGGAGCTTCATTAAAACGGGCAGTCTTGGTTTGTTCATCAACCAACACTCCTCCATGAGCCCAAAGAACGATCGCCCAGTTATGAAGAAGATCCCAAGCATTGGTTCCAGCAATTGAAATTGCCCGGCCTTTCCCAAATTTTTCGTTAATGCGATCACCAGCTTCGTAGAGTTCCTGATAGGTCTGAGGTGGTTCCATCCCAGCTTGCTGAAACATATCTTTGTTATAAAATAATGCTCGAGTTTCAGCAAACCAAGGGACACCAAAGGTTTTTTCTTGATAGGTAGTGGATATATAGTTGGCTTTCATAAAAGCACCGGCTCCACCAAATTCATTGATGTCAATTTCAGTTAATCCTCCCGTTGCTGCAAATTGAGGATTCCAAGTTGTTCCAACTTGGAAAACATCCACTCCCTCACCAGTAGCGATAGCAGAGGTGATTCGCGTCCAGGCATCTCCCCAACCAACGATTTCATAGGTAACCGAGATACCGGTTTGTTCTTTGAATTCAGCGACAGCTTCGTTCAACCAAGGGACATGGATATCGTCCGGTGCATTGGGCATGAGCCAAAAGTTGATGGATTCAGCTGCCTGTACCGCTATCGACACACAAAAGACCAACATTAAAGACCATAAGAAAATATTTTTAAACATCTTCCTTCCTCCTTTAAATTATAAGCTTATAAACTATTTAAACCTTATCAACTCCAACGATTATCCGCTTTTTTTTCCAATCTCTAAAAACCACCTCCTTTATAAGTAAAAGAGACTTGTCTTTCCCCCTACATCCAAAATTATCCTTTGGTTGCTCCTCCCACTAAACCTTCAATAATCTGTTTTTGTACGATAGTAAATAGAATGAGAACCGGTATGGTCACAATGACTGAAGCAGCCATCATACCAGCCCAACGAGACTCCTGGGTGGTTATGTATTCTAAAAGACCGATAGCAACCGTTTTGGTCTCAGTCCCAGTAAGAACCGATGCAAAGAGCATCTCATTCCAGGCCATAATGAAACCATATATCGCCACAGCAGCAATCCCTGGTCTTGCTAAGGGAAGGATAATTCGAAAGATAATGCCCAAGGTGCTACAACCATCGATTTGAGCCTGCTCATCAATTTCTCTTGGTATACCGGCCAAAAAGCTTCGAAGCATGAGAATACTGAAAGGCAAAGCAAAGGAAGTGTAAGTGAAAATCATTCCTAGATAGGAATTTCGCAGTTGAACACCGGTAAATCGATTGAAAACGACAAACATGACATAATAAGGAATGAGAAAAAGAATACCGGGAAACATCTGGGTTAACAGCAAAGATCCAACGTACGGTTCTTTCAATCGGAAGCGAAATCGAGATAAACTATAAGCGGCAAATAGGCTCAAAAAAATCGAAGCCAGCATCGTACCTCCACTAATGACCATGCTGTTTCTAAAATAATCAAGCATCCTGACCGTCTGATTGATTCGGGTGTAATTCTCCCAAGTAAAATGACGAGGAATCCAGCGAGGCGCTAACTCTGGATCCCGAAAGTCAGCCGACTGGATCTCCAACGTGCTTTTGAATGAACCTGAGACCATCCACAAATAAGGAAAAAGAACAACCATCACCACAATGATTGCTCCAATATAAATTCCAATCATTCTGAATACTTTTCGTCCAGAATTCATGTCTTTTTACTCCTCAATAGTCTTGCCGGGTGGGAAGAGGCGGGTATAAACAACGGCAATTACTACCGTCAAAACAACCAGTCCCATTGACATGGCTGCTCCTAAACCAAAATGAAAATTTTGAAAAGCTTCGCGTAAGATGAGGGTAGAGGGGACTTCGGCATAATATCCTGGGCTCGATCCCAGCATAGCTTTAAATTGATTGAAAGCATGAAAATTCCAAATAATGCTGAGAAGAATATAAATTTTACTGACCGGTTTCAAAAACGGAAAGGTAACGTATCGGAATACCTGCCAGGGAGTCGCTCCGTCAGAGAGAGCAGCGTCTTTTATTTCACGGGGGACACTTTGCAGTGCAGCAAGGAGTAATAAACACCCTAAGGGCCAACCCTTCCAAATACTCGCTATAATCACAGCAGTCATAGCTCGAGGACCCACTAACCACACTACTGGTTCTTTTAATAAACCAAGCGAAATAAGGTATTGATTGACGATGCCAATCCGACTTTGGAAAATGAACCGCCAAACAGAATAGGCAACCGAATCAGGCATAATATAGGGAAGGAGAACCAGACCTCTTACTGTTGTTCGACCGAAGAATTTTTGATTCAGCAAAATCGCAACCGCCAGGGCGATAACATAACCCAGGCTGATAGTAATACCCCCGTATAAAACAATATTATAAAGGGAACGGAGAAAATTCTGCCCTTCCTGTTGATCGAAGCTAAAAGCCCAACGAAAGTTATCTAAACCCACAAAGGGAGCCTTGGTCCAATTTGAAATAGTGAAT
>Ga0334890_1001913_pt1 | contig 25659 bp, 25 predicted proteins | sample GraSluR1_MG_3_FD_207220 | JGI IMG/M metagenome (GOLD analysis project Ga0334890, IMG submission 207220) | Sludge microbial communities from methane-producing bioreactor in Wageningen University, Netherlands - Granular Sludge_31_08-R1 | ecosystem: Engineered > Bioreactor > Anaerobic >... | reverse complement strand
CACGACCAAGGACCGAGTGGACGACCGGGATGAGACGCCCGGAACTCACCCCTGCCCGCGGCAGGTCACCCCACGCCGATCAGGCCGACACAACCCACCAAGGGCCCATCGGTGGATCGAGGCTAAGGCCTTCTCGGTCATCCACCCCAACACTCATGTCAACATGGGCCAATCCACCAATGATGTGTTGCCTGCCGCCGTACAACTTGCCACTCACGACATGATCACACGGGTTGCAGACTCGGTCGCAGAGCTGGTCCAGGTAACCGGGCTCAAGGCGGCAGAGTTCGCGGACGTGGTGAAACTGGGACGCACGTGCCTGCAGGATGCGCTGCCGGTCACACTCGGTCAGGAATTCTCCGGGTATCGAGACATGCTTGCCCGGCAAGAAGGCAGGCTGCGGGCACTGGGCGGAGATCTGCTAGTCCTGGGGCTGGGTGGAACCGCGGTTGGTACCGGCGTCGGGACGCTGCCCGGATTCGTGCCCACGGTCTACGAACTGCTGCGCAGCGAAATCGGGCTGCCAGTCGACGCCAATCCCAATCTCTTCGACGCCATGCAGAACGCCGACGTCTACCTGCAGGCCTCCGCGGCGATGAAGTCACTGGCTTGTGGGCTGTCCAAGATGTCCAGCGATCTGCGAATCATGTCGTCAGGCCCACGCGGCGGCTTGGCTGAGATTGTCTTACCGCCGGTGTTGCCTGGCTCATCGATCATGCCTGGCAAGGTGAACCCGGCTCTACCCGAACTGATGATCCAGATCTACTTCCAGGTCTGCGGCAACGATCTGGCGATCACGTTGGCGGTAGAGCGGGGCGAACTCGAGCTGAATGTCTGGGAAGCGGTCGTCCACAAGAACCTCGCCGAGGCGGCCCAGCTACTTGCCGCCGGAACCAAGCTGTTTGCCGAGCGTTGCGTGGCCGGCATCACCGCCAACCGGGAACGCAACCGCTCGATGGCCACCAGTTCGCTGGCGCTGGCGGCCGTGGTATCCGCCGTGCATGGCTACGAGGTGGGCACCGAGGTGGCCGTCAACGCCGCTAGTACCCGACGCAGCATCCACGAAGTCGCCGAGGAGAGAGGCCTGTTCAGTCATGAGGCCGCCACCGAACTCCTCGACCCAATGAGCTTGGTCGACGCCACGTCGATGGCCAACTTGTTGGCCGGGCAACGAAGCCCCGACCAAGATGCAGCGCGCCAGCTTGGGTAGCCCCCAGGCCGGCCGAACATAGAAGGAAGCTCAATATGTCGCAACCAACCATCGGATCCGTGGAACTCGACGATGTCCCGTTGAATCGCTTCCACTTCCGTCTTACCGCGCTCACATTCGGGGCGCACTTCAACGATGGCTTTGGCATTGGCGCCATTGGCATTGCATTGACCTTGCTTGCGCCCGAAATGGGGCTCAGCGATGCATGGCGCGGCGCCATCGGGTCGGCCATGTTGCTGGGTCTGTTCTTAGGCAGCGCCTTTTTCGGTTGGATCTCCGACCGACTGGGACGCATCATCATCTTTACTTCGAGCTTCGCCGTGATCACACTCTTCACGTTCCTCCAGTTCTTTGTCACCGAACCGTGGCAACTGTTCGTGCTGCGTGTTCTGATCGGCATCGGCGTTGGTGGCGACTACACGGTGGGCCACGCGCTGCTCGCGGAGTTCTTGCCCCGCAAGCACCGCGGCGAGATCCTCGGGTCCTTCTCAGTCATCTGGACGTTCGGCTACGTGCTGGCCGCGCTGGTCGGCATCGCATTCATCAATGCACAGCTGGCCAACGCTTGGCGCTGGCTGCTCATCTTGCCCGGATTCATCGCCGCGATCGTCTTGGTTGCCCGGCTGGGCACGCCTGAGTCGCCGCGTTGGCTGATGCGCCACGGCCGAGTCGACGAAGCGACCGCGATCCTACGCAAGTACTTCGGGCCGGACGTCTACCTGCACTCCGAGGAGGCCCAGGAGACAACCGGAGGATACGCCGAACTGTTCAGTCGGACCTATATCAAGCGCACCGCCTTCAATGCGATCTTCTTCGCTTGTCTGGTGATGCCCTACTTCGCGATCTACACCTTCCTGCCTTCCATCCTCGCCGCCATGGGGCTGTCAGGTCTTACCGAGCAGGGCGGTGGCTTCGCGACCGAGGTGTATCTGAATGTATTCTTGCTAGCCGGCGCGATAATGGGCATCTACCTGACACATAAGCTCTCCCGGCGTGGATTCCTGATCGGCGCGTTCATCATTCTGACGGCGTCGCTAACCCTGCTCGCCGTGTTGCCTTCGTCGCTGGCCCTGATTCAGGTCATCCTGTTCGCGGGATTCACCTTCGTCCTATCCGCGGTGAGCAACTTGGTCGGTGTATTCCCAGCCGAGTCGTTCCCCACCAGGCTGCGCTCATCCGGTGTCGGCTTCGCCACCGCCATCAGCCGGCTCGGCTCAGTGGTCTCGACCTTCCTGCTGCCCATCCTGCTGACCAACTTCGGTATCACAGTCAGCATGCTGGCCTTGGCGGGATCCCTGCTCGTCGGCACTGTGGTGTCGATTGCGTGGGCGCCCGAGACCAAGAACCGCACACTGGCCGAGGCCAGCGAAGTCGATTGAGACTGACGCCGTCTGGCCGCTACTGACCCACTGCTCACGCAAGTCCAGTAAGTGTCGCTCGATGTCCTCAAGTGTTGCTGCCCGTTGAGGGATCCGAGTTCGCGCCACCGAGTGCTTATCATCGCCGCCCGCCGCGTCCCGCGCTGCGGAATCTTGTCGCTGCGCCGCGGCGATCCGATCTGTGAACGCCAGCTGAGAAGACCAGACGAACCCATCCTTGACGGACATACTGGCCAACGCGACTCGTAAAGAGCCATTAAACGCACTGACCTTGATAGGAAGATCGGTGGGTCCGACGCCAAGCTCACGAGCCAGCTCGTAAGGCCCCATCTCAAGCAGGACGACGCCGTCGAGCACATGCGCATGCATCAGCAGCACCCGAGAACCGAGCAGCGCCACCACGCGAAGGAGACCGACTAATTCCCGCTTCGCCGCCACGGGGCCAAGTTCCGCCCAAGCATCCCGCTGGGTGACACTGTCACAACGTGCCACGAGAACCAGATCACCGATCGCTGGGCACGCGGCGGTAGCTGGCTCAGGATGAGCCGCCAACGCCGATGCAGGATTCACGATGTGACTCCCCAGATCGCCGATCAGAAACCCGATGTCACGAGTCAGCCTACCGCCGAGCACCCGGCTTGTCGTTCGCTTGCCATATCCCACCTAAACGACGGCTCAGGTGGGGTGCATCACCGGTTCTGGTAACCGTGCCAAGATGCACTTAGGCGTATGGAAGAGCCAACTCATGCGAAACTGAGGAGCTACCTGGTACGCAGCGAGCGGAATCACCGTTCCGAGAACAACTGCAATCGAAACGATCAGGGGAGGTTCACTGACCCCGAGACTAAGCATGATGACCCTGGTCCCCGCCACAATGACCACGTGGCAGAGGTAAACGGCGATCGTACGCTCGCCCGTGAACGCGAGGGCGGTACTAAGTGCTGGGACACGCGCGAGCCATACAGCGAGAGCGAGAACCATGACGGTGCCAAGGACTGCGCAGACGACGCTGATGATCCTGGTCACTAGGTCCGCATTGCTTGAGGTGGTCGCATTAACGGGCTCAAGCGTATAGAGCGCAACGAAACCTGTCATCGAGACAAGCCCAGCAATTCCCCAGCGCGCGGCCGACGCCTGCAGCCAAATCGAGATGCGGCTCAAACCGATCGCAGCACCGACTGCGGTGAACGCGACGAGAGAGATTCCGCGAAGCCCGATGATGTCGGGGTTCCATCCCCAAGCGAAGACCGTGAACGCACTTAGCGCGGTCAGCGTTGGAATCCTCCGGGGTCGCTGCCACACCCGCAACACGACAACTATCGCAGTGGATACTGCGAGGTAGGGTAAGAACCACAGGTGGGCCGGCGGGCTCCAGAAGGCAAGAAAAGAGCCGAACTCTCTGGGCGAGTTCTTGCTCGAGGCAAAGACAGCGTCGAAAACATCCTGAACCATGAACCAAACTAGGTAGAGCCAAGCCATGGACCACACGCGCTCCGCAAGATAGCGGCTGGTGCCTCGCTTCTCCCAGCCGCGCGGAATAAACACCCCCAGCAAGAAGGCCAGCAAAGGCATCCGAAAGATATAGAAGGCCTGGTTGACGTCGTAGAGTCCATTCCCTCCGCTAAGAAGGCCTGCCGATGCGAGACCGTCCACTGAATGGTTGAAAACGACTCCGGTGACCGCCACGCCGCGAGCGATGTCCAGAGACGCCACTCGGTCCGATGGCTTTGGCGACCGTGTCACCGCCCCTATGGTTGACTCCACGGGCCACTAGTGTACAGGCAGCCCCAGCAAACGGGGCTGCGATGCGTTCAGAGGACATCTGATCTGACCCACCCGGGAAGGTTGCCTAGAAGGCGATCATTGCATCTATGTTTACACGAGTGATTTCTGTGACGACGTTGTGCGCGTCGCACCCAACGGCCCGTCCGCATCCCGGCCACCACAACCTCAGACGCCACAGCCAGCGCCGGTTCCTCTAGCGGGAGCTGGTCTTGCCCAACAGCGATCCTCTGCACCGCGGTGGTCAGGAGTCGGCAGAGTTCCGCGATACCCTTGACCGTGTGAGGAACACGGCGTTGCAACAGCACCCGGCCGTCCGCGTCGACCAGACACAGGTGGTTGTGGGTGCCACCCCAGTCGACACCGGCGAGTACTGAGCAGCCCTACGTTTCTCGGACAGTGCATTTCGGTTGCTTCTACGCTGCGGTTTCCGTAGCGTACCAGGCTTGTTCCGCCTCATTCGGTGTCTGATATCCCAGAGCCGAGTGAAGCCGTCTCGAATTATAGAATAACTCGATATAGCGGGTAATGTCAATACGGGCGTGTTCCCGCGTGGGATAGACAGTCCGATACACTCGCTCATTCTTCAACGTGCCATTGAAGCTTTCCGCCCAGGCGTTATCCCAACACACTCCGGTACGGCCCACCGACCGCGTAATACCCAGGCCCCGCGCGTGATCACAGTATTCCCGCGACATATATTGAACGCCACGATCAGTGTGCATGATCGTGATCCCGGGCCGGATATGCCTGTTACGGGCAGCCATACCCAACGCGTCGGTGACCAACGAGGTGCGCATATGATCGGCCATCGCATACCCGACGACCTTCTTGGAAAAGCAGTCCAACACGGTCGCCAGATACAGCCAGCCCTCCCACGTCGGGATATAGGTGATATCACCGACCAGTTTCGTCGCGGGCCGGTCAGCAGTGAAGTCCCTGCCCACCAGGTCACCGGTCCCGGCCGCATCCCCGGCTATCGTCGTGACCGGCCGCCGCGGGCGCGGCTGACACGCCACCAGATCGAGGCCCCGCATGATCTTCCGCACGGTCTCGTCATCGACCACATACCCCCAACGCTCCAACTCGGCGTGCACACGCCGGTACCCGTAGGTTTCGCCCGACCGGGTGAACGAGAACCGCACCACGGTCTCCAGTTCGGCGCGCCGGCGGGCCCGATCCGATGGCGACCGGGTTTTCCAGGAACAGTATCCCGACCGGGAAACGCTCGCCCACCGACACATCAACGAAACAGGATAATTGCCTTCTTCACCGTGGATGAACGCGTACTTGACACTCACCGGCGTTTCTTCGCGAAGAAGGCCGTTGCTTTTCCCAAGAACTCGTTCTCGGCCCGCAACTCGCGTATCTCGGCCTCGAGCTGTTTCAGACGAGCCCGCTCGGAAACACTCAACTCCGGTTCAGCCGACGGGTTCGCCTTCTTATAAGCATTCACCCACACACCCAGCGTCTGCTCGACCACCCCATTCTCCCGAGCAACCTGCGCTATCGGACGCGAATTACGCAACACCTCTTGAACACACGCATCCTTGAACTCAGCAGAATACTTCCTCGCCCCCACGACATCTCCCTCCACTCAATTCCCCAATAATCCCATATTGGGCAACTGTCCACGAAACAGCGGACACCTCACTCGCCGGTGTCAACCCGATCCCCGCATCCTCAGGCAACACCGTCCGCCACCACATCAACCACGGCGGTGACCGACGCCTCAACCGGGCCCTCCACATGGCCATCATCACCCGCATACGCACGGACGCAAGAACCCGCGCCTACGTCGAGCGCCGCACCGCCGAGGGACGCACCCTCCGCGACATCCGCCGCTGCCTCAAGCGATACCTCGCCCGCGAGATCTACCGACACCTCAACACCTCCGCCCAGGCCCAGCTTGCGACGACTTGACAAACATAGGAGATTCAACGGCCTGATCGAGCTCGCCCGCCACGTCACCAGAGGCTTCCAAAACCCCGCATACCACAATCGAACAACAGACCAGCGACGAAAGATCGAGGCTAATAGACGGACTCACCGCGGGTGCCCAAGTAGATCTTAATCGTGTAACACGTCAAGGTGATGCCAGGCACGACAATCGAAATAATGAAGACCGATTCGGCTCCAAAGCGCCCGAGAATCGGAAATAAGGCGAGTCCTATCGCGGATGCCGCCAACTGGCACTTGAACATAAAATCCGACAATCCCAATGGCACGAGCACCATCATCTCGATCGCGAAATTGAACAGCAGCACGAACACTGCCAGCCCTATCAGGAGGATCCTAGTTGGATTGGCATCGAGTTGGCCTGCATAGAGGAATTCGACGATCAAGTTTCCAACAATTTGCCAGATTACGCCACCCACGACACACACGATAGCAATGAGACCAACACCGATCCGTATACGTCGATGTTTGGTGCGCCGATCCTCGGCTTGCCCAATCCACTGTACGAAACCCAAAGGAACGAAGTTGGTTGCATTATAGCCCGCCTTGTAAATGCTATCCATCGCGGAGTAGATGGCGAGCGTATCCGGGTTGATAGCGGCTACTATTGGTGGTCCGCCAGATCTTCCGATCGCTATAAATACCCTCGCGAGAGTCCCTCCCGCCTGGCCACGAAGCTCCTCCGAGACCTCTCGCATTGAAACTCGCGGAGGTCTCGTCAACCCAATCGCTGAGCAGTAGTTCAACGCCAGAGTCAGCAATTGGGCGAGGAACGTCATGAGGGCGTAATAGAAGATATCGTGGGTGATGGCAAGAAGCGGGACAGAGGCAAGATATCCTAGGAGCCTCGGAATCCCCTCATTTACGATTAACCGGCTAGGACTTCCTGTGCCTGCATAGAACCACGCTGCGGTAAGAGCATTTCCGGCAACACCCGCCATGAAAAGCCAAGTGGCGACCAGCGGTCCGGGACTTAGAAAGATAAGGAATACCGTCCCGATAATTAGGCCAGCCAGCGTGACGAGTCCCCGTGTGCAAACAGCAAGCATAAAGATGTACGAATGATTCGATTTATCCGAATCCCTCGCAATGCGATCACCTCCGATAAATGGCCAAGCGAGTCCTCCAATGACACTGATCACCGCACCCAGACTCTGCCCTAAAGCCAGAGATGACCAGCCCGCCGCACCTTGATATCGGGTGACCATCGGTAGCAGCACTAGTGCCGATAGCGCCGAAATTACGGGAAGCATCGCAAACCCAAGGACTCGCCTGAACAGGATCACTCGGCCATGCCCTCACTTTCCACCTGAGTAAGTGGCGAAAAGACTGAGTACTCGAAAGACGGGCGACAGTGGAGGCAACCCCATCCTTCGAAGACTGGCCTCATTGCGCCTTCCATGTTCACCCGAATGAAAGCACGACGTCTCACAACGGTCCTCTACCTGATCCGCGGTGAGATCGTAGGAGCTCTCCGCGGGCCTTCTTCCGGAGGTAGCAATCCACGGCCTTTAGCTCCCGCATAAGTTGTGCCCGGGCGCGAGAGAGACTATCTTCATCCGCCACACGGGGATCGCTCGCGGCGACATCAGCGATCGATCCCACCGAGTCAATGCCGAACTCCTCTGAGAACACGTTCATCTTAGGCCGGGTGTTAACTGAGGTGATCGCCACACCGGCGAGCATAGCCATGTATCCAGCATGCATACGCGAACAGATAACCGCATCGGCGGTGCCGATCGTATCGAACGCTCTCTCCCATGTAGTGTCCCTGACAACACTGTCGAAGAGTGTTCTGACAGGAGCCGGGAGCCGATCGGCGTCGGACTCGACGCCTTGACCAGTCGACAGGAATGTAACTTTAGACCAGCGCTGATGAAGGCTCTCGACGGTCCCGGCTTGAAGCTTCGCGGCATCAGGATGATTCAGGGCAAGAACGACACCCCGACGATGACGGGCCTCAGTAGGGAGTACCCCATCCGGATAGGCCAAGCAGACATCGCCTGCAACTGCAACAAAGAGAGCCGATCCAAGCGAAATGCATCTCTCCGCAGAAGTCTGATCCCTCGTCCATACAGGCCTGCGCCACATCGCCGCACGATAGGCCAGTTGAATGGTCTTGCGCGCAGCCGATTCCACCCCCACTCCGAAGAACACGACCGGTCGACCCGTAAGCCAACCAACCACAGACGCCGCAAGGCATAACCGGGGCAACCCTCGGAATCCCTTCGGAATATCGTCGTTGAACAAGGTCCCACCGCCCACGATGATGGCATCTACCGCGCGCGTGATCGACCACAGCCCGCGTAGTCCCCCAAGGCTCGCCCGTTGAACACGGCCCAGCGGGTCACGAACCTCGCCGAAATCCGCGACGATGACCTCGTTACCTTCTTGTTCCAGACTCTGAGCGAGAACATCGGTCAGGAATGCGTCTCCGAGATTCACAGCGAGACCCTGGGCATTTGTTCGATCCGCAGAAATGATCAAGATGCGCACTGTCTATGATCTCCCTACTCGCGCCGACCGAAGCTGCGCCGAGATTTCACCCACGCGCAGGCGCGCCCATATGCCCGCACTACGTCTCCAATTACTCTCCATAGCCCTCAACTCCGTGAACTCTCTATCGCATGGCGAACACCGCCCCACACGGCATCGACTCCGACCGAATCTATCCTGCTAAGGTCGAGTCGACTACGGGTGTTCGATTCCGGAGTGGGTTGATAGACTTCCCAACCGCCCACTGATCGGGCCGCGAACCGAGCTGGGCTATTCGGGTGCCCAGGATGCCCTCCAAACGGGAAACACGAGACGACGAACGTAGGTATCCCGACGGCGGCAGCGAGGTGAGCGGGACCAGAATCGTTGCCTACGAATGCAGCGCTATTATCAAGGATCCGTGAGAGATCAGACCAAGATGATTGGCCCGCGACGGACCTGACCCTGTTTGAGTCGATTGTGACGAGGTTCTCGTGCCGGGATCGGTCCCCCGGCCCGCCGACCAATACGATCTCCAGGTCAGTCTCGAATAATGCGCGCCTTATGAGGTCCGACCATTTGTCGCTATTCCAGCGGCGAAACTCATCGTGCGCTCCGTCATGTACAACCAGCACCAATCGCTCGCTCTTAGCCTCCCTAGGTAGGCCTAGTAGGCGCCTAACCCCCTCCGTCGGTTCCACCATCGGCAGCCCGAGTGTCAATCCGAGCAGCTCCAGACGTTCAGACTCATGCGCGTAGAGACGCTCATCCCTGCACCTGATCGTCAATACCTCGCCCTCATCGCGCTCCTTGGGGCTGGCTTGAGGCTGCAGAACTGGATCGTGACCAGCAATCAGCGTGCTGGCTCCTGCTGCCAAAAAACGCATGTTCTGCCCACGATCAGTATCCCAGCGGGGGAGAACCACCAGATCGAATTGTCCTACAAGTCTTTGCCCCGCAAGATATGCCCGTCTCTGACCCAGTGCACTGATCGCGAGAGCCTTCCCAACAGCCCCATGAGGCCAGGGTGTGTCATGATTCGCCCACAGCTCAACGCCGATGAACTCCATCCTGGTTAGCGATTCCAACAGACAACGATGGTTGGACGGGCCCACGAGGGTCACACTCGCCACCGCCGAAGAGTCGTTCAGAGCAGCAATAAGCGGAAAAGTTAAGATCCAATCACCAATTCCATCACACCTCGCAACGGCTGCGCGGATCGGCCGCCCCATCCGCGCAGCGAGGCCCTGGATCCCTTGCACGGTCAAGGGACACGTATTCCTGTCAGCAGGCACGCGTAGACGAACCAAATCGACAAGTCGAAGTACACGATCATTCAGCATCGTCTCAGGTGAGGTCCTTCCAGAGATCAGGTTCTGACGGTGACAGGTTCCATCCGACCAAGCTGGTTCCTGTCGCCCTGCGCAGGAAGTGAGCTGCCCGCGCCGGACCCAGCGAGAGTCTGGCGGCAAATCGCGGGTCTTGATCGAGCAAGACCGCCGCCAGCGCCTTTATGAACTGCCCGTGCGACACAACGATCACCAAGTCAGCGCTTGAATCCAGCCAAGCCTCCCTAACCACATTGGCGCGCACTGTGACGTCGGTGACACTTTCGCCGCCAGGAGCTCCATCCTGATGGAGGCTCCAATGCGGGTTCGAGCGTCTATATTCGTCGGCGTTCTGGTACTCCAGATCTCCCAAGTCCCACTCGACGAGTTCCGGCATCAGCTTGGATGCAAGACCCATCAGTGAGGCGGTCTGCTCGCAACGGAGAAGCGGTGAGTGGTACGCCTCCGCTCGACATAGCTCTGGCGCAGTCATAAGCACGCCTTGCCACGCCGACGCTTGTGCCAGACCCCTTTCAGTGAGCTCGGGGTCGGCGCGGCCAACGAAGAAGCCTAGAGAACTCGGGAGTGTCTCACCGTGACGCACTGCTAAGAGGGCTGTCATGTTCGAACCCGCGAGACACGACGAGTCGCCCATGAGCCCGATCCAACATCTTCGCGACTGACGGCATATGTGCCAAAACGCTCAACCGCGATGGCTGCGGCTGTCGTCGCCCACCGCGCAGCCTCCGGAACGGTCGCTCCCTCGCTCAACGCGACCGCGACGGCAGCGGTGACGGTGTCGCCAGCCCCAGTGACGTCCGCCACCTCATGTACCTGCGATGCCACCCGCATCAACGCCCCGCCATGCTCGCGAACTAGCATCCCTTGCGGGCCCAAGGTGACGATGACTGATGCTCCAGTCTGTCGCGCAAGGATCTCCGAGGCTTGCTCCGGATCCGCGCGGCCAGTTGCGGCCGTCGCCTCAAGGTGGTTCGGGGTGAGAACGCTTGCGCCGCAGAATCGGCTAAGATCACGCGCTTTACTATCGACGACGACGCTAACGCCAGCCTTGCGTGCCTCGTCAATTACCGCGCGGGCGACCTTCGGGCTGACAACTCCCTTGCCGTAGTCGGATATAACAACCGAATCAACTAATCCTACGAGTTCACAATAGGCCGTAAGTATTGCCTGCTCAACCGAACTCGAACAACCGGTCCTCTCCTCATCAAGTCGCAGAATCTGATGACTCGCTGCCACGAAACGAGTCTTCGTAGACGTCGGGACATCCCTATCTATGATCACCTGATCCTCTATGCCGCTCTCCGCAAGGAGACACGCACAGACTTGGCCCGATTCGTCATCCCCGCGTGCTGCAACTAATGCTGCAATTGCGCCGAGATGGCGGACATTGTTTGCCGTGTTGCCTGCTCCACCCAACGCTGATCGGCGAGTGGGGTTGACAAGAATCGGAACCGGCGCCTCTGGGCTGAGTCGGCTGACGGTTCCTAACGCCGTAACGTCGAGCATCAAATCGCCGACGATAACCAGCCGTGGTTTACTCATGCGCTGGCACCACCTGCGAGTTGACGGGTCGTCGAGTAGTCACCGAGGAGGGGCAACAGCTTGATTCGTCCCCCGTGCTCCTTCACCGTCGCTTCCTCAATCAGTTCTGTTCCCGCGTAGTCTGAGCCTTTTGCATGGACATGCGGACGCAACTCAGCAAGAAGCCTCCGCGGATCATCCTCGACCATCTCGACAACATGGTCCACTGCAGGCACAAGACACAAGTCATCAGCGCGATCTTCGAACGAGCGAACCGGTCGACCCGGACCTTTGAGTCGCGCTGCAGAATCGTCGCTGTTGAGAAGCACAACCAGTCGATCCCCGAACGCACGGGACTGTGCTAGCGACGAACGGTGCCCGCGATGAAGGAGATCGAAGCAGCCATTGGTCGTCACCAGACTCTGACCCGTTGTCTCAATCCAATCTCTAAAACCGAGCAAGTCGCTATTGGTCAGGATGAATGGGAAGGGACACGAAGCCGGGTCCCAGTCGAGACTCGGAACAAGCACCCTCTCGGCGATCTGTGCGATCTCATGCAAGATTAGATCGTGTGCTTCCTGAATACGCGCAGTCTCGCTGATGGGCACCGTGATCGTCTGGTGCGCGCCAAGGTTACTCACTGATCCCGTGAGCGCCAGAGTGAAGGCACCCGCCTGTTTTCCTGCCGCGATCGCGCGGCGAACATTCTCACTCGTACCGCTTGTGGACAAGCCAACCACCACATCGCCAGCCGTAGCGAGCGCCTCCACCTGACGAGCAAAGACATTATTATATCCGAAGTCATTTGCGATGGCGGTAATCGCTGACGTGTCCGTCGTCAACGAAATGGCGGGCAATGCCGTCCGCGGCATTTTCAGTTTACCTACGAATTCTGCAGCGAAGTGCTGCGAACAGGCTGCACTCCCACCGTTACCGCAAATCAAGATCTTGCCACCTGCAGCAATCGCCTCACCAACACGCACACCGGCCTCTGAGATGTCTTGCGCACCTGAGACAATAGCCCCAATGGCGAACTGGAGCCGCCGTCCGGCCGAAGCTACCAAATCAACGTAAGAATTCTGCGTCATATGCCATCCATCCAAGTCAATATAGGTTCCGAGCCCGCACATATCGTGGGCTCGAGTCACGCTGATGTCATCTCGCACCTACCGCAACCACAAGTCGGAGGAGTAAGTGCAACCTCGGCTTGCGAAACATTGCATTGCATCAGACTCTCCCGATCCTTTCCTTTTCCTCTTCGCAGATCCCAATTTTAGTCTTCACAGGTCCTGCGTCAAGTATCCCAGAATCAGTCAGTGATAGATTGTCAGCCCTCAAGGCAAATCGGGTTGCGGCCAGCAACACCAAAAGCGTCAACATCATCACTGGCATCTGAGAGCCAAGAGGTCCACGAATGATGCCAACCTGCGCAAGCGCGAGGAACGCAACCGTGGGCTGCCATAGTATGTTCGTTGACCACCGGCTATCAAGCCATGCCCAGACTCTGCCAACAATGAAGAAAACGACGAGCATACCAAGAAGCCCCGCCTCCATATAGATCTCCGCGTGCGGAGGTAGGGAGAGATTGGTGAAGCTGTAGCCATGATTCGCGGCTACATCAATTGAAGCTGGCGTAGCCTTGCCAGGCCAAATCGAGCGCGGAACGAAGACCAGCAGAGCCGACAATACGTAATGGCCAAACGAGTATCCATGATCTTGGACAAACTCGAACATATTGATCACTTGCTGGAAGCCATCAAAGTCGGCACTTGCCAAAGCCAACCAAGGATCGCTCATAACATTCATATCAGTCCGATTTTCCTCTGATGTGCTGATGAGCCGAATCAGCGGATAGAGAAGCAGAGCCACGAACGAGAAGATGAGAACAACCAATCTGCCCGCGGCGCGAGAGCGTGGCCAGAGGACAGCCAGCGCCAGCGAACCTAAAGTAGCGAGCGCTACAAACCGCGAATTGGCAATAGGATTAGCGTAGATCCACGTCAGTAGCGCTCCAACAACCAGAGCCAACCCGACGAAAATGCTGCGACCACGCTTAGGCATTCTATATTCAGCAATGAGCAATAACGTGCCGGCCACCGACAGTGAGAAAGGCACAAATTCGACAAGATAAAGAGTAACTCCTCCCGATACACCGAGATCCAGTGCAGGGTCTCCGTAATTGCTCTGCACATCGCGCGGCATGAACAGGACCTCAAAACCACCCTTCATTCGAACAACATAAGGCAGAATGGCCGCCGACGCACCAATTAGCACAACCCCAAGTCTAGAGAACACCCTGGCGGAGCCCTTCATGTCTGTTCGAGGCTGACATGAGCCGCGTACGCTACTACCCAGGTACCCAACCAGCACAGCTACCTGGGCGATCGGCGTAAGAGCTAGCGCCAGCGTCACGTTCTCGCCGCTCGACAGCACTTGGGTATCTTCCCACGCGGCCACACCGTGCGCCAACTGGTAGATAGACGGAAGTATCAACCAACAAAGCACGAACGCCGACGACATCGCTAACATCGGCCTAAATCCCCGCCTCACGCTAATCGTCAACATAAATGACGCTAGAACAACAGCCGCCCCAGCCAGCAGAGCATGGGCACCGTTCTTGATCTCGCTGAGCCATGGCAACGTAAGCAGGATTGGCGTAAACAACCACACAACGTCGATGACCGGTGATGCACCTCTCAGCTTCCTAGACCCGAAATCCTGGACACTCATCTGGATCTCAGTCCACCCGTCAACCCAACCCAACTATGAAGCTCATCTATGAACCGCTCCTTGGCGAAGTATCTTGCACGAGAGATAGCCGCTTCAGCGCTCACCGCTTGCGCCAATTCCAAGGCCTTCCGCGCATCATCACCACCAAAGCCTTGTGTGTGAACTCCGCTGATGCCGTGCTGCACGGACTCCGATGCGCCTCCGACCGAGTTCACTATCACGCGCGCACCCGCGGCCATTGCCTCAACAGGCATGATGCCAAAGTCCTCAACGGGTGGAAAAACGTAGGCGATCGCGCGCTGGTAGAGAGCCCTGAGGAGAGGCGTACTAATACGCCCGAGGAAATACGTCCGAGCCCCGAGCTCAGCGGCCTGGGATTTCAACTTCGCGAGTTCCGGCCCATCGCCGCCGACGACGGCCGGAAGTCCGACGCTGGCAGCGAACCGGAAAACGTCGTCGAACCGCTTGTATTCGACAAGTCGCGACGCACCCAGAATGAACTCAGACGGCAGCGCAGCAAATATCGCCTCATCCTGTGAGGAAAGCGCATTACGCCAATCATTGACCTGAAGAATCTCGATGACATCAACTGGCGGGTAGATGACCGAAGAGTCCATGTTCCACGACTTCGCGATTCTTTCCTTCACGAAATGAGAATTAGCAGCTACCGCTGTTACGCGCTGCGCGCGACGCCGGTCGACCACTCGGAAAAACGGGCTCGTTGCCTTCGCCAGCAGTCCGTTCCCGCGACTATCCAACTCCGGCGTCCAGATATAGCGGGCCGGAGTGTGCACATAGGCATAGCGAGGAGCATCGGGGAACTCGGGGAACCTCGCATGGTGAGCAAAAAGGTGCGAGCTGATCACAACTCGCTCGGCCTCGAATCCGACCAACTGGCGCGTCCATGCGGCTAGCGCAAACGGCACAGCCATCGACTTCCGACGACGGATCGGTGTCCTTGCTAGCCAGGTCTCGGTAACCCTTACATCGTACCTCGTGGGAGCGTCGTTCCAGAGCGCGCGAATCTCGCAGTCCGGGAAGGCTTCGACCATACCATCGAGTACCTTCTCTGCGCCTCCAGATTCTGAGATCCATTCATGGACAAGAAGTGTTGTCACGGTGTCATCTCGGCTCTGTTTAATTCAATCGTGCAGCGGTTGACTCTCCCTGCGGTCTTTTCTGCACTCTTGTGGACGACGAGCCTATCCCTCGGCAGGCTCCGGATCATCTAAGCGTAGCCTCAATCATCCGCAGAAATTCGGCCCGCTTCTTTTCCAGGTGAGGCATCGGTCTAGCAGCATTACTTGTGTTTCCTAGCTGCGTTCGACCACCGAGCCTCTTCTGATCTATCACTCAGTACGCACCTTGCGGAATGAACATTGCTCTAGCAGTTTTCATGATGATGACGATGTCTCCCAACAACGACCAATTCTGGACATAACGCAGGTCGAGCGTTATGCTGTCGTCCAAGCTTAGGTCAGACCGCCCGCTAACCTGCCACAGACCGGTAATTCCCGGCTTAATCAGCAGTCGCCTCAGACCCTCGTCTGGAAACTCATCGAGCTCCTTCTCCAAGTGTGGGCGCGGGCCAACAACGCTCATGTTTCCCCGAAGAACGGTCCAGAACTGCGGCAGTTCATCAAGAGAATACTTGCGTAGCACGCGACCGACGCGCGTGATCCTGGGGTCATCGTCCATCTTGAACAGGGGCCCATCGCCAATGGACTGTGATCGCAACATCGCGAGCTTCGACTCTGCGTCGACACTCATGCTGCGGAACTTATGGATAATGAACGGCTTACCGTTCAACCCGATCCGCTGCTGCCGGAAGAGGATCGGGCCGGGATCGTCCCGGTAGATGGTGATCGCGATCACTATGAAAACCGGCGATAGCAGTACGAGCGCCAGCGTCGAGAAGACGATGTCGAAGGCACGTTTGGCGTGCCGTTCCCAGCCTGTGAAGCGAGGCGGCTTTACGTGAACCAGGTCAAGTCCGGCGACGTCCTGGAAGGTCAGTCGAGGCCCCGCTGCGTCCACTATCTCTGAGAAGACCACCAGGCTCGCCTCTGAGCGTTCCAGGCTCCAGGCGAGGTCGCGCAGTTGCTCCGATGCAAGCCCTCCGGCGACCACGACCGAACTGTAGTCACCATTCACGGCGAGCTGAGGAATCTGCTTCATCGCCACCTGAGGCAACCAGGTGCGCTCGTGGGGAGCCTGCGTCCGACCAGAGCCAACAATGCAGGCAGCTGAGGGCACCAGGCCGTACTCCTGTCTACGATTCAGTTCGCACACCGCGCGCTCAACCCTGCTCGGTGATCCTACGATGATCGCAGGCGCCATGTTCTTGCCTTGCTTGCGGGAAGAACTCAGATGTCCCCGGGCGATCCAGCGGAATGTCAGCAGCAACAAGGTGCCCAGCGGAAGCGCCATCAAGAAGCAAAAGCGCGAGATGTCTGCCTGGAAGAGGTAGGAACCGATCGCAAGCGCACCGAACGCATAGAGACTGCTGGCCATCACGCGGCGGTATTCCTCAGGGCCTGCCGCCAGCACCGATGACTCACGCGAGCCGATCAGACTCAACGCGAGCAACCAGACGATCGCCACGACGGCCGCCTCCACGAAGGAACTGACGTCTGTCGTCGGAGCGCTGGCACCGAAACGAACCAGATAGCTCAGTGTGACCGCGGCGACCACCACCACGGTGTCGCCACCGACCAGCATTGACCGAAAACGCGGGTACCAATGGGAATCGTTGGCGCCACGAAGCACCCGCTGCCGCACGATCGGCTGCGAGTCGTCGACCCAGGTCTGCATTCGAATATCAAGTGATCTCTGGACTGACACCATGAACCTCTTTGGGGTTAGCGTTCGGACGCTCTGTTGGGGGTCTGGCGTGGGTTCTGTTCTCGTCTCGCCGTTCCCCCGATAAGCGATCCGCTGGCAGCTTAACGTGTTCATCCGTGGTCGTGCGAGTTGATCATGAAGCGGTACTCGAGGGTTGCCAAACCCCTGCGCAACCCTGAGCTCTCCTGTTGCCGGCATCATCCGACGACCGCCCAAGAACTGCCTCTTGCGGCACGCGCCGGAGCCTCGCGGGTGTCCAGAATCTGCTCCACAACCGGACCCCTCGCGCGGGGAGTGGGCTGATACTCGTACTCGTAGTAGTAGGAGTTCGAGTCGCGCCTGCGGACCCGCGTGAGCAACAGTCCAAGGATGCGCGCGTCCACCCGATCGAGGTTCTCGAGTGCCTTCGCGAGTTGCGGACGCCGGGCGATCGAACTCCCGACCACGACAAGGGTGCCGTGGGTGATCCGCGACAAGACAGCCGCATCGGTCACCGGCAACAGTGGAGGCGAGTCGATGATGATCGTGTTGTATCGGCGGGACGCCTCAGCCAGCAACTGCTGCATCTGTAGCAAACCGAGCAACTCGGCCGGATTCGGTGGCAGTGGGCCGGCCGCCAAGACGTCCAGCCCGCTCACCCCACACGGCTGCAGGACATCGCTCAATTGCGCCTCACCGATCAGAACGGTCGTCAGACCAACCCCACCCTCTACGTTCAGATACTTGGCGACCTTCGGACGCCGCAGATCGGCGTCGATCAGCAGCACGCGGTCGCCGCCCGCCGCCAGCGTGGAGGCAGTGTTGATCGCCGTGGTGGTCTTGCCCTCGCCGGGAATCGAGGACGTCACAACGATCGAGCGCTTACCGTGGTCGAGTCCGAGGAACTGCAGATTGGTCCGTAGACTGCGGTAGGCCTCGGCACGCTGCGAACGCGGATCGGCGTTCAGCACCAGTGGATTGCGTACCGCGTCGTCGTCTTCGGGTACCACGCCGATCAGCGGGATCTCAGTGACTCGCTCGACATCGCGCTCCGAGCGGATGCTCAGGTTGAGCATGTCACGCATGATCGCCAGCCCTGCGCCCAGCAGCAGGCCGACCATCGCACCCAGCGCGAGATTCTGCATTGTTCTCGGAGTCGTTGGTGCAACTGGCAGCTGAGCAGGAGTGATGATGGTCGCCGCGACCGCCTTGGTGCCATCGGCGCTCGGTGGAGACAGCTGGTCAATGGTGGTCACCAACTGCTCGCTGATGGCCTGGGCCAGTTGGGCGCCGTCTTCTGGGCTGTTGGCGACCGCCGCGAGGTCGAGCGTCGCTGTCTTCGTCGGCACCGTGACGGTGACCTGTTCGGCCAGCTGCTGCGGCGTGATGCCCAGTCCGAGCTTGTCGATCACCGGCTGCAGCACGATGTCGGTGCGTGCCACCTTGGCGAACGACTGCACCTGGCTTTCGGCGTAGCTGGAGCCGGCGTTCAGATCGCTGGCCGAGTTGGCGCTGTTCACGGAGAAGAACAGCGACGCCTTCGATGTGAAGGTCGGCTGCGCCAGCAGGGAGTAGGCGCCTGCGAGCGAGATCGCCACCAGGGTGATCGCGGCGATGCTGCGCCAGTACTTGCGGAGCAGGCCCAGGTAGTCGGGCAAGGTCATGTCCATCTCAATACGCGCCCTTCGGTGTAACCATCGCCTTCACCGTCTGCAGGACGATCACCAGATCGCCCACAATCGACCAGTTCTCGACGTAGCGGAGATCAAGTTTGATGCTGTCTTCCAGGCTCAGGTCAGAGCGGCCGCTCACCTGCCACAGCCCGGTGATGCCAGGTTTGATCAGCAGTCGGCGCAGGCCCTCGTCCGGGAATTGATCGAGTTCCTTCTCCAGATGCGGGCGCGGCCCCACAACGCTCATATCGCCCTTCAGCGCCGTCCAGAATTGGGGTAGCTCGTCCAAAGAGTACTTACGCAGAAAACGGCCGACGCGGGTGAGCCGGGGATCGTTCTCCATCTTGAACAGCGGGCCGTTGCCTATCGACTGGGCGCGCAGTGCCGCGAGTCTCGACTCGGCGTCCACCGCCATGGAGCGGAACTTATGAATGGTGAACGGCTGGCCGCGCAGGCCGATGCGCTGCTGACGGAAGATGATCGGGCCGGGGTCGTCCACGTAGATGGCGATCGCGACGACCAGCATGATGGGCGCGAGGAGGACGAGTGCCAGCACCGAAAACACAATGTCGAAGGTGCGCTTGGCCCACAGCCGCCAGCCCGTGAAGCGGGGCAAGTCGAGATGGATCAGGTCGAGACCGGAGACATTCTGCACGGTGAAGCGCGGGCCGGTGACGTCGACGAGGTCGGAGAACACGATGACATCGATCTGGGAGCGCTCAAGGGCCCAGGTGAGATGCTTCATCTGGTTGGGGGGAAGCCCACCCGCGACCACGACCGAGCCATAGGTTCTGCTTGCCACCAGCTCGGGGATCTTGGCCATCGAGACCTGCGGCAGCACCATTTCGCTGGACTGCTGGTCGGCCGGGACGCCGATGAGGCAGTGTGCTGACGGGTCGAGCCCGAACTCGGCGCGGCGCTTCAGCTCGCGGGTGACACGGGCCACCTGCCGAGGAGCACCGACGATGATGGTGGGCACCATGTTGTCGCCGCGGTGCCGCGACCTGGCCAGCAGGCCCCGCGCCAGCCAGCGGAATCCGAGCAGCACAATCGCGCCCACCGGCAGCGCCATGACGAAATAGAAGCGGGAGACCTCGGCCCTGAACAGGTACGACAGCATGGCGATCGCCCCGAAGGCGTAGAAACTGCCGGCCACCACGCGCCGGTATTCCTCGAGCCCGGCCGCGAGCACGCGTTGGTTACGGGAATCGACGACGCTCAGCAGGAGCATCCAGATGATGACGACGCTCAGCGATTCACGCAGATTCGCATTGGGGGTCAGGGTTTCGGAGTCGAACCGGACGATGTGGCTGAGCGCCACGACCGCGAGCACCACTGCAGCATCACCGATCATCAAGAAGGTGTGATAGCGGCAGTACCAATCCACCGGCTTCGATATGAGGTAGTGATCGGTGGTTCGTGGTCGGGATTGCGCGGTGTCGGCGGGACCGATGGTCCACGTCTGCATCCGGCGGGTGAGCGATTCTGGGGTAGACACGCTCTTCTCCTCCTGGGGGTCTTGCTTCGGGGTATTCACCTACTGGCTGATCAGTTGAATGTCACTGCCGAGAGAGACGTTACCCCATCTCTCACCCAATGTCTCACCCGATACTTACCCGTCATGCGGGCGGAACCTGCCCGTTACCTTGGGACGACGGTTGGCTACTTGTGATCGCTCCACGCCGCCGGTCGAAGGCCGACAATGAGACAGTGACGATCTTGAACGAGCCCGCGGATACCCTCACGACGCCGTGGGCGACACCGGTCGACGAACTCGCCCGGCAGTTGGGTTCGGGACCTCAGGGTCTGACGACGGACGCTGCGGCTGCGGCCTTGCCCGCGACGCAGGCCCGCGCGGTCGCCTCCCGCGCACGCAGCTCGGTCTGGCAGCTGCTGGCGCGGCAGTTCGCGAGCCCCATCGTCCTCATTCTCATCACGGCCACGCTGATCTCCGGGGTGCTGGGCGACTGGCTCGACGCGTCCATCATTCTCACCATCGTGGTGCTGTCGGGGCTGTTGAACTTCGCGCAGGAGCGCGGCGCCCAGCTGTCGATGGACAAGCTGCGGGGCACGATCCGGCTGGCGGCCAGCGTGCTGCGCGATGGGCGGCTCGTCGAGGTTCCATTCGGTGAGGTCGTGCCCGGGGACGTCATCCGGGTGAACGCGGGCGACATCATCCCGGCGGACGCGGTCGTGCTCGCCACCTCCGATCTGCAGCTCGACCAGTCGACGCTGACCGGTGAGGCGTTCCCGGTCGTCAAATCCGCGGGCGTCTGCGCTTCGGGTACGGCGCTGGCGGCGCGCTCGAACATGGTCTTCTCCGGCACCCACGTGGCGTCCGGCTCAGGCACCGCGCTGGTGGTGGCCACCGGACGCGACACCGAGTTCGGACGCGTCCAGCAATCGCTGAAGCAGGCGCCGAAGCCGACCGGATTCGAGCGCGGCATGACGGGGTTCGGACTCATGCTGAGCCGCATCATGATGGTACTGGTCGTCATCATCCTCATCGTCAATCTGTTGCTGAAGCGGCCGATCGTCGACTCCGCGCTGTTCTCGCTGTCGCTGGCGGTGGGGTTGACCCCGCAGCTGCTGCCCGCGATCGTCGGGATCAGCCTGGCCCAGGGCGCGCAGGTGATCGCGAAGCACAAGGTGATCGTCCAGCGGCTCAACGCGATCGAGGACTTCGGCGCCATGACCGCCCTGTGCACCGACAAGACCGGCACCATGACCGTCGGCTCGATCGAGCTGACGAGCTGTCTCGGGCTGGACGGCACCGCTGCCCCGCCGGAGTTGCTGCGCACCGCGGCGCTCAACGCCACCTTGCAGCGGGGATTCGTGAACCCCATGGACGAAGCCATCGCGCGGGCGGCCAAGTCGGCATCTGTCGGGGTGACGACGCTTGGTGGGGTGGCGGCGCTCGGTGAGGTGCCGTACGACTTCGACCGCAAGAGGCTGTCGGTGCTGGTGGGTTCGGGCGGGGGCGACGCCGCGGGGAGTGGTGCGGGCTCGGACTTGGACGGTGGGGATCCGGCCGCGGGCAACGCAGACTCGTCCGGGGGTGGCGCGAACCTAGGCGAGGGCAACGCAGACTCGTCCGGGGGTGGCCGGGACCGAGCCGCACTCAACGCAAACGCGACCGGGGGTGACGCAAACGCGGCGCAGACTCCCCTGTTGGTGACCAAGGGCGCATTCGACCCGGTGGTCTCGGTGTGCACCCAGGCGCGGATGCCCGGCGGCGACGTGGTGCCGCTGGCCAAGGTGATCGACGACGTCCGGGGCGTGGTGGACGATCTGGGCGCCCGCGGCCTGCGGGTACTGGCGGTCGCGACCAAACCGATGCCGGGCGCCACCGACTGCGCCGCCGCCGACGAATCGGGGCTGACGCTGGTCGGACTGTTGAGCTTCTCCGACCCGGTGAAACCCGATGCCGCGCAGGCCATCGCGGACTTCGCCGCGGCCGGGGTGACGGTGCGCATGATCACCGGCGACGCGAGACCGGTGGCCGCCCATGTGGCCGCCCAGCTGGACCTGGACCCCGGGGATCTGCTGACCGGCGGCGAACTCGATGGGCTGGACGATGCCGCGCTGGCTAGGCGTGTCACCGACGTGCGGGTCTTCTGCGAGACGACGCCGGGACACAAGGAGCGGATCATCCGGGCGCTGAGCGCCGCCGGCGAGACCGTCGGATATATGGGCGACGGCATCAACGACACACTCGCCCTGCATGCCGCGGACGTCGGGATCACCGTCAAGGGCGCAGCGCACGTGGCGGCGGAGTCCGCGTCCATCGTCATGCTCGAGAACGATCTGCACAGCCTGCTCGACGGCATGCGGGCCGGACGACGGACTTTCGCGAACACCATGAAGTACATCCAGATGACCACCAGCGCGAACTTCGGCAACATGATCTCGATGGCCGTCGCGTCGCTGGTGCTGCCGTTCTTGCCGCTGCTCGCCCCGCAGATCTTGGTGATCAACCTGCTCACCGATCTTCCGGCCATGACGATCGGCACCGACCGGGTGGACGATCGGCAGCTCGCCCATCCGCAGCGCTGGAATATGGCGCTGATCCGCAACTACATGATCGTGTTCGGGCTTGTCAGCTCGCTGTTTGACATCATCATCTTCGTGATCTTGCGGCTCGGTTTTCGTGCGGCGGAGGCGGAGTTCCAGAGCACCTGGTTCTTGGCGAGCATCCTCACCGAGGTCTTCGTGCTGTTCTCGCTGCGCACCCGGGGGCCGATCTGGCGCAGTAGGCCCAGTCGGATGCTCGTGCTGCTGAGCGCGTCGGTGGTGGCGATCACCTTCATCATCGTGGGCAGCCCCCTCGGCGGATTGTTGTCGCTGGCCATCCCGCCGGTTGCCCTGATGTGGCTGGTGCTGGGGATCACCGTGGCTTACGTGGGGCTGTGTGAGGTGGTCAAGGTGCCCTTCTGGCGGGCGGTCCGGCGGGCGTCGTAGGGGGTGGGGGCGGACCGGCGGCCCCATCGTCCCCCTGTCCTCCCGGGTCCCGTCCCCCCGGTCTTCTTGCGCCCGGGGTCTTCCCGTCCCCCAGGTCTTTCCTGCGCCCCAAATCCGAACACGCGCCCGATATATCGCGCGCAACCTCAGATTTCGGGCGCGAGAGTGTGCGGGCGACCGCGCCAGCGGCACAAGCAGCTCCCTGCAGGCGGCTCACCCACGGGCCTCCCCGGGGAGTTCCAGCCGTATCGGGAACTTCCTGCGCCCCAAATCCGAACACGCGCCCGATATATCGGGCGCATCTTCAGATTTCGGGCGCGGGAGTGGTGCCCGGCGCGGCGAAGCTATGGCGATTGGCCTATGGCGGCGGCAAGCACATGTTTCGGTCAGCGCTGCTCCAGCAGCCAGCGTGCAATCTGGCGGCGATACTGCGTGTAGCTGTCGATCGCTTGCGGGACCGACTCAGCCACCTTGTTCAAGTCGATGTTCACGTACTCGTGAACCAGCACATTGCGCAGTCCGACGCTGAGCTTCAAGTCGGTTGCCAACGCGCGCGGGATGATGCCCAGCAGCGCCATCTTGTCGAAAGTGGATCTTGCCTCGCCCCCAGCCGTCTCGCCCAGACTGGACGTGATGTGCACATTGATGTCAACCGCCAGATCGGCGAGCTGAGTGAGAATACGTTCAACAATCAACCGAGTGTCGAAGTCCCGATCCAACTCCTCGCCGGTGATCCCTCGCCTGCTCTCGGCGGCGCCTACAAGCCGGTCAATCATTGTCAACCGCCGCTGGACCACGCTTTCAACAAGCCCCGAAGGCGTCATCGAGCCAGCACCTCCAAGTCGACGTCGCGCAGATGCTGGTTGTCTCGATAAAGCCCGTACGCCTTGACCTGGTACTCGGCGAACTTGGCCGGTGTCCGCTCAACGAGCACCTCACCCCGATAGAGGGCGGCGAGCAGAGCCACACTGTCGGCCCGCTCCAACGGCATGCAATCGAGGTTGTCGAAACCGTAGCGGTCACCGAGCGCAGCCACGACCGCCAGGTCGTCACCCGGTCTGCCACTCTCGAAGGAGTAGGCGAGATCGATATCACCGGCCGTCACCGGGTCGTCCAGCGTGCTGCCGAAAAGCACGAGCAGGTCGACGCCGAGTTCTGCGCACAGCGCACTCAGGGCGCCCGACGCAGCATCTCGCCGCAACGCGACGACCGCTTGACCCACATCCATGCGTTCCCCCTGTATGCGGCTGTTTCCATACGGCTTCCGAGGGTCTTGAGTTTGACCCGTTACATCGACTGCGACCACGATCGCCAAGTGGTCTCACCTCGACACCATCGTAGGCGCGGGAGTTGTGCGGGCGACACGGGCAGAGGGGGCTCGGGCGGGTGACTCGTCCTGCCGGCCCGTCGCCGTCGGCGAGTCGTCCTTTCAGCCCCGGCTGCTGCGGCGGAAGGATACTGCTCGCTGGTGGGCCACCGCATCGTGTCCAGGGTCGTGGTACATCCCGATCCGCCTGGAGCCGGCTTTCCGCTCTCCTTTGACTATGGCACGCACGGTTGCTGATCATCGCCGAGTGCACGTTGCAGAGCAGCCACCGCGACAATCGAGGCGAGAATCCAGCCGAGCCTGCCCTCCCCGACTCCGGTCTGCTTCTGGGCGTCGCGCAGCCAGTTATTGAGCACCTTCGCCGAGGCGGGAGTTCGGTCCTTGTCAGGGAGTTCGGCCGTCATGAGTGTTCTCCGGTCAGGGCGGCCTGCTGGCGGTCATCGGTCGCAGGGTCGATTAGCCCTTGGACGCGAGCTGCGGTGATAGCCTGCCGGACCAGATCGGTGCGCACCCGGAGGCGATGCACTGATCGATGGCGGTCGGCACCGTTACGGTGGGGATTTGCTCCCACCAGCCACGCTGAGCGGGCGTGAGGCCTTCGTAATGGACCATGTACGCCGCGGGCGCGTGCCGGCGCCGCAACGCCCTGACCCGACGGGGCACGGTGACGTGGATGCGATCGGGGTTGATGTCTGACAATTCATAGGCGTCGCGGGCGGTGTCGTGGCTAAGTGCAGCGTCCGGGTCGCGCGTCCACAACAGCAGAGCATCCGTGATCCCCCGTGCTCCTCGGGATCCCGGGGCTTCCCGCGCCCCAAATCTGATTCAGGGCGCGGGAGTGGGCGGGGCCTTTGCTTCAACCCATCAGCTGAGACACGCGGCCACGCGAGATGCCCATGACGGCCGCCACGTCGGTCACTGATAGTCCCTCGCTGCGAAGCTTTCGCGCGGCGCTGCGAGACATTCGCGC